>Ga0160457_1000797_pt1 | contig 11157 bp, 11 predicted proteins | sample HID1972M_E6MG_FD_108242 | JGI IMG/M metagenome (GOLD analysis project Ga0160457, IMG submission 108242) | Enriched pill bug-associated microbial communities from UW Madison campus, WI, USA - HID1972M_E6 MG | ecosystem: Host-associated > Arthropoda: Insects > Digestive system > Unclassified ... | reverse complement strand
TTATTAGATGAAAACCATAATGGAAATAATGGAGAAAAAATTAGCATTCCGAAAAGCGGACAGCAGTTTACGTAAACTCTGTATCGTATCCGGAAGCGCAGATTTTAGCTCTAATGATTATTTGAGTTTTTCAAGGTCAAGAACTCTTAATCAAAGAATTAAATCTGCTATATCATCAAGCACTTCAATAACATCAGGGTCAACAGGATCAAGGTTATTGACAGGTAATTCTATATATGCAGAAAAACTGGAAAAAGAAATTGCATTATTTCATCAGGTAGCAAACGGCCTGTTCTTTAATTCCGGCTATGCAGCAAATACGGCATTATTTTCCTGTCTTCCCCAGAAAGGTGACGTGGTTATTACCGACGAGTATATCCATGCGTCTGTGATAGACGGCGTAAGGCTTAGCTATGCTACAAGACGAAAATTCAGACACAATAATCTGGACGACCTGGAACAGCAGCTTAAGCGAAGAACGGGGCGCTGCTATGTGGCTGTAGAAAGTTTGTATTCCATGGACGGCGACATTGCTGATTTAAATAAAATAGCTTGTTTATGTACAAAATATGGCGCGCAACTTATTGTAGATGAAGCACATGCTTTCGGTGTGCTGGGTACCGGACTTGTCGATAAACTCCAGTTACAGCAACAAGTATTTGCGCGGGTAATTACCTTCGGGAAAGCCCTTGGTCTGCATGGTGCGATAGTAATTGGCCAGCAGTTGCTCAAAGATTACCTCGTTAACTTCGCGAGGCCATTTATTTACAGTACCGCACCTTCGCTAAGCCATCTGATTGCTATAAGAATAGCTTACCAGTATCTAAAGGAACAAATAACACTCCAGGCCCGCCTGGCAAAAAAAACTGCCTTATTTATAGCACATATGCCTCCGCAACATTTATTACCGAGTACACGGAATCCTGGTCCTGTGCAATGTGTATTTACAGACAACAACAAAACGGCCCTGGCCTATAGTCACTATTTAAGAGAAAAGGGGTTTGATGTCCGGGCGATATTAAGTCCTACAGTGTCTGCAGGTAAGGAGAGATTAAGAATATGTATTCATATACATAACAGTAATAAAGAGATACTAGATTTATGTAAACTATTTTATGAGATATCAGACCTGCGTAAATCCTTTATATCATGAAATATAAACCTTTGTTTATTACAGGAATTGGAACCAACGTAGGCAAAACTATTGTTTCTGCCGTCCTTGCTGAACAGTTATGCGCCGATTACTGGAAACCGGTACAAGCCGGAGACCTGGACTGTTCGGATAGTAAGAAGGTCAGCGGATTAATTTCGAATAAAACTACTGTAATACATCCTGAAAGATTCAAACTGAACCTTAGCTCTTCGCCGCATAAAGCAGCCGCCCATGACGGCATTACTATTTATCCCGAAGATTTTTGCTTACCAGGCACGGATAACCGGCTTTTGATAGAAGGGGCTGGCGGTTTATTCGTTCCGCTTTCAGCAGACTTTCTAATGAGCGATTTGATGCTTAGGCTAAAAGCAGAAATTATATTGGTAATTAAAAATTATCTGGGCTGCATTAACCACACTTTATTGAGTCTGTATGCCTTGAAAAATATCGGCCTGTCTCTAAAACATGTGGTATTCAACGGAGAGTTTGACACAGAGACAAAAGCTGTTATTACTGCCCATTTACCGGCTAAAACAAGCCTCAGCGCAATGCCAGAATTACTGTCAATCGATAAGAATACTATAAAAAATGCTCCATTACAAATTATAATTAACAAATAATCAGTATTTTATATATATTAAATTAAGTTAAAATGAATATACCTAAGACTATACGCAATGATTGGACCATTGAGGAAATCCAAAGCATTTATCAACAGCCTTTGCTCGAACTGGTGTATCAGGCAGCGGGGGTACACAGGCTATGGCATAAAGCAAATGAAATACAAGTATGTACGCTGCTTTCTGTGAAAACCGGTGGTTGTCCTGAGGATTGCGCTTACTGTGGCCAGGCTGCCCGTTACCACACCGGTATCACCGTAAAAGCTTTAATTTCTAAAGAAGAGGTGGTTGCTATCGCACAAAGAGCCAAAGATGCGGGCTCATCCAGGTTTTGCATGGCAGCTGCCTGGCGGGAAGTGCGTGACAACCGCGATTTTGACCAGATACTGGAAATGGTTGAAGCTGTAAATGAACTTGGTTTGGAAGTGTGCTGTACTTTGGGTATGCTAAATGACTCACAGGCAGCCAGATTACGGACAGCCGGTTTATATGCTTATAACCATAATCTCGATTCTTCCAAAGATTATTACCGGGAAATTATTAGCACACGTACCTACGATGATCGCCTGGATACCTTACAAAGCGTTAGAAGAGCGGGAATTACCGTTTGTTCAGGGGGAATTATCGGGCTTGGTGAAACACATGCAGACCGGATTAACATGTTACACACTCTTTCTACTCTTCCCCATCACCCGGAGTCAGTTCCTGTAAATGCCTTAGCAAGAGTAAAAGGTACACCACTTGCAGATTTACCTAAAGTAGATGCCTGGGAAATGGTCAGAATGATTGCTACTGCGAGGATACTAATGCCCGGATCTAAGGTAAGATTGAGTGCAGGGCGTGCTGAGATGAGTACAGAAGAACAATCCTGGTGTTTTATGGCAGGCGCCAATTCAATCTTTACTAGTGAGAGTGAAGAATTGCTGGTCACCCCTAATCCTAGGCTTGATGACGACAAAAAGATGTTTACGCTGCTCGGCCTGAAACCTATGCAAAGAGAAAAAGAGATAAACGGTCAGTCAAAATGAGTCTAACTAAAAGGGACAGCCTTGTGATCTGGCATCCTTATACGCAAATGCAGCATACCAGGACACCGGTACCGATTGTGCATGCCAAAGGATCTTATCTGTATGATGAAAAGGGCCGGAAATTAATAGACGCAATATCATCCTGGTGGGTAATTATTCATGGTCATTCGCATCCTTATATTACTAAACGCGTAACTGCCCAGCTGCGGAAGCTGGATCAGGTCATTTTTGCTGGTTTTACCCATGAACCGGCCATTGTGCTGGCAGAAAAACTGCTGGCACTGCTTCCCAGTAACCAGCAGAAAGTTTTTTATACCGATAATGGGTCTACCGCGGTGGAGGTTGCACTTAAAATGTGTATTCAATACTGGTTTAACAGAGGAATTAAGAGAAATAAAGTACTGGCTTTTGAAAATGGCTATCATGGTGATACTTTTGGGGCTATGTCGGTGAGTGGCCGCAGTGCATGGACCGCTCCTTTTGATACTATGTTATTCGAAGTGATTTTCATTCCGCCGCCAACCTCCGGAAATCTAGCTGTCCTGAAAGAAGTAATACATAAACATCATTTAGAACTCGCCTGTTTTATCTATGAGCCACTTATTCAGGGTTCAGCAGGAATGTTAATGCACAGTGCATCCGCGCTTGATGAATTGATGTCATTCTGCAGAGGGAACGGTGTGCTAATGATACAGGATGAGGTATTTACAGGTTTCGGCAGAACGGGAAAAATTTTTGCTGCAGATCATCTGCGGCAATTTCCTGATGTGATGTGTTTCTCCAAAGGACTGACCGGAGGAATGATGCCACTGGGAATTACCACCTGTACACATAGGATTTACGATGCATTTTTATCGGAAGATAAAATGAAAACTTTGTTTCACGGCCATTCATTTACAGCTAATCCCCTGGCCTGCACGGCTGCTGCAGCCAGTATCGATTTATTACTAAAAGAAGATACACGCGCAGACATAAAGAGAATATGTGCTGCACATAAAGATTTCGCAGCAAGGATAAGGGGGCATTTCAAACTGAAAGAAGTTAGGCAGACCGGAACATTACTAGCGTTAGAGTGGAGAACAGAGAGCGGCACATCCTATTTTAGTGAACTAAGAGATCTTCTATATGATTTTTTTCTGGACAATCATATTTTAATGCGCCCACTCGGTAACGTGATATATATATTACCTCCCTATTGCATAAGTAATGAAGATCTGAATTATATTTACAAGAAGATTGAGGAAGCGTTATCCATGTTTTAATGCCAGATAGGATGAGTATTTATTTCAGGATCTAATTTACCCTGTTGTCCTAGTTCTCTTTTCAATGCATTACTTTATAAATAGCCTCTGCCCAAAAGTTACCTAAATCAATCGATCCCTGTATATTCGGGTGGAGATTAAATATCCCCTGCTGTCCATTTTCCTGACGGAACAGTTCCGTATGTCGTTTAAAATATTTAAACACCTTTTTATTACCGGCGAATACCCGGCCCGGATGGGTATGATGATAACGTTTTACCACATCATCAATCTGCGGAAAATAAGACTGCAATCTCTGCAGGCCTTCTTTTAGGTACATCGATGTATTATAAGTGTTTTCACTATACCATGTAGGGTATTGAAAAATAAGCATACAATCCGGGTATTCATTCAATAACCTGTCCGCAATAGCCATTAAATTACTGTGATAATCATCAGGTGATACCGGGGCACCATGCGGACCTTTCATTGCACTGTCATTTGTACCCAGCACCAATGAAAAGACCAGCTGCGCGCTGGTTGAATCTCCGGTAAATTGATTCGCTGCTTTTTCTGCGTTTAAAAACAGATTTTTTGATGGCAGCCAGTCTATCGTTGTAGAACCGCTTTTACCAACGTTCTTCACCTGCACAGTCCCAATGTTTTTCAGGGTCCTGAGTTTTTCTCCGGCCCGGATTGGCGGGGCTTGTGTTATACGGTCAGGCAAACCCGTTCCTTCAGTAATGCTATTACCGATAAAAACAATATTTAAGTTTTTCTTTATAGGTTGAGCACGGGCATTGATATGTACCAGCGTAAATATTAAAAGCACAAGGGATGTAATTGCAGGGTGGGATAATTTTATCTGGGCGATCATATGAACAAATTGGATAGATAGTTTATGCGGTTCTGCTGTAAAAAGAAATTCATGTAAAATTGCAAATTCAATTCTATATATCAGGATTAGTTTCTAAGGCTTTTATGAGTTGATGCAGGCGCTCAATATAAACGTCTGCAGTCCTTGACCCCGGATTGTTCCTGATATAGGCAAAATGTGACTCGAGGAACAAGGGTATATCCACGATGACTACGCCTGTTTGTGTGGCAACTTGTTCCGGTAATGTTATTCCGGTAAAATAGGCTTCTAATTCTTCTATGGTCATACTACAAAGTTAAAAAAAAAGACAGCCGTACAATAAGTCTGCTGTGTTTTTAGTATTGTTCTTAGAAACTCCGGTCATCAGCACTCGGCCCATAGGATGCTGGTACGGGAATATCCAATAAGCTTCTTTCCGGCAATGGCATCCAATATGATTGCAGCCGATGGGCCAGACTGAAGTGGCAGAGGCCGGTTAACTTTGATTACATGTATGCGTTCATCGATGTTTTCTATGTAATCCTTTTCTGCATTGCGCATAACCGCCTTTATTTTGTAAAGTGCACTGCTGTAATTCGTGCCATTTACAGCATCTGTCAAACCGGAAACCAGTTTTTCTGCGGTAATAAATGCTGCAGCTTCTTTTATCAGGGAATAACCAATACCAGTCTCTCTAATTATAGGTATTCCGGCTTCTTCAAGTGCTCGTATATCCCTGTGCACTGTACGCAAACTAATAGCAAAGCGTTCAGCTATATCCTGCGCTTTTACGATTTTACGTGACTGCAGCTGGATGAGTATAGCTGATATACGGTCTATTCGATTCATGACCAAATTTATAAATTTGGATGTAATAATGTAATTTACCAATATTTGATAACGTCCTTCCTATAAATATTCTGTATCATTATGCTTTCCATTATTGTCAAAATGAAACCTATTTTCAAAAATCTTACTTTCTGGGTCCTTATAGCCATTATTGCGGGAGTAATCCTGGGTAATTATTTTCCTGCCACAGCCCTGAAAATGGAAATTATCGGAAAGACCTTTGTAGACATCATCAAGTTATTTATCGGTCCAATTATTTTCCTGACTATCGTATTAGGAATTAGCGGAATGGGTGATTTAACGAAGGTAGGCCGTATCGGGCTGAAGTCACTTATTTATTTTGAAGTACTGACCACGTTTGCCCTCGCAATAGGAATTGTTGTGGCTGTGTTTATTCAGCCTGGTAAAATCAGTAAAGCCGGTCTGCAGGCGCAGGACCCTTCTAAGTATACACAGTCCGGGCATACAGATTTCAATTGGACAGATTTTTTCCTCTCTAACTTCACCCTTCAGGTATTAGTTGTAGCAATTATTGCAGGTGTTGTATTGAATTTTTCCAGGCATCGGGAAAAGACAATCGGATTGCTGAGTAAGTTATCAAAACTGGTTTTCAAAGGTTTGAAGTATGTTATGTACCTGGCTCCTTTAGGTGCTTTCGGAGGCATGGCTTATACGATCGGCAAATTCGGACTGGCCACTTTAATCCCTCTGGCTAAATTAATGGGTACAGTTTATCTGACTATGTTTCTATTTATATTCCTGATACTCGGCGCTATCCTGAGGTTTTATAAAATGAGCATTTTTAAATTCCTGAAATATATCAGGGAGGAATTATTGCTTGTCTTAGGAACTTCTTCTTCAGAATCTGCCTTGCCGTCTATCATGAATAAGCTGGAGAAAATGGGCTGCAGTAAATCGGTTGTAGGTTTGGTTGTCCCAACAGGATATTCCTTTAACCTGGACGGCACATCCATTTATCTGTCTATGTCAGTTATTTTTTTAGCTCAGCTCTATAATGTACATCTCACACTTGGAGAAATGGCGAGTATCATCGGTATTTTAATGATCACCTCTAAAGGCGCTGCGGGAGTGACTGGCAGCGGTTTTATTATCCTGGCTTCTACGCTCACTGCAATTCATAAAATCCCGGTGGAAGGACTTGCTTTCTTATTGGGGGTTGACAAGTTTATGAGCGAAGCAAGGGCAATAACGAATATTATAGGTAACGGAGTGGCAACCATAGTTATTGCGAAAAGTGAGAACGAATTTATTCCTGTTGAAGGGGATTTTGAATAAAACTTACGACAGACAATCACCGGTTTTTACGCAAATCTTCCAGTCTTGCTTTTTGTTCAGCAATACGGCTTTCCAGTCTGTCGTGTTTTTCTTTATCATGTATTACTTTCTCCGTATGACCTTTATCCATATTATTCAAATGATGGTTATCTACCCATTGCGCATACTGTTTCTCCTGATGGGCGGAATTTTCGTTTAATTTTCCAAGCAACTGTTCACGTTTGATCTTCAGTAACAGCAGTTCTTCATTCAAGATCGCTTTTTCATCATCATCGGCAGCAAGGTATGCTGTTTCTCCGCTGGTAATCTCCTCATTAAGCTTATCCAGTTCGGTCTTCGCAGGAACTAAAACATGTTCATCAATATTCATTCTGTACACATCAGCGGTAAAGGGCTCCAGTGCAGTATTAACCGGCACCTCCCAGTCTTCCCAGACGTGTGCGACCAATACCGATTTACCGCCAGGAACATTTTCGGCTACCTGATCAAGATAATCCGAGACTCCTTCTGCCCTTACGGTATCTCCTGCTGCCCCAACTACCATTCCCGCGCCAATTCCAACTAAAAAGCCGAGCGGTCCGGCTAAAAGTCCGATAAGGCCGCCAATAATTCCCCCACCGATAGTACTATAACCATTCGCCTCATCTTTTGCAGAACGAATGGTCGCATTTCCATCCTCGTCCTTACTTAGTATATAAGTTTCCCCTAATGAAATATCCTGTTTAGCACCCAAATCCTGAATGGCCTTTAATCCTTTAAAAGCATCACGTTCACTGTCGAACAGTGCCTGTATCATTTTTTCCATTTTTTATCCCCGTTAGCTATATTTATACAAGTTAAAATCAATAGATTTTGTTTTGACAAGCCTGAATATTTTACCAGTCAAAACGCTTTAGCCTTGTGAAAAACCAATTGTTACGGATTAAATCATATTCTTTTAACAAGTTAGCCCGTTAAACATAGAATCAATAAATTCAGAACGCTATTTTTGAAATGAACTAACAGGTATGATTGGACCAGCTGAAAACATATAGAAAGCTCAACGAATTGTACTGAGTTTACAGCATGATTAAATTAAATGCTAAACTTTAAGCGAGAGGGCAATTTTTGCAGCGTTTACCATTTTTATAGCTCTCACAACAAACCTTTTTCTTCTTATTCTTTTTATCCTCTTTAGACTTTTTCTTATCCTTTTTTTTATCCCCCACAGCCTGATTAGATTTTTTACCAGGCAAAGATACGATTTTAAGTAAGTATTATACCACCAACTGGATGTGCTTAAACCATTTACTATAGATAGCATCATAAGTACCATCTGCTTTTAGTAAGGTCAGTGCTTCGTTGATCTGTTGTTTGAGTTTCAGATCACCCTTCTTCATCGCTATAGCATAATGAGATTCAGTTTCCGGCAGGAAAAAACCAATAGTCAGCGATTTATGTTTGTCCAGAAAACCACCTGCAATGGGTGAATCATCAATAAGCACGTCAATCTTGCCAGCCCTTAGCTTATCATATAGTTCCGTATTAGTTTCTGCATGAAAAGTTATGTTACCTGGAAACCTGGCCATTACATATTTTTCAGCTTCAGTAGCAATCCTGATTCCTATCTTTTTGTTCTTAAAGTTGCTCATATCGGTCCATACATCACCCTGTTTGATAACTGCACACAATTGGAAAGAGAGATAGGGTTTGCTGAATTCTAAAATCATTTGACGTGAGGCAGTCATCGTTACCGCTGAACAGATCATATCCAGTTCGCCTTTATATAATTTCTCAAGAATATTCTGCCATAAAGAAACTTCATAATGCACTTCCAGGTCAAGTAATGCCGCAACATGAGCGATTAAATCCACCTCAAATCCCTCGAAAACCGAGGAATTATAATCACTATGCATAGGGAATGGTGCTGCAGAATCCAATCCTATTTTTAATATTCGTTTCATTTATATGCTATTTTATCTCATAATTTGCCCATTTAATCTCCTGGTCCTTATTACTAACTGAATGATCAGCATTTTTAATGAAATATAAGGAATGATTATAACAACAAATCACAAGATATATATTTCCTGTGATGAATAAGAAACAAATTGGTTAATATTGCTTCCGATAAAGTCAAAATTCGATTACATAACTATAAATTACTTATTAACAGGCAGAAAAATGAAGCGATCAGGATGCTTAAGAAATTGACCGCATCATTGTTAAGATATTTTCTTCTTTCCAGGCTGGCTCCCAATATAGAATCGGAGAAATTGCCCAGCATAGCCGAAAAGACAATCAGGAAAAAATTTTTATTCCAGCCAAAACCAGCTGCATCAATTGTAGCGATGAGTATAGCGCCCAGCATACCGGCGATTGTGCCCTCCAGGCTAATGGCCCCATCCAGCCCCCTGGCCTCTTTTTTCCATGTTAAACAATTATAAAATCTTTTTCCATACACCATACCCAGTTCCGATGATAATGTATCGGCAGTAGCTGAAGCAATGCTGGCAGCAAGTAACAGCCTGTAAATTTCGGCCTGTGCCGGATAGATGATACATAATAAGGAAAAAAGGGCAGCGCAGCCAGCATTAGCCAATACCTGCGTATATTTTCTCATCGTTGTATCGTCCGGTTTTCCTAAATGTTGTTTTTGTTTCCGCCCGAAACCGGTTGCTGTTGAACCCACAATAAAAAAAGCAGTTAACATCAGTATTCCGGCATAACCAGTACCCAGGTAAATCAACAAACCACAAACAGCACCGGTTAATGCAGCAAATGGAGTTAACTTCTTTCGGTATATGCTATAACAGCTACCTGAAACCAGTAAGATAATAAAAGGTATATCTGCAGGACTAAAGAACATGATTTAAAGTTATACTAAAAACACTTAATGCAAAGACTTAACTGGTTGATACAATTTTATACCTTCACAGCGGCAACTTGAATTGAAAAATTGTAGTTTTATAAATTTAATTTTTAACATGAAGAAATTTCCGCGTTTTTATCTCCCGCTTCTGTTGTTGTCTTGTTTCACTCCCGGCGCGAGCCTAATTGCTAGGGATGAATTATTTGTAGCCAGTGCGCCTGACCATTAGTCATTTAAAAAGATACCTGTGTGCCGTTGTATTGATATTTCAGGTTTTTTCCTTTGCAGTTAATTCTTCAGCACAAGAAAAAATACAGGCAGCCGGAACTAGCCGAAAGGATGTAGGTGATGTTTTTAATGCACTGTTCCGCAAAAATAAAAAGATTGATACGGCTCTTCTAAGAGGTAACGGAAGTCTTGTACTGTTACCTTCTGTAGGTTATACTCCCAGCACTGGATTTGAATTCGGCGTTGATATTTCCGGCAGCAGATATTTTGGCAGCCAAAAGACCACAACATTATCTGTTTTTGATGCTTATGGTGCAATATCTACCGGTGGCCTGGCATTGATACAGCTGAAACATAATGGTTATACCCGCGCAAATAAATGGAACATACAAGGCAGCTGGGACCTGGGGAAAACGGTCATGTTAGATCACGGTATTGGCACGACAGGTCGAGACTCAGGTGTTTTTTCGCTCAGATACAGATTTCTCAGGCTAAGTGAAAATATTTACCGGGAATTATTTGACAATTTTTTTGCCGGGGCGGGCATAGCCTTCAATTATTATACAAAAATAGATAATGGTCCTCAAATATCACCACCGGCGGCTAGCTATAACGAGGCATACAGTTTAAAGAATGGTTATTCACCTGATGGCTACTTCGCTAACGGGCTGGTATTGAACCTGCAATACAATACGCGCGACCAACCCTACCGTCCCTACAGAGGAATTTATTTTGATGTTCTCTTACGGACAAACGGAAAATGGCTGGGCAGCGAAAAAAGTGCTGTACAGTTGAAAACAGAGTTGAGGAAATACTGGCATTTGTCGGACAAAAACCCGGAACAGGTACTGGCTTATTGGTTATGGGGATCTTACTTATTAGGCGGATCTATTCCATACCTGGAATTACCTGGAACAGGCAGCGATACAGATCAGCGAACGGGCCGGGCTTATACCATTGGCCGGTTCAAAGGGCCCAATTTCTTTTACAATGAGATAGAATACCGGTTTCCTGTTACCAGAGATAAATTATTAA
>Ga0160457_1000795_pt1 | contig 11258 bp, 12 predicted proteins | sample HID1972M_E6MG_FD_108242 | JGI IMG/M metagenome (GOLD analysis project Ga0160457, IMG submission 108242) | Enriched pill bug-associated microbial communities from UW Madison campus, WI, USA - HID1972M_E6 MG | ecosystem: Host-associated > Arthropoda: Insects > Digestive system > Unclassified ... | reverse complement strand
GCTCGTCGAGGATGAGCAGCTTCACCTCTTTCGAGAGCGCCTTCGCGATCTCGACGAGCTGCTGCTTGCCGACGCCGATCTCGCGGATCTTCGTCGTCGGGTTGTCTTTCAGACCCACGCGGGCGAGCAGCTTCTGCGCCTCGTGGTTGGTCTTGTTCCAGTCGATGAGCCCGAACGCGCCCTTGACCTCGTTGTTGAGGAAGATGTTCTCGGCGATCGACAGGTAGGGGCTGAGCGCCAGCTCCTGGTGGATGATGACGATGCCCTTGGCTTCGCTGTCGGAGATGTCGCGGAATTCGACCGTCTCGTTCTCGAAGACGATGTCGCCGTCGTAGGTGCCGTGCGGGTAGACACCCGACAGCACCTTCATGAGCGTCGACTTGCCGGCGCCGTTCTCGCCGCAGATGGCGTGCACTTCGCCGCGCGCCACCTCGATGGTGACGTCGGAGAGCGCCTTGACGCCCGGGAACGTCTTGGTGATCCCGCGCATCTCCAGGATGTTCGTTGTCATCGTCGTCCTCTCGTGGACTTCCTCGTCCCCGGATGGCGGGGGTGCCGCCGGACCGGTTCCCATTCTGCTCGGGAACCGGGTCCGTGGCACCCCCGCCGTTTCAGGGAGTGTCAGAACTGATCGTCAGATCAGCCGTTGATCTCTTCCTCGGTCCAGTAGCCGCTGTCGACCAGCACCGCCTGGATGTTGTCCTTCACGACGATCTCCGAGGCGAGGAGGTACGACGGAACGGTCTTCACGCCGTTGTCGTAGTCCTCGGTGTTGTTGACCTCGGGCTCTTCGCCGTTGAGGATCGCGGTCGCCATGTCCACGGCCACGGCCGCGAGCTTGCGGGTGTCCTTGAAGATGGTGGCGAACTGCTCACCGGAGTTGATCGCCTTCACCGAGTCGAGCTCGGCGTCCTGGCCGGAGATGATCGGCCACTCGTCGCCGACCGAGTAGCCGGCGTCGGTGAGGGCCGAGATGATGCCACGCGAGAGGCCGTCGTAGGGCGACAGCACGCCGTCGACCTTCGAGCCGTCCGAGTAGGTCGAGGTGAGGATGTTCTCCATGCGCTCCTGCGCGACCTCGCCGTCCCAACGGAGGATGGCGGCCTGCTCGAACTCGGTCTGACCCGACTTCACCACGAGGGTGCCGTCGTCGATCAGCGGCTCGAGCACGTCCATCGCACCGTTCCAGAAGAACGTGGCGTTGTTGTCATCCGGCGAACCCGCGAAGAGCTCGACGTTGAACGGGCCCTCGGGCGCGCCCTCGATCGGGGTGCCGTCGAGCTCGACCAGGCCGAGGCCGTTGAGCACCGAGTACGCCTGCTGCTGGCCGACGACGAAGTTGTCGAACGACGCGTAGTAGTCGACGTTCTCCGAGTCGCGGATGAGGCGGTCGTAGGCGATGACCGGGATGTCGGCGTCGGCCGCATCCTGGAGCACCTGGGTGAGGGTGGTGCCGTCGATGGAGGCGATGATCAGGGCTTCTGCACCCTTGGTGATCATGTTCTCGATCTGCGAGACCTGCGTGGGGATGTCGTCCTCTGCGTACTGCAGGTCGACGGTGAAGCCCTGCTCCTCGAGGGCAGCCTTGACGGCGTCGCCGTCCTGGATCCAGCGCTCGGAGCTCTTGGTCGGCATCGCGACGCCGACGAGGCCTCCGTCGCCTCCGCCGTTGCCGCCGTCGCCGCTGGGGGCGCAGGCTGCAAGCGCGAGCATCGAGCCCGCGGCGATCGTGACGATCGCGAACTTGTTCGTCTTCACGGTGATTCCTTTCACTGTGTATTGGTGCGGACGTCGTTGTCAGGGGTAGAGCTGTTCGAGGCCGGGGTCGTCCATGAACCGGTCTCGCCGCTCGGCCGGGCGATGCCGGGCCGGGAGGTCTGGAAGGTGCCCGCCGTGGCGAGCTCGTCGACGCGTTCCGCGTCGGTACGCAGGCGCCGCTCGTGGAGCGCGTCGACGACGTCGGCCGCGAGCGGCTCGATGGTGTCGCCTGCGGGGAGGCCGGCGCGGGCGAGCTGCACGGCGCGGGCGGCGTCTTCGAGGAGGGCGGCTGCGCGCACGGCGTCGCGGGCGAGCGGGCCGGTGGCGTAGACGCCGTGGCGCTCGAGCAGCACGGCGCGGCTGCGCTGGGATGCGAGGGTGGCGGCGATCGCGCCGCCGATCTCGTCGTCGGGGCCGGCATATGCCACGACCGGTACGGGTCCGCCGAACTCGTCGGCGACGACGGTGGAGAGGCAGGGCACGGGTTCGCCGCGGAGTGCGAACGCGGTGGCGTAGGGCGAGTGCGTGTGGGCGATGCCGCCGATCGCGCTGTCGTCGCGGTAGAGGCGCGCGTGCACGGCGACGCCACGGGAGGGGCTGAGCTCGCTGCCGGGGGTGCCTCCGACCACGTGTCCGTCGAGGTCGACGAGCACCATCTTCTCGGGGCTGAGTTCGGAGTGGTCGAGCCCGCTGGGCTTGATCACGAAGAGTTCGGCACCGGGCACACGACCCGAGACGACGCCGCTGGTCCAGCTGACGAGCCCGCCACGGACGAGCAGCTTGTGGAGGCGGGCCACGTCGGCGCGGGTGCGCGCGATGGCGACCTCGATGCGCGGCTCGAAGCGATTCACCGGCTCTCCCGACCTCGTCGTCCTGAAATGTGACCGGTCAATGTGACCGGTAACATCGAGCACTCTAACCCGCCCCGGGCAACCGGTGTCAAGTCGGGCGATGTTGCGAGACGGTAACGGCGGATCAGTGCACGTGCGTGGCCGTCGAGGCGCGCACCATCAGCTGCGGCGTGATCGCGTGCGAACCCTCGGAATCCAGCTCACCCAGGAGGAACGCCACCGCGCGTCGGCCGAGCTCCGAGAAGTCCTGCCGGATGGTGGTGAGCGGCGGCCAGAAGTGCGCCGCCTCGGGGATGTCGTCGAAACCGATGACGCTCACATCCCCCGGCACGTCGATGCCGCCGTCGCGGAAGGCGTGCAGCAGCCCGAGCGCCATCTGGTCGTTCGAGGCGAACACGGCCGAGAAGTCGCGAACGCGCGCCAACTCGCGACCCGCGAAGTAGCCGAAGTCTGCCGTCCAGTCGCCGAGGATCGGCGCGGTCGTCGGGGCGTCCCACGCGTTCAGCTCGTCGAGGAAGCCCTGCATGCGCGCATCCGCCTCGATCCAGTCCTGGGGTCCGGAGAGGTGGTAGATGCTGCGGTGCCCCAGCTCGAGCAGGTGCCGGGTGGCGAGGCGCGCGCCCGCGTACTGGTCGAAGAAGAGCGTGTGGCCGTCGTCGCGGGTGGCCTGCAGCGTCACGTACGGGATGTCGAGCGGCAGCTGCGCCAGCGCCTCGAAGACCCGCACCTGCGGCGCGACCACCACGATCCCCTCCACCGCCTGGGCGCGCAGCTGCGTGAGGGCATCCGGGATCGACCCCTCGACGGTGGGGTCGATGTTGGCGATGCTCACCCAGTAGCCGCTGGCGCGCGCCGCCGCCTCGACCGACGTCATGATCGACGCTGGGCCGTAGTCGGTGCTCATCGCCGAGAGGATGCCGATGGTGCGCGACCGGCTCGATGCGAGCGCGCGCGCGGCGCGGTTGGGCTGGTACCGCAGCTCGGCCATCACCTCGAGCACGCGCTGACGCGTGGTGTCGCGGATGCTGGGGTGGTCGTTGAGCACCCGCGAGACCGTCTGATGCGACACGCCCGCGACCCGCGCGACATCGCGGATGCTGGGCGGGCGGCCGGAAGCGGCCGGGTCGAGCGTCACTGGTCCCCTTCGACGGGTGTCTCGGCAGCGGCGGAACGCGGGTGCCGTTCGGCCATGATGACACACGATCCGCACGGAATGTGACAGTCACATTCGGCGCCGGTCTATGCTTGCGGCACCATGTCGGACCTCTGGCGCAACCTCCCCCTGTTCGGCCGGGAACGCGTCGACGAGTCGGGCGTCGAGCGCGGCTGGGCCTCCGAACTCGCCGCCGTGCAGTCGGCCGCCGACGACGCCCTCCTGCGTCGACCGGATGCCGAAGCGGCCGCCGCATTCGAGGCCGCGTTGCGCCCGGGCCGGCCCACGCGATCCGGCAAGCCGCGCACCGTGAAGCTCGCAGAACTCGACCGCGCCGTCTTCGCCTACCTCGACCTGGCCGAGCGGCTCGGCATCGAACCGGTGCTGCCTGAGCGTGCGAGCGGGGCCGTCGCGCTGGGACGCGCCGCCGCGGCGCCCACCGAGATCCGCGCCGTGATCGCCGGCCACGCGTTGCGTGCCACCGACGCCGGCTGGGAGTTCGGCCGCGGCCCCGTGCTCGAGGCGACCGCGGTCAAACTGCTCGAGTTCCTGCGGGGCCGCAGCCTCGTAGCCCCGAGGCCCGCCGCATCCGACACCCCGCCCGAGGAGCACAGTTGACTCGAATCGCCGTCGTCGGTCCCGCAGCCTGGAACCGGATGGTGGTGCTCGATGCGCTGCCCGCGCCGGTGCCGCACATGGAGTTCGCGGCCGACTGGTTCGACACCGTCGGGGGCACCTCGGCAGGCAAGGCGCTGCACCTCACCGCGCTCGGGCGCGACGTCGTGCTCGACACGCTCGTGGGCGACGACGACGCCGGCTCCCGCATCCGGGCGGCGTTCGACACCGCGGGCGTGACGGTGCGCGCGCACCGTGCCGCGCGCACCGAGCAGCACCTCAACCTGATGACGCCGGCCGGCGCGCGCCTCTCGCTCTACCTCTCCACCCCCGACGACCCGGAACCCGCCGCTAGCGCGCCTGCGCTGCTCGACGGCGTCGACCTGGCGATCCTCGACCTCGCCCCGCGTTCGGCCGCGCTCATCCCCGCAGCCCGCGAGCGCCGCATCCCCATCTGGACCGACCTGCACGACTACGACGGCGAGAGCGACTTCCACCGGCCGTTCCTCGACGCTGCCGAGGCGGTGTTCATGAACGCCGACCGCACCGACGACCCGTGGGCGCTGCTCGCGGGGTGCATCGATGCCGGCCCGCAGCTCGCCGTCTGCACGCTCGGCGCCGACGGCGCGATCGCGCTCGACACCTACGGACGCCGGGCAGAGGTCCCGGCGGCCCCCGCCGAGATCATCGACACGAACGGCGCGGGCGACGCGTTCTTCTCCGGGTTCCTCGACGCCTGGCTCGACACCGCGGGCGACCTCGACGCGTCGCTCGCGGGCGGCGCCCGTCAGTCGGTCGTGGCGCTCGGGAGCCGCCACCTGCACCCGTCGCTGGGCGGCTGACGCCCAGCAGGGGCATCCGTTTCTCCCAGGCGGCTCACACCCGCGCTGGTACCCTTGGGGTTGGTTTTATGACTCCCACTCCCCCGGATGCCCCCACGCTCCGCGAGAGGCTCGGCGCCTCCCGTGCGAGTCGTCGCACCCGCGGAACGCTGGCAGTCGGCGCGGTCGCGGCCACCTTCGCGCTCATGATCTCGATGGCCCTCGCCCCGCCCACCCCGCCGAGCGATGCGGCCGTGCTCAGCGCGTACGCCGACGCGAACGCGCAAGAGGTCGAGGTGGAGGCGAAGGCGGCAGCCGAAGACATCGTCGCCGCCGGTGCGGTCACCCGCGACGACTACGACGCCACGCAGGGCATCGACAGCCTGAAGGCGAGCGGCACCAACCACGACTGGGCGAAGCTCGTGCTGCTGTTCGCCGGCTTCCCGATGAGCGAGAGCAACGTCACCGTCATCACCCGCTGGATGCGTCAAGAGAACTACGTCGACAGCTGGTGGAACCGCAACAACCCGCTCAACAACGGGTGGGGTGCCACCTACGGCCCCGGCGGCACGGGCTCGAATGTGAACCTCGTCGAGGCGGCCCGCAACGCCGCGGATGCGCTGCTCACGAACCGCGGGTACGCCGGCATGGTCGCCGCGTTCCGCGCCAGCGAGAGCACCGCATCCGTCGAGTCGGCCATCTGGGCCTCGCCCTGGGCCTCGGGCCACTACAACAACGGCGCCCACTGGCACTACACGCCCGTCGAGGTCATCAAGGCCCCGGCGTCGGCCTGGGGCTAGGCCGGTCTAGCCGAGCGCCACCTCGACCGCGTCGAGGTTGGCAGCCATCCAGCCCAGGTAGTCGATGCCCTCGGGCAGCAGTTCGCTGAACGACACGACCGGCAGCCCCGCGGCATCGGCTGCGGCGAGCACCTGTTCGGTCTGCGGGCCGACGGTCTGCTCGTTGTAGGCGAGGAAGGCGACGGAGCCGTCTTCGACGAGCGCGATCGTCTGCTCGAGCACCAGCACGGGTGCGTCGGTGCCCTCTTCGACGGCCTCGCTGAACTCGTCGGGGGTGCGGTTGACGAGGCCCGACGCCTGCAGCAGGTAGAGCGGCACCGGCTCGGTGATGGCGACCCCCTCGCCCGAGTGCTCGCCCGCGATGGTGGTCTGGCGCGCGACGAGCTGCTGGATGCCCTGGTTGAAGGCGAGCGCGTTCGCACGGAACTCGGCGCCCTTGCCTTCGTCGAGCTTCTCGAGCTGTTCGGCGAGTTCGTCGGCGACGGCGCCCATCGTGCCCAGGTGGTACCAGACGTGTTCGTTGAACTCGCCGTGGTCGTGGTCGTCGTGGCTCTCGTCTTCGGCGTGCTCGTCGGCGTGCTCGTCGGCGTGCTCGTCGGCGTGCTCGTCGGCGTGCTCGTCGGCGTGCTCGTCGGCGTGCTCGTCGCCTTCACCGTCGCCGTGGTCGTGCAGTTCGGCGTCGGGGTCGAGGCCCGAGAGGTGCACGGCGTCGATGACCGCCGCCTCCGACTGCTGCGCGTCGAGCAGGGTGTGCATGAACTCGTCGTAGCCGCCGCCGTTGAGGATGACGATGTCGGCCCGCGAGATGGCGAGTGCGTCGCGCGCGTCGGCTTCGTACTCGTGCGGGTCCTGCGCGGAGTCTTCGATGATCGACGTGACCTCGCCCGCGTCACCCACGATGCTGCGCGCGATGTCGCCGTACACGTTCGTGGAGGCGACGATGCGGATGACGCCGTCGGCCGCCGGGTCGTCGGATGCGGCGCACCCGGTGAGGGCGGCGACGGTGGCGAGGGCGAGCACGGGCACGGTGAGGTGTCGGAGGCGCATGTCTCGACGGTAACCGTTATTGATAATGATTGTCAAAACGGATAGCGCGCCGGTCTCCGCCGTGTCGGCGGCCGCGCCGAATAGGCTTCCCCGGTGAAGACCCGCGATGACGCCCTCCACCTGCGAAGCGGCGGCGTGAGCCTCGTGCTCGCATCCGACCGCTTCGGCCTTCCCACCGTCGCCCACTGGGGCGCGGAACTCGCCGACGACGACCTGCCCGGCCTCATCGCATCCGCGTCGCCCGCCGTCATGTTCAGCTCGTTCGACGCCCCGCGGTCGTTCTCGCTCATCGCCGACCGCTCGTCCGGATGGTCGGGAACGCCCGCGGTCGAGCTCTCGGCGGGCGGGCGGCCGCTCACCTCCTGGCGTCAGATCGACCCGCAGCCCGGGCCCGACGCGCTGCACCTGCGCTTCCACGACGCCGACGACCTGGCCGAGGTGCAGTTCTCGCTCGCGCTCGACGAGGCCGGCGTGCTGCGCGTGCGCCCGTCCGTCCGCGCCATCGGCTCGCAGCCCATCGAGGTGCACGCCCTGCGCTCGCTGCTGCCGCTGCCCGCGCGCGCCCGCGAGATCCTCGACTTCTCCGGCCGGTGGAGCGGCGAACGCCGGCCGCAGCGCGGCGACGTGCGCGACGGCACCTGGTCGCGGCAGACGCGCCGGGGCCGCCCCGGCCACGACGCGCCCTTCCTCAGCGCCGTCGGCACCCCCGGATTCGGCTTCCGCGGCGGAGAGCTGTGGGCCGCGCACGTCGCCTGGAGCGGCGACCAGGAGGTGCTCGTCGAGCGTCTCTCGGAGGGCGCCGGGGTGCATGGGGCGGTGCTCGGCGGCGGCGAACTGCTGCAGGTCGGCGAGGTGACGCTCGCGCCCGGCGAGACCTTCACCGCCCCCGAGGTCGTGCTCGTGTGGAGCGGCGACGGCATCGACGGCGCGACCGCGCGGCTGCACCGCTCGCTGCGGGCCCGACCCGGGCATCCGCGCACCCCCCGGCCGCTGCTGCTCAACACGTGGGAGGCCGTCTACTTCGACCACGACCTCGCCCGGCTGACGCAGCTGGCGGATGTCGCGGCCGAGGTGGGCGTGGAGCGATTCGTGCTCGACGACGGCTGGTTCCGCGGGCGCCGCGACGACACCGCGGGCCTCGGCGACTGGCTCGTCGACGAGACCGTGTGGCCCGAGGGGCTGCTGCCGATCAGCCGGCACGTGCACGAGCGCGGCATGCAGTTCGGGCTCTGGTTCGAACCCGAGATGGTGAACCCCGACTCCGATCTCGCCCGCGCGCATCCGGAGTGGCTGCTGCGCGAGCGCCCCGAGCTCACCTGGCGGCACCAGTTCGTGCTCGACGTGTCGCGCGCGGAGGTCGCCGAGTACCTGCTTGAGCGGATGGATGCGGTGATCACCGCGGCAGAGGTCGACTACGTCAAGTGGGACCACAACCGCGACCTGCACGCGGCGCTCGGCGCCGACGGTTCGGCGCGGGTGCACGCCCACACGCTCGCCGTGTACGGGGTGCTCGACGAGCTGCGCCGCCGGCATCCGGGGCTCGAGATCGAGAGCTGCGCGAGCGGCGGCGCCCGGGTCGACCTCGGCATCCTCGAGCGCACCGACCGGGTGTGGGCGTCTGACACGAACGACCCGATCGAGCGCCAGCGCATCCAGCGCTGGACCCAGACGCTGCTGCCGCCCGAGCTGATCGGCAGTCACCTGGGCCCGGCAGAGGCGCACACGACGCACCGCCACGGGTCGCTCTCGTTCCGCATGGCCACCGCGCTCTTCGGCCACGCGGGCATCGAGTGGGATCTCACCCGCAGCGACGCCGACGAGCTCGCGCAGGTGCGCGCCTTCACGGCCCTCTACCGCGAGTTGCGGCCGCTGCTGCATGCCGGCGTCACGGTGCGCGGCGACTTCGTCGACGACGGCGCACTGCTGCACGGGGTGGTGTCGGATGCCGGCGATCACGCCGTCTTCGCGTGGGTGCGAACCGAGACCGGCCCCACCGGCAACGCGGTGCGGGTGCCGCTGCCGGGCCTGTGCCCCGAGCTCTCGTACCGCGTGCGGGTGCGCCGCGAGCTGGGCGACACGAGCCGGCATCAGATCGCCGACCCCGCGTGGCTGTCGGATGCGGATGCCGTGTTCACGGGCCGCGTGCTCGCCGAGGGGTTGCCGCTGCCGGTGCTGAACCCCGGTCAGGCGCTGCTGCTCGAGCTGACGGCGGTCGTCTAGCCCTTCGCGCCGCCGGGCGGCCCGACCAGCAGCAGCACGGTGAAGAGCGCGGCGACGGCGAGCAGGATGAGCAGGGCGAGCACCCACGGACGCCGCAGGAACCAGCGCAGCATCCCGTCGTACCAGCGGCGGTCGGCCGGGTCGGCGGGCTCGTCGAGTCGCCACTCCCCCGTGAGGCGACCGGTGCGCGCGAGCCACAGCTCGGTGGGGATGGTGGCGTACGGGATCACCGCGCTCACGATCGCGACCACGGCGGGCCAGACGGCCCACCGCTGGTGCAGTGCGAGCAGCACCGCGGTGGCGCCGTAGGAGAGGAACACGAAGCCGTGCACCGCTCCGCCGATGGTGACGCCGAGCGCGAAGCCGGTGGTGGCGCGCAGCACCAGGCCGGTGATGAGCAGCGTCCACGAGATGACCTCGGCGATGGCGAGGGCACGGAACAGCGTCTTCGGCGTGCGGAACATGCCTTCAGCCTAACTGAAGGTCTTCAGTCTGCCTGAAGGTTCCCCGTGAACGGCTCCTCGTGCAGCCCGTCGAGCGCTGCGCTCAGCGAGGGCGCGCCGCCGCGCAACTCCGCATCGAGCGAGGCCAGATGCCCCTCCGCGTCGCCCAGCACCCGCTCACCGGCCTCCGTCACCCGCAGGTCCGACGCAGAGCCGGCGTGTGCCGTCGCATCCGCCACGAACCCGGCATCGACGAGCGCCTTCACCGCCGTGTGCGCCGACTGCACGGTGATCTGCGAACGCCGGGCCAGCTCCGAGAACGAGATGCCCGGCGTCGAGCGGATGTGCGCCAGCAGCCCGTACTTGCGCGTCGTGAGCCCGTGGTCGCGCAGTGCCGCATCGAGCCGCGCCTCCCACACCGCCGACACGGTCAGCAGCGCGACGACCGGGCTGAACGCCGGGCGCGCGTCGCCCGCGGGCGTGCCCGCATCCGCATCCGCCATCGCCGCTCCCCTCGTCGCAGCCGAAGCCTAACGCGCGGCCCGCGCCCGGTTCAGTGCCCGGCGTCGCTCACCAGCTTGAGGCCGACGATGCACGAGACGAGCCCCACGATGAGCAGCACCTTGATGACGGATGCCGACTCGGCGCCCGTGATCATCGCGTACACCACGGTGAGGGCCGCGCCGATGCCGACCCACACCGCGTAGCCGGTGCCGGTGGGGATCTCCCGCAGCGCGAACGCGAGCCCGCCCATGCTGGCCACGATCGTCACCCCGAAGACGACGGTCGGCCACAGCTTCGTGAAGCCTTCGCTCTTGCCGAGGGCGGTGGCCCAGACGGCCTCGAGCACCCCGGCGACGATGAGGACGATCCACGACAACATGACGACTCCCTGGCCAGTCTTGTCGCGTGCCGGGTACTGATCCGTCGTCCGGGAGCCTGCATCGGCTCTGCCCTCGAGGCTAGCGGGCGCGCCTGTGCACGAGCAGTGCAGCTCAGCCCGCGGCCACCCGCGCCCGATGCCCGCCGATCTCGACCACGTCGCCCGGCTGCAGCTGGCGCCCGCGACGCACCTCGACCTCGTCGTTCACCCGCACATGCCCGCCTGCGATCACCGACTTCGCGTCGGCGCCCGAGTCGATCAGGTTCGCAAGCTTGAGGAACTGCCCGAGCCGGATCGGACCGCCCTCGACAGGCACATCCACAGGTTTGCTCATGACATCCATCCTCGCCCACGCGCAGGGCGTGCGCGATGATCGAAGGATGAAGGTTTTCCAGATCGGTGCGGCAGGCGGGATCGGGCGGCGCCTCGGCCGCATCCTCAGCGACAGAGGCGAACCCTCGACGGGCATGCACCGCAAGCCCGAGCAGGCCGAGCGGCTGAGCGCATCCGGGGTGGTGCCCGTCGCCGGCGACCTCATCGACGACACGGTCGAGCAGCTCGCCGAGTTGATGCGCGGGCACGACGCGGTCGTGTTCTCGGCCGGAGCCCACGGCACGGGCCTCGACCAGACGACCCTCATCGACGGCCGCGGGCTCGAGAAGGCGGC
>Ga0160457_1000793_pt1 | contig 11304 bp, 11 predicted proteins | sample HID1972M_E6MG_FD_108242 | JGI IMG/M metagenome (GOLD analysis project Ga0160457, IMG submission 108242) | Enriched pill bug-associated microbial communities from UW Madison campus, WI, USA - HID1972M_E6 MG | ecosystem: Host-associated > Arthropoda: Insects > Digestive system > Unclassified ... | reverse complement strand
TTAGTCAGTGCGCGTACAATATCCGGTATTAAACGATCCAGAGCCCAATCTCCACCTCCTATTACGTTTCCGGCGCGCGCAACCGCAATACTTTTTTGATGTTCCAGATACCGGTCAACGTTAAAAAATGAATTTCGGTAAGAATCAATAATCAACTCCGCGCATGCTTTACTGGCGCTATAAGGATCGAATCCTCCCAACCGATCATTTTCTCTATAAGGATAGATCCATTCGTTATTATGGTAAACCTTATCAGTTGTAATTAGCACCACTTTACAGACCTTATCCAGCAAGCGTACACCGTCAAGTAAATTTGCGGTTCCTATCGCATTTACCTCAAATGTTTCTGATGGAATCTCATACGAGAAACGCACCAGAGGTTGAGCAGCTAAATGAAATATATAATCTGGTTGAAAGCTTAAGATTTCCTCTTTTAGACGATCTTTATCCCTTAAGTCCGATATTATTGATGTGCATAAGCTATCTCCGTGAATCAAACTGTACAGGCAATTATCCGAATGGGGCTTCAGTGCAAATCCTTTTACAGTTGCACCTAATAATGACAAGGTTTTTAACAACCAGGCACCTTTGAATCCAGTGTGACCAGTTAAGAAAATCTTTTTTCCCTTATATACCTCTTCTAAATCCTTAAACATAAATTACCAGTTTTTCCACGCTGCATTATTAGATACCCAATTTTCTTCGAGCTCCACTTTATCTCTTAAAGTATCCATCGGTTTCCAGAAGCCTTCATGTTTAAACGCTACCATTTGTCCATCAGCAGCTAATTTTTCCATAGGGGATCTTTCAAAAATGGTCGAATCCCCTTCAATATAATCAAATATCTGAGGCTGGCAGACAAAAAAGCCTCCGTTTATCCAGGAACCATCTCCTTTAGGTTTCTCCAGGAACGAATGCACATGGTTCTTATCGTCCAAATTTAATGCCCCAAAACGTGCAGATGGCTGAACAGCAGTTACTGTGCAGAATTTGCCATTCATTTTATGAAATTTCATCAACTCATCAATATTAACATTTGAAACCCCATCTCCGTAAGTCAACATAAACATCTCATCACCAATATGTTGCTGAACCCTCTTTATTCTTCCGCCAGTCATAGAGTCTATTCCGGTATCTACAAGTGTTATTTTCCAAGGTTCAGCTTGGGAATCGTGAACCTTGATAGAATTATCTTCTAAATTAATGGTCACATCTGATTTATGTAAGAAGTAATTTGCAAAATACTCTTTAACAACGTAGCCCTTATATCCAAGACAAATCACAAAATCATTATAACCATAAGAAGAATAGATCTTCATAATATGCCACAAAATAGGCATCCCACCTATTTCAACCATTGGTTTAGGCTTTAATACAGTTTCTTCAGACAATCTGGTGCCTAAGCCACCCGCCAATATAACTACCTTCATTTTTATATTATTATATTTCTATATGAACATTATTAGTCAATGGATAACTGCAGCATAACAAATATTCATCTGATTTTAGGTCATTTCTTTGTTTGGACAATCCTATCATTTTTATTTCACCACTCAAACATAGTGCTTTACAAGTGCTACAACTTCCTGTTTGGCAAGAATAAGGCAACTCAAGCCCTGCATCTAAAGCAGCTTCCAATATACTTTTACCTTTAATAACTTCTAAAGCATACTCGGTACCTTGAAATTTTAGTTTAATATCTTCGGTATTTATTACTTCAAAATCTTTAGGATCCTTAATTAACTCGAAATCTTCCACAAGAATATGCTCTTGAGGTAAATTCAAAATACTCAAAACTTCCTTTACCGATTCTTTTAATCCTGCAGGCCCACAAATATAGTGCTTTGTTTTAAGTATGTTAACCCCCTTGAGAAGATGTAATGAATAATCTCTACTAATACGGCCCTCGATAACAAAGGGACTACTTTCCCTTATCGCTAGCTGCGTATGAAAGTGCCAGACTTTAAATCGTTTAGGGTGTTCTTTTAACAAAGTATCTATCGCCTCTGAAAATATGGTTGTATCGAAGTTTTTATTCCCATAAATCAGGTTCACATTAATTTTTATATCCAAATTGAGAATTTCTTTTGTCAAAGAAATCAGTGGTGTAATTCCGCTACCTACACCCCATAAATAAATTGCATCGACATTTTCGTCTGCGGGATTATATATAAAATCTCCCATAGGCTCCATCACCTCTATTGCATCACCTATTTTCACCTGATCATGGATATGATTCGAAACAATACCGTTGAGAACTCTTTTTACAGTTACTTCTATTAGGGGATCGATTACTGGGGCCGATGAGAAAGAATAGGGCCTGAGGTATCTCCTTCCATTGATTCGAAAAATTAAGGTTAAATATTGTCCGGCTTTATATCTTATCTTACGTAAAGCAGGCTGCTTAAAACAAAGCGTAATTGTATCTTCCGTTTCTTTTCGAATGTTTACAACTTTCAAGGTATAAGCCATAATTTTTATCCCTTTATATTTAGAATGTGTTCTTTTATAATTATTCCATCCGGGATACTAACCTGAAGTAATATTGGATCTATGTTAATAAAATTCATAACGACTATCTTGCTAACAAAATTATTATCTCAATACACTGATCAATACTGCCGCCACAGTCGCCAAAGCTGAAGTAATACCCACTATACCAGCAACCCCCAATTTCTCCCTAGGCGCCCGTTTAGGCACAAAGATCTCAGCTCCTGGTTTAACCCGCGGATAATTATTAAAAAATAAAAACTTATGGTTTGCATCTACTGATCCATTTGCATACTGAATATAGGCCCCGCTTTTATTGGCATTATAGGTAAAGCCTCCTGATCCATTTATATAGCTCTTCATACCACGGTTACTGCTATAAATCATATTTATCGGCCTCAATACCTCTCCGCTTACTTTTACAGTTTGTAACTGTTTAGGCACATTGATTACATCGCCATCTTCTAACAAGAGGTCATATTTGGATTTTGGTTTTTTCAGAATGTTAACCAGGTCTATACCTACTAAATCACTTCCAAGGATCTTTGCCTCCTGAGCCAATTGAGCAGTATCAGTGATTCTATTATCAGAAGTAGTCTGTAGTCTTTTTAAGTTAGCTAGTTTCTGCATCTCTTCCCTTTGTTTTTCTTTTGCATATTCAGAAGCATTACTCGATATTCTTGTTTTGATTATATTACCATCGCTATCCACCGAAACAGAATCCCTTTCGACTACCGGCTCCGGGCCAGGTCTTTTCAGAGATGCCCCTTCAGCAAAGGAAAGAGCCGTTAAACCACCTGCCCTTTTAATAACATCAGAAATCCGCTCATCCTTTCTGGTAACTGTATAAATACCTGGATAAAGTACCTCGCCCTCAACCTTAACCTGCTGCTGGACTTCATAACCCGAAGAATTTCTTACAGATACTATATCAAAAGGTTTTAAAACAAAAGTAGAATCTTCCAATTTTAAGTCCCGGGAGATATTGATATTTACAACATCCGCCGTTTTTGCAGAGACAGAATTTGCATCACTATTTCTGATCCTTCGTGCTACTTCAATACGCCTTGGGGTCGCCCCTTCCTTAAAACCACCTGCCATTTGGATTAAAGATTGAATATTCATTCCTTCGGCATACTTAAAAGTACCCGGAGCCCTTACTTCGCCTTTGATATCTACTTTATATTCGTCGCGCAAGTCAAAGATGGAAGATATAGTTACCTTATCCTCTCTTATCAAGGGGATGTCTTGTTCAATGCCTTTTAACACCTTGTCCACATCAAAAGACAATAGTGCTAAACTGTTATCCGGATTTAACCTGGAAATATATCCCCTGTTTAAAAAGGCGTCTTCCTTTAATCCGTCTGCCTTTTGAATTAATTGTTTAAGTGTCAAACCGTTTTCCAGTTCATATTGTCCAGGACGAAATACAGCGCCTTTAATTTCCACCCTATTGGCGAAACGGTCTAATATAGTTTCTACTATGTATTTATCCCCGTTTAACGGACTATATTTACTGAAATTATCTGCCTCGACGTCTGTAATACGTCTTTCTTTGTTCGTATTTTGCAGTACTTTAATTTTTGCCGTATAGGCTTTATTAGAGAAGCCTCCGGCAAAGTTAACCACATCTTCCAGCGATTCTGTATTCAGCACCTCATATAAAGCCGGCCGTTTCACCTCACCTGACATTTCCACCCTTGTCTGATAAACAGGGATATTGATAACATCCTGATCCTGCAGGCGTATATTGCCGGTCTGCATACCCTTCAAAAGAAAACTATAAACATCTATAGTTGATATCACTTTATTATCCCGGATTACCTGGATTTTCCTGAATGAACCATTTTTATTGGGTCCGCCTGAAGCACTCAGAGCATTAAAAACTGTGGATAAGGAAGATAAAGTATAGGAACCCGGTTTAACTACTTCTCCTAAGAGCGTGATTTTAATACTTCGGATATTACCCAGATTTACCGCAACATTAGTACGCCCATTTCTTAACCCAGGATAAGTCTTTGCCATGACAGAGCGAATTTTTGAGGTGGCCTGTTCTATAGATAATCCTCCGACCGAAACTAGTCCCACATATTGTAACCGGATTGTTCCGTCAGGACTGACCTCTAAATTATAGTTTGCCTCATTATCACCCGTAATATCTATTAACAATTGGTCATCCGGCCCGATAATATAACTTTTCGGCGTCGCCATTCTTAAATTGGGTTCAAAAGTAATATTGTTATTTCTGAACAGCTCAGCACCAAATATTTTAGGGATCAAATTGCCAAAGGCATCCCTCATTTCTCTTTCATTGCTTTCTGCCAGGTTAAAACGGCCATTTTCAGACGTATCAGCAGGATTTGACTGACCATAAGTCCTTTTTAAAGACACATTATTTTGGCTCTGGCCTAACTCTAGATTTTGACCCTGACCTTTATTCTGGGAACCACCGTCCGCTCGTCTGATTTTTTCCACCCGCGACCTCAACTTCTGCACTTCCTCAGGCTTCATCCCCTGTGCAGCTGCCATTTGCTCTAACTGCGTATCATTATACCCAACAGATTCTGCTTTCTGTATGAGCTGACGAACCTGTGCATCAGTAAGTTCATCTACCCTTACATCCGAATAGTTCGTTTGAGAAAAGGCTGACTGAAAGCATACAACCGCAAACAGAAAAAGCAACGCGGTGAAAAACTTCTTAAAATTCATATATAGATAAGTAGTATTTTTAATATTATTCAAATGCATTTAACGTATCAAATCCGCCCATTTTCAAATGTTCATCTTTTTTCATCAATAAAAGATCAGATTGAACCATTTCTTTAACCAATAAAGGCAAATCGTATTTTGGTTCCCAGCCCAATTGCTTTTTGGCTTTGGTAGGGTCTCCTAACAACAGATCAACCTCTGTTGGCCTGAAATACTTAGGATCCACCTTAACAACAGTGGTACCTGGCTTCAAATTTAATTCATTTAAGCCCAATTCCACTATTTTTTCCTGATCCACGTCTATGATTACTCCTTTTTCATATTCATCTTTACCCGAAAATTCAATTTCAATGCCCAGTTCAGCGAAACTCATTTTCACAAAATCTCTTACAGTAGTTGTTACACCCGTTGCAATTACATAATCTTCAGCCTTTTCCTGTTGGAGAATTAACCACATCGCCTCGATATAATCTTTGGCATGTCCCCAGTCCCTTTGTGCGGAAAGATTGCCCAGATATAAACATTTCTGCAAGCCTAGAGCTATTTTAGCCGCAGCACGTGTGATTTTTCGGGTGACAAAAGTCTCTCCCCTTAACGGACTCTCATGGTTAAACAAAATACCGTTACAAGCAAACATGCCATAAGCTTCCCTGTAGTTCACCGTAATCCAGTAACCATAAATTTTAGCCACCGCATAAGGTGACCTTGGATAAAAAGGCGTGGTTTCACTTTGAGGAACCGCTTGTACCAGACCATATAATTCAGAAGTAGAGGCCTGATAAACCTTTGTCTTTTTTTCTAACCCTAAAATACGCACGGCCTCCAGTAACCTCAAAGTTCCAATACCATCAGCATTTGCTGTATACTCCGGCATTTCAAAACTTACATGTACGTGGCTCATCGCTGCCAGATTATAAATCTCGTCTGGCTGCGTTTCCTGAATAATCCGGATCAGATTGGTTGAATCGGTAAGATCGCCAAAATGGAGTTTAAAGTTAACCCCTTGTTCATGCTGGTCCTGATATAAATGATCTATGCGTTCAGTATTAAATAAAGAAGACCGTCTTTTAAGCCCATGGACAAAGTATCCTTTGTTCAAAAGAAACTCTGCAAGATAAGCACCATCCTGTCCTGTAACACCCGTAATTAAGGCAACTTTCATCAGTGAATTTGTTTTTTAATTGTTATAAAGCTATCATAAACTTGCGTTAACTAAATCGTTTAAACTGTAGACTTATGACAGATTCACTTGGTAAATCATATTTTAGTAAAGGAGCCAAATATAAGTTAATTATTTGATTCGGGAGAAAATTATGACGTGCAAGGCATCAACTATAGATTTTGTATGCAAATATTTAAACTATCTCTCCAATAAGGAATAGTTATCCCTAAAGTTTCCTTAATTTTTGTTTTATCCAGAACAGAATAATGCGGGCGTTTCGCTTTTGTGATAAAAGCAGAAGAAGCAACCGGCAATACTTTCATCTCCACTTCCGCGAATTCAAAAATCGCCTTGGCAAAATCATACCAGGAAGCAACGCCTTCATTGCTATAATGATAAAGGCCATATGCTTTGTTATCATTTAATATAATCTTAATGATCACCTCTGCCAGATCCATGGCATAAGTTGGCGTGCCGACCTGATCATAGATCACGGTCAGCTGTTCCCTGCTTTGCGCCAGCTTCAGCATGGTTTTAACAAAATTATTGGCCTTTTCTGAATATAACCAGCTGGTGCGGATAATATAATATTGTTCTAAAATAGCTTGAACCTCCTGCTCACCTTTCAATTTGGACAGTCCATATATATTAACCGGGTTAGTGGGTAAGTCCTCTGTTAAAGGAATGCTGGAATCGCCATTAAATACAAAGTCGGTTGAAATATGGATCAGCGTAGTTTGGTAGGTAAGACAACATTCAGCCAGTCTTTTTACAGCAAACTCATTAATTTCAAATGCAAGATGCAAATCTTCCTCTGCCTGGTCAACTGCAGTATAGGCAGCACAATTAATGCAGTATAATGGATGGTATTGCTCAAATATTTTTAACGTTTGTTCTGCACTGGCAAAATCCAGATCTGATTTGGAGAGAAATATAAAATTATAAGGTTGTGCTGTCCCTGAAACCACATCATTAAGGCATTGCCCCAATTGACCGCTCCCCCCTATGACAATAACATTTTTTTTATTCATTAGTCATTTCTTTATTTTGTTGTTCAACAGTCACCTAAATTCTACTGCGCCCTATATGAAACTGTATGCCCACTGAAACCGGGTTAAATAAAAACTCACCCTTTTTGAAGCGTTGTTCAGTACTGTTATTCAGCGCATCCCGGGAAGTATCTTTTCCCCAGGCATAAAAGAACTCCAGGTTACCCTCTGCAAATATGGAAATTTCCCTGAAAGGATTAAGCTTTAAGCCTAAAGCCGGAGTAATCGTAAAACCCCTGTTCCTTGAACTTACTATATAATTTTCAGAATTGGCATTGGTCAATGTCCCGCTAAACTCATCGGACCTGTAGCCCAGGTCAAAAGCGAAATAGGGCTGAATGGCGCCATAACTGAAGTTTTTCTCAAAACCCATTTTAAAGGAATAGTCCTTCACTTTTCCCTTGGTAAAATCACAATTGTCGCAATTATTGAAAAATTCTGTTGTTTTATCTAAGTAGCTCCCGCTCAGTCTGTAGCTGAAAAGGTTGTCATTAAATTTAACCATATAGCTGTTAAAGTAACTGCTGAGGTAGGTATGGTCATCAGACTGGTTAAGCATTTTCGGCATTTGCATGTAGTTGTATCCTTTTACGCCAAAGCTATACCTGGAATCACCATTCATTTGTGAATATGCCAGGCTGAAAGACATGGAAAAGAGAAAAATAAGTACGATTTGTTTCATGGTATCAGGAAGATTTAGACAAAAGTATTGATTAAAACACAGGTTTACAGTAAATAGTTTGAAAATGCCCTGGTCTTTACCCGGGCTTTGGTCTGGGTGAGTCCGGGTATCCTGCGGGTCCGGAGCGTCTTCGGTCCCTGTATATTTAACTAGTTGAAACTACACGGAGCTGCGCTTTACTTAACTTTTTCCAAACCCGTTCTGCGCTAAAACAAATCCCCTCTCAACCTTTAACAGCCCAAAGCATGATGCATCCGATACGGCACCATACGACAATGTGCGGCACGATACGACAATAGACGTCAGCTCGGGCTTAGAATTATTATCCTTCAAAGCATTGATATACATTCGGTTAAATTAAAAACAAAATGTTATGGCAATATTTGATGGTAAATTTATAAGAGGCGTCATAGGTGACGTTGTCTTTAGAAAAGTCGGCAACATGCAAACGATGTCACGCCGCGTTCCCAAAGGAACAATTAAACAAACTGCAGCGACTAAAAAAGCTTCGGGCATTTTTGCCTTCGCCAGTTCATTAGGGGCACATTTCAGGGAGGTATTGAAAGCCGATCTCAAGGGTTTTTCGGATACAGATATGCACAGCCGTTTAACAGCAGGCTTTTGCAGCATTCTGAACCGCTGCCGTGATCCTGAAACCGGGCTTTTCGACTTCCAGGAAAATAGCTTCAGCGAACTTGAAGGTCTTGATTTCAACAACCTGTCCCGGCTGATGAGCAGCCTGGGCGTAAAACCAATGCTGGGTATGAAAGATGGCACAATATCCCTTTTACTTCCGTCACTCCGTCAGATAAAGTTCCCTTCGCCTGCTATTTCCTGTGAAATGACCATAAGTGTCACGCTGGTTGCCCTGGAAGAAGGAATCATAACCCAGCACCCTGACCGGAAGAAAATACTGATAGAAAAAATTTCAGCCAGCAGGAACCCTTACCAGTTCAGGTTTGATGTGCCCGCTGGTTGTCTTTGCCTGGTCAGTATGTTTCTGGATTTTTATGTGGATTATAAAAATTATATCAGGCTGTTCAACAGCAAACAGTTCAGCCCGGCGGCAGTCTGCGGTGCCATCATCAGCCCGGGAAAATTTGTACAGCAAGACAGCCGGTTCTGGGTTGAAATGCCGGGATTAACGGCGCTAAAAATAAAAACCTGATGCGACATGATGCAACAATATACGCCACGATACGACAATATACGTCACAATCATCTCATTATGAGGTTTTTACAAAAAGTAACCTGTACTTTCGCTTTACAAATCAACACTACCGGTAGACAAATGATTTGAATGAACAGATTATTTACAATTTAAATTTTATCAAATGGGAGTAATTCAAAAAGGAATACTGGGAAGTATTTCAGGTAAAGTGGGTCCGGCAGTATTCTGTACGCTGAAAACTCAGGATGTGGTAAGAAGCTTACCAAAAAAATCAAGTAAACCACCTGTACAATCACAATTGGACCAGCGGCAGAAGTTTGCCAGCGTAACCAGGTTCCTGGCCGAAATCAATGACATCATTAATCTCGGTTATACGGCAAACAAAGCAACTATTTCATCCATGAATGCTGCAGTGAAGTATCACCTGGAAAATGCGATCAAGGGAGATTCACCTAATTTCGCACTGGATTACGAGAAAGTAGTGATCAGTAACGGGAAACTGCTGAGGGCAGAGAATACCTTAGCTGTTCAGGCAGCAGGTCCATTACTGCAGGTAAGCTGGGATCCGGCCGATGACTTTGACCCGGCGGAGAAACTTGCAAGGGATAGTGACAAGGTTATGGTACTGGTTTACAATGCTGCCAAAGACCGTTTTCTGGTTTTAAACGGCTCGGCAGTAAGAGGTGATGCTGCGGTGGATGTACAAATGCCCCGGAGCTTTATCGGCGACACCTTGTACAGCTGGATGTTTTTTGTAACCGGTGACGGCAGGAAGACTTCGCCCAGCGAATTCCTGGGCATGACAAGCCCGACTGACTAAATGAAGATTGCCTGGCGGGTTTATGAGGCCCGCCAGGTTTCTTTTCCACTCAAGTGTTAACAATTAAATTCATGTATTATGAACCGGAAAATTTTAAGATTCCCAGGCTTGCCCTACCCGGCCAATGTTACGCCAAAGCGTTTAGAACCTTCAATATTGTTTTGTGTGCTCTTGCTGGCCTGGTATTTTGGCCCCGAAGGATTGCACTATGTAAATGAGACAGCGGGAAGCATTGATCAGAGTATCTGGCTGCTTATCCTGCTTAGTATCATCACCTTTCTCCTTTTTTCAGCCTTATGCTGGTGGTTACTAAAACAGTTGTGGCTGTCACTCGGCTTACCGGCACTGGATCAGATGGTTTTACAATTTAACACCCTAACTTTATGGCAACAGTTAATTTTTTACTGGGCATCCTTTGCCTTGCTTTTACTGGCAGCTTCGCTTTGTTTAACCGCAATATGTTAATTCCTCCGGCTGTTGAGCTAAACAAGGAGGACACCGGGCAACGCAACAGACTGGTTGAAATAGCCGCACATGAACTGGGAACAAGAGAAAAAACACGGCAAAACGACGGGCTAAAGGTAGAAGCTTACCTCGCTTGCGTGCAGTTGCAGAAAGGACAGCCTTATTGCGCAGCTTTCGTGAGCTGGGTTTATGCCCGTGAGGGTTTACCCGAACCAAGGTCGGGCTGGTCGCCTGCCTTGTTCCCTGCCTCCCGCCTTACCCGCGCAGCAGCCCCGGGCAATGTACTCGGTATTTACTTTGCAGCATTGAAACGAATTGCACATGTAGGATTAATTATGCGGCAGGACGGAGAATGGGTGACGAGCATCGAGGCCAATACAAATGTATCCGGCAGCCGCGAAGGAGATGGCGTTTATAAAAAGCGCAGGCACCTGAAAACTATTTACCGCATCGCAGACTGGGTAAAAGGAAGGGAAAAACAATGAGGAGAACGACCCTTTGTTTCTTTCTGATGAGTACGGGCATTGCTGGCTGCGGGTTTATGAGACAGTCCGCCAGAACAACTGTTGAATCCGGCAGGTTAACCCAAATAGAGAAAAATGAAAAGCAATCCGGCAGGGAGAATATTGAGCTGTTAACCTCTATCCGGGATTCCTCACAGCTGCAGTATAGCATCCGGATATGGCCCAAAGGAAAGTTCAGTTTTTCTGCGGACAGTGGCTTTAAAGGGGAAGCCAGCCATATATGGTTGAGCGG
>Ga0160457_1000778_pt1 | contig 11469 bp, 8 predicted proteins | sample HID1972M_E6MG_FD_108242 | JGI IMG/M metagenome (GOLD analysis project Ga0160457, IMG submission 108242) | Enriched pill bug-associated microbial communities from UW Madison campus, WI, USA - HID1972M_E6 MG | ecosystem: Host-associated > Arthropoda: Insects > Digestive system > Unclassified ... | reverse complement strand
TATTGCATAAAGCTGGAAAGGATGATGCTGTTGCAGCTTTAACTCCTTTTTTAACAGATGAATATCTTTCTGAAAAAGCATCGCGGGCATTAGCAAGCATTGGCTCTGAATCAGCTTATCAAGCTCTTATAGGTGCTCTGCCTTCTGCAAAAGGTCATGCGTTAATTTCTGTTATTGAAGCTTTAGGTGATTCGAAGTATGCAGAAGCAGAATCCGTACTATTACCAATGGTCGGAAACAGTAATCAAGATGTACAAAAGGTGCTGCTCTATTCACTTTCTAATATAGCCGGTGCGGCATCTGCTGATGCACTTAAAAGTGCTGCTTCTAATGTGAATTATGTTTATGATGTAACGAATGCTACGGGCTCTTTCATTCATTATATCTCACAATTGGTAGGGAAAGATAATGCGTTAGCTGAAAACTTAGCTAATGATTTACTTAAAAACACGAATAGTGATTTGCAGGTAGATTCTCGTATTGCTGCATTGAGCATCTTAACAAAAATAAATGGTGAGAATTATACAAAGAATCTAATTAAAGCTGCAAATGATAAGAATTTAGAATATCGTGTGGCTGCATTAAAATTGGCTTCTCCATTTTTAAGCCAGGCTAATATTAATTCCTGGATCAAAGGTTTGAAGAAGGCAAACGTAGATGCAAAACCTGATTTTATTGCATTTTTGGCTAGAAGTAACAATAGCTCAGTTGTTTCTCAAATACAAAAATCTTTAAAGAGCAAATCTGATGCTGAACGCGCAAGTGCTATTGCTGCTTTATCAAAGCTAGAGGGTGATAAAGCTCTGCCTGTTTTATTAGATTTATTAGCAAAAGGAGATACATCTGATAGATCTGCGATACAGGAGGCCTTTTTAACAATGAAAGGAGAGCAAGTTCAGCCTTCATTAGCCGAAGCTCTTCCAGCAGTTTCTGCTCAAAATAAAGTGGTTCTTATTGAGGTACTTTCACATCGTGCTTATCCTGGAAGCTTTTCTGCTATTAATGGTTTATTGACAGATAGTGATACTGCTGTACAAAAAGCAGCTTTTGAGGCTCTTCCTCAAATAGTACGTTCTTCTGATTTACCCATTTTATTACCTTTAATGAATACAAACGGTGATAATAAAAATGTTCAACAAGCTATTATAAATAGTGTAGACAATAGTGCGAATAAAGAGCAAGATATATTGAGTATTCTTAGTCAATATAATAGCCAGAATGATCAGCAAAAAGTTAAATATTTAGCTGTTCTTTCAGGGATCGGTGGTGAAGATGCTTTGGAAGCTGTCATAGAAACGGGCAAAACGAATAACGCAGATGTAAAGAATGCAGTTATATTATCGTTAGCAAACTGGAAAGATCAGAGTGCTCTTCAAACGCTGATTGATTTAAGTAAAACTACAACAAACCCTGCTCAATTAGATGCTGTAGTGAAAGGTTTGGTTCGTCTTACTGCAACTTCTGATATTACCGCAGAAAGAAAGCTTTTGATCTACCGTGATTTAATGGAAGTTACTCAGACTACTGCACAAAAGCAGAGTATTCTCAGAAATATTGAGGCTACGAATACTTATAACGCTTTGGGGTTTGCCGGAACTTTTTTAGATGATGAGGAATTGGGAAGGGTTGCTGCAAACACAGTTATGAATATAGCTTTGCTAAATCCGGCTTATAATGGTGAGGATGTTAAAGGCTTGCTTAATAAAGTTATTGAGCTTTTAAGTGGTAGCGAAAGTGGATATCTGAGAGAAGCTGTAATTAAGCATATTGATGAGTTGCCAAAAGGAGCAGGTTATGTTTCATTGTTTAATGGTAAAGATCTAAGCGGTTGGAAGGGGTTGGTTGCTGATCCTATTAAAAGAAGTAAAATGAGTGCGTCGGAATTGGCTGCTGCACAAGTAAAAGCTGATGAAGAGATGCGCCAGGGCTGGATTGTCAAAGATGGAGTATTAGCTTTTACCGGAAAGGGAAATAATATCGCGACTGTAAAGCAATACGGTGATTTTGAGATGCTGGTTGATTGGAAACTTGATAAAGATGGAAAAGACGGAGATGCGGGTGTTTATTTGCGGGGAACTCCACAAGTACAGATGTGGGATATCTCACGTACAGATGTAGGCGCTGAAGTTGGCTCCGGAGGTTTGTATAATAATCAGAAGAATGAAAGCAAGCCGTCGAAAGTTGCTGATAACCCTTTGGGAGATTGGAACACGATGAAGATAAAAATGGTAGGTGAGAAAGTAACCGTTCATTTAAATGGCGAGTTGGTTGTAGATAATGTTACGTTAGAAAACTACTGGGATAGAAACCAATCTATTTTCCCCATAGAGCAGATTGAACTTCAAGCACATGGAACTTTAGTTTATTACCGGGATATCTTCTTAAAAGAACTGCCGCGAAAAGAGATTTTCCAGTTGAGTGAACAGGAGAAGAAGGAAGGGTTTAAAGTTTTATTTGATGGAACCAATTTAGATTCATGGCAAGGTAATACAACAGCTTATGTAGTAAGTGATGAAGGAACTTTGGCTATTTATCCTACTAAAGATTCAGGCGGTAACCTATATACTAAAGAAGAATTTGGTGATTTCGTTTATCGTTTTGAGTTTCGCTTAACACCAGGTGCTAATAATGGAATCGGAATTCGTAGTCCTTTAACAGGCGATGCGGCATATGTAGGAATGGAAATACAGGTATTGGATGATGATGCGGACATGTATAAAGATTTAGAGATCTATCAATACCACGGCTCTGTATATGGCATTATGTCGGCGAAACGTGGTGCTCTTAAACCGATGGGCGAGTGGAATCAGGAAGAGATCTATATTAAAGGAAATGATATTAAAGTAACTTTAAATGGGACAGTAATTCTTGAAGGAAACTTAAGTGAAGCTGTGAAGAATGGTACCTTGGATGAAAAAGATCACCCTGGTTTGCAAAGGACAAGTGGCCATATTGCTTTTTTAGGACATGGATCTGAAGTTCATTTTAAAAATATAAGGATAAAAGAGCTGTAGTATAATATCATTCGTTATTCTAATGTTCGGTTTAAAAGAATATTCATTTTTGTTTTTAACAAATCAATGAGTTCAATTAAGTCTTGAGCATTGGAATCCGGTATGTTGGCAAACTCATCATACATTTCATTGTATTTGGACAAATTAGCCAATTGAACTAAAAGCTCGCTATGTAAGCTATATAGTGTTGCTACGGTTTTTAATAGGCTTTTATTGTACTCTTGCTCACTATTATTATATTCTTTTTCAACGGATATTTCTAGCGTTTCCATATTGGTCGGTTTAATAATATCAAAATACTACTATTTTGTTTTAATAAAACTGACATTTCACTAAACAAAGCTGCCAAAATTTTGTGCTTCTTTTATTATGTAATTGAGTGTTTTACTGTTTTTTGCTTATTTTTAACAATGGAAATCGCCTTATAATGAAGGATTCATCTTTAATTGATAATTCGGTAATTAATATGTCTGATTCAAAAGGTTCCTTTGATTTAGAACTGTTTTTTGAGTTATCGCCTGATCTGTTATGTATTGCGGGCTACGATGGCTATTTTAAAAAAATAAATGCGGCTGTCTCAAAGACTTTTGGTTATACGAAGGAAGAGTTATTTGAGAAGCTAATAATTGATCTTGTTCATATTGAAGATAGAGAGGAAACTTTAAGAACGCGAAAGCTCATAAGAAATGATGAACCACTTTTGCGTTTTGAAAACAGGTACATAACAAAGAATAATGAGATTGTATGGTTAACCTGGACTTCCATGACTATTGAAAGTCAAAAACTTATTTTTGCAATTGCTAAGGACATCACATATAGAAAGAAACTGGAAGAATATAGGAGGATAGCAGATATTTTAGGCAATTCTTCTCAGGGAGGAATAGGGGATGAGTATTCTGTATCCGACCAGGTATGGCTTTCTGAGTTTGAAAAGCTGATCAGGAAATATACTGGCAAAATTGAGCTGAATATAAATATGCTGAGTAGCGAAATGGCAATGAGTGAAAGGCAGTTATTCAGACGTACAAAAGCTATTATGGGGATTACTCCGAATCAATATATTCGTATTGTACGTTTGCAAATCGCTATGGAAGCTATTAAAACCGGTAAATATCGTACAGTTTCTGAGATAGCGCACCTTGCCGGGTTTGAGACTCCGGCTTATTTTAATAAGTTATTTAAGGAGATTTACTCATTTGATGTAGGAGAGCTTCTTAAATAGGGAACCTCTTCATAATTAAAGATTGAAAATAAACTTGAATATAGCCATTCTTCCTCTTAATTGATATTGACTGTAAACAGAGCTATTAGCTGAAATACTATAGGTTTCATAGTAAGTAATATTTGCTAAGTTTGTTAAATTAAGCTCTATATCTGTTCGCCATTTGACTATTTTGTAGCTGGCATTTACGTCGGCGAAGAAATAGTTAACGTCTTTTGTTTCTGACTGCTTAGTAAATTGATGGCGACCGCTTATTCTTATAAAGGTGTTTTTATAAGGAGCGTATGTCAGTCCAATAGATTGATCAAGATTTTGAATCTGGCGGTCGGAAAGCGAAGTATTGCCTTTCTCCAAACCAGACTTGCTGGTTATCCAGGTAGCTATACCATTGTAGTTTATACTAATACGATTTATTAACCGTGCTTCTATACCAGGGTTAAGTACAAAGGAAATATTATTAAAGGGAAGCAGGTTATCATTAAAAAGCTGATTAAAATGTGTGTATCCCCAGGACGCCTTTAAGTCTGCTGTAGCACCTAGGGCAAAAATGTATTTGCTGATGCCGGCATTTAGGCTAAGACTGTTTACATGATTGATAAGAGGTAATTGGATTGTTTGAGAGATGTTATTTGAAATAATATAGGAAGTAATAGTAGTAGATTTTGCATTTTTATAGCTTACTCCGGCATTCATAAATAACATATTGATAGAACGTCGTAAGTTATAGTTCAAGTCTAGATTGTGGTTATATTGCTCCTGTAAGTCTGCATCATTGGATTGCAGACTGCGATAATTGCTGAGTATGGCTCCGCGAAATATGTTGTTAATATTTCCCTTCTGATTTGCGAATTTATAATTGAAGGACAGGTAGTTTTCTGTTCCTGTCATATATTTTATTCTTAAAGAAGGTGTAATAAGTAGCTTTGTTTCTGATTTATTTAAATCAAAATTTTCATCATTATAAGAGATCCGTTGTAAGATTAGAGGAATTGAAAAAGCAGACTCTAGTGCCCCTTTCTTATATTCATAAGATCCGTTAACAAAGAACTGGTTCTGATTCCAATTCAGGTTGTTGTCAGCTTCTGATTCATAAGATGTTTGCGAACCATCCATCTGTTTGAATCTTAATTGAGAATTAAGTTTTTGAAACTGGTTTGTAATTCCTGCTTGATAATTTTGCTTTACTCTTCCTTTGGTAAGCTGATAGGCAGCTGAAACACGGTTAAACCAAGTGGGAATTTCTGTAGATTGACGTAGGGATTCAAAAGGAACTCCTTCATTAAAAACAGATGCATTAATACCTGGCTGAACTGCCAAAGTTTGGGGCTGATTAAAATAGTTAAGATACCAGTTGAAGCGAAGGATATTCTTATTCTTAAATTCAGGTACGTACTCTAGGTTATTTGAGAAATTGTGAATCTGATTCCTTAATTGCTGATTCATGTTTATTTCATTACTGAACAGGGAAGAAGAATTTGTTTCTTTTGAATAAACGAATTTCAGGGCATTATTAAAGTAGTATTTCTCCTTATTTACTTGTGCATTAAAATTTACATCGGTTATGAAAGGGCGATTGCTAATATCTTGATGTTCGCTGTAGTGAATGGTGTTGTTAATTGAGTAAAGATCTGTTGAACTATTATATTCCATTTCATTTTTGTCTACCAGCAGCTTGACACCCACTTTTAATTGTAAGCCATTTTTGTAATTAATTAAATTATTGGCATTGGCGGAGACAGAATTGTTAAGATAATACCTGTTTTTAGCCAGATTAGGATTACCTACAGTACCGGAAGATAATAGTTTAGGAGGAAGAGAGTTCCCTGTTTCAGACTGATTTAATCCCACGAAGTCCGAAGAAAGATCTTCGCCTATATTATTGCCCTTTATTACATTAAGCATCTTATATTTTTTGTTGAAAAGGATGCTGTTTAACTCTCCATCATACTGTTCAGGAAGACCCAAGCCTAATTTGGCCTGGCCGCTAAGCTTTAACTTTGCTTCTTCTTTAATAACAAGGTTTATTGCAACCTTATCGCTGAGCGTTTTATTTCTTAATACTTTTAGCGGCTGGTGATTTTGCAAAACCTCTAATTCTTTCACCATGTTAAAAGGAATCGTTTTGGTTCCTACAGCATATTTATCATCCAGCAGGTCATCGCCATCAATGTAGAGATTAGAGATATTCTGGCCGTTGAATTTTATTTGACCATTATCGTTTACTTCCATTCCGGGTAAGCGTTTGATTACGTCGTTAATTAACCGATCTTCATTTTTAGCAAAAGAGTCGATGTTATAAGATAAAGTGTCTCCTATATTTCGAATAAGAGGTCTGCTCTTAATTTCTACTTCTGATAAATCGATGGCTTGCTTTTCCATTAAGATTTCGTAATTCAGCTTCCCTTCTTTAATAGTCTGATGAATTCTCTTATAGCCAAGATGATTGATTTCAAGTACTAAATCATCTGCTTTGGGTATTAGCAAGGTGAAAACGCCGTTTGTATCACTAGTTTTGAAAGCGAGAACTTTGTTCTCCGAATTTTTAATTAGTATGCTGGCAAAAGAAACGGCCTCGCCATCTTGGGTTTTAAGCGTGCCGGTTATAGAATATTCCTGAGCATAGGAATATTCAACAGAAAGAAATAAAAGAAGCAGAAGGATAGCTTTCATTAACCAGGTTTTACATCTTCTTATTAATCTTCAAGTTCAATTGGATTATTGGTAACCGGAGATTTTGAGGCTCCTTCTTTTATTACTGATATACTTTTTATCTCAGAAGGATCTATTATTGAATTTAAGGGAGAAGCAGAGCTGCTGCCACCACCTTGTGAACGAGCCTTAATTGCTGCTATAGGATTTTTACTAACTGCTTCTATTAGATTAGTTAATGCTTTTTTATTCGTTTTAATGGTGTTTTCGGGTATCTCTACTGTTAATCCACTTGTTTCCATCTTATCAAAACCTGCATATTTGAATAAGACTTCGTTTTTGCTGTCTGATGCTTCTAAAATTAATCCTGGTAAGCCTTGCAGTTTCCATGGTCCTGCCTGGAATGGAATATCTGTAGTAAACCAGGCTGTATAATCACGACCTTTAAAGTGTGTTTCAGCTTTTTGACAATTGTAACCTCCTATTACTTTGGTTTCTTGTTCTATTTTCCAATTCAATGCCGGAAACTCTTCATCTATCAAATAGTTTTCACCATAGAGGTTATATACTTGCATGATTAGACTCTTAGCCGGAACGATATAATAAGATTCAGGTGTTTGTGATCCACTGCCTGTAATAGTAAGATTCCCATCAAAATCAGGGCTCTCAACTTGTTTTCTCAGGCTTTCTTCCATTCGCTTATTGGCGTATGAGGTATAGAAAGAGGAGTGCTGACCCAGGTATAAAACCATTTCATCATGATGGTTTTTATCCATTTGTGTTGTATCATTGATATGAATAAAATTGTAATGAATCTTAGCTAAGGCTATTTCCGTGTCTTGGGCTATAAGCTTTTGGCTCAAGAATACTGTTAATGCTGCTAATAGAATGTATTTTCTTTTCATAATTGTTTAATTTATTAAAGGCTTGTTCTTGATATTACGAATATATCATATTATTACGACATGTTCGTAACTAAAATAAATTTTTGAAGAGAATTTTATTATCATTTAGTATGGGTATATTTTATTATACACCAAACGGACTGAATGTTCCTTGTAAGATAATGGTATTTTCTTAATATAATATTGAGATTCTAGGAACGATTAAGTATTTTTGATTAGAGCAATTTAGGTTAGCGGCCTTTTATCATTAAACCATAAGGATGGAAATAATATATAAACTTGACAAAATACCCGAAACAGATTTAATCATTAATTTATACAATAGCTCTGGTATTAACAGACCGACTACTGATAAAGACAGGATTTCAAAGATGTATTCAAATTCTAATTTAGTGGTAACGGCCTGGGATAATGATGAGTTGGTTGGTATTGCACGTTCTTTAACTGATTTTTGTTATGCTTGCTATCTTTCAGATCTTGCAGTTAGTAAGGAATATCAAAAGCATGGGATAGGGAAAGAATTGATCCGTTTAACGAAAGAAAGAATTGGCAATCAGACTATGCTGTTGCTTCTTTCTGCTCCAACTGCGATGGAGTATTATCCGAAAGTTGATTTTCAAACGGTAACTAATGGGTTCATTGTTAATCGAACAGAATAGTATATATTACATTTAAATTAATAGATTTAAAGCAAAATTGATTTAACCAAAATTACGACGATGAAAATTAAGAACGTATCCTTTATTGTTGCATTACTGATAAGCTCAGCTTCAGTTTTTGCACAGCAGGCAACTCAGGTAAGAACACCGCCGCTAACATTGACTTCAACAGCATTTCCTGATGGAGGTATAATTCCTGATAAATTTACGCAAGCTGCACCGGGCGCTGCTCCGGGAGGTGGTGCTTCCCCTCAATTGGATTGGACAAACGTACCGGCGGGAACGCAAAGTTTTGTTCTTTATATGCATGATTTGGATGTTTCTATCAACAAAACTACCAATGATAACTTACATTGGATTGTTTGGAATATCCCTGCTACCGCAACTTCCTTAGCAGAAGGTTTACCTGCCGGGTCACAGCTACCAGATGGTAGTTACCAAATTAATGGTTCTACTGCACAGTATCGTGGTCCGGGTGCCCCGGCTACGGGCCCTTTGCATCATTATGTATTTGAGCTGTACGCTCTTGATATAAAATTGGATTTAAAACCTGCAGAAACAGGTCTTCAAACTAAAATGAATATTTTTAATGCAATGGATGGACATGTTATTGGTAAAGCTGCTTATGTGGGCTTATTTAAACGTCCACAATAATATTATTTAATCCTAACCCTTATAAGCCTAAATAAAGGGAGCCGCTTCATTATGAGGCGGCTCCTTTTGCTTTAGAAATGAGGTGTTTCTTATTTATTGTTATACAACATGGCCTCAATTTTCAGGCCATCCTCTTCTGTATCCTTTAAGCCTTTTACCCAAACAGTATAAATTTTACCAGCTTTAATATCTACATTTTCTAAAGTAGATAACACAGCTTTACTTTCCTGATCAACTATATTGAAAGTTTGTGTTTTAGCATCAATTTCTTTGAAATCTGTAGCCGATTTGAATTCTTTCTCGGTAAATAGATCTTCACCGCCAGTTACAGCTAGATTAAGCTTTCCGGCATCTGGAGAAACATGCACAAATCTGATCTTCGCTTTTCCTTCTGCAGGGTTTGTCAGATCATCACTAATTTGTACGTATTCTGCATCATCATTATCTTTTTCATTTGTGATAAATAATGAATAGGCTTTATCTTTTTCAAGCTTGATCGATTTTTGAAAGATAGATTTATCATCTTTTCCTTTAATTTCTGCAATACGATCACCAATAAATGCTTCTACATAATTAATACTATCGCCAAGGCCGGCAAGTTTTGCATTTACTTTTTTAGCATCCAAATAGAAGCTTAATGAATCTGTACTTGGTGAGGCATGAAATACAGAAACAATAGCAGTATCCGGAGTAGGCATTGGATTGTCATCATCACTACAAGACGAATAAGTAACTGCTAAAGCCAAACAAAGGATTGGTAGTTTCATTGTTTTTAATGACATGTTTTTTAAGTTTTGATAGAAATTCATAATTATTGTTTTTTGTTAATAAATAAATACTGTTTGCTGCCAAAACACAGCAGAAACCTAAACTGCTACAAAAGATTTCAAAAATATTATTCATGAGTCTTCAATCTATAAATATTATTTTTTGTAGCACTTCACCTAAAAAAGGGTTTTATAATGGTAAGAGCATTTCAGAAATGGTGCCGGCTTATATCATTAATACTTATGTTAAGCAGTAAAATTGAGTACTGAAACCGATTTAATACGAGATATTTCTAAAGGTTTGAAGGAGGCTGACGAGCGCCTAAAGGAACGGATATATAAAAATTATTGGGGTTATCTTATGGGGGTTTCATTGCGGTATATAGCTAGTCGTGATATAGCGAAAGAGGTTGTAAACGATAGTTTCATAAAAGCATTTAATCATATGGGAACCTTTGCATGTGATGATGAAAATAATTTCAATAAGGTGTTTAAAGCATGGCTGGCAAAGATTACTGTTCGTACCGCCTTAAATGAAATTCGTAAAAGGAAATCAACGCTTTATTATGAAGAGTTGTCGGATGAACATGAAAAGTCTTATAGCCAATGTTACGATGATAGTTTGAATGTGGCAGACATCATGGGTCTTTTAAATAAGCTTCTACCTATACATAAGACGGTTTTTAATCTATATGAAATCGAAGGTTTTAATCATGAAGAAATAGCGGAGATGTTGGAAATACCATCCAGTTCAAGTAGGGTTTATTTAACAAGAGCGAAAGAGAAACTTAGAAGCTTATACTTAAAATCGGTAGTAGAATAGATATGGAAAATAAAGAAGATAGAATAATTGAAGAGATCAGAGATTCTCTTATAAATTATGAGCTTCCATATGAAGAAGGAGCCTGGGAAAAGTTTCGTGAAAAGCAAGAGGATACAGAAATAATCTCAATATCCTTTAAAGACATTAAGGGAGCTCCTTTTAGTATCAGGAAAATAATGGCTGTAGCAGCATCATTAATTCTTTTATTATCAATTATCTCAGTCTTTAAGGCATACGATACAGATGAACAGTATGAAACATCGAGAGTTGTAGAGGTAAAACCGGTTAATAAAGAAGGAGATGCAAAAAAGCAAGTATCTCTTCCGGCAATAATTCAAAAGGAAACAAAGAATGAGGAAGTAAAACCTCATTTTCAAATTACAGCTTATAACACTCAAATAGTAAAACAAGGTGTTAGCAAAGAGCTTAAAATTGATATAGAAGAGAAGAATATAGGCATTATTACTGTGCCAAAAGAGAAGATGCCTGTGCTAGAAGAGAAGGAGCAACATGTAGAAATTGGAGATAAACAACCTGATAGCAATAAAAAAGAAATTAAACCGGTTCCTTTTGAAAGTCCAACGTTTCTTTCTGCAAATGTAGGGAACAAAGAAAACAATTCTGATAATGGTGAAACTTGGAAGTTTGGAGTAGAGCTTTCTTCTTCCTTTATTTCAGATAAAATGAACTATGGAGGAGGAGTTTTCACAGAACGTAAACTTTCTGATAAAATATCTTTAACAAGTGGGTTAGTTTTCACCAAGATCAATGCAGAT
>Ga0160457_1000776_pt1 | contig 11478 bp, 9 predicted proteins | sample HID1972M_E6MG_FD_108242 | JGI IMG/M metagenome (GOLD analysis project Ga0160457, IMG submission 108242) | Enriched pill bug-associated microbial communities from UW Madison campus, WI, USA - HID1972M_E6 MG | ecosystem: Host-associated > Arthropoda: Insects > Digestive system > Unclassified ... | reverse complement strand
TCTTTATACCCTTCGCGCCATATTTAATACAGTAGACCAGGGCGGACAGGCTATCACCACAATGGTTGTACTCGGTGCACTCTCCTGCATTATCTGGACACTTACTTTACAGACGACAATTAAATACGTGGTCATTACGCTGCGGGCAGATAATAAAGGCGAGGGAGGCATTTTCTCGCTGTATTCGCTGGTGCGTAAAAAAGCTAAATGGCTGGTTATGCCTGCTGTTATTGGCGGTTGTGCGCTGCTGGCAGATGGTATTATTACTCCCAGCATTACAGTGACCACGGCTATAGAAGGTCTGCAGGTTAAATTCCCCTATGTTAGCGTTATACCTATCGTAATTTCCATTATAACCGTTTTATTTATTATCCAGCAATTTGGCACAAGCCTGGTCGGAAAGTTATTCGGCCCGATTATGTTTCTTTGGTTCGCTGCACTCGGTGTGCTTGGCATGAGTTATGTGGTACAGGACTTTAGTATCCTGAAGGCGCTGAATCCCTATTACGCGGTGCATCTTATTGCTTCCAATCCTATGGCCCTCGTTATCCTGGGGGGGGTATTTCTGTGTACCACGGGGGCTGAAGCCTTATATTCAGATTTAGGGCACTGCGGACGTGACAATATAAGAACGAGCTGGATTTTTGTCAAGGCCACACTCATCATTAATTATCTGGGACAAGGCGTGTGGTTATTAAAACATCCGCATTATGACGGCAGCTTAAATCCCTTTTATCAGATCGTTCCGGGAGCTTATCTTTTATCTATGGTTGCCCTGGCAACTATCGCAGCGGTCATTGCCAGCCAGGCCATGATTACCGGATCATTTACCCTCATTTCTGAAGCAGTAAGGTTAAACCTCTGGCCTAAGGTCAGGATAAATTATCCCAGTAATCAGAAAGGACAGATTTACGTGCCCTCTATCAACTGGTTACTTTGTGCCGGTTGTATTACTGTGGTCTTTATCTTCAAAAAGTCAATTAATATGGAAGGTGCTTACGGCCTGGCCATTAATATGACCTTTTTAGCCACAACCATACTGGTCGCAGTCTATATGCGGATAAAAAAAGTCCCGCGGTATATCATCCTTATCTTCCTCCTGGTCTACGGCACCCTTGAGCTGGCCTTCCTTGCCGGTAACATGACTAAATTCCTGCATGGTGGTTTCGTTACTTTACTGATAGGTGCCGCTTTGTTTACCGTAATGTGGAGCTGGTATGTGGCCAGGAAAATTAAAAACAGGTTTGTTAAATATGTGGAAATAGAAGATTATTTCCAGATCATCTCTGAACTAAGTGAAGATGAGTCTGTACCGAAATATTCTTCACAGCTGGTTTACCTGACGAGCGCCAATTTTAAAACCGAGATAGAATCAAAAATCATTTACTCCATTATTCAAAAGGAACCCAAAAGAGCAGATATCTATTGGCTTGTCCATGTAGATGTAGTCGATGAACCTTTTACCCGTGACTATAAAGTTGAATTTTTAATACCCGGAAAACTGATACGTATAGACTTCAGGCTCGGTTTCAGGGTAGAACAACGGGTTAATCTCCTTTACAGAAAAGTAATCGAAGAACTGGTAAAGAATGGGGAAGTAGATATTACCAGTCAGTACACCTCATTAAACCGGCATAAAATAGCAGGCGACTTCCGCTTTGTACTCCTGGAAAAACACTTGTCCAAATTCTCCAAACTCAGTTTCTACGAACGCAGCATAATGGATTACTATTTCATTCTGAAAAGACTCAGCTTATCCGAAGAACGAAGCTTCGGTCTCGACTCCAGTTATGTTGATGTAGAGAAAGTACCCCTCATATTTGTCACACCCGACGATATAGAACTAAACCGGCTTCCCGTGTAATTAACCCTGGATCTTCCCAATGTTCCCAAGGGTCTGGAACCGGATAACACAAAAGAAACAACAAGGAATCAGGAACGGATTTGAACAGGGACAATCCAAAAGAAACAAATAAAATAAACTCCCCGATTGCGAACTGACCTATAATAAACAATAGATGAAACCGGACAAACACACCATACGGGCTGGGAAAATCTGGGAGCCCGAACCATTATCAGCTATTATTCACATTCAGCTTACTATGCTTAAATCCATAAAGAAAATAAACCACCAGTCCTATAACCAGCCAGATACCAAATCCTATCCAGTTAGATATACCCAGCTCACACATCATATACAAACAACTCAACAACCCCAATACCGGAATCAGCGATAAATTCTTAACCACACAATAATAAGTAACCACAACACAAATAACCAGAAATATCCACATCGGGATTTTATGTTTAAACAAACCCCAGCCACTTTCAAACTTCTTGTCCTGCGCTACATTGCTCCGTTCCACAAAACTCAGATACTGCTGCAGATCAAGGCCGTTCAGATAAGCTTCAGCATCAATATTCCTTTCAATAACAGCAGGTTGTCCCTGCTCATTTTTAATCTGGTTCTGCACCTGCTTAAGTTCCGCAGTATTCAAAGAAGTAATAAAACTTACAGGCCCGTAAACTCTCGGCTTGTTCATAATAAAATCAGCTGTTTCTGTCTTAAACAGTGTGAACCCAGCAACCAGTAAACCTGCAAATACCACAGGTATAATATATTTAGCATTCGCATAAGGAATCCTGAACTTACCCCGCTGAATATCCGGCTTATTTTGTAAAACCAATACCCCGGCACAAACCAGCACAAAGGCGAAAAGCGTACCTATAGAACACAGATCCGTAACAATAGTCAGGTTCATAAACAAAGAAGGGACCGCCACCACAAAACCAACAACTACAGTGGCAAACGAAGGCGTTTTATAAACAGGGTGGATCTTAGAAAATCTTTTGGGCAGTAAACCATCGCGGCTCATACTCATCCATATCCGGGGCTGTCCCATCTGGAAAACCAGCAAAACACTAGCCATTGCAAACACTGCACTTACCGCTATAATACCACTCATCAGTTTCAGGTCAATCCGGTCAAAAACAAAAGCAAGCGGATCTCCCACAGCCAGCTGATCATATTTTACAATTCCCGTTAAAACCAAGGCAATAGCCACATACAAAACCGTACAAATAATGATCGCCCACATCATCCCTCTCGGCAAATCCTTTTGCGGATTCCTGCATTCCTCGGCAGTAGTAGAAATCGCATCAAAACCGATATAAGCAAAAAACACAGCAGATACACCTTTAAGTACGCCAGAAACACCATTTGGGGCAAATGGGTTCCAGTTAGCCGTATCAACGTAGAAAATCCCAACCGACAAAACCAGCAAAATGACCGCAAGTTTGACCACAACCATCGCATTACTTGCATTTTTGGATTCTTTCATTCCCCTGTAAACCAGCCAGGTGATCAGTATAATTATACCCAAAGCCGGCAAATCAGCAACAACATGAAAATTGCCGATCCTGGGTGCGGTAAGCCATGCATTATTCGCGATCCTGACAGACTCATCAAGGTTAGCATAACTTTTTCCTGCATTCAGCAAGGCATCCGCATGGGCGTGGCCATTAAACGCGGTAAGATAATCCATCGTCATCCAATCCGGCAAATGTATACCATTAATCCCGATTGCCGGGACATGGATCGAGGAGAGCAGCCCCGTAAAATAATCGGACCAGGAAATGGCCACAGTGATATTTCCGATAGCGTATTCCATGATCAGCGACCAGCCAATGATCCAGGCCACCAGTTCACCGAAGGCTACATAAGAATACGTATATGCACTGCCGGAAACGGGAACCATAGAAGCGAATTCCGCATAGGCAAATGCAGCGAAACTGCAGGCGACAGCGGTAAAAATAAACAGGAAAATTACAGCCGGACCGCCATCTGCACTGGCTTTTCCGATCGTACTGAAAATGCCGGCACCAATAATAGCAGCAATGCCAAATGCAGTAAGATCCCTTACGCCCAGCGTCTTATTTAAAGAATCACCATGGTCGCCATAACCTTTCGCGGCATCTTCTAATATTTTAGTGATTGACTTTTTTCGGAAAAGATTTTCGAACATGATGCAACTCGGGCTTAGTATTTTATCTAAATATAGAAATATGTATAAATTAATTTAATTTATCCAGCTCATCTTTTACAAATGAGGCCAGTTCCCTGATATAACCGCTGCCGAAATCAAATCTGATTCCTGCGGTTTCATATATTTCATTCATAGGTTTTGTATAACCCAATGCCAAAGCATCGAGATATTGCTGCAAGGCCTTCTCCGGATTTTCCTTATAATTTTTCCAGATCGCAATGGCACCAAGCTGGGCAATAGCATATTCAATGTAGTAAAAGGGGACTTCAAACAGGTGCAGCTGTTTTTGCCATACATTACCGAACTCCGGCTCCAGGCCGTCCCAATTGGCGAAACCTGCACCAAATCTTGTATAAATCTGTTTAAAAGCCTCTTCCCTGTCGGCCGCATGATGAGAAGGATTGGTATATATCCAATGCTGGAACTGATCAATTACCGCTACCCAGGGCAGGGTTTTTAATACATCCTGCAATTGTTCCTTTTTAGCCCGTACCAGATCCTCTTCCTTGTCAAAATAGATGCCCCATTGATCCATCGAAATTAATTCCATGCTCATAGAAGCCAGTTCGGCAACTTCCGACGGACAATGTTTAAAATCATTCAATTCCAGGTCCGCAGTAAGGAAAGTATGAACAGCATGCCCGCCTTCATGTACCATAGTAGTCAGGTCCCTGAGCGAACCCGCTGAATTCATAAAAATAAAAGGGGCTCCGGTTTCTGCCAGCGGATAGTTATAACCACCTGGCGCTTTACCTTTCCGGCTTTCCACATCAAACAGGTTATTGGCTTTCATGATATTCAGCATCTGCCCGAGTTTAGGGTCAATTGCCGTAAAGGCAGTGATACTTTTATCAATCAGCTCTGCTCCATTTTTGAAAGGTTTAAGTGCAGGTTTACCCGTTGTGCTCACCTCAAGGTCCCAGGGCTTCAGCACCTCCAGGCCTAATGATTCAGCCCTTTTTTCCGCCTGTTCTTTTAAAATAGGAACTATTTCTTTCTCGATAGCTTCATGAAACTGGTAACAGTCCTGGGGCGTATAATCAAATCTGCCCAAAGCCTGGAACATATAATCCCTGTAATTTTCAAAACCTGCGTTGAGCGCAACCTGGTGACGCATAGCAATCAGCTCATCAAAGAGCATATTCAATGCATCCTTATCCAAAAGCCGGCGCTGCTGAATAGTTTCCCAGGCTTGCTGACGTACGACCCTGCTGGTATCTTTAATAAAATTTGCAGCCTGTTCCAGGGTATATTCCTGATCATTGATCACTACGCTCATCGCGCCTGTTGTGGCCTGGTACCTTTGTTGTGCAACCTGCAGCTTAGTGAACAATTCCACGTTTTCCTCACGGTATATTTCCAGTGATTTCTTTACGGCACGCAGGTAAACAAAATACTTATCCTGGTCGAGATCATTGATGAACGGACTGTCCACCAGTTTTTTATTTAACAGGTTGGCAACGGGCGATATTTTAGGCTCTATCTCTGTAGCAAAATACTGGAAGCTTTTTACCAGCTCTTCATTAGCCGTATCACAGCTCATTTTGATATATCTCCAGGCGAAATCCTCCTCTAATGCGGCTTCTACTTCGCTTTTATCCTTTAACCATTGCTCAAGCTCCTGCGCATCGGAAATTTCGCGGTTCAACAACTCATCGAGAACAGGGGACAAGTTATCCCACTTGATTTCTACATCCTGGGGGAAATATTTTCTTATTTTTTTTGGTATGGTCAGGTCAATCATAATAATGCTTAAAATTTAAAATATGTTCTTAATAACGTATCAAGTAAAAAACAGAGAGCAAAAATAACCGAGGCAAAGCCATTGGTTGTAGCAAACGCCCGGTTTACCTTACTGATGTCATTTGGTTTAACCAGCAAGTGCTGGTAGATCAGCATCGAGCAAAAGAATGCTACGCCGAAATAATATGCCCAGCTAAAGGCGATAAAGAAAATGGGCAGGATCACACAAAGTGCAGAAAAAAAATGTAAAAACTCAGAAAGCCTGAGGGCACGTTTCCTGCCAATAGCAGAAGGAATGGAATGTAAGGCTTCTCCCTTATCAAACTCCTCATCCTGCAGGGCATAAATAATATCAAACCCGCTCACCCAGAACAGCACAGCAAAAGAGTAGAGCACAGGGACAATATTAAAAACACCGGTAACCGCAATATAGGCACCTATAGGAGCAAGTGATAACCCCAGGCCGAGTACCAGGTGGCACAGTGCCGTAAAACGTTTGGTATAACTGTAAAATAACACAACAAAAAGTGCTACCGGCGAAAGGTAAAAACACAGTTTATTGATAAAAGCTGTAGTAATCACAAAAAGAATACAGTTAACAATCACAAATATCAGTGCTTCATTGGCTGAAACTTTTCCCGCCGGGATATCACGCATCTGCGTACGTGGGTTCCTGGCATCAATGTCCCTGTCCAGGTACCTGTTAAAGGCCATGGCGGAATTTCTTGCAAAAACCATACATAACAGCACTAAAACCAGTAACAGCCAGTTAAAAGGGTTTGAGGTAGCAGTTACGCCTAAAAAAAAACCAATCATGGCAAAAGGCAGCGCAAAGATGGAATGGGCAAACAGTACCAGTGAAAAATACTTCTTCATTTATCTATTTCTTTATAGGTTATCAGCTATCCGTTCTGGGTGTGAGTATAGGCATAGCGAAATCAAGGTTGGTCTGATCAATGAAATGCAGGATTTCATCCCTTCCGGTGCCTTTTTCTGCAGATGTAGAAAAAACAGGAGGAATTTCTTCGAACCATCCGGCAAGCTCTTTTTTGAAAAGTGCAATATGCTGATTTGTTTTAGCCGGAGACTGTTTATCCGCTTTTGTAAAAGCTAAAACAAAGGGGATCTGTATTTCCCCCATCCAGCAGCAAAATTCAATGTCTATTTTTTGCGGGCTGAGCCTGCTGTCGATCAGCACAAACACGCATTGTAAACTCTCCCTCTTGGTAATATAGTTGCGGATAAATTTCTCCCAGTTCTCACGACTGTTTTTAGACACCTTAGCATAACCATAACCCGGTAAATCTACAATATACCACTTCTCATTAATCAGGAAATGATTGATCAGTTGCGTCTTACCTGGTTTCTGGGAGGTTTTCGCCAGCCCGTGCTGGTTAACCAGCATATTGATCAGTGAAGATTTTCCGACATTCGACCGGCCTATAAAAGCATATTCCGGCATGTTTGCTACAGGTAGCGCAGAAATCTTTGTGTTGCTGCAAATAAATGTTGCTGATTTTATAATCATCTGACAAAGGTAGAAAATTAGTCACTGTTTTTTTGACTGTTAACTCATAATGGTTTCAACAATACTTATCTTTGCCGCTTACCATGAACGAAAAAATAACACCATATCATTCTGATGACATTACTAAAAAGGAACAGGTGGCAACTATGTTCAATAACATATCCGGCACTTATGATTTCTTAAACCATTTCCTTTCTCTTGGAATTGATATTATATGGCGTAAAAAAGCAATCCGTGAACTATCTTCATTAAGACCACGCATCATGCTGGATGTGGCAACCGGTACAGGCGATTTTGCCTTTGAGGCGATAAAAATATTAAAGCCGGAAAAAATTATTGGCGTGGATATTTCTACCGGTATGCTGGATGTGGCACGTAAAAAGATTGCCGGGCGGAACCTGCAGCATACATTTACCCTGCAGACGGGGGATTCAGAGGGTTTACATTTTGAAGACAATCATTTTGATGCCATTACAGTCGCCTTTGGAGTAAGGAATTATGAAAACCTGGAAAAAGGACTGTCCGATATGCTCCGCGTATTAAAACCGGGTGGTAAAATCGTTATCCTCGAATTTTCCAAGCCTGTGGTTTTCCCTGTAAAGCAAGCTTATAATTTTTATTTTAAACATCTTTTACCCGTTTTTGGCAAAATCTTCTCCAGGGATGCAAGGGCATATACATACCTGAACGAATCTGTTATTGCTTTCCCGGATGGCCGGTCGTTTACGCAGCTGATGGACAAAGTGGGCTATAAACAAACAAAACACAGACCTTTGACATTTGGGATAAGTGCAATATATACAGGAACCAAATAGCGGATGAATGAAACTAAAATTCAGACTTCTTGTTCTCTTTCTTTTCCAGCTCAGTGCTGCCAATGCCCAAAACTGGGGCGGGGGAGTCGATGATGAAAAAATCCATTTTGGTTTTACCTTCCAATATATCAACTCATTATATAAAGTACAGAAGAAAGCTGACTGGAGGAATCCTTTCAACGATCCTGAAACAGGATTGCCGCTTACAGATACTTTAACCGCATTGTATAGCAGGTCCTCTCCCGGTTTTGGGGTAGGGTTTGTGGTAAATGGCAGGATCAGCAATCATGCAGATATCCGCTTAACGCCGACACTGGTTTTTAGTGACCGGCTGCTGGCTTATACGTATGCACAGCCAACCAAAGTAAATATGCCCTTTAGCACTATAGACCAAAAAGTGCCGACTACCCTCGCCGAATTCCCGCTGGGCATAAAAATAAAATCCAACAGGAGGAATAATTTCCGCGCTTATATGTTATACGGGGCAAAATATGCAATCGACATCAGCTCCAAGAAAAAGACAAATGACGAGGGGAATGATTATTTATACAAGCTGCTTAAAAACCGCAAAAGCTATTTATCCTATGAAGCAGCATTTGGCATGGACCTGTATTTTGAATATTTCAAGATGTCCCCGGAAATTAAGCTATCTTATTCTTTAAATGATATTCTGGACAAGAGCAGCCCAAATCCATACAATTCACCGGTTGATAAGCTAATGTTGCGTCATGTGACATTCAGTTTATTCTTTGAATGACCGGGCAACATTAAAAAATCTTAGCTTTGACATCAACCGCTGGAAGCATAGGTTCAATAATTAACCCGAAAATAAAAACATAAAATAATGAAAACTGCATTGATTACAGGCGCTACTTCAGGCATTGGTGGCGCCTGTGCACATTTGTTTGCACAACAGGGCTATCAGCTGATTTTGGTGGCAAGAAGAGAGAATGTACTTGAAAAGGCAGCAAAGCATTTAGCTGATAAATATGCCGTAGCTATAAAAACAGTGATTGCCGACGTGAGGGACAATATTACGTTGTCTGCAGCCCTGGCAGCATTGCCGGAAGACTGGAAAAAGGTGGATGTGTTAATCAACAATGCCGGTCTTAGCCAGGGACTCGATCCGATAGATAAAGGGGATACGGATGATTGGGATACCATGATCGATACCAATGTAAAAGGCTTGCTGTATGTCACTAAAATAGTAGCCGGCTGGATGGTAAACCATCAGAAAGGCCATATTATAAACATAGGTTCTATCGCTGGAAAAGAAGTATATCCTAACGGGAATGTATATTGTGCCACAAAACATGCTGTGGATGCACTAAATAAAGGAATGCGGATGGACCTGCTGCCGCATGGTATTAAAGTAACTGCGATAAACCCGGGAATGGTTGAAACAGAATTTTCTGTTGTACGTTTTAAGGGAGATGAAGAGCGGGCAAAAAAAGTTTATGACGGAATGGAACCCTTGCTTGCGCAGGACATTGCAGAAGCCATCTGGTTTGCGGTCAGCAGGCCGGCACACGTAAATATAAACGATATGCTGATCATGCCATCCGCACAGGCATCAGCAACACTGGTACAAAGAAATAATTAGCATATAAATATATGATATCAACTACTATTGATCAGGAAATAAAACAAGCCATGTTAGCTAAAGACCAGGCTAAACTAAGGGGCCTGCGTGCTATTAAAGCAGCTTTATTGCTGGCAAGGACAGAAAAAGGTTCTGCAGAAGAGATGAATGAGGACGCTGAGCTAAAAATTCTTCAGCGGTTAATTAAACAAAGAAAAGAATCCGCTGATATTTATAAACAGCAGGGAAGGGAAGATCTGTCAACAATTGAGGAAGAGGAGATCGCCGTCATCAGTCAGTTCATGCCTAAGCAGCTGGACAGGAAAGAAGTGGAAGAAATTATTGCAGCCATTATTTCGGCTGCCGGTGCCACATCTGTAAAGGATATGGGCAAAGTCATGGGCTTAGCCAATAAGGAACTAGCTGGCAAGGCCGATGGGAAATTAATCGCTGAGATCGTTAAAATTCAATTGGCATAAATTGTGTTAGACCTTTTAATACACCTTTATTTTCAAAATTAATATATTTTATTGTTTTAATTTAAATCAGTCTACTAACTTAGTAGCACATCTTACAGAAATCAATTATGAAATACGAGGTAGTAGAAGACGATGGGTTTAATTACATAGAAGCTGGAGAAGGCGAGACCCTGGTATTACTTCATGGTTTGATGGGAGAGCTGAGTAATTGGGAACCTGTAATTGATCATTTCAAGGACCGCTATCATATCCTTGTCCCGATCTTACCCATTTACGAATTACCGATACTTACCTTAGGTGTTAAAAGTTTAGCTAAATACGTCCATAAATTTATTAAATTTAAAAAACTGGGGCAGGTGGTGCTGATAGGGAATTCTTTAGGCGGGCATGTTGGCCTGGTAGTTACTGCGGCACATCAGGAGAGCGTAAAAGCACTTGTCCTCACCGGAAGCTCCGGACTATATGAAAATGCATTTGGCGGTTCGTTTCCAAGGAGAGAAAGTTATGACTATATTCGTGAGAAGGTTGAGTTTACTTTTTATGATCCTGCTATTGCTACAAAGGAACTGGTAGATGAGGTTTATAAATCTGTAAACGAACGGTCGCGGGTAATCCGGATATTGGCCCTGGCTAAATCGGCCATCCGTCATAACATGGCTAAGGAACTGTCGAAAATAACCATTCCGGTTTCCCTGATCTGGGGTAAACAGGATAAGGTAACCCCGCCGGAGGTTGCGGAGGAGTTTCATCAGCTGCTGCCCAACTCTGAACTGAACTGGGTAGACCTGTGCGGCCATGCGCCGATGATGGAGCGCCCGGAAGATTTTAATAAATATTTGACTACTTTTTTAGATAGAATTTTACTGAAATAATGTTTGCATCTGAACTCATATCCAACTCGATCCCGCCACTACGGACTTCTGACACCGTTCAGACTGCTCTGGACAGATTGGCTGAGTTCAAATTATACCATTTGCCTATCGTTAATGAGACCCAGTTCCTTGGTATTATTGCCGAAGAAGAGCTGCTGGAAGTGCGGCATGCAAATGAACCTATCGGAAGCCTTTCCCTTACTATTCTTAATCCCTTTGTTTACCAGGATGTACACATTTATGATGTGATCAGGATTTTTGACCAGTTACAGCTTTCCGTTGTGCCTGTGCTGGATTACAATAAGAATTACCTCGGTATCATTTCAGTACATAACCTGCTGGGTTATACTTCAGAGATCTACGCGGTTAAAGAGCCCGGAGGGATTATTGTACTGGAGATCAATAACAGAAAC
>Ga0160457_1000767_pt1 | contig 11604 bp, 10 predicted proteins | sample HID1972M_E6MG_FD_108242 | JGI IMG/M metagenome (GOLD analysis project Ga0160457, IMG submission 108242) | Enriched pill bug-associated microbial communities from UW Madison campus, WI, USA - HID1972M_E6 MG | ecosystem: Host-associated > Arthropoda: Insects > Digestive system > Unclassified ... | reverse complement strand
ATGGCAAATATGTAAAATTTACAAATGCACCGCTTCCGTTAGAAGAAACCGGACATACCGAACTCGTTAATGGAGTAGCTACACAGGTGGCATTTAAAGATGCTTCAGGGGGCAGAATACCAGGAATATCTAAATGGAATGTTTCTGGTGGTGCAGAGTTCAGTAATCCCGGCAATCTGGCTACCACAGCAGGTAGATATTTTATTGCTGCCGATGCTAGCTACCGTTCAGCATATTCTTCAAACCCAACGCCATCACGTGTGTTAAATGTTGAGGGTTATTCGTTGCTGAATGCTAGATTAGGATTTAAGTCAGATAAATTCTCATTGTTTGTTTGGGCCAGAAATATCGCAAACAAAAATTATTACGAACAATTGCAGGCTGCCGCGGGTAACTCTGGTTTATATGCCGGGGTACTTGGTGATCCAAGAACTTATGGGGTTACACTACGCTATTCTTTCTGATACCGTTTCAACTATTTTGTGCAGAAGCCGCCTCATAAGTAAAACATGAGGCGGTTCTTTCAGCTAAAATTCACTTCCTTTGATTCGGCATGGCCCTCAAATTTTTCATTTAATGCGTTAATTTGACTTATGGATTCAAGAGGATAGTTATCCACAATAAGCAAACAGTATGAGGTTATTGAACCGGGGCCATACAAACGATCAGGCATAGTTACGACCTTCGTTCAGGGTTCAGTTCACGTCATGTTCCGGCATTACATAGAAAGGCAGCCGGATAGATTTTATTTCAACCCTTTATATAGGTTCTTTGCTTTTATCCTGTAAAAACGCAAACAATTTCTTAATTTGAACAGTATACCTTGCTGAAATTCCAAATTTTGTAGCTTTTGTAACTAAAAATTTGAAATAAGTTCAAAGACTGAAAAAGCAATGCGTCCAGGATGTGGTTTTCATCAAACAACGTAATCTATGAATCAGGAAATAATTGAGCAATAAAGAATGAAGATGATGGAAAACAAAAAGATTATTACGATGCTATTCATGATCTTATTGCAAGGTCATATGTCTGCACAAAACAAATATCACAGTGATGAACTGATTCCCGTGGAAGCCTTTGGAAAAAGTATGGCTATTGGTTTGAGTGTCAATTCCACTAATCACATTTTTGTTTCTTTCCCGAACTACGACGGAAATGGAAATCTGACACTGGCGGAAATAAAGGACGGAAAGCTCAAAGCCTATCCTGATACAGAATGGAATACGCAGGGCGACTACCGTTCGCATTTTTTAAGGGTGCAGGATTTGTATGTAGATGCAAATGACAATTTATGGGTATTGGATTCCAAACCTGCACCCGGCGATAACGTTTCCGGCGGAACACAACCAGCCGCACAAGGGCAGTTTAAATTAGTAAAAATCAATACGAAAACCAATCAGATAGAGAACGTGTACTTGTTCGGGGATTTGAACAAATACAAATCGGCACTGAACGATGTAAGGATTGATACAAAAAAAAATATCGCCTACCTCTCCGACCCCGGACAGGCAGCTATTATCGTAATGGATTTAAATTCCGGGAAGAGCCGGGCCGTTTTGCAAAATTCTCCATTTACGCTGGCGGATAATATTATTTTGAAATACGGCAGTGTGGAAATGAAGGATAAGAACGGCAAGCCTTTTTCTTCCCACGTCAATGGAATCGCATTAACGGCTGACTTTAAATATTTCTACTTTAAACCCATTAACAAAGAAAATTTATTTCGTATCGAAACCCGCTACCTGTCAGATATAAACCTTTCCGAAAAGGATCTGGAAACCAAGGTGGAAAATGTGGGAAAAACAGGTATCACCCACGGTCTGATTGCAGACAAAAAAGGAAACATATACCTGACCACTTCCGAAAGTTATTCCATTTCCTATTTAAGCCCGGATGGAAAAATTTACCAATTGGTACAGGATTCCCGGCTTTTATGGCCCGATTCGTTCGGCATTGGTTCTGACGGTTATTTATATTTCAGTTGTTCACAGATGCAGCGTTTGCCACAATGGAACAACGGTATGGACAAAACTGAATATCCTTATCAGGCATATAAAGTGAAGTTGCCGTAATGCAGAACATTCGGGATCAACGAAACAACAAAAGGATAAACAGATAAATGCAGATTGGTAAAATACAAAACAGACCTTTAGAGGGCATATTACTTCTCTGATGCAGCAAGTACAGGGCTGGTGGTTTCGCATTCTATTCAATTTTGGCTAAAACAAATAAAAAAAAATAAAAATGAAACGAGTAACAGGAATTGGGGGCATTTTCTTCAAATGTAAGGACCCGGAGAAAATTAAACAGTGGTATAAAACCCATCTCGGATTAGATACAGACCCATACGGAGCAAAGTTTGAATGGCGGCAAGAAGCGGACTCAACAAAGAAAGGATATACGCTATGGACCCCTTTCGCTGATAAGACCAAGTATTTTGAGCCCTCACCGAAGGACTTTATGATTAATTACCGGGTTGAAAACATCGAAGCACTCGTAGAAGAATTAAAAAAGGAAGGAGTGACAGTGTTAGATGAAATAGAAACATATGACTTTGGAAAATTCGTTCACGTTCTTGACATAGAAGGCAACAAAATTGAATTATGGGAAGCTAACGATGAATAGTAAGCGGACGAACGCTTAAATAAAATGAACATGAAAAAAGCAATTTTATCTATGGCTGCAATGTTGGTTTGTGCATTTTCTTTTGCTCAGCAACAATCCGAAATTCCATATCATGCTAACGACAGTATGATGGTAACCGTAGTGCTACGCCATTTTCAGGAAAATCCGGTCGATACCATTCAGACGCGGATTATGAAACAAAAGTTCTATGAGAAAATCAGCCAGAGTCGTGCCAGGATTTTATCATGGAATGTGGTAATGGGTATCGGACAAATCATCACGCTAAGGTTTAAACCGGAATATACACGGGAAATCAACCAGGTATTTGAAAGCGGGGCTTGGGGTGGATTCAAAACCGAATTTTACCCCACTTACGATTTTACACCAGTATATCCCGTGATGTTGGAGAAAGAAAAACAATTGCATAAAAATCATAAGTGAAAAATCGATGAGAGAACGATAACAAATATTGAAATAGACTTTAAAACATGATATTTTTTAGTATCATCGATAAAGTACAGGAGAAAAATATTCCGGGCGCCAAAGATCATTTAACCTCGAAGCTGTAAGTGGCGCCTCTCCATGTTTCCAGATAGGGCTTACCATAATGTTCGCCTGCTGTTTTATCCATATCGGAGATTTCGATTACATACCTGCCGGGGAAGGGAGGAATAAATGAAACCTAATTGTATTTTCTTTTGATCAGGCCCCACCAGACACCGGCTGACAGATGCGGACGAGGAACGGTATTTCTAACTTTAGTACTGCATTTAAGCAAATGTACGGTTACCCGCCGAACTATCCGTTGCCACCTTATAGGTTGGGTCTTCGTAAATATTAACATCTATTACTTCAGCAGCGTTGTTTATTAATATGCGGCAATCTTCACTTAAATGCTTTAAATGTAATTTTTTCCCTGCTTTACGATAGCGTTCAGTGAGTTTGTTCAGCGCATCAATAGCAGACATATCTGCAACCTTCGAATCTTTAAAATCTATGATTACCTCATCTGGATCATCATTAACGTCAAATTTTTCCGTAAAAGCTTGAACAGAAGCAAAAAATAGCGGGCCATAGATTTCATAATGCTTTACACCATTAGCATCAACATATTTTTTTGCCCTTATGCGCTTAGCACTTTCCCATGCAAATACTAATGCTGAAATAATTACACCGATCAATACTGCTAACGCAAGGTTATGCAGCCACACTGTAATTACCGCGACCAGTATACCAACAAAGACATCTTGCCGGGGCATTTTATTAAAGATCTTGAAGCTTATCCATTCAAACGTCCCAATTGCAACCATAAACATAACGCCTGTTAATGCTGCCATTGGTACACGTCCAATGATTGGTGCACCAAATAATATAATCAAAAGAATAGTTAAGGAAGCAATGATTCCGGATAACCTTGCCCGCGCACCAGCAGATAGGTTTACCAAAGTTTGCGCAATCATAGGGCAACCACCCATTCCGAAGAAAAAGCCGTTTAAAATATTTGCACTGCCTTGTGCGATACACTCCTTATTGCCGTTCCCTTTTGTTCCGGTTATTTCATCAACAAGACTAAGCGTCAGCAGCCCCTCAGTAAGTCCTACTCCGGCCATGATCACTGCATAAGGAAAAATAAGCTGCAAGGTTGCCAGGTTAAGCGGGATATCAGGAATATGAAAAGGTGGAAAACCACCGTTTACCGATGCGATATCACTAACTGTTTTTGTGTGTATCCCAAACCCGATCACTATTAAGAAAACCACAATAATAGCCACCAGCGATGGGGGGACAGCTTTTGTGATTTTCGGAAAGAAAACAACAACTCCTATCGTTAAAGCAACTAATGCTCCCATTATTAAAAGCGGTTCGCCAGTTAGCCAAGTCACTTTTCCGTTTACAACAGTTTTAAACTGTTCAATTTGCGCCATGAATATAATAACAGCTAAACCATTAACAAACCCATACATTACAGGCTGGGGTACAAGGCGGATAAACTTGCCTAATTTAAGTACACCTACTAAAATCTGAATAATTCCGGCGAGTGCCACAGCGGCAAATACATATTCGATCCCGTTTGCTTTCATAAGGGCTATGAGAACAACGACAACTGCTCCCGCTCCACCGGATATAAGACCTGGACGGCCGCCAAAAATTGACGTAACCAATCCCATTATAAAGGCAGCATATAAACCCGCTAATGGAGGAAAGCCTGCTAAAATGGCAAATGATAACGATTCCGGCATCATCGTCATAGCTACGGTTATTCCGGCCAAAATTTCGGTCTTGTAGCTGACTTTTTGCGAAAAGTCAAAAAAACGAATATGTGAAGACATACTTACTTAGGCATTAGATTGTAAAAAGTACAGGTGAGACTGCCCTAGCTAAGAGGATAGCTACGGAAAGAGAATTTACCGGTTAAATCAGTGGTATGTCACCGGATTATATGAAACATTATCTTTTTTTCTCCTTTCGATTGTTGCGAAAATAGGAAAAAATTCATAAAACACAACGCATTTTTCGGAGGTATAGCGCCCTCGCTCTATTTCGGGGCAAACTGGTTCTTATTAATTTGCAATGGGTCTCGTGTTCATACTTATAGCGTATTCCCGACCTGATACTTATACCTATACTATTTTTTTCTATGTGCAGCAGCACTTTTTTATTACAGATACTTGAAACTGAAAGTTAAACAACATTACACCAGGTCCGCTCTATTCGGCCAGTTTTACAGGCGCCAGGTCATCTAATTCAGTTTCAGAAAAAAGCGTATAATGAATTTTAAATGTTTTATTTAAAGGTGTCTCTAAAGAAAAACCTCCCACACCAAACCCATCAAGTACATCCAGATTAAAATGTGAAAATTTCCAGTATTCAAAAAGATCCCTGTCTACCCAAAATTCACACCCTTCTACTTCGCCAATACAAACATCATTCATACGCAAATAATAGCCGCCCTTTTCAAAACATTGCGGTTGAGTACCTTCGCAACAGCCACCGGCCTGATAGAACATTAATTCGCCATGCTTCTCTTTCAGCTCCCTTATCAGATCAATGGCTTTTTCAGTTGCAGCTAATCTCTCAGTCATTTGGTTTAAGTGCTTATAAAATTTAAAGTTAAAATCCGGATTAAAGCGAAAAGACCCGGCTTTCCGCTTGTTATTCAGACTAAAAGAAACCTAATTTATTTTTGTCGTAAGAAATTAACATGTTTTTAGTCTGACGATAATGACCAAGCATCATTTTATGGTTTTCCCTGCCGATACCAGACTGTTTATAGCCACCAAAAGGGGCACCAGCCGGATAGGAATGATATTGATTTACCCAAACCCGGCCTGCTTGTATAGCACGGGGGACCTGATACAATTGGTGAGCATCACGTGTCCAAACCCCGGCACCTAATCCATACAAGGTATCGTTGGCAATTTCGATGGCTTCTTCTACCGTTTTAAAAGTAGTGACCGCCAGCACCGGGCCAAAAATTTCTTCCTGAAAGATACGCATTTTGTTATGGCCTTTAAATAAGGTAGGTTTAATGTAATACCCACCTGCCAGGTCACCTTCCAATTTATTTACATCACCACCAGTTAATAATTCAGCACCTTCTTCTTTTCCCAGCTTGATGTAGGAGACGATTTTTTCGTATTGAATTTTAGAAGCCTGGGCACCCATCATTACGGTCTTATCTAATGGGCTTCCAATTTTAATAGCTTCTGTCCTTTCAATTACCCTGGCAATAAATTTTTCATAAATATCTTCTTGTATCAGTAATCTTGAGGGTGCAGTACAGATCTCCCCCTGATTAAAGGCAAATAATACAGCACCCTCTATTGCTTTATCTAAAAATGCATCATCCTCATCCATAACGGAGCTGAAGAAAATATTTGGAGACTTCCCGCCCAATTCTAAAGTTACCGGAATGATATTTTCTGTTGCATATTGCATGACCAGCCGACCTGTTGGTGTAGAGCCTGTAAAAGCGGCTTTAGATACTTTAGGGTTCGTTACCAGGTAACGGCCTAATTCAGATCCGAAACCATTTACAATGTTGACAACTCCAGGAGGCAGCAGATCGCCTATCAGTTCCATTAAAACCAATATAGATGTCGGTGTGCTTTCTGCCGGCTTCAAGACCACACAATTTCCAGCAGCCAAAGCGGGTGCAAGTTTCCATATTGCCATTAAAAGCGGGAAATTCCATGGGATAATTTGCGCAACCACACCAATCGGTTCATGAACAATCATAGAAACGGTTTGGCTGTCCAATTCTACAACGGAGCCCTCTTCTGCACGAATAACGCCCGCAAAATAGCGGAAATGGTCAATTCCAAGCGGAATATCTGCATTTAAAGTTTCTCTGATTGCTTTGCCATTATCAATCGTTTCAACAACTGCCAGATACTCCAGGTTATCTTCCATCCGCTGAGCAATTTTATTAAGTATAATGCTTCTTTCTGTTGCAGAAGTTTTACTCCATGTTTTAAAGGCCTCATGTGCTGCATTCACTGCTAAATCCAGATCTTCTTTTGAAGAATGGGCCGCTTTGGTATATACCTGTCCATCAACAGGAGAAATGTTGTCAAAATACTTTCCATTGACCGGAGGCACAAATTTGCCACCAATATAATTGTCATATTGAGATTTAAATTCGGGTTTTTCTACTAAGTTTTCCATTTCTATCATATTTAGTTATTACAAACCTAAGGCAAAACCAAGGCATTTAGATAGTAAAATAGTTTCATGTAGTAGCATTATAGTTGCACGATTGTCACCTTAATAAAATGATTTATTTTATTATATTACGTTGTTAGTTAACCAAATCTTAAGGTGATGCAATATAAACTAAATGATGTAAGCTTAAGTCATGTTAAAAATCTACAAACGTTAGTAGAAAACAGAACTTCATATACTTTAGAACATTGTGAGCTCAATGTGTTTGAAACCTATAGGGAGTCTTACAAAGTACCTTTAACTTTTAACGATTTTGTAATTACCAGTATGCTGCGCGGCAAAAAAGTAATGCATTTACCTGACAATAAGGGCTTTGAATATATCCCAGGACAAACTGTGATTATACCTCCAAATGTAAACATGAAAATTGATTTCCCGGAAGCAGCCGGGATGAATCCAACACAATGTGTCGCTTTAGCGATTGAAAGCGAAAAGATTAAGCAAACATTAAATTACCTGAACGAATTCTTTCCGAAAGAAGATAAAGGTAAATGGATATTAAACTATGATGAATACCATTTTAATAATAATGAAGAAATTGCCTATCTCATTAACAAGGTAATTAAAATCTGTTCAGAAACATCTGCGGAAAAAAATGTGCTGGCAGATCTAACGGTAAAAGAACTGTTAATCAGGATTATGCAGAGTCAAAATCTTAAGTCTGTTACGGCTGAGCATATCAACATTAACCAAAGTCCATTCGCCTATGTAATTGGATATATAAAGGCCAACCTTAATGAAAAAATAAGTATAGCGCAGCTTAGTAATAAAGCTTGCATGAGCAAGGCCACTTTTTACAGATTATTTAAGAGGGAATTGGGCATTAGTCCTAATGATTATATTTTAGCGGAAAAAATGAAAAAGGCGAAGGTTCTTTTAGCTAAACCAGGAAATAAAATTGCATTCATAAGTTATGAGCTTGGTTTTGCCGATTCGAACTATTTTATACGCGCATTTAAAAAGATTGTTGGCATTACCCCCGGAGCCTATCAATTAAGAGTCAGCCAATAACCTTCCATTGTAAAAAAATGAAAGCTACTTTTATCAAATATTTTGCCGTCCTCGTTTTATATTTCGGCATTACCGAAAGTACCGGAGCCCAGACATTAATAAATATAGCGGACATGGCACTCATGAGTCCGGGGAACACTGCCGTGGGTGTACTCATAGGAGAAAGTACAGAAAAAGTAGTTGAGGTATTGGGGCAACCCAACAGTATCAGCGATTATTTTTTGAAATGGAAGATCAGAACGGGAAAGTTTACAATTATGGAGCGAACAAACTTTCATTCGTTCGAAACGAACTCATGTATATTGAAATAACGGAACCGTCCATCGCTCTTGGTCCAATAAACGGTACAACATTTAAAGTAGGTGAAAAAATTCTTGTTAAGACAAGAAAAATTCCGTTCGGATCCAAAACTAAAACCATAGCCAGCCGTTCTTTCCACGGTTTCACATTATCAGATAAAGCCGGTGTTTCAGGAGGTATAAGCTATAAAACGATAGCCGCAAATTATCTAAAGAATGATGAAGGTGGTTTAGATATGTATATTGTATTATCGTTTAACGATGCTGATCAATTGATTAGTATTCTGGTTGGAGGCTAAATTTAACAGCGCTAAACGGCAAAGCATTATTTAGATCATATGTAGTAATAACGCCGTATTGCCCCTGCTGAAATGATACCCATATTATTTCATGTTTTATTAATATTCACTTAACCTTTTGGGCATCTGCATCCTCTATTTTCACGAAAAAAAAATATGAGAAAAATATTCAGCAGTCTTGTCTTTTGTTTACTGGCGGCCTCAATGGCCCAGGCCCAGGACAAACACGTGGTATTGATAAGTATAGACGGCTTACGCCCCGAGTTTTACATGGATTCCTCCTGGGGTATGGTGAATGTCCGTCAGGGGATGAAAACCGGCGCCTATGCCGAAGGCGTCCGCGGAAGTTTCCCGACAGTGACCTACCCTTCGCATACCACTATTGTAACTGGCGTATTGCCGGCCAGGCATGGCATTTACTATAATACCCCTGTGGAACCGTTGGGTATTTCCGGCAAATGGTTTTGGTATTACAAAGATATTAAAGTGCCTACCTTGTGGACCGCTGCGAAAGATGCCGGTTTAACAACTGCGGGAGTAAGCTGGCCCGTAACCGTTGGTGCGCCTATCGACTATAACCTGCCCGAATATGTAATCCTTCCGAAAAATAAGGGTGAAAAGAGTGATGAAATCAAGGCCTTATACGATGAATCAAATCCTAAATCGCTGTTCCAGGAAGTGCAGGACAATGCGATCGGAAAGATTGGGGAGTTTGGTGCGAGCCTCGACTCTTATACCAACGATCAGAACAAGGCCCGGATGGCTGGCTATATCCTGCGAAAATATAAACCGGCATTTCTGGCTATACACATTGGGCTGACCGATCATTTTGAGCATGAGCAAGGCCGTGACGGGGATAAAGTACGCTCAGCCGTTTTGGGCGTTGACGTAGCAATAAGAACCATTATGGATGCGGTAGAAATGGCAGGCATGCGCGAGAATACAACATTTATCATAACCGGTGACCATGGCTTTGTTGATATCCATACCCAGGTCAATCCCAATGTAATGCTGGCCGGGGCGGGCTTATATGACAACAATAATAAAGAAAACTGGAAGGCCTACTTTCAGGCCAGCGGCGGTTCGGCATTCCTGCACCTCCGTGATCCCAAAGACAAAGCTACGCTGGAAAAAGTAACCGCAGCTCTTGCGGAATTACCCGACGGTGTCAAAAAACTCTTCCGCATTGTCGATAAAAAGGAACTTACTGATGCGCAGGGTGACCCTAACGCAGCCCTGGCACTGACAGCCAAACAAGGGGCAAGTTTCGGAGCTACAGCTACTGGCAATCTTTTAACTGCGGCAAAAGGCGGCACGCACGGTTACATGCCTACCGATTTTAAAGAAATCCAAACCGGTTTCGTCGCCTTTGGACGTGGGATAAAACAGGGAGTGGTATTGCCATTGATCGGGCAGGAAGACATTGCGCCGCTTGTAGCCAACCTGCTTGGCCTTACATTGAAAACCGACGGTGTTCTTTACCCGGGTATTCTGGCACCGGTGGCCTCCCCACTTTAACAATTTACTTTACAATCTCTGAAATCAGCACTGCCTGGCGGGGGGATTGCTTAGGGTATCGTTTGGGTTAGTCCAGGGATATTGGAAGTTAAGTGTGTGCTGACTCCGTGTATTTTCCGACTAAAATACGGTCTAGACTTGCTCCTGCCCCGCTCTATAGTCGGACTCACCCAAACGATACCCCAGGCAAACCTAGAGGAAACATCATGCTTATAGACACCGATTTTAAGAATCTCTTAAAAATTCGCTTTATTAAAAGATTATTTTCTTATTTCCAAACCATATAACTATAAAAAAACACTTTCAATTACCGCTCTGGCATGCCTTCTCCTATGATATGGAAAGCGTTGAAAAGCTTTAGTGAGTCAGCAATCGTAAACAAATGACATGACTATAACAACAGAGAACGAACTATCCTCTTGATTCCATAAGCCAAATTAATGAATCAGGTAAAAAATTCGAAGGACATGCCGAATCAAAGGAAGTGAATTTTAGCTGTGAAAGACTGATCAGTTTGATTTATTCTAAAATGGCTTTCCTGAAAAATCATTGGAATTGATTTAAAATTACTTACGGATACCCCGCCAGATCATCCTGAATATAACCTGATTCTGGGTACAGCGGCAAGGAATAGTGCAACATTAAAAAGAACGGATGAAGTTGCTCCTTATGCAAAGAATTTCCTGAAGATATCACAAGATAATTTTTATGGGAAATTACCCATTTTGGCCTGGTACGTTACATTTTATCCTAATGGCGAAAATGGTTCTTTTGAAGAATTTGAACCTGTTTTATCAGCGATTGTCACACAAATGGGTGCAGAAACCGATGAATTAAATTCGTTTACAGATCGTGTTAATTATTTATATCAGGAATTCAAGAGGGCTTGTAGGGATTTGGATCTTTACGGACGTTCCTATGTTGCCGCGACAATCAAGGAAGGAGAAAAACTACTAAAAAATTATTTGGCAACCGAGCCTTTAAGCTTTTACCATAACATTGCGAAATGATACAGAGAAGACAGGTTGAATCCGCCAAATCCTCAAAGACAATAGAAGTGAAAGAAATTCACCCTGTAAGTTTTAACAGAGAATAAACTAAAAACCTGCAATTAAATCTGGCAGGTT
>Ga0160457_1000766_pt1 | contig 11616 bp, 8 predicted proteins | sample HID1972M_E6MG_FD_108242 | JGI IMG/M metagenome (GOLD analysis project Ga0160457, IMG submission 108242) | Enriched pill bug-associated microbial communities from UW Madison campus, WI, USA - HID1972M_E6 MG | ecosystem: Host-associated > Arthropoda: Insects > Digestive system > Unclassified ... | reverse complement strand
TTTCCTGCATTAAATCAAAATCAAATCATAACCCATTGCTACAATAGACAATCGGGCAGACTCCACCGGGGTAACAAATCGACCGCCAGCGGCGCCTGCACCGTTTTTTTCCTGTTCTTTCCAACACAGGCTGACTTATGACCGAAAAAGCTATTGTTGTACGTGAATTTGACCGCCGTTATTCGCTTGCCGACCGGGTGCTGGCAGAAATCGGGACGGCGCTCGAAGTGCTCTCGGGCGCCTCGCGCGCTTCGCGTCCCAATCCTGCGGGCCCGCGCATGGCGGCCGATGCGCCGGACCTGAGCCAGACCGAAGCCAGGCACGCAGCCGGCCTGATGCGTGTCAATCATGTCGGGGAAGTATGCGCCCAGGCCCTGTATCGCGGGCAGGCGCTCATGTGCAAGGAAACGTCGGTGCGCCAGGTGTTCGAGACGGCTGCGCAGGAAGAGGTGGATCACCTTTCCTGGTGCCGCGATCGCATTCGTGAGCTCAACAGCCATACCAGCCTGCTCAATCCGCTCTGGTATGCAGGCTCTTTCGGGCTGGGGGTGCTGGCCAGCGCCGCCGGTCGTGAACGTAACCTGGGTTTCATGGCCGAGACCGAACGTCAGGTCGAAGCCCATCTGGAGCGTCACCTGATCGATCTGCCTGCACAGGACAGCCGCTCGCGCGCCATTGTCCAGCAGATGAAGGAAGATGAGGCCCTCCATCGCGAAACGGCAGAGCAGCATGGCGGCACGCCGTTGCCGTTGCCGGTGCGGGGCATCATGACCGCGATGTCCAAAGTCATGACAACGCTGGCCTATCGCGTCTGACTATAATGTCTAATGTCTGAACGTCGCGTCTGAATGTTGCATCTGACCTGCGCTAACAGCCTCGCTTTCGCAGTGCAACGCACGCTGGGGCGACCCTGGCAGGGGGCCAACTGCCTCGCGTAGGATCCCTGATCGTTCTTAGATAGCTGCCGCCTTCGCCCAGGCAGGGTGGCGGCGGCCTTGGCGTTTGCACCGTGTGTATACAGATTTCATGACCCATTGTTGTGAATACACCACGGCATGCTGGCCCGTCGTGTGTATTTTCGCCAGCCACGGCGTAAAATATCCAGACATACCCGCACACCAGCGTAATTACCTATAGACATATGCGTAGTGTGTGTCTGTTTTGAAACAGATTGAATTAAATTGGGTGCAAATTCAAACGCTTGACTGATAATTTTCTTGCATTGCACAAAAAAAAGCAGTACTATTTGTCTAACGGATGACGAAATGGTCTTTCGGAAATTCGCAGTAAGCAGTGACAGCAGTTCTGCAGTTCGCCACATTCAAGAATAAGCGTTGGCGCCACAGTAACCGCTAGCATTGCCGCTAATAAGAAAAGGTTGTTTGCTTCTTATCTGCCTGCTGCTTGAGTTTCTTGTCCATTTGTCTTGCCAAGGTTGTCTCCTCCACCCTCCTCCTTTGGTGGATTTAGCCCAAGATCGCAAGGTCTTGGGCTTTTTTTTGTCTGCAAGGCCTGCGTCAAGGCCGACCGCTGCGCCCCGGGCAGGGTGGGCGCGGGGCTGCAGCGAAATCAGTGTCCGGTCAGGATCGGGTGCCAGGTCAACGCCAGATCAGGCGGCAGGGTCAGCAGGGGCGGGGCGTCGGTCCGGGGACGCAGGTTGTGCCAAAGCCCGTGGCTGTTCACCCCGGAAGGGTTTTTTTCCCGGATCTATAGGGTGCCCCATTCATTTTGGGATTGGCCTTGGACGTTAAGTCTGGCTGGCGATTGCTTCGGTTGCTCCGCGCTGTTGACCGGCTCTTGACACTGATCCTGGCCTTGATCTGGCACTTGCTGTGCCAGCCCTGAAGCGAGCTAAATTTGTCATAATGTGACCGACGGCATTTTTAATGCAGATTAATTATTAAAATTGCCGAATATGAAATGTTATGCCGTTTGTTTCAAACCGGATAGCGCCCGGTCGCTCCGCGTTACTATTGTCGCTTGTTAAGTATTTTGCATTCTGGATCGACTTTGACATTTCCCTGGCAATATCTCTATATCAGCGTTGTCGCCTTTATGGTCGGCGGGCTTATTGTTTTTTCCGAAAGATGGCATGGCCGCTACACCGGCGACTATGATCTGAACAAACCGCAGGCATCCCATAAAAAATCCACGCCCCGTATTGGCGGGCTGGCGGTGTTTGCCGGTACGCTGGCCGGGCTGCTGGTGCTGGGCCGGCCCGACAACATGACGCTTAACTGGCTATGGCCGGCTTTGTTTGTAGCCTCGATGCCGGTTTTTGTGGCCGGCATACTTGAAGACATTACCAAAGACATTGGCGCGGGCAAGCGCCTGCTGGCCGCGTTCCTGTCTGCCGCGATCGCCTGGTGGTTTTTTGGCGGGGTCAGTCGCGTCAGTATTGACGTTTTCAATTACATCCTGGGCTTCTGGCCGATTTCACTGATCTTTACCGTGATCGCCGTTGGCGGCTGTACCCACGCGCTCAATATTGTGGATGGCATGAATGGCCTGGCGGGCATGGTAGCCATGCTGATGGCTACCTCGATTGCCCTGGTGGCGTATCAGGTTGATGACCTGGCCATTTTTGCCATTGCCCTTGCCATGGCCTCGTCCATCATTGGCTTTTTTGTCTGGAATTTTCCTTACGGCCGGGTGTTCCTGGGTGATGGCGGCGCTTACTTTATTGGCTTTATGCTTGCCGAACTGGCTGTGCTGCTGGTGGTGCGCAATCCGTCGGTCTCGCCGTTCTATGCGCTGGCAGTGCTGTTTTATCCGGTATTTGAAACGCTGTTCTCCATCTGGCGTCGCCGTTTCAAGCGCGGCGTACCGGTGGATCAGCCCGATGCATTGCATCTGCACCAGCTCATTTTTCGCCGGCTGGTTCGTGTCACGTTCAACCGCAAGGGGCAGGGCATGGTACCGGTCATGTGCAACGCGCTGACCTCCCCGTATTTGTGGGTCCTGACATTGATCGGCCTGATCCCGGCGACCTATTACTGGGATAACCCGATCGCATTGTGTATCAGTATGCTGGTATTTGCATCCGTGTATATCTGGCTCTATTCACGGCTGGTGGCCTGGCGCTGCCCGCGCTGGCTACTGCTGCCGTCGGTGTCGCGTCGCCGCTGACCGCATCCGGCAGTCTGCTTTGTTTCATTCCGGTAATACATGCGTGTCGCATCTTCGTCCGTGGTTATCCGGAACTTGTTAAAATTGACACTTGAAATACGTTCCATCACATCTATTTGAATAGCCTTCTGGAGAACTACGTGCAACTTGGCGATATAAAATTAGCGATTGTCGGACTTGGATATGTCGGGCTGCCTCTGGCGGTGGAATTCGGCAAAAAGCGCAGTGTGCTGGGTTTTGATATCAATCAGAAGCGCATCAAAGACTTGCAGGGCGGTGTGGACCACACGCTGGAAGTCTCTTCCGAAGAACTCGCCGAAGCCGGCAAACTGGCCTACAGCGCCGATCCGGCAGAGCTTGCCAAATGCAATGTATATATCGTGACCGTGCCAACGCCGATCGACGATTACAAGCAGCCGGACCTGACGCCGCTGATCAAGGCGTCCGAAACCATCGGCAAGGTGCTCAAAAAAGGCGATATCGTCATTTATGAATCGACGGTATACCCCGGTGCAACCGAGGAAGATTGTGTTCCTGTTCTGGAAAAATTCTCCGGCCTGAAGTTCAACGAAGACTTCTTTGCCGGCTACAGTCCCGAGCGCATCAACCCGGGTGACAAGAATCACCGCGTCTCAACGATCAAGAAAGTGACCTCGGGCTCTACGCCGGAAATTGCCGACCTGGTCAATGACCTGTACGGTGAGATCATTACTGCAGGCACCCATAAGGCCGCCAGCATTCGCGTAGCCGAGGCCGCCAAGGTTATTGAAAACACCCAGCGCGACGTGAATATCGCGCTGATCAATGAGCTGGCGCTTATTTTCAATAAGATGGGCATTGACACCGAAGCCGTACTGGAAGCCGCCGGCACCAAATGGAATTTCCTGCCGTTTCGTCCGGGCCTGGTCGGCGGTCACTGCATCGGCGTAGATCCCTACTATCTGACGCACAAGGCGCAGGCCATTGGCTATCATCCGGAAATCATTCTGGCCGGCCGTCGCCTGAACGACTCCATGGGCTCGTATGTGGTATCGCAACTGGTCAAAGCCATGACCAAGCGCCAGATCCAGGTACAGGGCGCCAAGGTACTGGTCATGGGCCTGACCTTCAAGGAAAACTGCCCCGATCTGCGCAACACGCGTATCGTGGATATTCTGAAGGAACTGGGCGAGTACAGTATGGATGTCGATGTGTATGATCCGTGGGTTGATCCGGCCGAAGCCGATCACGAATATGGTATTACGCCTGTGAAAATGCCGGAAAAGGGCGCCTACGATGCCATTATCCTGGCCGTATCGCATCATCAGTTTGTGAGCATGGGTGCCGAAGGCATCCGGGCGCTGGGCAAGGCCCAGCATGTACTTTATGACCTTAAATACGTATTGACGGCTGATCAGGCCGATATTCGACTGTAATCAGTAAGGCAGGTAAGTACGAACAGGCGCTGTCGATGTACATTCGATGGCGGCTGTGTTTTGGCAGCTTCAACCAATAGCAGGTGAAATTTATGACTCAGGCATTCGACAATCTCAAAAACGCCATTCAGGCCGAACCACGCACCTGGCTGGTTACCGGTTGCGCCGGCTTTATCGGTTCCAATCTGCTGGAGACCCTGCTTTTGCTGGATCAGAAAGTAGTGGGCCTTGATAACTTTTCCACCGGTTTTCAGCACAATCTGGACGAAGTGCAGCAAGCGGTCAGCGCGCAGCAGTGGGCCAACTTCAACTTTATCGAAGGCGATATCCGTGACCTGGATTCCTGCAAGAAAGCCGTTGCCGGCGCAGACTATGTGCTGCATCAGGCAGCGCTGGGTTCCGTGCCACGCAGCCTGGATGACCCCATTACAACGAACGCAGTCAATATCAGCGGTTTTCTGAATATGCTGGTTGCCGCCCGTGAGGCCGGTATCAAGTCGTTTGTTTATGCGGCTTCCAGCTCTACTTACGGCGATCATCCCGATCTGCCGAAAGTGGAAGACAAGATCGGCAATCCCTTATCGCCGTACGCCGTGACCAAATACGTGAACGAACTGTACGCCAACGTGTTTGCCCGTGCCTATGGGTTCAGCTCCGTGGGCCTGCGTTATTTCAATGTGTTCGGTAAACGTCAGAATCCCGATGGCGCCTATGCGGCCGTGATCCCCAAATGGACCGCATCCATGATCAAGGGTGAAGACGTGTTCATCAATGGCGACGGCGAAACCAGCCGCGATTTCTGCTTTGTGGAAAATGCCGTGCAGGCCAACCTGCTGGCCGCGGCCAATATGCCGGAAGAAGGCAGCCAGGTGTTTAACGTGGCGGTCAATGCCCGCACCAGCCTGAATGAACTGTTCACCCATCTGGCCAGCACGCTGGACAAGAATGGTGTGAAGTACGATAAAAAACCGGTATACCGCGATTTTCGCAGCGGCGACGTTCGTCATTCACAGGCAGATATCACCAAGGCGCATGACCAATTGGGGTACAAGCCCACGCACGATATCCTGGAAGGGATCGAAGTGGCGATGCCGTGGTACACCCAGTTCCTGCGTTGATCCTTGAAGCGGGCTATCGGGCGGTTTAAAGGGCTGCATCCTGACCATATGCGTATCGCGCGCGGCGCGATGCGCGTGGCGTTTTTCCTGCTGATCGGCAAGATGGCCGGTGCGCTCAAGGAAATGGCGGTGGCGCATCGCTATGGCGTGAGCGAGGTGGTTGACGCCTATCAGTTCACCATGACCATGGCGAACTGGCTGCCCATTACCATTGTCGGGGCGTTTTCCATTGTCCTGATTCCGGTGCTGGTCAAGACGCGCTATGCGCCTGGCGGCGAACGGGTGCAATTTATCCGGGAACTGCAGGGCTGGGTACTGGCCATCGGGGTTGTGACCGGTGTGCTGACCTGGCTGCTGTGGCCGTATGTCCTTGAGTACGCTGGCGGCAATCTGAGTGCAGTCACCCGCGAGCACAGCACAGAGCTGATCTGGGCGTTTGCGCCGGCGGCATTGCTGACGCTGCTGATCGGCGTGAGCACCTCGCGGCTGCGCGCCCATGAGCGTCATGTGAACACGTTGCTGGAAAGCGTGCCGGCCTTGATGATTCTGATCTGGATACTGATTACGCCCGGCGATGTGAGTGTGATGCCGTTGTTGCTGGGCACACTGGTCGGTTATTTGATCCAGGCTGTATGGCTGCAGATCCTGTCGCGCAAGGCTGATGATGGTATCTGGGGTGTTCCCAGCTTTACCTTCAAATCGCACCAATGGCCGCTGCTGCTCAATGCGGCCGGCGTGATGCTGATCGGCCAGATTGCGATGAGTTTTGTCGGGCCGCTGGATCAGATTGCTGCGGCACAGTTGGGCGATAACGCCAACGCCACGCTGGGCTATGCGGCGCGCTTGCTGTCGCTGATTATCGGTCTGGGGGCGGCGTCGGTGGGGCGTGCGGCATTGCCCGTGCTGGCCGATGTGCAAAGCCAGGGCGATGCGCACCGCGCACGCAATATGGCGCTCAAATGGTCGGCCCTGATGCTGGTTGGCGGCATCGTGGCTGTCGCGATCTGCTGGGTACTGGCGCCCTGGATTGTGAAGATTTTGTTTGAAAAAGGCGCGTTCACGGCTGATGACACGATTGCCGTAGCCAGCGTGCTGCGCTGGGGAATATTGCAGTTGCCATTCTATTTCGGCGTGCTGATCCTGGTGCAATTGATGGCCAGCCAGAATCGCTATAAGCTGATGGCCGCCATTGCCGTGGCCAATTTTGCGCTCAAGGCGGTGCTCAACCAGATTCTGGCGCCCCTGATGGGCGCCGAAGGCATTATGCTGGCCACCAGCTGCATGTACCTGCTGTCTTATATTTGCTATGTCTTTGTGACGCTGACACATGATGTGTCCAAACAATCTTCTTCTGAAAAAACAACCGATTGATATGTCTTTGAATTCGACGACCGCAGCGCCAGTCCCTCTGCGAATCATGATCTTTATCCACTCGCTGCATGCCGGCGGGGCGGAGAGGGTGGCCGTCGACCTGGCCAACCAGTGGCATATTCACGGGCACGACGTCATGGTGGTGACCCAGACCGATGCCCGTGGCGACGTCTATGAATTGAACCGGCATGTGGAACGCGTGGCGCTCAATACGGCGGGCTTGCGCGGTGTGATGGCTAATCTGCGGCGCCTGTATTCCTTGCGAAAAACCATGCAGCGCTACAGACCCGATATCGTGCTGGGCATGATGACAACGGCGTCGATCCTGTCGATACTGGCGTCCACCGGCCTGCAGTGCCGGGTCATTGCCACCGAACATACCCATCCGCCATCGCAGAATCTGTCGTCCTTCTGGCTCAAGCTGCGGCGGCGCACCTATCCGCATGCAGCCCGGGTGGTGGCGCTGACCCGCGATACGGCCAGCTGGATCGTCAATCACGTGCCCGGATCGAATATGGCGGTGATACCGAATGCCGTTCACTGGCCGCTGGCCAATGGCGAGCCGCAGGTGGTGCCGCCCCTGCGCAACGGGCGTTGCCGCCTGCTGGCCGTGGGACGCCTGCACACTGACAAGGGTTTCGATATACTGATTGACTCATTCAGGGATCTGGCTGCTGTGTTTCCCGATTGGGATCTGGTCATTCTGGGTGAGGGGCCCGAGCGCGATCGCCTGCAGGGGCAGATTGATGTGGCTGGGCTGGCCGGACGTATCAGTATGCCTGGCAGGGTAGGCAACATGCAGCAGTGGTACCAGGCTTGTGATATCTATGTGCTGAGTTCGCGGGTGGAAGGCCTGTCCAACAGCCTGCTGGAGGCGATGGCCTGTGGCATGCCCAGTGTGGCATTCGATTGTGAAACCGGGCCGCGCGAGATCATCCGCCCCGATATTGACGGGCTGCTGGTCACGCCGGTAGAAGATCCGCAGGCACTGGCGGCCGCGCTGTCGGGGCTGATGCAGGACAAACAGGCTCGTAAAACGCTGGCCAGTCGCGCCGTGGATGTACGTGACCGTTTTTCGATGCGGCGCGTGTTGTCCTTATGGCAAGAGGTATTCAACGACATACAGCATCAGGATAAAAAGGGATAGGCATCGCTTATGTGCGGGATTGTCGGGCTTGTAGGCCGGTTCGAACACAAGGAAACATTGCTTGCGCAAAGCTGTGGCCGTATTGCCCACCGCGGGCCGGACAGCCAGGGTTTCTGGGAAGATGCCGACAGTGGCGTGGCCTTTGGCCACGTTCGGCTGGCCATCCAGGATCTGTCCGAGCAGGGGCATCAGCCCATGGCCAGCGCCGATCAGCGCTTCATGCTGGTGTTCAACGGCGAAATCTATAACCATCCGCAATTGCGCCAGGCGCTGCAGCAGGATGGCTATGCCCATGCCTGGCGCGGGCACTCCGATACGGAAACCATTCTGGCCGGACTGATGGTCTGGGGCGTGCAGGAAACCTTAAAGCGGATGGTCGGCATGTTTGCCATCGCCGTGTGGGACAGGCAGACGCGCAGCCTTGTGCTGGCCCGTGACCGCTTCGGGGAAAAGCCGCTGTATTACGGTTATGCGCCAGATGGCCTGATGTTTGCCTCCGAACTCAAGGCGCTGATGCCTTTGCCGGGTTTTGATGCGCATTTGAATCGTGATGCGATTGCGCTGTTTCTGCGGCATAACTACATTCCCGCGCCCTATAGTGTTTTCACACAAGTGCGCAAGCTGTTGCCAGGAACCTGGGTCAGTTTGTCGCCGGAACAGATAGATGCAGGTACCTGGCCCGAACCGCAGTCCTACTGGTCTGCGTTGGAGGTGGCCCGTTCGCAGCCGCGTGTGCAATTTGCACGCGATGATGAGGCGGTCGATGGCCTGGACCGCGTGCTGCGCCAGGCGATTCGCGGGCAGTTGCTGTCGGATGTGCCGCTGGGGGCGTTTTTATCCGGTGGCATTGATTCTTCCCTGATTGCCAGTTTGACGCGGGAAGAAGCGGCCGGCACGCTCAAGACCTTTTCCATTGGCTTTGCCGAACCGGAATACAACGAAGCCGAATACGCCGCCGAGGTGGCACGTCATCTGGGCACAGACCATACCGAACTGTATGTCAGCGCCCAGGACAGCCTGGATCTGATTCCCACGCTGCCGCAGATGTATGACGAGCCGTTTGCCGACTCGTCGCAGATTCCGACCGCGCTGGTGATGCGTATGGCGCGGCAGCAGGTGACGGTGGCGCTCTCGGGCGATGCTGGTGACGAGCTCTTTGGCGGCTACTCCCGTTATAAACGGGTGCAGCAGTGGTGGGGCAAGCGCGAGCGTGTGCCAGCGGCTCTGCAGGCGCCCCTGCGTGCTGGCGCGCGGGTTGCGGCCAGTCTGCTGTCTGGGCCGCGTGCAGAAAAATTCGGCAAGCTCGAACAAGTGCTGGGGGCGGACAATATGGTCGCGTTCTACCGGCAGTTTGTTTCGTACTGGCAGGATCCGGCCAGCGTGCTCAAGGGCGCGACTGAACCGGCCAGCGCCTTTTCACAAGCCCCTTTGGATAGCCTGCTGGACACGATGATGGCCATCGATACCGTGTCGTATCTGCCGGATGATATTCTGGTCAAGGTGGACCGGGCGGCCATGGCCGTTTCCCTGGAAACCCGTGTGCCGTTGCTGGATCACCGGGTATATGAGTTTGCCTGGAGCCTGGACGAAAAATACAAGCTGCGCGGCAACGACAGCAAGTGGATTCTCAAGCAATTGCTCTACCGTCACGTGCCGCCGCAGATGCTGGATCGCCCCAAGAAAGGGTTTTCCGTGCCCATGGGGCAGTGGCTCAGGGGGCCGTTGCGCCAGTGGGGCGAGCAGTTGCTGGCATTACCGCGCCTTGAGGAACAGAACCTGCTGGATGCGCAACGTGTGCGCGAGGTCTGGATGCAGCATCAAAGCGGGCAGGTGGACAACAGTGCGCGCTTGTGGGGTATCCTGATGCTGCAGGCCTGGCTGGACGAATACGGAATCAAACCATGAACATCATTAACTGCAGCGGTAAGGAGTAGCCCGTGCGAATCCTGTTACTTGTCAGTTCCATGAATGCCGGTGGCGCCGAGCGGGTAGCCGCATCGCTGGTCAACGCCTGGGTCAGGGAAGGCCATGATGTGTGCCTGATGCCCACTTTTTCACGGGGTACGGGCCAGTCGTTCTATCCGCTGGATCCTGGTGTGCGCCAGGTCTGGGTGGCCCGGCATCTGAGCGGCCCGGGCATGTTCCGTACGCTGGCCAAGCCGCTGATCCTGCGGCGCCTGATTCAGGACGAAGCGCCCGATGTGATCGTATCGTTTTTGACGAATGTGAATGTCATGGTGCTGGCGGCCACCAAGGGGCTGGGGATTCCGGTCATCGTGTGCGAAAGAACCAACCCGGCCGCCAGTAAAAATATCAGCAATGTCCTGGCGCGCGCGCGACGCCTGCTGTATCCGCAGGCCGATGCCGTCATGCTGCAGACCCAGCAGGCCGCCGAGGTGTTTGCCCGTGTTGTGCCCGGCTTGCAGCATGTGGCGGTGATTCCCAATCCGCTGCCGCCGGCACTGGAGTCGGCCGCCCGGGCGGTGGACGATACCGGCAGGGTCACGTATGTGTCCGAGTCCGCCGGCACGACGCCCGATGCGGACACCGCTGCCGCAGCAACGCCGTCTGATCGGCAAGCACAAGCAGGTTCGCGCAAGCAATTGTGCGCCATGGGCCGCTTTGTGGCCACCAAGCGCTTTGAAATGCTGATTGATGTCTTTGCCCGGCTGGCGCCTCAGGTGCCCGACTGGGATCTGACGATCTGGGGTGAAGGACCGCTGCTGAGTCTGCTGCAGGAAAAAGTGCGCAAACTGGGTTTGCAGGATCGCATTCACCTGCCGGGTAAAACCGACCAGCCGTGGGAGGCGATCAGCAGCGCCGATGCGTTTGTGATGACCTCTGAAGTCGAAGGGTTTCCCAACGTATTGCTCGAATCCATGGCGCTGGGCCTGCCCTGCGTGACCATGGATTGCCCCAGCGGGCCTGCTGAACTGTCCAGAGACGGGCGTGACGCCATTCTGGTCGGGCTCTCGGATGTGGACGCCCTGCAGGAAGCGCTGTATCAGGTTATGACAGATGAAATACTGCGGCGCGAGCTGGGCCATCGCGCCACGATCTCGGTACGTGATCGCTACAGCCTGACAGCGGTGTTGGAGCAATGGCAGTTCCTGTTTGATGCGGTGCTGGGCAAGTCGCGGGTAAAGCCGGCAACGCCGACGGAGTCGCAATAATGGTCGCATTGTCGCAGCCCGCAGGCGCGGCTGGCGCCATGAGCCAATCTGGCGGACCGGGTTCATCCGTATCGGCGCCGGTCCCCGCAGCGCCGATAGATGGCGTCAACGCAGCGGCAGAATCCACAACAGCGCCTGCGCGTAAGCTGCATGTGGTGCACGTGATCAGCGGCCTGGGCCAGGGCGGCGCCGAAGCGGTGCTCAACCGCTTGTTGATGGCGCCCTCAAACACAATTGAGCACACTCTGGTCAGCTTTACCGAC
>Ga0160457_1000765_pt1 | contig 11651 bp, 10 predicted proteins | sample HID1972M_E6MG_FD_108242 | JGI IMG/M metagenome (GOLD analysis project Ga0160457, IMG submission 108242) | Enriched pill bug-associated microbial communities from UW Madison campus, WI, USA - HID1972M_E6 MG | ecosystem: Host-associated > Arthropoda: Insects > Digestive system > Unclassified ... | reverse complement strand
TTGTTCCAGATCTGCTTTTAGTTGGTTCAGCTTATCTGCCCGCCTTGCAGCTATAATAAGATTTGCCTGATGATGGTGGGCTAACTGATGAGCCATTTCATACCCTAAACCGGAAGATGCCCCGGTTATTAGAATCCATTTTTTATTAAAATCAAGTATCCTCACAATTCCAAAGCTAAAGTATTTCCTGATATAATAATAAAGGGAGCGGGATTATTTTGAACTGCTACAGCACCTTCTCTGGTTTTGTTTTTGTTGTTGCGGTTTTTGCAGGTACATCTTTAACAACCGGTTTGTCATTAGCTGACGCCGCGCTTACCGGCAAGACAGCTGAAGTATCAATTTTTATTTTTTTAGAGAGCTTTTTTGCCAATTGTTTTGAACCTTTCTCCATCTCTTTCTCCAGTTTTTTTGAGCTGGCACCAAGTATCCCGGTTACTTCTTTTAACGCTGTGATCAGGCTCAATTTGATGGCCTCGTGTGCTGTTTTCCTGGCTGACCTTTTTAAAGGTCTTAATTTACTTTTCTTCATGATTTTTATATGATTGGGCGAAGTTACGTTATGTAATAGTTAATTCAATGTTATCATTATGTTAACTAATTTAAATGAACTTAACATACTATCAATAAATAATAATTCCGAACTTTTATCATTCCAGACTGTTAGGTGATTTTAAAACAATTTATCCTATGAACAGTATCAATAATAACCAACCGGAAGACAATAAAGAAAATCTGAGCCAACAGGAAGCTTTAGAAAAGATTAAAGTACTGATCGGGCAATCTGACACTTGCTTTTTTTGTACAGAACCTGCAACAGGCCCATCAAACGGGGTAAGGCCAATGAGCGTACAGCAAGTTGACCAAGACGGGAATTTGTGGATAATCTGTGCGAATGATAGCCATACTGTTGAAGAAATCGCCATGGATCCAAGAGTGAAGTTGTATTTTCAGGGATCCGGCCATTCTGATTTTCTGTATCTGACTGCTGAAGCAACTGTAGATGGCAATAGGCAGAAGATCAAAGAGTTGTGGAATCCCGCTTTGAAAATATGGTTTACAGAAGGAGAGAATGATCCCAGGATTACTTTGTTAAAAGTGATACCTTCCATGGGGTATTACTGGGATAATAAACACGGAGACATGATAGCGGGAGTGAAAATGCTGATTGGGGCAGCCATTGGGAAAACACTTGATGATTCCATTGAAGGTCAGTTAAAAGTATAACTTCTGCTTTCACAGGCGTTAATCCTGAGTTACATAGCAGGCAGGAGTTAAAAAGCACCTGTCTGTTATTATACTAACATGGTATGTACAAGCTAGGAGTGAAGAAAATCATTGATATATGACAGGGAGCCTGCAATTGAATCCTCTAAATTGTTTTTATAATTAGCTAAATTCTCCTTATCCGGCAGTTCATAAGCTAATAGCTTATGTCCTTTAAGTTCAGCCAGCCCATATCTATAAATGTTGGCAAATATATTTGGGGTTTTAGCATTTAACTTTTTAACAATTTGAATATAATCATCCAATATGCTATTCATCATCTCGATGCTTTCACTATTTACCGGAGAAATCGCATATGATCTGGCAAGTAGGGCTTCGAGTTTTTTCTTTTCTATTCCAAATGACATCAGAGAAAACTGCTTTGATATTTAACCATCTACATAACAAAATGTTTTAAAATGTTGCCAGATAACTTAAACAATTTTGTCAGGGTGAGCCTATAGCTGTATGCTGAAAATAAATACATTAAAACCAGGCAAAGCTATTCCGCGTATGTTTCAATAGGCAAATAATAAATGCAAACTCAAGGAAAAAGATATTCGTCTCTCTGATTGCTGTTACAGTTACGGCATTTACGGGTTAGGTTTATGCATAGTTGGTGTTGCTGCAATTATGGTATAATTCATATTATGGTTTTTAATAAAGAAAAGAAAAGACTCGAAAATTTGCTCATACAGATTACCGCTATCCAAGTTTATAACGATGCTAATTTTGAAATACTAAATACGGCTTACAAGGAGTATGCTGCGATAATAAGGTATTTGTATAGGAAAAGGGCCAACATATTTGGTAATTTGTTCAATTACGAATTGCTTGAGATCAAAAAGAACAAAAAAATAGTGAAGGAGAGTTTGCCGGAAAGATCCAGGGAGAAAAATATGCTCATGTATAAAGAGTCTATTATTATGGCTGTGGAAAGAACTGTAGACTATATTGACGATTACATTCTGTAATAGTCTTCATCCTTTATTTGTCATGCTTTATCAGTTAATTCAGTATTTTAGCACAGCTATTTTAGAAGTAAATTATTTAAATACTATGAGAATTGTAATACTAGATGGTTATACATTAAATCCCGGCGACCTTACCTGGGATGGATTAAAGCAGTTAGGTGAAGTAACCGTATATGACCGTACGCCTGCTGATAAAGTAGTTGAACGTGCTGACGGAGCTGAAATTATATTTACAAATAAGGCACCGGTAAATGCCGCGGCTCTAAACAGTCTTCCTGATTTGAAATATATCGGGATTCTTGCCACAGGTTATAATATAGTAGATACTGAGGTAGCCAAACAAAAAGGAATAATAGTGAGTAATGTTCCAGGTTATAGTACCCCTTCTGTTGTGCAGCTGACTTTTGGCTTATTGCTTGAACTTTGCCTGCACGTACAACGTCACAGTGATGCTGTAACCGGGGGACGATGGGCTTCTTCTGCCGATTTTTGTTTCTGGGATTACCCTCTGATTGAGCTTTCGGGCAAAACCATAGGTATTATTGGATTTGGCAGTATAGGCAAGCAGGTTGCTGATGTAGCAACAGCGTTTGGTATGAATATTATTGGAACAAGCAGGCGCCGTACCGATCAGTCGCACCGCAATAATTTTAAATGGGCGGAAATACCGGATCTTCTGGAACAGGCTGATATTGTAAGTGTCCATTGTCCTTTATCTCCTGAAACCAAAGGACTGATTAACAAAGAGAGTTTGCAGCGAATGAAAAGTACTGCACTGCTGCTGAATACCTCAAGAGGACCCATCATAGTTGAAGAAGACCTTGCAGACGCATTAAACAATGGAGTCATTGCAGGTGCAGGTGTCGATGTGCTTTCTGTTGAACCTCCTGCAAAAGACAACCCGCTTTTCGGTGCAAAGAATTGTCTTATCACACCTCACATCGCATGGGCAACAAAGGAAGCCAGGGCCAGGTTAATGGAGATGACGATTAATAATCTGAAGGCTTACAAAAATGGAAATCCCGTAAATGTGGTTAACAGATAGATAAACAGTTCGTGAAGGTCCGTAAACGCTTTTTATAATTGTATATGCATATTCTGATTTCTCCTAATGCTTTTAAACATGCTCTTAATGCTGAAGAAGCGGCATTAGCCATTCAGGAAGGTTTAAGCCAAAGTAAGGCCGGTGTTACCACTGAATGTTTTCCTGTTGCTGACGGGGGGGATGGTACCGGATTGTTAATTATTAAAAAATGCGGAGGCAGATCGTTGAATACGGTGGTACACGATGCGCTGGGCAGAGAGACAAATAGCGTATTTGGCTTAATTGATAACGGAGAAACTGCTGTGGTAGAAATGGCAGATGCAGCAGGTATAAGATTACTTAAACCTGAAGAACTCAATCCCTTGCGTGCAACTTCTTTTGGCACCGGGGAACTGCTCATAAAAGCGCTTGATCAGGGTGTTAAAAAAATCATCATTGGTATGGGCGGGTCGGCTACCGTAGATGGCGGCGCCGGCATTTTGAAAGCCCTGGGCGTCCGTTTTCTTAATGCCGGGAGGAACGAATTACAGGCATTCCCTGAAGATCTTAAGGAGCTGGCAGCCGTTGATCTTTCGGCACTGGACGAAAGAATATTGAAAACCGAAGTGATTGTTTTGTGCGATGTGGAGAATAAGTTATTAGGCGATCGGGGAGCTGCAGCTATATTTGGTCCGCAAAAGGGCGCATCAGCAGAGGAGGTAAAACAATTAGAGCGGGTACTTGGCAGACTTTCAACCCTGGCTTTATACCATACAGGCAAGGATATGGCAACCGTAAAATATGGAGGCACTGCAGGAGGAGCCGCTGCTGGGTTATACGCGTTTCTGAATGCCAAATTGGTAAATGGGATTGATCATTTTCTTTTACTTACAGATTTTAACTCAGCCCTGGAGAGGGCGGACCTGGTGATTACCGGGGAAGGGAGTATTGATGATCAAACTTTACAGGGGAAAGGACCTTTTGGTGTGGCATACCATGCCAGGCTTAAAGGGTTGCCTGTTGTTGCCCTTGCGGGAAAGGTTCCTCTGAAACGAAACATGAGTTTACAGGAGTATTTTGATGTGTTGATGCCTATTGGAAACCAGCCAGCCGATCTTGTAACTGCAATAGACTGTACAGCATGTAATCTTAGACGAACGGCCGAAACTTTAGGTGATTTATTGGTTTTAATGCAGCAAAAAGGAACGTAAAATTCTTCCTTTTGCCAAGGTATAATACATTTTTATATAAAAGGCATCAATATTGTTGTACAGGGTGATACAATGAAAACACTCTGGAAGTATCTTAAACCGCATAGTACACTTATCTTTTGGTCCCTGCTTTTGGCAGGAGGAGCGCAATTGCTGAGCCTGGTCGATCCACTTATCTTTGGGAAAATTGTTGATGATTATGCTACCAATCCTAAACAGATGGCTGAGCAGGAGTTGATACAAAGCGTTTTATACTGGCTGGGGCTGGCCGTTGCTGTTGCGCTGTTAGCTAAAATACTAAAGTCATCCCAGGAATTCCTTACCCGCAGGACAGTTGCACAGTTTGGTATGCAGATTTTTAATGATGGATTAAAACAAACATTAAGGCTTTCCTTCCAGGAATTTGAAGAGAACAGGAGCGGAACTACACTTTCCGTTCTACAGAAAGTCAAAACTGATGCAGAGCGTTTTGTAAACTCTTTTATTAATGTGCTTTTTTCCTCGCTGGTCGGCATAGGCTTTTTATTGTGGTATAGCTTCAATAAAAACTGGATGCTTATTCCTGTCTTTTTCCTTGGGGTCGTTGTGCTGGGATCCCTCACGGGCTTGTTATCCAAAAAGATAAAAACCGTACAGCGGTCTATTAACAGGCAGACCGATGCACAGGCGGGCGTAATTACTGAAAGCTTACGTAATATTGAACTGGTGAAGAGCTTAGGACTTACTTTTCCCGAGATCAGACGCTTAAATGAACAGACATTAAAAATTTTCCAGCTGGAGATGTTCAAGGCCAGAAAAGTTAGTTTTCTATCTTTTTTGCAGGGTACCACGCTTAACCTTTTGAAACAGTCTATCTTGTTTATTTTACTTTGGCTGATTTTTAGAAAGGTTTTGAGTACGGGAGAGCTGATTGCCATGCAATTTATCTCTACCGCTATATTTACGCCTCTGCAGGACCTGGGAAATATGATATTGCAATACAGGGAAGTAGATGCTTCTGTGAAAAGTTTCGACCGGTTAATGAAAAAGCCTGTGGAACGCAGGCCTGAAAATCCTAAAGAGATCGGCCAGCTTGATAGCCTGAGATTCGAGCGGGTTGTATTCAGACATAAAACGGCTGGTTATAATGCTATTGATGACATTTCCTTCACCGTTAAAACAGGTCAGACCATTGCCTTTGTAGGACCTTCGGGTTCTGGTAAATCGACACTGGTTAAATTGCTTGTCGGCTTGTATGCCCCGGTTGAAGGTAAGATCTATTTCAACAGTGCCAGCTCTACGGAGATCAGGTATAACCCTTTAAGAAGACAGATCGGATTTGTTACGCAGGATACCCAGTTGTATGCAGGTACAATTAAGGATAATATGTTGTTTGTAAAACCTTCAGCAACAGAAGAGGAGATTATGGACGCATTGTATAAAGCTTCTGCAGAAGCGCTGATTGCCAAAGCTTCCCATGGATTGAATACCATGTTGGGAGAAAATGGTATGAAGCTTTCCGGAGGGGAAAAGCAACGGATATCTATCGCCAGGGCATTGCTCCGCCAGCCAAGGTTGCTTATTTTTGATGAGGCCACCTCTGCTCTGGATTCGTTAACAGAAGAGGATATTACCCGCACGATCAGGGAAATATCAGGCAATCGCGAACAAATGATGATTTTAATTGCGCACAGACTGTCTACAGTAATGCATGCCGATGTTATTTATGTACTGGAAAAGGGCAAGGTTTCCGAGACCGGCTCCCATGAAGAGTTAATTGATAAAAAAGGACTTTATTATGCCATGTGGAGACAGCAGGTTGGTGAAAGAAGGTTTGTGTAAACCAAATCAGGATTCAACTGTTATTTGCATGTACAACTACTAAAGAAAAGCACTATGGAAACTCAAAATCAAAATTACGGAAAGAACGACAACCTGGATGTAAAGGAACCACTGGAAGGAAGTCAGGGGCATGATACAACCACAGACAAATCAGATATTCTGGGAGGTCCCGCCGCGGATGAAATTAAAAACTCAACAACAGATGATGGAAACGTAGGCTATGCAGATGTGGATAATATACTGGATGAGGTAGATGACAGGCCGGGAGGTGATGATGACGAAGATCTGGATGACGATGACGATATCACGTTGGATGATGATGACATTGATTTAGATGAAGATGTTGTCGATGATGACCTGGATACTGATGATGACGTGGACCTGGGATAATGATTTAAGCAGCGATCAGCGTATTTAATTTATAAGAGCGATATATCTTGGTGTCGCTTTGTTAAAGATTAAAGCTGTAGCAGGATGGCTTAAATAATCTGCTAGGAGAACCAATTAAAAAATATGTGCTGTATCCGGTATGGAATTTTTGCGCTGCACAGCGGGCAAAGGTCCATCCGGATACAGCACATATTTTTGCATTATAATCATTATATTTAGTAAAAAATGATTCGGGTATGTTGACAATAGAAAGTATTCAATCCGTTTTTAAGCTGTCCCCTAAAGCAACGGTCATACTTCTTCCTGATGACCCCGTTTTTACCATAGCGGGAGTAAATGACGCTTTTCTTGCGATGACCAATACACGTCGGAAAGATATTCTTGAAAAGGGTTTCTTCGATGTTTTTCCTAAAAACCCCGATGATACAGGTCTGAGGACGGAAAAAATAAAGGAAGCATTTAAACATGCGGTCCTCTTTAAAAAGGCCCACCAGATAGAGCTCCACAGATACGACCTGGCAGTAAATGATGGAACTGCACATGATGTGCATTACTGGAATTTAGATACTTTCCCGCTGTTGGATGAAAATGGCAATGTAAAATATATTATACAGAGTTCTGCAGATATTACCACGCTGATCGAAACTCAAAATGAACTGGAGAAAAATAAACAGCTTGCCCAGCAGAGGAATTCAGATCTGTTTAATTTCAGCCCGGTACCCATGTGGGTGTATAACAAAGAAACCCTGCAGCTCCTGGCAGCTAATAACGCTGCAATTAAAGATTATGGTTATAGTCTGGAAGAATTTCTTTCCACGACCATAAAAGTACTGTGGCCGGAAGAAGATATTCCTGACATGGAGAAGCTGATAAAAGCAGGTGTAGAACAAGGTCTTAAAAACAAAGGTGTTGTACGGCATATAAAAAAATCCGGCGAAATCATTAAAGTTGAAATAGAAATCAGGCGGCTTCCGTCCTGGGGTGGCAACACGAGAATAATCCTTGCCCAGGATGTGACTGAACAATTAACAGCTGAACTGACACTGATAAACTCAAGGAACCAGTTTGAATCTTTATTGCAAACTATAGAGGGAATTGTATGGGAAGCAGACGCACAAACATTTGAGTTTGGTTTTGTAAGTAATCATGTACAGTATATTCTGGGCTTTTCTGCCAGGGAATGGCTGGATGATCCGGACTTCTGGGAGAAACATATCCATCCTGATGACAGACAGCGTACGGTCGAATACTGTCGGCTGGCAACTAAAAAAAATAAAAACCACACGATTGATTACAGAATGATCAAAGCTGACGGGAGCCTGATCTGGATAAAGGATATTATTTCGGTAATCAGTGAAGAAGGAAAGCCGAAATCGCTCCGGGGATTAATGATAGATATAACACCGGCTAAGCGGGCGGGTGATTTAGAGCATCTGGAAAAAGAGGTACTGGAGTTAAATTCAAGAAAAGGTATTGTAATAAGGGATGTTTTATCCTTTTATATTCAGGGTATAGAGGCGCTGTTTCCTCAGATGAAATGTTCCATTCTGCAGGTTAAAAATAAACGGTTGTATAACTGGGCATCTCCGTCTTTGCCGCAACAATATTTAGATGCGACGGAGGGGCTGGAAATCGGGGAAAATATTGGCTCCTGCGGGACTTCTGCTTTTCTGAAACAAAATGTTATTGTAGCGGATATTAAAACGGACAAGCGATGGATAGGTTTTCAGGAGATAGCTTTGAGGGCCAATTTATGTGCCTGCTGGTCACATCCGATAATGAACTCGGAGGGGGAGGTCATGGCTACGTTTGCTACCTATTACGATGAGACTAAGAAACCAAAACCTGAAGAGCTGAAAATAATTGACCGGGCGGCCGGGCTGCTGAAAGTAATACTGGAAAGCAGGCAGAATTCACAAATCTTAAAAGAAACGACGCTGTTAATGGAACAGGGCCAGGAATTGGCACATTTTGGCAACTGGGCCTGGGACATAGAAAATGACACGGTAAAATGGTCGGATAATTTATTTGTTATTTATGGATTGAAGAATAAAGATTTTAAGGCAACCTTTGCAGGTTACCTTGATTTATTGCACCCGGAAGATAAAAGCCGGGTGTATAACCTGATTACGGATGTACTGGAAACCAGGAATGACATTGAATTTGAAGAAAGGATCATCCGGCCGGATGGAACAACCAGGCATCTCAAGTCCTGGGCCAAGCTTAAATTAGATGAAAAGGGAGTGCCTGCAAAAATGATCGGCGCCTGTCTGGATATCACTGAGAGTAAAAAAATACAGGAAGAACTGTCGGCCAGCGAAGCGAGATTAAGGAGCCTTGTTAATTCTCAGACAAATTATGTAATACGTATTGATCTGGAGGGTAGGTATACTTATTATAACAACAAATACGATGAGGATTTTGGATGGATTTACGACAGGAAAGATCTGACAGGAATGGACAGTGTACCTTCTGTCCTTCCGTATCACCATGAACGCATTTCCAGAATTGTAAATCTATGCCTGGAAACACCCCATCAGGTACACCAGGTCGAAATTGATAAACCAAATATCGATGGGGGTGTAAAATCTACCTTATGGCATTTTATCTGCCTTACAGATTCTGGCGGTGCCCCTGCTGAGATTCAATGTATAGGTATCGATGTAACAGACAGAAAAAAAGCCGAAGACGCCTTGCGTATAAGCAATGAACGTTACAAATATGTAAATAAAGCTACTAATGACGCCATTTATGACTGGGATATAGTGTTCAACGATATGACTTGGGGAGACGGCTTTAAAAGGATATTTGGCTATAGAAATGAAGTGGATGAAAAATATACCCTTGAAAAATGGGAATCAAAAGTACACCCGGATGACTTGAAGAAAATTCAGGAGAGGCTGACAAATTCGCTAGCCGATAAGGAGCAAAGCAATTGGTCAGCCGAGTACCGTTTTAAAAAAGCAGATGACAATTATGCTATCGTGGAAGAGAACGGCTACATCATCAGGAATAGTGATCATGTGGCCATCAGAATGATCGGTGCATTGAGGGATATTACTGAAAGGATAAATTATATCCGTGCCATTGAAGAAACCAATTTCCGGCTGCGCGAAATTGCTTGGGCACAATCTCATTTGGTCAGAGGACCGCTGACCCGAATTATGGGAATCGCCAAATTGCTTTCTGACAACGAAACAGATGAGTTATCCAAAGCACAGTTATTGGTTTATCTGGATACTTCAGCTAACGAACTTGATGAAGTGGTAAGGGATATCGTTAACAAAAGCTGTGAATCCGAATAAATAGGGTTTAACTGAGTATAATGGCAACACTAACACTTCGTAGTCCGGCTGGTAAATGGGTTATGGTTTCGGCTATAATGGCATCTGCAATGGCTTTTATTGACAGTACAGCACTTAATGTTGTACTGCCTTCATTGCAGGAAAGTTTAAACGCATCGGGTACTGATCTGTTTTGGGTTTTAAATGCTTATTTATTAATGCTGGCCGCGCTGATACTCATTGGCGGTTCTTTAGGTGACCGCCTTGGCCGAAAGAAAGTGTTCATGTATGGCATTTTTGTTTTTATTACTGGTTCTGCTGCGTGCGGGTTCGCCTGGAATGTGGATATACTGGTTGTTTTCAGGGTATTGCAGGGCATTGGTGGGGCGCTGATGATACCAGGAAGTTTATCCCTCATATCCTCTTCCATCCGGGAAGAGGAAAAAGGACGGGCGATAGGTACCTGGTCTGCATTTACCACCATGGTAACTATTGGCGGACCTGTACTTGGTGGTGCGTTGGGAGATGCTGGTTTGTGGCGTTATATCTTTTTTATCAATATACCGTTTGGAATGGTCGCATTGCTTATTTTATGGAGGAGGGTGCAGGAAAGTCGTGATGAGAATAGTGGCGGGGCAATAGACTATCCGGGAGCGGCAACTATTGCTTTGGGCCTAGGTCTGCTCACTTTTGGTTTTCTCCGTATACCAGCAATTGGTTTATATAACTGGCAGGTATGTGGTTCACTAATAACAGGCCTCCTATCTTTAATTGCCTTCCTTGTCATTGAGCGTAAAAGTAAACATGCCATGATGCCACTAACCTTATTTAAGAATCTGACCTTTGCCGGTGTCAATTTACTGACGCTGTTTCTCTATGCAGGCCTGGGTGCAGGGATGTTGTTTCTTTCCCTGAACCTGGTGCAGGTTCAGGGATATAGCCAGTTACAATCTGGACTAACTTTTTTGCCTTTTACGGTATTAATGGTTAGTGTTGCCCGTTTTGCCGGTAGCCTTTCTGACCGGCACGGCCCCAGGCTAATGTTAATAGGTGGTCCGGCCACTGCAGGTACCGGTTTGCTGATTTTATCATTTATTAAACAGACAAGCGGTCCGGAAGCATACTGGACTACCTTTTTTCCAGGTATTTTTATCTTCGGTCTGGGGATGTCATTTACCGTAACACCGTTGACCACAACCGTGATGGCTGCAGTAAACGAGCAGTTTTCGGGAATGGCTTCCGGGGTGAATAACGCGGTATCACGCATAGCAGGAGTTTTTGCCAATGCTGTTTTTGGTGCTTTAGCCATCCTGTTTTTTTCAGGGGCGTTACAGGATCAGTTAAAGCAGGCGCCGCTGAGCAATCAGAATCAACAACTGGTGATGAGCCAGGTACCAAACCTGGGGAACGCAAAAGTACCAATGGCACTCCGTCAGCATGACAGGCAATTGGTTAAGCAGATTTACCATGCCGGTTTTATTGCGGCTTATGCCAGAATTATGCGAATAGCAACAGGGCTTTGTTTTCTTGGCGCTTTGATGGCCTATTTCTTTATTAAACGGGGGCAGTTAAATCTTTAAGCATCCAGATTGTACAGGCATGATGACCTGAATTGCCGAGCGCATGGTCTATATGATAAAAACCTGCTTTTATATACAGGCTTACTGCTTTTTCCAGCTGC
>Ga0160457_1000763_pt1 | contig 11708 bp, 7 predicted proteins | sample HID1972M_E6MG_FD_108242 | JGI IMG/M metagenome (GOLD analysis project Ga0160457, IMG submission 108242) | Enriched pill bug-associated microbial communities from UW Madison campus, WI, USA - HID1972M_E6 MG | ecosystem: Host-associated > Arthropoda: Insects > Digestive system > Unclassified ... | reverse complement strand
TAAGCGGTATTCATCAAATCCACCAATACGGTTAGTATAGTTTGGAAACTGATTAGGCGCCTCGGCATAATAAGAGTAATCCCCGTCATCAGTGTTATCCCTAAAAACAGGGTTTTTGACCTGATCTGAAACGATTTCCTGTAAGCTGGCTGAAACATCCTTCTTTGAGGAGATCCTCATCAGATACCGTACGCGCAGGCTGTTAGCCAGCTTCCTCCATTTCAAAAGGTCGCCCTGATAGATCAGATCGCCTTCGAGGGTGGCTGTGGCAGTAGAAAGAATCGTATTGGCATTTTCCAGATCGCTCAATATGCCATTGTAAATGCTTTCCTGAGTATCATACTTTGGCTTGAATACATTCTCATCACCTGAAGTAGCTTCACTGTATGGTGCATCACCGTAGGTATCTGTAATGACTGAGAACATCCATGATTTTAGAATTAAAGCAATCCCGTTATAAGCAGGCTGAGCTGAGGAGGCAGAAAGTTCCGAGAGCTTTTTGACATCGCGAAGGATGCTATAGTAGGAGTTCCATACATTGTCCTTATTACCCCACAGGTAACGGTCATCATCCACAAACTGGTATTTGGCCGTCTGCTGGACCACCAGGGTACCAACACCCCAGGCCTCTCCCATCTGCGTATTAATCGAAGAACGGATGATAGAGGGCAGTAAAAGATCCGGTGTGATCACTGTGATTGCATTGGGATCCTGATTTTTATCTGCAAAATCTTTCGTACATCCACCGAAAACGGAGAAGCAGAATGCAGCGCCGAAAAAAGTTAGTTTTATATTGTTTTTCATTAGTTCTACATTGTTATTTTTTAGTATTTTTTGTTGTCTTTTAATTGTCTTCAAGCTGCCTTCGGCGGTTAAAGGGGCCGAAACTTGCTAACACAGGTTTCACAAGCTTTTATTTATTTTGGTGTTCAGGACTCGCAAGCTCGGTTCATTGCTGTTTGTAAGTGGTGTAATTATGATGGTTTCATCTTATCACTATTAACAATGGGTATTAAAAATTAAATTTCAGGTTCATACCAATCGACTTTGTAGTTGGTATAGAAGACGACTCGACACCCGGCACATAGGTTGCACCATCCATAGCAATCTGTTCAGGATCAATATGCGGTACCTTTGAATGTACCCATAGGTTCCTGCCCACAAGCGAAACGGACATGTTGGTGATCCTATATTTCTGAAGAAACGCAGAAGGGATACTGTAACCCAGGCTAAGTTCTCTTAGTTTGATGAAGGAAGCATCGAACACTGCCGGTTCTGCAATAGAGCGGCCATTGGTAAATGCGGAGTTCCATGCCCGTGCTGTAAGCACTACGTCATTCGGGCGGAAGCTGCCATCGGGATTCTGGATCACGCCGGGACTGATCACACCGTTACCGGGTAATGAAAGGTCGTAACCATTGGCACGTCCAAGCAGGGTTTCTTCCAGTTGTCCCGCTTCCCTGCCAACAACTTGTGTCAGCGAATACACTTTTCCACCGTGGCGGATGTCAAACAGGAAACTGAGGTTGACACCTTTATAAGAAAAAGTATTTCTTACGCCCGCGAGCCAGTCCGGATTGTAATTACCAAGACGTTCTCTTGTACCGGTCGACAATGGCCGGCCGTTTTCATTATTGATAACCTGACCGAAATAAGGACTCGAAGGATCTGATACGCGCTGATATATCTCACCATACATATCTCCCATCCGGTTACCAACCCTTGCTTCTATAGAAATTGCCTCCTTACTTGCCATCTGATACACGTTAATGTCATCGGTCAGCTTGATCACCTTACTATTATTTTTGGAGAAGTTGATATCAAAGTCCCACCTGAATTTGCCTTTTACAGGTGTGGTAGTAATAGCCAGTTCTACTCCGGTATTCTGAATCTCACCGGCATTTAAGATCTGTGTATCCCATCCGCTGGTAATGGATACAGGGACATTGTTCAGGATCTGATTTTTAGTGTTGATGTGGTAGTAACTCACATCAAAACCTACGCGGTTATCAAGGAACTTCCATTCCAGACCGCCTTCATAAGAAGTACTGATCTCCGGTTTGATATTGTAATTACGTAATACCCCTGAAGTATTGAATACAGGATTGCCGCCAATGGGATTTTGTTTATTATAGCCCTGTGTGAAAGCATATGGATCGGTATCATTTCCGCCCCTGGCCAGACTTAACCTTACTTTACCATAGCTGATCCATTTAGGCAGCTCAACCATTTGGCTGACCAATGCGCTCAGGGAAGCCGAGGGATAGAAATAGGAATTATCGGTGATACCCAGGGTTGCATAGTTTACAGGTAGCGTCAGTGCACTAGACCAGTCGTTGCGCGCTGTAAGGTCCAGGTATAAATAATCCCTGAACGAAAGCTGCGCAAAGCCGTATAAACTGTGCACTCTTTTCCGGGGATTGAAAACTTCTGTCACCAGCGGAATGGCTGAATTATTCAGGTTATAAATCCCCGGTGTCAGTAATTCGGTGGTAAATGTCGTGATCTGATCATTGTTATTGATGCGGATGTTACCACCGCCATTGAGCGATAAACTAAAGTCGTTGTTGATCTTCGGTTTTGCACTGATCAGGAAGTCGAGGTTCGTTTCTGTATTTTCCACACGTTCTTCCCTATAGGCACCCCTTGGATAACGTTGTGTACTAAACGCTCTTTTACGTTCCCTCAGTTCATTGCCATAATCGGTACCGCCGCGCAGCAATACATTCAACCAATTGTTGATATCATATTTTAATGCAATGTTTCCGATCAGTCTATGTGCATTTTGGGAATTTGTATTTTCATAAAGATTGAAATAAGGGTTGTCATGATAGTTGTAATTGAAATTATATTGCTGTCTGTCTTCCATTCCCCTCACCCAATAATCTTTAAGCGAATTCAGATCTACCTGTTGCCCCAACCAGTTGTTGAGCAGATAGATGATATTTTCCGTTCCATAACTGATATTGGGCCTGTTACCGCTTTGGTTCAGGATATAGTTCACACTGGCTTTCACATTTAACCTGGGTGTGAGGTTATAATCTGAATTGAAAGCAAAAGTGTTCCTCTTGAGATCAGTATTTGGTACGATGCCTTTTTGATCAAGGTTAGTATAGGAGACCCTGAAGTTACCTTTATCATTACCGCCGGTAAGCGCCACATTGTTATTTACAGTAACACCTGTTTCGTAAAAGTCGTTCAGGTTAAACTTATTGGTCCATGGCGTTGGTGTAATACTGCCCCTGGCAGCCAGGTTGGCGGCAGATCCCAAAGTTCCGTCATTGATCAGATAGATATCACCGCCACGGTAACCATTTGAGGTCGGCGAATCGAATTGAGGAATCAGCTGTCCGTTGAAGGCAGGCCCCCAGCTTTCATCGACACCATCACGTATCCCGGAGCCCAGACCATCGACAAATGAAAATTCCCCATCATTTCCCTGTCCGTATTTCTTTTGGAAATCGGGCAGCACCAACGGAGATTCTAAAGTAAACCCTGAATTGACACTAATGCCAACACCCCGGGAATGCCTTCCGCTCTTTGTAGTAATGAGAATAACACCATTTGCTGCCCTGGAACCATATAGGGCGGCAGCGTTTGCGCCTTTCAATACGTTGACAGACTCCACGTCATCCGGATTGATGAGTGAGGCCCCATTGCCATAGTCAACCTCCTGATAACTGTTCCCTGATGAGCCATAGTTTTCATTACTGATTGGAATTCCATCAATGATATACAGTGGTTGATTGTTATTGATGTTCAGCGACTTATCTCCCCTGATGGTTACCCTTGCAGAACCGCCAACACCGGAAGGGCTATTCATGACCGTTACTCCGGCAATCTTACCCGCCAGGCCGCTGGAGAAATTAGTTTCCCGTGCGCGGTCCAGCTCGTCACCTTTAATCTCCTGTGCAGCATAACCCAGAGATTTCTTTTCCCGGGAAATACCTAAAGCCGTAACAACTACCTCAGTTAGCTGATTATCTTCTTCTGACAGCTGTATGCTCAAAACTGTTCCCCCATTTACAGGAATTTCGGCTGTTTGATAACCGATATAGCTAATGATCAGAATGGCTTTTCCATCAGGCACATTTAAACTAAATTTTCCATTAGTATCTGTCGTCGCCCCTCCGGAATTTCCTTTTATGCGAACAGAAACGCCCGGAAGAGGCTGTCCTCTTTTATCAGTAACCGTTCCTGTAATGTCAATCGCCTTTCTTAAGGCATGCGCCTCCATGCCTATTGCTTCATGGGCTACCGCAACTCCACTGCCCGTGAGAAGGAATAAGGGAATTATCCCCCTGCGTAAGAACAGGGAACACTTCTGTAAAGTAAAATTTCTCATATATTATACTGTGTTAACGTTAATAAGCGTTTAATGGCAACACGACAATATTAGAAATCGATTATTAGGAGAAAAGCAATTTCAAGTTAAGTTTTAACCTATAGCCAGATGCATCTGCTCAGTTTTATAAAAAAACTGACAGGATCGGATTTATTGCCATTGCAGGGACATACACCTTATCCGGGAAAGGAAAGAGAATTTGATGCGGTAGCAGGACACTAACGGCATCAAAAGGCAAATGGCCTTGCAGATACAGGTAATTTATTTTTATTTTATAATTAAAGTCACTACCGGTTCGATCAATTTTCTGGAGCCTGTAATATCCAGGTGCAAGCCGTCCGCCGTCATCGTTTCAACATCCAGCCCGGGGGTATGGAAGCCATCAATGAACAGGCAACCGGTCTGCTGAGCGACCGTCTTAAAGGCTTCACTCATCGCTCTTACGCGTTGGCTGCCCCCTTTATACTTTTCTGTGACTTCCGCTTTGGTTCCGTAAGGCGGTGGAGAAATGATGACGATCTTTGCCTTTTTGATAACCGCATAATTGCAGCTTTTTATTTTGTTGATCAATTCAGCCAGATGCACAGGTACCTGCTGTTGCTGTTCTGCAAACACTGCTTTTGCGTCATTGGTTCCCAGTTCGATGATTACAAAATCATACGGCCGCCCGTTGGTAAAGTCTGCAGCTTTTTTCAGGTTCTGTTCAATAACAAACAATGAATTTAGTGTAGTGTCTCCCAGGTTCAGAAAACCAATGGTTCTTCCGGACTTACTGATATTATAAACTTGTGCATTGGGTAATGCAAGTTTAAGCTGCTCCGGCCAGCTGTAAGGAAAGGTGCCGTTACTGTCACCAAGCGTTAAAATATTAAGCCCTTTTTCAGAAAGCACCTCATTTTGCGCAAATGACGCAAAAGATACCAGAAACAGTGAAGCAAAAAGAATCTTCTTAACGGAACTTATCATATTGGTTTGTAAATGGTTTATTCGTTATTTAATTGATGTGCGCTATGCATAAGCATTGTTTGATAAAAATAAAACGAATAACTCAAGTATCCTATTTATAAATGAAGTAGTGCTCAGAAGCAACGTTGCTGCAAAAAAAGTGCCGCTAAATTTCAAACAAAATGTACATGGTATCGATGCTGGAATCCTCTTTACAAGAAATGATCAGAATTTATGCCATAAATTAATTTTAAGACAGGGTAGCAAAATCTGTTAAGTAGGGTAACCTATATTGAACCGGTTAAAACTCAGGAATAACTTTTTGGTGCTTAAGTTGATCAAACAGATCGAAAAACATTTTTTCTGTATCGATGAATTCGTGAAAGCCCATACGCCTTGCTTTGGTTCCGTCTGAAAAGAAATCGTAATCCCATGAAAATACAAAATCTCCGAATCCCCAGGAGGAAACCTGCTGGTAGCTGTATCCCGCTAATCTATATTTTTGCTGCATATTTTCCCATAAGGGTGCCTTATCAGCCATGATCGTCTGCAGCGGCATATGCAATGGCGGGGCGGTTTCCATGTTGAAGTAGGCCGCAATTTTTGGCCATAGTTCGTTCCAGCGGATAAGATCCCCATTTGTGATATTAAATGCCTGGTTGGCACATTGCGGATTTGTTGCAGCCCAGACAGTTGCTTTGGCAAGCAAGCCGGCATCGGTTATATCCATCAGTTTATCATAAGCACCCGGCTTTCCCGGAAACCGGAGCGGTAGTCCCAGTTCTTTGGACATAGCTGCATAAACAGCAATCACTAAAATCAGGTTCATCGGGTTACCCAGGGCCGTGCCTCCAACTACGGATGGCCTCAGCGCAGACCATGTCCAGTTTTTACCTTCCTGCTGTTTCTCCAAAAACTGCTGCTGCTCCACATTAAATTCCGCGGGCATATGCCCACCGTCACTTTCCTTTGCCGGGGTTTTAAAAGGCCCGTAATGTGCGCCGTATACCTTGTAACCCTGCATCAGGCTGACATGCTGAAGTCCAGTGGCCACACTTTCAATCGTTTTGACCACATTGACCAGCATTGTCAGATTGGGAGGCACCAGTTCTGACCAGGTAGGCATATCCCGGTAAGCTGCGTAAAAAATATGTGTTACGTTAACTAATGCCTTTAACTTGTTTTCGCAATCGGTTATATCAAGCAGATCAACAGCTATGTATTGCGTTTTAGTGGTGTTCTTACCACCCCGGCGAGATATGCCAATGATGTTCCAGTTATCCAGTTCTTCAAGACAGGCGATCAGGTTACTGCCGATTACACCGTTTGCACCTACTACAAGTGCCGTATTTTTAATTTTCATATTATTTAATTAGCCTTATGAGTTAGCAGCATCAATGCCTCCAGCCATAGCTTTGCGCCGGGCCTAACTTGCCATTAAGATTTTCTTCTGCTCCTGTACTTTGTATTGATGTCATCAAAGGTCGGTTGAATAAAATCATATATTTTTGTAAAATACTATGTTATTTTTGTATTATTCTATGAAACGATATAAGCAATTCGAGCCGGTCGTTATCTCTGATTTTGAGGTATCCGAATGGCATCACCCTGTACATAACCATAATCACTATGAGTTGATTTATATTAAAGGAGGATCGGGTAAACACGTAATTAATTTGCTGCCTGCCCGTTACGGTAAGGGAGACGTGTTTTTATTGGGGCCGGAAGAGGAACACTATTTTGAAATTGAACAAAAATCACATTTTGTCTACCTTAAATTTACAGATCTGTATATTCATAAGGAGGAGGGCATATTTAGTTCCGGCATCCGCCATCTGGAGTATTTGATTAAAAGCCGGGAAACACATCTGTCGGGTTTTAATTTTACCGGAGATGACCAGACTACTGTAGATAGGCTCTTTAATGTCATTATATCATTGAAAAAAGATATGCTTCGAAATGAACAACTGATTTGGATGCAGGTGTTGACATTGGCGCATATCTTACAGCGAAATATGCCGGAAATCAAATCAAACGAACACAGAACCAAAGATATGCAGGCCGTATTTTGTTATATACATAAGTATATATATAAACCTGAACGGTTAAAAGCAAAAGTAATGGCTGACCATTTTAAGTTTACCAAGGATTATATTGGCCCATATTTTAAAAAAAACACGGGGATTACAATAAGGGACTATATCAGTGATTACAGGAAGAGTTTAATCAGGCAAAGGATGAACAGCGGCAGATTTGGTTTAAAACAGATCGCTGCTGAATTCGGTTTAACGGATGAAAGCCATGTAAGTAAATTACTTAGAAATAAGTAAAGCATCCTACAACCAGTAACCCGAACGGTAAACCCTGACACCGTGATCTGGCTATATTGTGCTATCCCAACTATTCCAAAACAAAACATGCTCAAACAGATATACAATTACAAATACGCAAATAATAAGCGTCTGCGCTGGGAACTATAAGACTACCGTTTTTTTAAGATAATCATGTATCAATAGTGTTAGACAGTTTGTATTGTTCAACATTTGGTGTTTGTTTGCAACAACAATGAAAAAGGGGTTATTATTTCGATGTATGACATATGTATTGCTTTTTGCAATTCAGTTAACTGTTATACCCCTTCATCAGCTTATACATAAACACAATAACATAGCTGTAAATACAACAGGTAATGCATTCACGCTAAAAAAATATGAAAAGCCTTGTTGTAAACCATTTGAAGCATTTATCGCTGCCAAATTAACAGCCGCTGATATCATATTTATCAATCAGCCTGCATTTACTGTTTACATAGTTCGTTCATTACCCCTACTTTCTTTTCGTTTCTTTCAATCTGCCAACAAAGCGCCTCCTCTGGAAATAGCTTAATTTCTTACAATCTGTCCTTTGTTATCACCAGATAAATGAAAAATTGCTTCCCGTCATTTTGATTTTATCTGATGGTATGGAACAATCTGTACAATTTCAGCTGATGCAACAGGTAAAATGCAGGAACCACTCCTTATAACGATAAAAATAAAACCACAAACTATGATACTGATTAAAAATACATTACGCCATATTTTATTATTTTTTTTCATGTTCCGGGCCGCCGGTTCATATGGGCAATCTGCTAAAGAGCAGGAATTACTTATGCAGACCAGCGAAACCGCAGGATTAATGATCAATTATAAAGCGGATATCCGTGCAGTAAATGACTTCTATTCGCCGGCAAGACAGGGCCCCAGATCAAGAGGGGACTTTAATACCGTACAACATTCTCCCGAACAGATTAAGCGATTAAAAGAGGTAAATGAAGGGTATCTGACAAAATTAAAAAATAAAAGTTTTACCGGTATGAGTATTAACGGAAAGGTCGATCTGATTCTCTTACAGCGCGACATAGAAACTGAGATCCGTACATTGGCTGCCGAGGAAGCTGAATATCAGCAGATCAGTAAATATATACCTTTCGCTGATAAAATTTACACGTTAGAAAAAGGAAGAAGGCGCGGAGCATCCGTAGACGGTCAGCAGATCGCAGGTGTTTACAATGATATGCTGGCAGAGATAAAAATTGCTGCTGCCGATCTGAGCAAAGTTCCCTCCATGGATAAAAAACTGGCTGAACGTTTAAAATCGAGTATCGAGGGCCTGAAAATGCGCTTAAAAAGCATCTACGATTTCTATAATGGATATGACCCTATGTTTACCTGGTGGGTTCCTGAGCCGAATGAAGCACTGTCTAAAGAATTGGAAGCCTATGCAAATCTGGCCAGGGGAAAAGGAAAAATAGAGACCTCCCAAAAGGAGGATAAAAGTGGCATTGTGGGTATACCTATTGGCCATGACGAGCTTGTGCGCCAGCTTCAGGGGGAAATGATTGCTTATTCGCCTGAAGAGCTGGTAGACATAGCAAATAAGGAATTCGCCTGGTGTGATAAAGAAATGTTAAAAGCATCCGGTGACATGGGATTCGGAAACGATTGGAAAAAGGCACTCGAAAAAGTAAAAAACAGTTATGTACCAGCAGGTAAACAGCCGGAAATGATAATGGGTTTATATAAAAAATCAATGGATTTCATTAAATCTAAAGATCTGGTTACCATTCCTGCTCTCGCGGAAGAAACCTGGGGAATGATTATGATGACGCCTGAACGCCAATTGGTCAATCCGTTTTTTACCGGTGGAAAGGAAATCAGTATTTCTTATCCTACGGGTACGATGAGCCAGGCAGACAAGTTGATGAGTATGCGGGGAAATAATCCGTATTTTTCTACGCCAACAGTTCAGCATGAACTTTTACCCGGGCATAATTTACAATTCTTTATGAACTCCAGAAGTAAAGCATACAGGGCCGATTTCAGCACGCCTTTCTGGACAGAAGGCTGGGCTTTATACTGGGAAATGTTATTATATGATAAAGGGTTTGCGATGACCCCGGAGGAAAAAGTAGGTATGTTGTTCTGGAGGATGCACCGTTGCGCCCGGATAATTTTTTCTCTGAATTATCATCTTGGCAAATGGACACCGCAGGAATGCATAGATTTTCTCGTTGAAAGAGTCGGGCATGAGCGGGCAAATGCCGAGGGCGAAGTAAGGCGGTCTTTTATAGGAGGATACAGCCCGCTTTACCAGGTCGCCTATCTCATTGGCGGACTGCAATTTTATGCATTAGAAAAAGAACTTGTTGGCGGCGGTAAAATGACTATTAAACAATACCATGACAGGGTAATGCTGGAAAACAATATGCCTGTTGAAATGGTACGTGTAATGCTGACTAACCAGAATATCGCCAGGAATTTTAAGACTAACTGGAGATTCTATAATAACAATTAATATTTGGTAGCAAACAGGTTACAATGATTTTAAAAGCAATACAGTTGCAATAATTAGATTTGTCTTACAAAGATTGTATGACATGATAGCATTACAAAATGTATCCCATAGCTACGGTAACCCGGCTGTTATATCCTTTAAAGACTGGATAATAAATATTGGGGAACAATGGCTTCTGCTTGGGGATTCAGGAAGCGGGAAAACGACTTTATTACATATACTTACGGGTATTTTAAATCCGGTTAACGGCAGGGTGCTCATAAATGACACATCCCTTTATGAACTTAGTCCCAGAAAGCTGGACCGCTTCAGGGGCCGGAACATAGGAATTATTTTCCAGCGCCCTCATCTGATCAAAAGTTTAACTGTAATGGAGAATTTACTCCTTGCACAAAGTTTCGCAGGGCTTTCTGAAGACCGGATACGTGCAAAGGAGGTTCTGGCTTCCTTAGCTATTTCAGGTAAAGAAAATGCCTTTCCCGCAGAACTGAGCCAGGGGCAATTGCAAAGGGTGTCAATAGCCAGAGCTGTAATTAATAAACCAGCCCTGATTATTGCTGATGAACCGACTTCAAGTTTAGACGACAGGAATGCTGCAATTGTACTGGAACTACTTAAAGAGCAGTCCGGCCTGAACCAGGCTACGCTTGTTGTTGCCACTCACGATAAAAGAGTTAAAGATGCTTTCATCCATACCTATGAATTAACATGAGCCCATTAAAAATTAGCTGGAAAAGCTTATGGTCCAAACCATTATCTTCCTCTTTAAACATTATGCTCGTCGCTTTTGGAACTGGCATTTTAGCCATTCTTCTGTTGGCCTCTGCAGAGATCAGCAGCAAGCTTAACAATAACTCAAAAAATATTGATCTCGTGGTCGGTGCCAAGGGCAGTCCCTTGCAGCTTATTTTAAGCAGCATATATTATATCGACTTCCCTACCGGCAATATACCATTGGCCGATGCTGATAAACTGATACATAATCCCTGGGTGAAACGCGCGGTTCCCTTAGCATTGGGCGATAATTATAATGGCATCCGTATAGTGGGTACTGACACGAATTTTGTAAAGCTCTATGCTTTAAAGATCAGTACCGGAAAATTCTGGGGAAGTGACTTTGAGACCACGATCGGCGCCGAAGTAGCAAAGAGTCAGCACTTAAAGGTAGGAGATCATTTCTTTGGTGCACATGGATTAACAGGAAGCACTGATATCCATAAATCTCATGCTTATCACGTTGCCGGAATACTTGAGCCACAGGGCAATGTCACGGATAACCTGATTTTAACCAGTATTTCCAGTGTGTGGCGGATGCATGACCCTAAAGATGAAAAGGAACAAAAAGCTAATGAGGAAAAAGAAGCGGAAATTAAGGATAAAGAAATTACTACCTTACTGATTCAATACCGTTCCCCAATGGCTGTTGTCCTGTTTCCAAGAATGGTTAATCAATCTACAAACCTGCAGGCTGCTTCACCGGCAACAGAAAGTACACGCTTGTTCTCTCTCATTGGCATCGGCGTTGACACCCTGCAATGGTTTGCTGTATTAATCATGCTGATTGCTGCTATAAGTGTATTCG
>Ga0160457_1000759_pt1 | contig 11761 bp, 10 predicted proteins | sample HID1972M_E6MG_FD_108242 | JGI IMG/M metagenome (GOLD analysis project Ga0160457, IMG submission 108242) | Enriched pill bug-associated microbial communities from UW Madison campus, WI, USA - HID1972M_E6 MG | ecosystem: Host-associated > Arthropoda: Insects > Digestive system > Unclassified ... | reverse complement strand
GCATAAATACCAGAAATATACAATAGATCCTTTTTCTCTTATACATAATTAAATATTGATAAGGTGTACTGTTTTTGAAATTGAAATGTAACTATAATTTGAATTTATTGCAATGCATAACAGTTTCCGCTACCTGTTACAGGCCAAAATATTAATATTCTGACAAATGATTTTTGATTTTATACAAAAATGTGATATATTCCGTTCTAATACCTAAGGGCAACATAAAACTAATGACAAAAAGAAAGAGCTTTAACTGGTCAGATGAGCGGGAACCACATAAACAACGGACAAAAACCATCATTAAGCAGCATCCGGAAATACGTAAGCTGATAGGCCTGAATCCTTATACTTTCCTTATTATTCTGTTATGTGTAAGTATACAGGTTGTTTTAGCCTGGATATTAGGTGATCAGGCATGGTGGTGGAGTGTTATTGCCGGTTATTTTATCGGGGCCTTTGCCTGCCATACCCTATATGTATGTATCCATGAATGTTCCCATAATCTGGTATTCAAGAACAAAAATTTAAACATTATCAGCAGTATCATTGCAAACCTTCCGATGGTATTTCCAAGTGCAGTATCTTTTACAAAATACCACATGAAACACCATTCCTACCAGGGCGTAGAAGAGCTCGATGCAGATATGCCTTTTCGCTGGGAAGCTAAACTTATCAATAATTCTTCTTTTGGCAAAGCTATCTGGTTGTTATTTTACCCTATATTTCAATCATTAAGGCCAATCCGCTTAAAAGAGATTAAATTATTTGATACCTGGACGGTAATTAACCTTATTGTGCAGGTAGTTTTTACCACTGCAATTGTGTATTTCTTTGGCTGGAAAGCCTTGTTATTTTTAACATTGAGTTTCTTCTTTTCTGTCGGTTTACATCCGCTTGGGGCAAGATGGGTGCAGGAACACTTTTTAACCCATGGCGACCATCAGGAGACTAAAAGTTATTATGGTCTGTTAAATGTGGTTAACCTGAATGTTGGCTTCCATAATGAACATCATGATTTTCCTTCAGTTCCCTGGAATAAACTGCCGCAGCTTAAAAAAATGGCCAATGATCATTACGAGAACCTGGGCTACCATAAGTCTTACACCAAATTGTTGTTCCAGTTTTTATTTAACCGGGAAATTTCAGTGTATTCACGCACAGCCAGGTCCAACAGGGGCAAAAAGGTAGCCAGTCCTGTAGTTACACCTGTAATTGCACCTGTCGTAAACAGCTATTCGGGAGCACCCATTACTTAGTAGCGTATTCTTTTTTTGAAGCATTCAGCATAAAATATAATAGCCTGTCTGCTGATTAGCGTCTTTCAGTTTAAAGATCAACAGCAGTTTTCTTCCCTGTTTTAACTGCCGTGTAGATCGCATCAATAATTTTCAGGTCTTTCAGTGCTTCTTCGCCGTCTACCGGTACAACAGGTTGTTTACCGGCCAGGATAATAGCCGCCATCTCTTCCATCTGTACAGTCTGATGTGTGGTAACGGGCTGGTTCAGTTCACCTTTATGAGTGCGGCCTTTAATTGGCCCGTAACCCGTAGATGGCTGTAATTCTGCAAATCCCTTTTCACCGGTCAGAAAAAAACGGTCCAGGTTATTTATATTGTAAGTTGACAGACAAGAGGCAACTGCCCCACCGGGGAAACCCAGTTGAAACTGAATCGTCTCGTCCACACCTTCTTTAAATTTTACGGTATCTGTTTTGGTCTCCTGTGCAGTGACCCAGACAGGATCTTCACCAGTCATATAACGGGACCCGTTAATCGCATAAATACCAATATCCATCATCGCACCACCGCCGGCCAGCTGTTTATTCAACCTCCATTGCCCGGGGTCGCCGATTTTAAAGCCGGATAATCCCTGAAAAAACATAATTTTACCAAAATCACCATTTTTTCTCATCCTGATAATCTCAAGAGTTTTTGGTTCAAAATGCATACGGTATCCGACCAGTAATTTTACATTCGCGTTTTTGCAAACATCGATCATCTCCTGCCCTTGTTTAGCATTTAGTGCCATCGGTTTCTCGCAAATCACATGTTTGCCAGCCCTGGCTGCCCGTATAACCTGGTCATGGTGCAGCGCATTCGGCGTTATCACATATACTGCATCAATTTCAGGATTGTTCCGGATATTATCGAAATTATCATAGTTATAACAATTCTTTTCGGGGATAGCATACTTGTTTTGCCACTCCTTTATTTTTGAAGGCGTACCGCTAATTACACCAACCAGTTTTGCCTTTACACAGGCTTGCATAGCTTCCGCCACACGTGTCCCGTAACTTCCCAGGCCCATAATGGCCACCCTTAATACCGGGCCGTCATAGGCTTCACCTTTTTCTGTATGGGCTAAAGCTGAAAGCGGCGTCAGATATAAAGTTAAAGCTGATCCTCCCAGTTTTTGTAAAAATTCCCGGCGTGAATTCATAACTAATTGCTTTTATCTGTTTATTGATACAAATCCATAAACGAAAAGTTTTGATTAATACTCCTTATATACTGTCAGTTATAAGAAAATTAAAAGTACTCCATGCTGCCGCCATCGTCTATATGATTAATTACTCATTTTATTCAAAAATATTTTTGCTATTAACTGCGCCTTTTCCCGGGCATTGTCAGCTACCGGTCCCGAAAATTCAGCGTCAATGGTTTCATCAAATAATTTCAACCATCTTTCAAAATGTACCGGCCCTATCCTCAGTGGCATATGTTTAGCCAATGGATTACCACTAAATCCGGGAGTTCCAAATAAAACTGAATTCCAGAATGCATACATCCTATCCAGGTGCGGCTGCCAGTCATCTTTGATTGCTGCAAAAAATATTGGCCCTAGTAAAGCATCCTGCTGGATTTTCTTGTAAAACCCATCAACAAGCATACGGATATCCGCTATGTTTTTAATATCCTCGATCCTATCCATTCTAATTAAAATATATTATTATTCACAATCAGTTTACTTCCTGAGGGAAAGTATTCCTAAGTTAAGATCTTCATTAAATTCCCCTATGGTGGTATGCTCCATCATTTCCTGTATTTTATCGCGGATACCTTTAAATTCGTTGTGCAACGGACAAGGGTTCAGCGCTGAACAATATTGAAGCCCCATTCCGCATCCGGTAAAAATCCCCTCGCCGTCTACAGCCTTCACTACTGCCGACAATGGTTGGTTTAAACCCTGTGTATCCATGTAAAAGCCGCCGTTAGGGCCTTTTACAGAATGTACTATTCCCTTTCTGGTCAGGTCCTGAAGGATTTTAGCCAGGAAAGATTCAGGGGAATCAATGCCGGTGGAAATTTCCTTTATCCCTACCCTTCCACCGGAAGCAGTTCTATGCGCAATAAAAAACACTGCCCTCATTGCATATTCACAAGTTTTCGAAAATATTCCCATAGCTGGACAAATATAAAATAAACCTATAATAAAAGACAAAAATATCTTTTATTATAGCCCCGACCCGCGGACGGGTAGTAAAACTCTGTAGGAAAACCCTGAACAATTCCAGGCTTCATCGTTAGCGTGGGTGTGTGAAAGCTGGTAGCCGGGTAGCTGCTGGCTGCGTGCATTTCCTACTAGTTGATTTGCACGCTCTCCCGCACGCACTCGGCACGCAGGCCGCATTCATTTAACCAAACCATACCCCAAAATTTCAGCGGTTTTTCTGCCAAAGCCCGGCCTTGCTGTTATACCGGATACCCTACAAAAATATACGACATGATATCACAATAGGCGACACCATACGACAATACACGGCAGCAGGCCACCGGAGGCATTATTTAACCGGAAAAGAAGGTATATTTGTCTAAGCATATCGAATATTGCAATGCCTTATCCATTATTTCGTTGACAGACCATATTTTAACCCGATTTAATCCGATTTTAAGCAACAAGCCGGCGATTTTAAAAAGAAGATTGAATATGATATCTGATAACTATATATTTATGATGTGCAACTGCTTTATTACTTCGGCTTAACGAAAAGAATTCCTGCAAAAGTATAAATTTAACTGTTGCAACGAACAGCCTTCTAAAAACAAGGCAATACCTTTTGAAAACGATAGAACCAATTGAAAACAATGTAACATATGAAAAAAATACTGTTGATACCTGTCTTACTGGCTGCATCAGTTTCCTTTGCATTATATGCATTTAAAGGGGCCAGCCAGCTTAAACCCGATGCAGATAATGCCGGTTTAAAACTACCGGAGGGATTCGGTGCAATAAAAGTAGCGGAACTGGGCGCCAGGGCGAGACATCTGGTAGTTACGCCCCAAGGTGATATTTATGTCAAACTTGCGAGGCCGAAAGACGAAAAGGGGATTCTTGTACTCCATCCGGACAATGAAGGTAAAGCCCAGGTTACAGGTGGGTTCGGTAATTACGGCGGTACAGGTATTTATATGAAAAATGGCTATCTGTATGCCTCTTCCAATCAGGAAGTATTCAGGTATAAATTAAATGATAAAAATGAAGTCATTAACCCCGCTCAGCCTGAAAAAATTATTACCGGCTTAAAAATGGGCCGTCAGCATGAAACCAAATCACTTGTACTGGACAATGACGGCAATATTTATGTAAATATAGGGGCTTACTCCAACTCTTGTCAGGAACAGGACCGCGCGCTGCATTCTGTAGGTATGCCCGGCTGTCCGATCCTTGATTCTGCTGGTGGAATATGGCAGTTTAAGGCTGACAAACTTAATCAGAGTTATGCGGAAGGCGTACGGTATGCGACAGGCTTAAGAAATGTTGTAGGGTTGGACTGGAACCAGCAAAACAACCAGCTTTTCGTTATGCAGCATGGCAGGGATAACCTGGCCAGCTCATGGCCTGAACTGTATAACAACAAGGAATCTGCAGAGCTGCCGGCGGAGTGTTTGTATGCCTTAAAAAAAGGTGACAATGCTGGCTGGCCATATATGTATTACGATCAGATACAGCATAAAAAAATTGTAGCCCCTGAATATGGCGGTGACAAGAAAAAAGAAGCCGATGCTAAATTTATCGAACCTGCGATGGCCTATCCGGGCCATATGGCGCCTAACGGGTTGTTATTCTATACCGGAAGCATGTTTCCTGAAAAATATAAAAACGGGGCTTTCATTGCTTTCCATGGATCCTGGAACCGTGCACCGGAGCCTCAGAAAGGATATTTCGTAGTTTTCCAGCCTTTTAAAGACGGCAAGCCGTCCGGCGACTGGGAGATTTTTGCAGACAACTTCTCCGGTTCTCCTGAGAAGGCGGCTTCGGGAAGAGCTGATTATCGTCCCTGCGGACTTGCACAAGGTGCTGACGGGTCGCTTTATGTAACAGATGATTCAAAAGGAGCTGTATACCGCATTCTCTATAACAACAAATAAGAAAGATTAATGAAACGGATTTTAATGATCTTACTGATCTTAGCCACAGGTGGCATAAAATTATCTGCCCAGACAAAAAGCAAACCAAAACCAGCAGCTAAACCTGCATTGATAACAGCTGCAGTAATGGCTAACGGGAAGAAAATATACGGGCAATATTGCCTGGCCTGCCATATGGAAGACGGAGGAGGCGTTCCTAATATGAACCCGCCCTTAAGTAAAACATCTTACGTACTTGGGGATAAAACCAGACTGATCAAAGTAGTGCTCAACGGACTTTCCGATGGTGCTGAAATCGACGGGGAAACCTATACCAACGTGATGGCACCCCATAATTTCCTGAAAGATCAGGAGATTGCCGACGTACTGACTTTTATAAGAAACAGTTACGGCAATAAAGCCAGCGCAGTTAGTGCTGCGGAAGTTAAAACGGTCCGGGCAGCTAAAAAATAGGCCTGCGGGCTGCTTCATTATGAAATCCCTTCCAGACAAAACCGGAAGGGATTTTGCTATCCTTTCGCATCAATTTTTAATTGCAGTGAGCTGTCATTTATTTCATAATCAAAATTCTTGATCAGTTTTAAAACTTCTGCACCTGCCAGTAAAACCGGTCCGTAGCCATGTGCCGCATACACATTAACGGGACGGTAATAGTAAAAAGCCGGATCAAAAGCCATCCCGGTGCCTACACAGGTACCTTCTACCTGGCCCTTGCCGTTTACTTTAGTCGCCACAGCATTCCAGGCTAAAATTACCACCGGTGCATAAGCGCGCTTGTCAATGAATCCCCTGTTAATGGCGCGGGCCATCGCATAGGCATAAATTGCTGTAGCAGACGTTTCCAGATAGGTATCGTTACGGTTCAGCAACTGGTGCCAAAAACCAGTACCATCCTGAAAAGCAGCAAGACCTTTCACATGCGCCCGGAGTTGCTCAAGGACAACAGGATAACCAGGATGTGATTTAGGCAATACTTCTAACAGTTCCACCATAGTCATCACTCCCCAGCCGTTGGCACGGGCCCAATAATATTCAGGGTGAAATTCCATTCCCTGCACCCATCCATGCATGTAAACCCCTTTTTCTTTATTAAACATGCGTTTTGAAAACTGGGTCACCTGTTTAACCGCATCGTTGTAGTACTTCACATCCCCTGTTAGTTTACCCATTTGCGCCAAAGCAGGCACACTCATGAACAAATCGTCTAACCAAATGGTATTCGGCTGCGGACGGTTACGGGCAAGGGTGCCATCCTGTAAACGAAATTCCTTAACGGTAATAAAATTCATGAAATTATCGATCAGGGGGCGGAGATTTGCTTTAAACCCGGAACGTTCAACTTTGATCATTGCGGCACAAACCGCACCGGCATCATCAAGGGCATGAGGTGCTAACACCGTACGGACAGGTGAAGCAGCTTCAGGATCTGACTTCAGCTGTGTACGGAAATAAGGGGCCACGTCAGCAATCAGCTTCAGACGTTTGGTGGTGTAATCTGTAAAGCGGCTATCTCCTGTTGCTTCCCCTGCGTTCAGCATGCCGGCGTAGGTTACGCCCCATTCATAACTGGTCAGCCTGAAATCACCTGGTGCAAAAACAGCCTCACTGTTCAGTTTGGAAAGATCTTTTATTTCATCTTTTGATTTACCGTCAATTACCTTTGCAGGTGTAGCCGCATCCAGGTAATCATACACACGGTTAAGTACCTTTACCACATCTTCTCTTGCGGGTATGCCATAAGGGGTCGGATAATCTGGTTTCATTAAATGCAAAGGGGCCGTTACATCATTATGTGGCTTTTCCTGGGCCATTGCCGAAATTCCGGGATATAATAAACACGCAACAAAGTATGCTTTTATAACTGTCAGACGACCTGCTTGTATTTTTATTGTCTTCATGTGGGTTTAATTAAATTAACGATAGCTGTATCGTGGTTCTATATCTTATTGATTATTAATTATAATTGCTTTATCTCTTTCCGGGAATGCTGCAAGTCCTTTAAATCCCTTCAGGTCCAGTCCGGTTACATCATGCGCCTCCAGGGCATGAGTGTAATAAGCAGGCTTTTGATCTCCCCATTGTACACTGCAATTCTTCAGCTGTATATGATCTGCAAAACGGATGTAGTAACCAGGGTTGCCATGCTGTTCTATACCAGGGTAAGCTGTTGTCGGGCGGTTATCAAAAAGGTTGCCTGCATAAGCAGTCCAGCGTGATAAAGTTACTGACACATCTTCCAGCTTAATATTGCTTATCCGGCTTTCTTTACAACCATTTATACGGACACTGTTTTCAGCCTTTCCCCGGACGTTTCTGATCACTACATCATGTATGGTACCTGCTTTCGTCTCAGGGCTTCGCGGAATCGCTGTCAGGGATATAGCTTCTCCCCGTCCCCACCAGGGGTCTGAATGGTAACGTGACACAAAAGTGATATCATTGAATAAAATATCATAGACATTCCCTTCATCACGCAGCTGGATGGTAAGTCCGCGGCAGCTCGTAATAATTTTGCAATGCTCAAACTTAATGTTATAAATATCCTGTGTAGTTTCTGTTCCGATCTTTACACCTGAATCCTGGGTCTCCAAAACACAGTTACTGACCCGGATGTTGGCCGATGGACCAAAGTCTGCTGTCTGCCGTGTGGTCTTGATGACAATAGCGTCATCCCCGCAAACAATATGACAATTACGGATATCTACATCACGGCAGTGATCCGGATCGATACCGTCACAATTGGGTACGTCAAGGTTATTATTGATTTTAATGTTATCTATCAGTACCTTCTCGCAGCCCATCAGGTGCACTGTCCAGCTAGGTGCTTTTTCAATTGTAATATCCCGGATGATAAGGTTTTTACCGGAGGTAAGGATAAACAGTTTCGGCCGCCAGTCTTTCGGGATCCACCATTCATTGGGTTTATCATAATGTGACATAAACTCAAGCGCACGGCCATTGACAGAACCGGTACCGGATATAGTCAGGTTATCTGCATTTTTTGATACAAAAGCCGCCGCCTGGGAAGTATAATCTGCGGGATCAGTGCTTACAAGCAATTCTGCATTGCCTTCAAGGTGAAATTCTATATTCCCTTTCAGCTCAATTGTACCAATTAAGTATTTATGGCCTGTCCGTACTATTACACGGGATTGTTTACCTGCTGCTGCCGCCGCATCAACAGCCTGTTGAATAGCTTTCGTATCCAGTGTTTTTCCGTCACCGGCAGCGCCATATTTTAACACATCAAATTCAGCAACACCTATATGGCTGAGTTCGCCCCTTGCAAAGGCCGGAATAGCCGCGCTTAAAGCAGTAACTGCTGTAAGCTTCAGTCCAGCCTGTAAAATCTTCCGGCGCGAAATACTCTTCCTGTAAAAATTCATTCAATTTATCTGTTTGTACTGCTGCGGTTCTCAAAGCTGCTGTTATTTCAACCGGTAAACCTTAAAATCATCAATTTCCTGTCTTGATTGTGTGGTTCTGAACCCAAAATACCCTTTTGTAACCGGATTTACATCCCGGAAGGAAAAAAACTCTTTTCCGTCTACAAAAAATTTGGAGAGGCCATTATACACAATTATTTTAATGGCATATACTTTATTAGGTTCCAGCAAATGTTCCTGATCAGTAAGATCCTTATAAAGAACGCGTTCGCCTTTTCCTGTATATTTCCTAAAGCGTGTTGTCGTATTTGAATTACCGCCAAATCCGACATAATAAAGCAGCAAAGAATCGTATTCAAAAAAGGCACCTTTTCTGGTGAACAGGTTTTTATTTTCAGGATCGTTTGCCATCCAGAATTGGTTAAAGTCTGATAACCTGTCGTTTCTGCCGGTATCAACCAGTACTTTCCTTTTGTAGGTAATCATTAAATTACCCGATAACTTTTTCTTGAACCAGACGGTTGCACCTCCATTCACATCAATCAATAGTTTATGGTGTTTTACGGCAACTGAGGAGCCTGGTGCGGACGGAATTTCGATGACCCAGTTTTTCAGGTCTTTATCAAAATCATCTTCGTACAGCAGTTTCTTCTGCTTAACAGAAAAGTCCTGCTGTACTTGATGATCCATTCTAACCGAATTTTGTGCACATGCCCCCATAAAGGGAAGCACCAATCCTATAATACAACCTATCCCTTTCATATCGCCTCCCCGGCTATTTTACTGTTATATTTACCGGCGCTGAAATTTGTTTCACGAGGCTCAGCACGTACCGTTTAAAATAAGCAGGATCTTTAAATCCTTTGTCACTTAGTTCCCAGCCGGCAACGGCATAATAGTTAACAGGTTCATTATTCTTAATTTTCAGCCTGGCTAAAAAAGTGGTGGAAAGTTTGCCCGTTTTCGGTGCTTCGGTAAATCCAAGATAAGATTTGGCCGGAACGATCAGTGCCAGTCCCAACCACCATTCTTTATTATAAGTATGCCGTTCATGTGAAATTAACGCCACCCATTTCTCGTTTACTTTTACTACTTCAGGTTTTTTTACTGCATTAATATTGACTATTCCTATCGCCAGGTCTTCCTGTTGCCCGAGACCTGACATCTTTACTGAATTATGGTATGCGTACATTCCCGGCCAGATACTGGTTGTTTCCTCCACATTATAATTATGGCCTTCCGGCTTCCAGTTTTTGTAGGTAAAATTCAATACTGATCTGACCGGGCCTTCAGATACAATGTGAAAAGTAGTTTTTTCTACATTGTTTACTGCATCATCGACTGTTACGCCTAACCGTAAGGGCGTGTTGCCTTTCAGCAGCGCAATGCCTCCTATTCCTATTGAATTGCCCACCGCTAAAATATCCCTGCCCCATTTCTCCATTACATGATAGTTGTCCTCCACTTCGCCTTTGGCATTGATACCTACCTTTTCGGGTGACATGCCAGGTATAAGCTTTCCAAAAACATCCTTAGCGTTCCTGCCGTCCAGGTAATGACGAAATCCAACCTTGTCATTCTCCCATGAAGGACCATCCGTCTGATATCGCTGAAAGCCTAAACTTTTGGGCATGTCTTTTTCATATACCGTTTCTGCCAGCGCCGGTTCTACGGGAGAGTTTGCTGCGCTCCGTTTGCCAAACCGCGCGCTTGTTCTTTTTACATATTCCGGTTTTGTGCTCACCCACTTAACGGTGAAAACAGTTTTCCGGTTAGCCTGCAGATCGGCTACAAAAAAAAGTTCGTCCCATTTGTTGTCTCCGTCCAGGTCATCCAGCTGAGCAGGTACCGTACCACGTGAAGAAGAGATAACAGGATAAAGCCCTTCCTCCTGTAAACCCGGGAATTTGCTGCGGCTGATGGCAACAGGTTTATCCTTTAATACAAGAGCAGAAGTATTGGTGACAATGATCTGGTTACTTTTTTGTTTTGCACCTGTCTGGGCAAACAGCGATAAACCTGTCATGCAGAAACCAAGTAAAAATAATTGTTTGTACATCTTTTATATAGGGCTAAATAAATTAAGGATTTAAGGGCACCATCATGATATCACTGTCCGTTAACATACTGCTGTTAAAAAGTACCCATTTGCCATCCGGGCTAATAGACTGGTGCGCATGTGCCTGACTTGAAAAAGGACTTTGCGTATTTGGCCGATGGCCGGCGGTTAACATTTTGGCCTCATGGGTTTCTGTGTTTACACGATAGATATTGCCGTTAAAGGTATCGACTACCACCCATTTTAAATCCCTCGTACCGAAAGCATGCCAGTAGCCCCCAAGCTCTTTAGGCTGGCCCATCAATTGTGACTCCCCTGTACGGATGTTCAACGATCTGATACCGGTCGGATTTTTCCTCAGGCGGTCAATATGGCCCATTACATTGAAAAGAATATTATCCGGACCCGCAAAAACTTCATGCGTTACCCATTCGTCATCCTTCTCTTTATATATAGGCCGGTTTACCACTTTTCCATCTTTATCCACACTCAGCACCCAGATACGCTGCGGTGCATCGCCGCCGGTTTCCCAGCAATACATGATTTCGCCGGAAAGAAAAGGATTAGCCTGGAAGTGTCCGGTCCTGAAAGCAACTTCAGTCAGCTTGGTAGTTTTCTTAGTTCCGAAATCGACACTATAAATAGCTGAACTGCTATTGCCCACACGCGTAGAGAAATAAATTCTGTTGTCGTTAAAATCCAGGCACATTCCGGCCGGATTAAGTTCGGCAGGAATGGAAACAATCACCTTTTCATAACTGGCCGAATCTTTGACTTTACCTTGCTCGCTGTCAGCCAGTAAAGCACCGATATTGAACTCGATTACATTGTTGCCGCGGAAATGATAGGCAACATTTTTTTTATGGCCCAGCAGCAGGTCCCGGGTGCCGTTGCCCGTTGTCACCTGTACGATTTCATGACTATCCATGGAGACTGCATAGAAT
>Ga0160457_1000756_pt1 | contig 11831 bp, 8 predicted proteins | sample HID1972M_E6MG_FD_108242 | JGI IMG/M metagenome (GOLD analysis project Ga0160457, IMG submission 108242) | Enriched pill bug-associated microbial communities from UW Madison campus, WI, USA - HID1972M_E6 MG | ecosystem: Host-associated > Arthropoda: Insects > Digestive system > Unclassified ... | reverse complement strand
AAGTTTCTTCAATGACAGGCCGAAGGATTTTATTAACCAGAACGACATTCGAAAAAAAGAGCCGTTCAAAGAAATGCTGAGATTATGGCGAAGCTTTAAATAAAATCTTGAAACGTGACGAGGAGATCGAAATACAAAATTCTAGAAAAATCGCAGATGCGAGAAACAGAATAATACATGGATATGATTCTGTTTCAGATGATGTAATACCCCATTAATATATTGCCCGGATGAGTGAATTAGCTTGTTGGAGATTATTTACCTGCTTTTTCCAGCCTAAGTATTTCTATGCCGGCGTCAAGCAGCGGGCCGGTTCCATGTTTCTCGTTCAATCCTACCGGTCGGGTATAGTAAAACACAAGATCATCCTGTATTCCCGTTCCTACACAAATGTCTTTTAGCTGGCCAAGATCATTAATTTTATATTTTTTAAGACCTTCCCATCCGTTGCGCGCAATGGTGGCATAGCGCTTATCTATCCAGCCTTTGTTAACAGCATGGGCAACTCCATAAACAAACATGGCAGAGGCAGAAGATTCGAGGTAGGAGTCTGGTTTATCGAGCAGCTGATGCCATAAACCCTCCGGACTTTGAAAGTGTGCAATGCCACGTACTTGTTTTTCCAGCAATCGCAGCAGCTCTGGCCGTTTTGGATGATTTGCCGGAAGCAGATCGAGCAGCTGTATTTGAGCGAGCATGATCCACCCATTGCAGCGGCCCCAATGGGCCACACCATTATGTTGTACATCGCTGTACCAATTATGCCAGTATATTTGGTTTTGTGGGTCCCACAGGTATTTGTCAAAGTTTATTACCTGTTTAACGGCATCGTCGTAATATTTTTTATCGCCGGTTAGTTTGCCCATGCGAGCCAGGAATGGAACGCTCATATACAGGTCATCGGCCCACAATGTATTTGCAACGGGATACTTGCGTGCCAATGTTCCATCACTAAGCCTAAGGCGTTCTGTGGTTAAGTGGTTGGCAGCCTTTTTCACATACGCGATATATTCATCCTTCCTGTAGCTGTCTGGCAAGGCAAGAATACTGGCGCTCATTGCGCCAAAATCATCCAGTTCTTCCATAGTAAACATTTCGCCATAAGGATAACCTACATGCCTGCCGCCCGCCGGAAAACGCTTTTTGAACGTTTCATAATTAGCAAAACCAAAAGCTATATGATCTGCCGCGTACCTGGTGTATTTTGCATCGTCAAGGTACTCGCCAAGATTGATCATTGACATATTGAGCACACCATGCGTGTAATGCCAGCCCGTATAACTGCTTGCATATTTTACCTTAATATTTTCGGGGATAGATGATGCAGAAGTATATAACTTATTATCGTCTATGCTTACAAAACCCAATTTGGTTTCTGTTATTATCTGGTCTGCAATTTTTTTCACCAGCGCCTCGTTATCTTGCGCGAATGCGCTGAAAGAAATACAAAACAAGCAAACCATAATGCCGATATGGCGCAATAGGACGAATAGGTTAAGTTTTTTCATAATTAGTCGTAATGTATAAATTTTTATTGAATAATAACGTTCTACCAAATGGTCAAAATTTCGTCAGTGAAAAAACTTTTTTAAAGTGTTTGTAGATGCTCTTTCAACGATAGCCACAACCCTGTGGCAGATCCCATAGAAATCCTGACTTTCCTGTCTTTTGATAGCATTCAAGTAAGTGTTCCGAAGGATAAATAAAGCCATTTACAATACTGTTCAAAGCTGTTTTATCACTTTAGACGTCACTTTAGTTTGGGCTTAAACACCCCTTTTTTTGTCGCAGATGGCCCTCACTGCGAGGGATATAGTGTTCTATTTTTGGCTTGTATCGTGGCTAGACAGAATAGAAAATCAAAAATTAAACCGATCATATGAGAAATATAATCTATGGTATCAACCTGACTGCAGATGGATGCTGCGACCATACTAAATTTAGCGGCAGCGAAGAGACTCATAAATATTTCACGGATCTCATGCGGGACGTTGACCTGATCATATATGGACGCAAGACTTATCAGTTGATGGTTCCTTACTGGCCTGAGGTCGCGAAAAAACAGTCCGAAAACAATACAGAGAATGAATTTGCGCAAGCATTTGACGCCATCGACAAAGTTGTTTTTTCTCGATCGTTAGATAACGTTGAAGGAAATACGAGGATTATCCGTGCGAACCTTGCGGAGGAAGTCCTAAAACTGAAACAGGAATCGGGCAAAAATATTTCAATTGGCGGTGTAAGCCTGCCTTCAGAATTGATAGCGCTTGGCCTAGTTGATGAATTTTATTTTCTCGTTCATCCTATCATCGCTGGCCAGGGAAGACGGTTGTTTGATGAGATAGGGCTTAAGAAGCAGATAGACTTAAAAGCAATAGACTCGCAGATGCTTAAATCAGGATGTATAGCGCTTCATTACCTGAAACAGTGATAAAAAGCTCTGGGAACAACATAAACGATAACTCACAGCAATCAGGACTTATTAATAAAAAGACAATGACAAAAAATAAATTACTGCGAATGGACAATGTCGGCATCGTTGTAGAATCCCTCGATGACGCTATCTCTTTTTTCACGGAGATAGGCTTAAAGCTCGAAGGGCGGGCCACGGTCGAAGGAGAATGGGCTGGTCGCGTTACCGGACTGGGCTCTCAGTGCGTAGAGATTGCTATGATGGTTACGCCCGATGGCCACAGCAGGCTCGAACTTTCGCGATTTCTCACCCCGGCTACTATCTCAGATCACAGAACTGCTCCTGTGAACGCTCTCGGTTATCTACGCGTTATGTTTGCCGTTGAAGATATTGACGAGATGATATCCAGGCTCAGCAAGCATGGCGCTCAGCTCGTTGGCGAAGTGGTTCAGTACGGGAATTCGTATCGACTCTGTTACATTCGCGGAACCGAAGGAATTCTAATTGGTTTGGCGGAACAACTCGGTAATAATGAGTAGCGGATACTTATAAGTACATCAACTTTCTTTTTATGTGGCCACGAGATTTCGGTTTCAAACTGTTTTTGGGAGAATTTACAGCTGATTATTGAGATTCTAGGTCGTGAAGAAGGATTCTAAATATCTTGGCGAGATGGATTTCACTTTTTTGCCTAATTTTATGACATTCACAATATTTAATAAGCGAGCCTTGCTCATGACGAAAACCTATGCTCCCAAACAGACGAATGTTAGTGGTCAATCCATTGAAATCGGTAACATCGAGATGTACTACGAAGAATATGGAACGGGAAAACCTGTGGTTCTACTGCATGGGTTTGGCGGTTGCGTGCAAAACTGGTATCCATTTATTAATGATCTCTCCGCTCAACATCGACTTATTCGTCTTCCCCATGTATCCGGCATAGAATCCATAAAAACCCCAAAGTTGTTTTTATTACTTAAATATTGTGGCCCCGTTACCCAATCAATATCAGGATCTAATACAAATCTGTTTTTAGTACTCAACCAATATCTATCATAGGCAAAACTAAAAACCTTACTACCTTTACTTTGTTGGGCAGATAAAATCCCGATACATTCAGGCCTTATCATTCCCTGCCAGTGTGCGTAAATCCAGATGTCTGTTTTGTTTACTGCCATTACGATAATAAATTTAGATCCTGTAATTTCCTTCCCAGTTCGTCATCTACAGCTAGCTTTAGAAAATCTTCATGCAAGTTGAGTGCCCTTAGCACATTAAAATAAGCTCCCATTGATACGCTGGGATCACCACGCTCAATTTTGCGAAGTGTTACCCGCTCTATCGCTGCACGTTCAGCAAGTTGAATGGCAGTGATGTTGCGCCGTTTCCTGGCTAATTTGATATTCTCTCCGAGTTTATCCCAAATCTTCTGGTATTTGGGGAAGACTACTACCTGCTTCGATTTCATAATGGATATTATTATATCCAAATATAGTAAAAATGGATATAATAATATCCATTTTACTAATTAAACCGAGGTAAAGATTGGCATATATATTAGGTGATGGTTGGTTAGAAAATCACATTAGCTTTTGTTCTTTTTCTTTGGTTATGTTATGCTTGGATGATTCGGTGTTATCATCAACTTTATTTATAAGACTACTGATTCTACCTATCTGTCTACTGTGCTGTATTGTAACATTCATACTTTTTTCATTGCCCGATCTGAGTAGGATATGGACTCATGGTAATATTATATTAATGGGCTGTTACTGTTTCCCACCCATCTGTGGAGTAATGTTCTATAAGATGGAAATTCAAGAATGAGCTTATGAATTTAAGTAAGATGCCGGCCATAGGAAATTAAACAAAAAAGCTCAGTAGTTTTGGGTACTACCGAGCTTTTGTGGTCCCGACGAGAATCGAACTCATATCTAAAGTTTAGGAAACTTCTATTCTATCCGTTGAACTACGGGACCAATACCTACCTGATCACACTACCATTACTATGATTTTGTACAGGAGCCACAAAAGTAAGTTTTCCATCTGAATTTTCAGACATTAAAATCATTCCCTGAGATAAAATTCCTTTAATTTCTCTCGGGGCAAGGTTTACAACCAGGCTAACCTGCTGCCCAACTATCTGATCTGGTGTGAAATACTCCGCAATTCCAGAAACTACTGTCCGCTGATCTATACCTGTATCCAACGTAAGTTTCATTAGTTTTTTTGTTTTTTCGACTTTTTCAGCGGCGACAATCGTAGCTACACGGATATCCAATGCACTAAATTGTTCGAAATCTATATTTTCCTTAGCCGGTGCAGCAACAACATTGGCCAAAGTATTATCTGCTTTGCTCTGGTTTAACTTATCAATCTGCGCCTGAACTTCAGCATCCTCAATTTTCTCAAACAACAGAACAGGTGCATTTAACTGGTGCCCGCGGATCAATAGATCTGTCTTACCGGCATCCTCCCATAAATGCCCCCCATAATTCAGCATTTTCATCAGCTTATCAGCAGTGAACGGCAAAAACGGCTCAATTAAAATCTCCAGGTTAGCCACAATCTGCAAACTGATATTCAGTATCGTGCGGACACGGTCTTCATCTGTCTTAATAACTTTCCAGGGCTCAGTTTCGGCGAGATATTTATTTCCAAGCCTGGCTACATTCATCACCTCAGACAGGGCCTCCCTGAATCTATAATTTTCAATAGAAGCACTGATCTTCGCAGGATAAGCCGCCAGCTCATCAATCACCTGTTGATCCTGCGCGGTCACCTGCATCAGCATAGGCACCTTACCAGCGAAATATTTATGGGTGAGCACAACTACCCTATTGATGAAATTACCTAAAACAGCGACCAGCTCATTGTTGTTCCGGGCCTGAAAATCCTTCCAGGTAAAATCATTATCCTTAGTCTCAGGAGCAGTAGCTGTTAATACATAACGTAATACATCCTGTTTGTCCTTAAATTCCACCAGATATTCATTTAACCAGACTGCCCAGTTCTTTGAGGTAGAGATCTTTTGGCCCTCTAAATTTAAAAATTCGTTTGCAGGCACATTATCCGCGAGGATATAATCACCATGTGCCATTAACATCGCCGGAAAAATAATACAATGGAAAACGATATTATCTTTCCCGATAAAATGTACAAGCTTAGTGGCATCATCCTTCCAGTAATCTTCCCAGTTACCTTTCTCTACATTATTCTGGTTAATATAAAATTCTTCTGCTTTAGGGTTCCAGACATCAAGGCGAGCGTAGTTAAAAAGTTCCCTGGTAGCTGAAATATAGCCGATTGGTGCATCAAACCATACGTATAGTACTTTTCCAGCGGCATCTTTCACAGGGACTTTTACTCCCCAGTCAAGGTCTCTTGTCATAGCCCTGGGTTGCAGACCAGCATTCAGCCAGCTTTGACATTGCCCGTAAACATTCGGTTTCCATTCCTTATGGCTTTCAATATATGTTCTCAGCTGTGCCTCATATTTCTCCAGGGGCAAAAACCAGTTCTTGGTCTCTTTTCTTACAGGAGGTTCACCGGATAAAGTTGATTTTGGATTGATCAGATCCGTTGCATTTAAGGTACTTCCACAGTTTTCACACTGATCGCCATAAGCATGCTCGTAACCACATTTCGGACAAGTTCCCGTAATATACCTGTCTGCCAGGAAAGTCTGTGCCTTCTCATCGTAATACTGCTCGGCTATTTCCTCAGTAAAAACACCTTTTTCATATAATGTTTCGAAAAAATCTGATGCGGTTTGGTGATGTGTCTGAGAAGATGTACGGTGGTAAATATCAAAAGATACCCCGAATTCTTTAAAAGAATCACCTATGATCTTATGGTATTTATCTACAATAACCTGTGGGGTAACACCTTCCTTTTTTGCCTTCAGTGTTATCGGAACGCCGTTCTCATCAGAACCACAAATAAATTTGACATCCCGGTTATTCGAACGAAGGTAACGCACATAAGTATCTGCAGGTAAATAAACACCGGCTAAATGCCCGATATGAACAGGGCCATTTGTATAGGGCAATGCCGCCGTAACGGTATATCTTTTTATTTTACTGTTATCCAAAACTATTTTTATTATTTTGGCAAAGATAAGTGTTTTACCAATGATTAAACAGCCGCCTTACTTAAAAAAGGGAGACAAAATTGCCATTGTTTGTCCAGCAAAGAAATTAAAGCGGCCTATTGATGCTGCGATAGCTTTGCTGCAAGAATGGGGCCTGGAAGTGGTTTCAGGTAAAAGCGTTTACGCATCACACCATCAATTTGCCGGTAATGACATTTTAAGGGCAGGAGACCTGCAATCCTACCTTGACGACCCTGATATTAAAGCGGTTATAGCCGGAAGGGGCGGATATGGAACTATCCGTATTTTAGATATGCTGGATTTCAGCCTTTTTAACCAAAACCCTAAATGGATAGTAGGGTTCAGCGATATTACGGCGTTACTTTCTCATGTCACTGGAGCTTTGAACATACAAAGTATACACGGACAGATGCCCGGTGTTTTTGATGAAGCTACCGCAGCATCATTAGCATCCTTAAGAAAGTCACTTTTCGGAGAACCTCAATCCTATACTTACACCAGCGGATTTCCAAATCAGCCGGGAGAAACAGAAGGGATATTAATTGGCGGAAACCTGTCGCTTCTTCTCGCGCTTGCCGGTTCAGCATCTGAAATGGATTTCAGCGGTAAAATATTATTTCTTGAAGATGTAGGCGAATATGAATATTCGATAGACAGAATGATGCATACCCTCAAACGCAGCGGAAAACTGGCTAAACTGAAAGGATTAATTGTAGGTGCATTTAACGGATTGAAAACAGAGGATATTCCCTTCGGACAAAACCCGGAGCAAATAATCCGGGAAGCCGTTAAAGATTACAGCTATCCGGTTTGTTTTAATTTTCCTGTTGGCCACATTGACAATAATCTTACTATGATACTGGGTGCCAGGGTTTCGTTGAAAGCCGGAGTCTATGAGGTGAAACTTGAGTATAAATAAACCTGAAACCAGCACTGAAAAAGATCCTGTTTAACCTCCATAACTGAAAATGGTTATAGCCGTTAAACAGGATCTTGCAGCAATTAATTATTGTTACTGTCTTGTATCCCAGAAAACCCTGACATCCATTGAAGCTTTTTGCTTAGCATTTGGGTTTAAATCAATTTCTGATTGCGGATAATACAACGATCTCGGAAGAAAATTAATTACAGCATTTGCTGGAATTGTAAGCGCCGGGTATCCCGTTCTTCTCCAATCTGTCCATGGCTCTACAACAACACCGTAACTAGCTATATATTTTTCAGTGATAATTTGTTCCAGCTGTTGGGCAGGAGTACCTGATAAGGTACCATTTGCTGCCAGATAAGTTGTAATATCGTCTGCAGCAACACCTGCGCTTTGCATAGAAGCAGTAATCCCTGCCGTATAGAAAGTTTGTGCAACACCTGGTGAACTAAACCTGAGGGCCGCTTCGGCTCTTATAAAATTATATTCTGCAAAGGTCAGCATTCTGACAGGGGCATCACCAGTATAAGCCGTGCCGCTATAACCTCTCAGGTAAGCGTGTAGTTTAGAGTAATCCTGGGAAGCAGGTGCACCACCAACACTCCCTTTATACAATCCGGAACCGAGAGGAAACTGAGTGAAATAAAACTGCCTTCTTGGATCAGCTTTACCGTTCATCAACGAAACCAGTCTGTCGTTAGCTACCAGGTAACCGGCACGGGCTGTTGAATACTGATCAATAGGATTTTTAGCATTAGCAGCGTTTATAAAGGTCATTTGAAAATTATCAGCATTGCTGGCAAATAATGGCGCACCTGAATTAACTAACTGATCAATCTGTGTTTTCGCAAAAGCAGGGTCTTTTTCACTATAATGCAAATACAACCGGAGTTTTAATGTATTGGCAAATTTTATCCAGTTGGCTCTGGTCGTTGAAAAAGTTCCCGGATAAATCGTACTGTTAATTCCTGGAGATTTATTTGAAGCCGCTGCATTTATCTCTGTAATTCCCTCGTCTAATAAGGTGATTAAAGCTGCATAAATCTGTTCCGAACTGTCGTATTTAGGCTGAGTGTTCTCCGTTAGCTTCTGTGCTTCGGAAAAGGGAATATCCCCCCAGATATCTACAGAAATCTGATAAGCATATGCTTTAAGTATCTTAGCCACTCCGGAATAATGCGGGCTGCCGGTTGATGAAGCCTGTGTAATTATATTCTCTGCATCATTTAAAATAGTAGCATACATACTTGACCAGGCATTATTCTGGTCAGTGCCCAGGATCTGGTATTTCTCATATAACTGAGTAAGATTTTCAGTACCACTGCTTTGTCCTGAATACTGTTGCACCAATATAGAACTGATACGGTTTACATCACTACCTGCATAGAACCCTATATTTACAGTTAATGAAGTCAATTGCTGGTCAATCGGCGCTTCAAGTATAGCATCAGGATCTTGATTAATGTCATAAAACTTTTCGCAAGAACTGGTCGTCAGAATACCTATTACAAGTAATGAGGCTTTGACTATATATTTTAATTTTTTCATAAACATTACATTTAAACTTATAATACTAATTTAAGGCTCACACCAAAGGTCCTGGTATTGGGCAGTGAATTAAATTCCAAACCCTGGGCATTGCTAATGCCAAGCGCGTTTTGTTCAGGATCAAAATGCGGATAGTTTTTAGCTTTCAGATACAGATTCCTGCCAAACACACCAATCTCCATATTTTTGAACGGTGTTTTACCGACTACGTCTGATGATAATCTGTAACTTAAGGCGGCTTCACGCAACCGGAACCAGGAGGTATCAAAGATGTATCCTTCAGCGGCGACATACTTTCCCGAGTTTCCGTAATAGTCCTGAGCCCTGACTTTTATAGTATTTGGCTGTCCGGCGTTGGCACCGGAAGCATATACACCCTCGAATAGATATGGCGTTGTTTGTGTAACATTATCCGCTTCAAAACGCGGGAATTCCGCGGTTTCAATAGTAGCGCCATTACGTTGCACATCAGCAATATTCCTTGAATACTGTGCGCCGCCTTTACGAATATCCAATAAGAAAGAAAATGATAAGCTCTTGTAATTAATGTTATTGAAAATACCGACAGTGTAATCAGGATTAGGATTACCAATCTTTTGTACATCGGAAGTCGGCAATGGTAATCCTGTTGTAGGACTGATCAGCAATTGACCGCTTGCATTACGCTGATAAGCATTCCCGTAGATCTGACCATATTCATCCCCGGCTACAAGTCTGATGTTTGGAGTCGTGAAACCGCCTAACTGAATATTGGTTACACCGGGAGCTAATTCCTTAACAATAGATTCGTACTGGGTATAATTTACACTCAGGTCCCAGGAGAAATTCCTTGCCTTTACGGGTGTACCGGCAATTAATAACTCGACACCTTTGGTAGAAAGCTTCCCTGCATTTTTTTGCACCGAAGTAAGCCCTGCCGCAGCAGAATATGGAACGGCTAAAATAACGTTCCGGGTGTTCCTGCTGTAATATGTTCCGTCAAACGTCAATCTATTTCTAAAAAAGCCTAACTCAAGCCCGTAGGAAATCTCACGGGTAAACTCGGGTGTCAGATCCGGGTTACCGGAACTGTTATTAAGTGTATAACCGGCTAAACCATTGTATGGGAAAACGATTGAAGCTCCGGTTCCGTCACTTGCAGAGGACCGGTCATAATAGGTATCGGTTAAATATGCCCCAGCTCCTTTTCCTACTTCACCTGCACTAACCCTTAATTTAATTAAATTTATATATTTTTCATTCTTTAACTCCGGAAATGCTTCCGTGGCAACAAAGCTCAACGCTGCACCTGGATAGAATATGGACCTGTTGGCTTTGCTCAAAGTTGAGGACCAGTCGTTTCTGGCTTTTATATTTAATGATAAAAAGCTTTTATATTCTGCGACCGCGTCAGCAAAGACACCCATCAATCTTGTCCTGCTTGAACTAACCGAAGGCTGATAAGTTAATGTATTTTTTACATTGTCAAAATGCGGTACAACTAAGGTCAGCCCGGTTATACCGACGTTACCCAGGTAGTTCTGATTAAATTCGTTACCCAATGTTCCTGAGAAGGTAAAATCACCAACTTTTTTATTGGCATTTAAAGTAAAATAGGAGCTGAAATTACGCACATTATTAGAACGGTCTACAACTCCACCTACTAAAGTGGACCCCGCACCCGCAAAACCGCCTCCTCTGTTTCCAACCTCATCAAATCCTTTACTTTTTAAATTGTAAAAATCAGATCCGACTTTAAGGTCAGCGCTTAACCAATCTGTAAACTTATACCTGGCGTTAACGTTACCAAGTACCCTATTGACTTCGTCATTAAATTTATTGTACTTTATCGTCCAGTAAGGATTATCTTCTCCCATTGGAAAAAGCTGATTCCCGTTAGCATCTTCGAAAGGCAATCCTGTTAAATTATAAGATCTGGGGGTAAAATACGCCCTGAACAAAGGATTAGACAACTGATTACCTTGTAAGGTCCTGATCGAACTTGTATTGGTATAAGTAATAGAAGCCCCTACGGTTAGTTTGTCTGTAATATCAGTAGATCCGTTAAAAGTAACGTTATTCCTTTTTAGTTTGTTGTTATCGAGCACGTACGTTTCTGTAGCATTTCCATAAGACAATCTAAAGGTTGATCTTTCAGTACCTCCTGCAAAACTTATATTATTTTGAAGATTATAGGCTTGTTTAAAGATATCCTTCACGTTGTCCGGATAGGCCTGAAGAGTTTCCTGCTGTCCATAGGCATTTGTAATGGGCTGTCCCATAATTTTAGGACCCCATGAGGTATTAACAGCACTTCCGATAGTTGAAGCATTTCCAATATTAGCCGGAGTAAGTAATCCGTTATTACCTTGTGCGTATTCATTTTGATATTCCGGCAATTTATTTATGTTTCCAACATTATAACTCGAAGCATAAGTAATTGAGCCCTTCTGTCCTTTTCTTCCTTTTTTTGTTGTAATCAAAATTACGCCAGAAGCTCCTCTTGAACCGTAAGTTGAAGTAGATGCCGCATCTTTTAAGACAACAATATTTTCAATATCATCAGGATTAATGTCAATTGCCCTGTTAGATGGAGAGGCACCAGTCTGTAAAGCAGCTGCGCCGCCGCTGTTATCGACCGGCACTCCGTCAACCACATATAAAGGCTGATTGCTTCCGGTAAAAGTTGTCATTCCGCGAATGATAACGCTTGAGCCCGTAAACGCTCCTCCGGAGCCGGAAACACGTACACCTGGGATTTTTCCCGCTAACTCATTGGTAACGTTGGTCGCCTTTGAAACTGTTAATTGTTCCGCATCAATGTTTGTAGTCGCGTAGCCCAGGGTCTT
>Ga0160457_1000753_pt1 | contig 11852 bp, 5 predicted proteins | sample HID1972M_E6MG_FD_108242 | JGI IMG/M metagenome (GOLD analysis project Ga0160457, IMG submission 108242) | Enriched pill bug-associated microbial communities from UW Madison campus, WI, USA - HID1972M_E6 MG | ecosystem: Host-associated > Arthropoda: Insects > Digestive system > Unclassified ... | reverse complement strand
GCGCTGGCCAATGCGAGCAAGTTCGAAGCGAAGGGCTTCCGTTATTCCTACGACATGCTCGGTGAAGCGGCCCTGACCGAACACGACGCGCAGAAGTACCTGGCGTCGTACGAACAAGCCATTCACTCGATCGGCAAAGCGTCCCACGGTCGTGGGATTTATGAAGGCCCGGGCATCTCCATCAAGCTGTCGGCATTGCACCCGCGTTACAGCCGCGCGCAATACGAGCGTGTGATGGACGAGTTGTACCCGCGCCTGCTGTCGCTGACCCTGCTGGCCAAGCAATACGACATCGGCCTGAACATCGACGCCGAAGAAGCCGACCGCCTCGAACTGTCGCTGGATCTGCTTGAGCGCCTGTGCTTCGAGCCGCAACTGACTGGCTGGAACGGCATTGGTTTCGTCATCCAGGCTTATCAGAAGCGTTGCCCGTATGTGATCGACTACGTGATCGACCTGGCTCGCCGCAGCCGTCATCGCCTGATGATCCGCCTGGTGAAAGGCGCGTACTGGGACAGCGAAATCAAACGTGCTCAGGTCGAAGGCCTGGAAGGCTATCCGGTCTACACCCGCAAGGTGTACACCGACGTTTCCTACATCGCTTGCGCACGCAAACTGCTGTCGGTGCCGGAAGTCATCTACCCGCAGTTCGCCACGCACAACGCCCACACCCTGTCGGCGATTTACCACATTGCCGGTCAGAACTATTACCCCGGCCAGTACGAATTCCAGTGCCTGCACGGCATGGGCGAACCACTCTACGAGCAGGTTGTAGGTAAAGTTTCCGACGGCAAGCTGAACCGTCCGTGCCGCGTGTACGCACCGGTCGGTACTCACGAAACATTGCTGGCGTACCTCGTACGTCGCTTGCTGGAAAACGGCGCGAACACTTCGTTCGTCAACCGCATCGCCGACCAGTCGATTTCGATTCAGGAACTCGTGGCCGATCCGGTAGCGCAGATCGAGCAGATGGCGACCGTGGAAGGTGGTTTCGGCCTGCCGCACCCGCGCATTCCACTGCCGCGTGATCTGTACGGTGCCGAGCGCGCCAACTCCAGCGGCATCGACATGGCCAACGAACATCGTCTGGCTTCGCTGTCCTGCGCCCTGCTCGCCACTGCCCACACCGACTGGAAAGCCGCGCCGATGCTCGGTTGCGCTTCCAGCACTGAAGCCCCGGCAGCCGTGCTGAACCCGGCGGATCACCGCGATGTGGTCGGTCACGTTCAGGAAGCCACCGTCGAAGACGTCGACAACGCGATTCAATGCGCGCTGAACGCAGCACCGATCTGGCAGGCCACTCCGCCGGCCGAACGTGCGGCGATTCTGGAGCGCGCCGCTGACTTGATGGAAGGCGAGATCCAGCCGCTGATGGGCCTGTTGGCTCGCGAAGCCGGCAAGACCTTCGCCAACGCCATCGCCGAAGTCCGCGAAGCCGTCGACTTCCTGCGTTATTACGCGGTGCAGGCGCGCAACGATTTCAGCAACGACGCCCACCGTCCATTGGGCCCAGTCGTGTGCATCAGCCCGTGGAACTTCCCGCTGGCGATCTTCAGCGGCCAAGTCGCTGCGGCATTGGCTGCCGGTAACCCGGTATTGGCCAAGCCTGCCGAGCAAACTCCGCTGGTTGCGGCTCAAGCCGTGCGCTTGCTGCTCGAAGCCGGGATTCCGGAAGGCGTGCTGCAATTGCTGCCGGGGCGCGGTGAAACCGTCGGCGCCGGTCTGGTCGGTGATGAACGCGTCAAAGGCGTGATGTTCACCGGCTCCACCGAAGTCGCGCGTCTGCTGCAACGCAACATCGCTGGCCGTCTCGATAGCCAGGGCCGTCCGATTCCACTGATCGCCGAAACCGGCGGGCAGAACGCGATGATCGTCGACTCCTCGGCACTGACCGAACAAGTCGTGATCGACGTGGTGTCCTCGGCGTTCGACAGCGCTGGTCAGCGTTGCTCGGCGCTGCGGGTACTGTGCCTGCAGGAAGATTCCGCTGATCGCGTCATCGAAATGCTCAAAGGTGCCATGGCGGAAAGCCGTCTCGGCAACCCGGAGCGCCTGTCCGTGGACATCGGCCCGGTGATCGACGCCGAAGCCAAGGCTGGCATCGACAAGCACATCCAGGGCATGCGCGACAAAGGTCGCAATGTTTACCAAGTGGCGATCGCCGACACCGAAGAGGTCAAACGCGGCACCTTCGTCATGCCGACCCTGATCGAACTGGAAAGCTTCGACGAGCTGCAACGCGAGATCTTCGGCCCGGTGCTGCACGTGGTGCGCTACAAGCGTAAAGAGATCGATCAACTGATCGGCCAGATCAACGCTTCCGGTTATGGCCTGACGCTGGGCGTGCACACGCGGATCGACGAGACCATCGCCAAGGTGATCGACAACGTCAACGCCGGTAACGTCTACGTTAACCGCAACATCGTCGGTGCCGTGGTCGGCGTGCAGCCATTCGGCGGCGAAGGCCTGTCGGGTACTGGCCCGAAAGCCGGCGGCCCGCTTTACCTGTACCGTTTGCTGGCGACACGTCCTACGGACGCTATCGAACAATCCTTCGCTCGCGGTGATGCGGTTATCGCCCCGGACGTTCGTTTGCGCGACGCCATGAGCAAACCGCTGAACGCCCTGAAAGCCTGGGCTGAAAGCAACAAGTACGCCGACCTGAGCACCCTGTGCGTGCAGTATGCGGCGCAATCGCAGAGCGGCATCACCCGCGTGCTGGCCGGCCCGACCGGCGAGAAAAACAGCTACGCCATTCTGCCGCGCGAACACGTGCTTTGCCTGGCCGAGGTTGAAGGTGATCTGCTGACGCAACTGGCGGCGGTACTGGCGGTAGGCGGTTCGGCGGTATGGCCGGAGTCCGACATCAGCAAGGCATTGTTCGCACGCCTGCCGAAGGAGATTCAGACGCGTATCAAGCTGGTAGCTGACTGGAATAAAGACGAAGTGGTGTTTGATGCGGTTCTGCATCACGGCCATTCCGACCAGTTGCGCGGCGTTTGCCAGCAGATTGCCAAGCGTGCCGGCGCGATTGTTGGGGTTCAGGGCTTGTCCCAAGGCGAGACCAACATTGCCCTGGAGCGTCTGGTGATTGAACGCGCGTTGAGCGTTAACACTGCGGCGGCGGGTGGTAATGCCAGCTTGATGACGATCGGCTAAACCGCTGTAACTCCAGGCGCCCGCAACGGTCGCCTGGAATGAAATCCCCTGTAGGAGTGAGCCTGCTCGCGATAGCGATCTATCAAACACATTTGTTTGACTGACACACCGCTATCGCGAGCAGGCTCACTCCTACAAAAGATCAAGAGATCAAAAGATCGCAGCCTTCGGCAGCTCCTACAGAAGGCTGCGATCTTTTGCTTCTGTATCACGCCCATCAATCATCCTGTTCAGCCTTTATCAGCACGCCTAGACTCGGTCCAACCCCAATTTCAGGTAGGCCGCCATGTCCGAGACGCTGCTCAGTTCCCGCAATCTGGCTTTCGAGCTGTATGAAGTCCTCGATGCCGAGGGCCTGACCCGGCGTGAGCGCTTTGCCGAACACAACCGCGAGACCTTCGACGCTGCCATCGGCACCGCGCGCAATATCGCCGAGAAGTACTTCGCCCCGCACAACCGCAAGGGCGACGAAAACGAGCCGCGCTACGAGGACGGCAAGGCGATTTTGATTCCCGAGGTAAAACCGGCGGTGGATGCCTTCCTTGAAGCCGGATTCCTCAACGCCGCGAGAAGTTTCGACGCCGGCGGCATGCAACTTCCTACATTGCTGTCGCAAGCCTGCTTCGCGCATTTCCAGTCGGCCAACGCTGCTTCGACCTCGTACCCGTTCCTGACCATGGGCGCGGCGAACCTGATCGAAAGCTTCGGCACTGAAGAGCAAAAGCAGCGCTTCCTGCAACCGATGATCGACGGCCGCTTCTTCGGCACCATGGCTTTGACCGAACCGCATGCCGGCTCATCCCTGTCGGATATTCGTACCCGCGCCGAGCCAGCGTCTGACGGCACCTATCGCCTCAAGGGCAACAAGATCTTTATATCCGGCGGCGATCACCCGCTCTCGGAAAACATCGTGCACATGGTCTTGGCCAAACTGCCGGACGCGCCGCCGGGGGTGAAAGGCATCTCGCTGTTCATCGTGCCAAAGTTTCTGGTCAACGATGACGGCAGCCTCGGCCCACGCAACGACGTGCTGCTGGCCGGGTTGTTCCACAAGATGGGCTGGCGCGGCACCACCTCCACCGCACTGAATTTCGGCGATAACGGCGAGTGTGTCGGCTATCTGGTCGGCGAACCACATCGCGGTTTGAGCTACATGTTCCAGATGATGAACGAGGCGCGGATCGGCGTCGGCATGGGCGCGGTGATGCTCGGCTACGCCGGTTATCTGTACTCGCTGGAGTACGCCCGCGAACGTCCGCAAGGTCGAGTGCCGGACAGCAAGGATCCGACTACCGCGCCGGTGGCGATCATTCAGCACGCCGACGTAAGACGCATGCTGCTGACGCAAAAATCCTACGTCGAAGGGGCATTTGACCTCGGCTTGTACGCCGCTCGCCTGTTCGATGACACCACGACGCTTGAAAGCGAAACCGAGCGTAAACAAGCGCAGGAATTGCTGGATTTGCTAACGCCAATCGTCAAATCCTGGCCATCGGAGTTCTGCCTGAAAGCCAACGAACTGGCGATCCAGATTCTTGGCGGTCACGGTTACACCCGCGAATATCCGGTTGAGCAGTATTACCGCGATAACCGCTTGAACCCGATTCACGAGGGCACCCACGGTATCCAGTCACTGGACTTGCTCGGGCGTAAATTGGCGCAGAACGGCGGCGCGGGGCTGAAGCAGCTGATTCGCCTGATTGCCAATACGGCCGAACGCTCGACTGCGCACGATTCGCTGACAGCACTGCGTGAGCCACTGGAAAAACTGGTGGCACGCCTGCAAACCGTGACCATTGGTTTGCTGACGGATCTGGCGCAGGGCAAGGTCAACAGCAGTCTGGCGAACTCGGCGTTGTACCTGAAAGTGTTCGGACATGCGGTGATTGGCTGGCGCTGGCTGGAACAGGCGATTCGTGCGGAGGAAGGCTTGGCCAAGGGCAATGCGGCCGATGCTGACTTCTATAAAGGCAAGTTGCAGGCGGCGCGGTATTTTCTAACGTGGGAAGTGCCGGGTTGCCACCATGAATTGGCGTTGCTGGAGGCGCGGGATGATACGTGCCTGGCGATGCAGGATGCGTGGTTCTGATTCGGAAGCTTTTGGGCGGCTGAAACCATTCGCGAGCAGGCTCGCTCCCACATGGGATTCGGAGTGTTCACAAATGCTGTGAACACTCCCCTATCCTGTGGGAGCGAGCCTGCTCGCGAAGGCGTCAGCTCAGGCAATGCATCTCTCAGCTCAACCTGAACCCACCCATCTGCCGCGCCAAATCATCCGCCAGTTTCTGCAACATCTGACAATCCTCACGACAAGCGCGAACCTCCCCCGCCGTCGCCCGCGCCAGATCGGAAATCCCCTGCACGTTGCGGTTGATCTCCTCCGTCACCGCCGACTGCTCCTCGGTCGCCGTCGCCACCTGATGGTTCATGTCGCTGATGCGCTCGACCTGCCCGGTAATCGCGGTCAAAGAAGCGCCCGTACGCTGACTCGACTCAACCCCGGTACCCGTCGCCGCTTGCCCGGTACGCATTGACGACACAGCGTTTTCCGCACCCTGCTTGAGGCTGCCGATCATTTGCTGAATCTCGTCAGTGGAGGCCTGAGTCCGCCGCGCCAACGTGCGCACTTCATCAGCAACAACGGCAAACCCACGCCCCATATCCCCGGCACGCGCCGCTTCAATCGCCGCATTGAGCGCCAGCAAATTCGTCTGCTCAGACACCCCGCGAATCACCGCCAACACCGAGTCAATCGATGCCACTTGATGCGCCAGTTCACCCACTGCGCCCGCCGCCAGACCAATTTCGTCCGACATGCTTTCGATATGCCGGATCGACCCGCCAACATCTTCCCGCGCCTGCATCGCCTCATCCCGCGCAGTCTGCGATGCGAGCGCCGCGTTGCCGGCGTTTTGCGCAATCTCCTGAACCGTCAGGCCCATTTCGTGAACCGCGGTGGCAACCATGTCAGTCATTTCCTGCTGCCGGCCGGAGCGCTCAGCAGTGTTCTCAACCACTTTCGCCACTTGCCCCACCGCCGTGCGCAGACGCTCGCTGGTGGTCAGCACTTCCGCGATCATGCCGCGCTGACTGTCGAGGAAGCGGTTGAAGCCGCGCGCCAGATCACCCAGCTCATCAGCACGGCTGGAATCTAACCGATGGGTCAAATCTCCCCCGCCGCTACCGATTGCTACCAGCGCCGCTGTTACCTGACGAATCGGTCGCACCAGCCCGCGCGCCAGCCACACCACCAAGGCCAGGCACACCAGCGCTACAGCCAGACCGATGCCGCCACTCATCCACATCGCTTTGCGCGCTTCGGCGTAGATTTGCGATTGCGGCACTTCGGCCACCAGCGTCCAGCCCAAATCACGCAACGGCAGGCTGAAGGCCAGATAGTCTTCGCCATCGCGCTGGAAGCTACTGTTCGTGGCAATTTTTTGACCCATGACCGCTTGCGCCGCCGTAGCACCAATCTGCTCCGTAAGCGTGCGTTTGCCACTGAACTGCGCTTCAGGATGCACCTGAATCAAACCGTCGGAACGCACGAGATAGACCTTGCCGCGCTCGCCGAAGCTGAAGTTGTGAATCAGCTCCGACAGCTCTTTCATGCTCAGCCCGAGACCGGCGACACCGACCACTTTGCCGGCCTGCTCGACCTTCAAATCGATAAACAGCGCCAATTCTCCAGTGGCGCCATCGTTGTCGATATTGAGGGTGCGCGACTGGTTGCTGTCGAGGAAGGAATAGAACCAGGCATCGGCCGGCTTGGTTCGACTGAGGGTGCGATCCAGGCCTTTTTCGGTGATGTAATGATTGGATTCGGTGCCGATGATCAAAGCCGTAAAAGCCTTGTGTTCGGCGCGGATGCCTTCCAGATACTGCGCGAAGCCCGCCGTTTTGCTGCTGTCTTCGCCAGACGCCAACCAGTCACGCACCATGGTGTTGCTGGCGATGTCTTTCGCGGCGGTGAGGGGCTGGACGAGGATGCGTTCGATGTCGTTGCGCGTCGCTTCGATGCTCGACGGCAAGGCTTGTTCGACCAGATACCTCTGGGCGAGACGGTTGACCACCAGGGTATAAATGCCAACCACGATCAGGATACTGACCAGCAGAGCGGTGCCCATGCTGAGGATCAGTTGCCATTGGATACTGCGTCGCCACAACTGCATGGAGCACCCCCAAAGAATAAGTGGCGGAAGCAATGCAACAGCCGTGCCGATTGTATACAACCCGATCGACAATCTATTCTTTGGTTGTGCGCAACGCCGTCAACCCTGATTGATGGTCTTGGCGATGGTGTCGACCGTGGCGCTGACTTGCTCTTGGTAACGGTCGAGTTCTTCCTGATGCTGCTTCTTCATGTCGATCTGCTGCGAGCACAGATTCATCGCGGCCAGCACCAGCAAGCGGTCACCGATCAGCGTCGGGTATTTGCGTTTGGTGTCGGCCAAAGCGGCTTTAAGCATCAATGCTGCGTCCAGCAGGGTCTGTTCTTCCCCGGCCGGTGCCTTGATCGAATAGTCCTCCCCGAGAATGGAGATGACTTTTACCCCTGCTGTGCCGTGGTTCATGCGCTGACGGGACCGGCGTTGACGCGATCAACCAGCGCCTGAATGCGGGCGGCGGTGGTGCCGTGCTTTTCTTCCTGTTCCATCAGGCTCAGTTGCAGGCTTTCGTTTTCATCCTTGGCCTGAGCCAGTTCGGTGGACAGGTTCTGATTGGTTTGCGCGAGGGTCTGGTTCTGCTGCACCAGGTCGCTGACGAGCTGTTCCAATTGGCTGAGGGATGCTTCCAACATTTTGATCTTCCAGGCATTTTCAAAGGGCGCGTACGATAAAGAAAAGTCACCACGGATGCCAGGGTTAAACCGGCGCAAGGCCTTGATTTTCCTGGCGGGCGAGCGTTCCCGCGAGCTTTAAAGACTGTGATTTGCCGATCTTGTTCCTGCACTTCGTCGCCGAGCGCCCTCTGCGACAAATACGCGCAGCCCCTCAAGACTTTAGTCGCATGACCGATAAGTCATCCATTCAGCAGTTTTAGCCCGCATGGATGCGGCCCTTCTCGGTACCCTCCATGTCCCTTCGCAATATGAACATCGCCCCACGGGCGTTCACCGGTTTCGCCCTGATTGGCGCATTGATGTTGATCCTCGGCGTATTCGCGCTCAATCAGATGAGCAAAATTCGCGGCGCCACCGAAGACATCACCAACAGCAGCGTGCCGAGCATCAAGAGCCTCGACGAATTCACCCAACTGACCCTGCGCCTGCGGGTGCTGTCGTACCGTTTGTTGGTCAACCGCGAGCCGGACGTGCAGCAGAAAACCATGGACTTGCTGGACATGCGCAACCAGCAGATCCGCAAGGCCCAGAGCGATTACGAGCCGTTTATCAGCAGCCCCGACGAACGTGCGGCGTACGATCAATATGTGCAGTTGCTGAGCCAGTACCGCCAGATCGAAGACCGGATGAGAACCCTGTCGCGCAACAATCAGGTGGATGAACTGCGCAACCTGCTCAACACCGACTTGCTGACCAACTCCGAAGCGGTCAACACCGTGCTCAACCGTTTGTTGGAGATCAACACCCGGCAAACCGTCGACACCAATCAGCAAGCGGCGGATCAATATTCTTCGGCGTTCGACCTGGTGGTCACCCTGCTGGTGATTGCCACTGCACTGACGTTGTTGTTCGCCTGGTTGCTGACCGCCAGCATTACCAAGCCAATCGCCAAGGCACTGGAAGCGGCGGAAACCATCGCTGAAGGCAACCTGACGCAGCCGATTCAGGCCGATGGCAGCGACGAAGCCGGGCGCTTGCTGGCAGCGATGGCGAAGATGCAATCGAAGCTGCGCGACACTTTGCAGCGGATTTCCGGGTCGGCCACGCAACTGGCGTCGGCAGCGGAAGAACTCAACAGCGTCACCGACGAAAGCGCACGCGGCCTGGTGCAGCAGAACAACGAAATCGAACAAGCGGCCACCGCGGTCAACGAAATGACCAGCGCCGTGGAAGAAGTTGCGCGCAACGCGGTGAGCACCTCGGAAGCCTCGAAGAACGCCACGACCTCGGCCGGCGATGGTCGTGATCTGGTGCAGGAAACCGTCAGCGCCATCGAACGCATGAGCGCCGATGTGCAGAGCACAGCATCGTTGATCGGTGATTTGGCCAATGAATCCCGTGACATCGGCAAGGTGCTGGATGTGATTCGTGGTCTGGCGGATCAGACCAACCTGCTGGCGCTGAACGCGGCGATTGAAGCGGCGCGTGCTGGTGAAGCGGGTCGTGGGTTTGCGGTGGTGGCGGATGAAGTGCGCGCCTTGGCGCATCGCACGCAGCAGTCGACCAGTGAAATCGAGCGGATGATCGGCAGCATTCAGAGCGGCACCGAACACGCGGTGGATTCGATGCGCAACAGCACCGAACGTGCGGAGTCGACGCTGAACATTGCTCGCGGCGCGGGGATGTCGCTGGATACGATCAACACTGCCATTGTTGAAATTAACGAGCGCAACCTGGTGATCGCCAGCGCGGCGGAAGAGCAGGCGCAGGTGGCGCGCGAGGTCGATCGTAACCTGGTGAATATTCGGGATTTGTCGGTGCAATCAGCGACCGGGGCCAATCAGACGAGTGCGGCGAGTAATGAGCTGTCGCGGCTGGCGCTGGATCTGAACAACATGGTTGGGCGGTTTAGCCTCTGACTCACTGATCAAAAGCAAAAGCACCCTCACCCCAGCCCTCTCCCAGAGGGAGAGGGGGAAAGGGAGCAGATTGGGGGCCTTTCAGATTTTGAGTTCGACTCGATATTGCAAGTCGGCGTAGGTCGAACAGACACCTCGGTCAGTCCCCTCTCCCTCTGGGAGAGGGCTAGGGTGAGGGTTTTTTTGACAGCATCACATTTCAACAGGTTAGAATCGCTGGCACGCAGACTGCATGGTCAGTTTGTGCCCGTCTTTACGCTTCTGGAGTACTGCCTTTGAATGCGACGACCATCAACAGCCTGTTCTTGATCGGCGCGTTGCTGGTAGGTGCAAGCATTCTCGTCAGCTCACTCTCCTCCCGTCTCGGCATCCCGATTCTGGTCATTATCCTCGCAGTCGGCATGGCCGCCGGGGTTGATGGCGGCGGGATTATTTTCGATAACTACCCAACGGCCTATCTGGTCGGCAACCTCGCACTGGCGGTGATCCTCCTCGACGGCGGCTTGCGCACACGGGTCTCGAGTTTCCGCGTGGCCCTGTGGCCGGCGTTATCGCTGGCGACGGTCGGGGTGTTGATCACCACCGGGCTGACCGGCATGGCCGCCGCATGGCTGTTCGACCTGAACCTGATCCAAGGCCTGCTCATCGGCGCCATCGTCGGCTCGACGGACGCCGCAGCGGTGTTCTCCTTGCTCGGCGGCAAAGGCCTGAACGAACGGGTTACGGCCAGCCTGGAAATCGAATCCGGCAGCAACGACCCGATGGCGGTGTTTCTCACCGTGACCCTGATCGACATGCTCGCCAGCGGCCAGACCGGCCTGCACTGGAGCCTGCTGACCCACCTGATCCGCGAGTTCGGCATCGGTGGCGTGATCGGTCTCGGTGGTGGCTGGCTGATGCTGCAACTGGTCAACCGCATCAACCTGGCTGCCGGTCTCTATCCGATTCTGGTGATCGCCGGTGGTCTGGTGGTGTTCGCCCTGACCAACGCCTTGCACGGCAGCGGCTTCCTTGCGGTGTATCTGTGCGGTCTGGTGATCGGCAACCGCCCGGTGCGCAGCCGTCACGGCATTCTGCACATGCTCGACGGCATGGCGTGGCTGGCGCAGATCGGCATGTTCCTTGTGCTGGGGCTGCTGGTGACGCCGCATGATTTGTTGCCGATCGCCCTGCCCGCCCTCGGTCTGGCGCTGTGGATGATTCTGTTCGCGCGACCGCTGTCGGTGATGGTCGGTCTGCTGCCGTTCAAAGCCTTCCATGGCCGCGAAAAAGCCTTTATTTCCTGGGTCGGCCTGCGCGGCGCGGTACCGATCATTCTCGCGGTGTTCCCGCTGATGGCCGGACTGCCGAATGCGCAGCTGTACTTCAACCTCGCCTTCTTTATCGTGCTGGTGTCGCTGTTGGTGCAGGGCACAAGCCTGCCGTGGGTCGCTAAATTGTTGAAGGTGACGGTGCCGCCGGAGCCTGCGCCGATTTCCCGGGCGGCGCTGGAAGTCCATGTCACCAGCGAGTGGGAGCTGTTCGTTTATAAGCTCGGCGCGGAGAAATGGTGCATCGGTTCACCCCTGCGTGAGCTGAAAATGCCCGAAGGCACGCGCATCGCGGCCCTGTTTCGTGGCCAGCAACTGCTCCATCCGTCGGGTAGTACGGTGCTGGAAGTCGATGATTTGCTGTGTGTTATCGGCCATGAACACAACTTGCCGGCCCTCGGAAAACTGTTCAGCCAGGCGCCACAACGCGGTCTCGATCTGCGTTTCTTCGGTGACTTCGTTCTCGAAGGAGACGCCCAGCTTAAAGCGGTTGCAGCGCTGTATGGCCTGCCGGCCGAGGGCATCGATCCGGACATGACCCTGGGCGCCTTCATCGCGCAGAAAGTCGGCGGCGCACCGATCGTTGGCGACCAGGTGGAGTGGAACAACACCCACTGGACGGTTGCGGTCATGGACGGGAACAAGATCGGCAAAGTGGGCGTCAGATTCCCCGAAGGAAGT
>Ga0160457_1000746_pt1 | contig 11950 bp, 10 predicted proteins | sample HID1972M_E6MG_FD_108242 | JGI IMG/M metagenome (GOLD analysis project Ga0160457, IMG submission 108242) | Enriched pill bug-associated microbial communities from UW Madison campus, WI, USA - HID1972M_E6 MG | ecosystem: Host-associated > Arthropoda: Insects > Digestive system > Unclassified ... | reverse complement strand
CGTAAGCTCATACGCAATTTTTACTTCTTCTTCGCCCATCGTATTGGCAAAAGCGGCATAAAAAGTTTCAGGATCCATATAAACCGGGTCATCTCCTTCAAAAGGATTAGCAATCGTGGCACTGTTTTTCACAAATGACCAATCGAATGTTACCATAGCATTGGGAGCAACAGAACTGATAGCAATACCGGCTTTAACAATATCCAGATTAACCAGGCGCTGTACAATTAAACCACCAACGGAATGCCCAATAACAATTGGCCTTTCCGGTAAACCATAAATCAGCGTTTCAACTGCTGTCAGGACATCCTGAAGACTTAATTTTCCAAGTCCTTCAGGTACATTTGCCCGCAATTCTTCAGGCTCACCTTCATGAAAAGGCCATGCCGGTGCTATACAATTAAAACCTTTTGCTTCAAAATAATCAATCCATCTTACCCAGCTTTTAGGATTCTGGAACATGCCGTGAATAAATATAATAGTGTTTTTCATAAGAGAATATATTTGTTTTCTTTATTATAGTGATACCATACTTTTTCATAACCACACAAAAAAAGAATTGTTCTTAAATATTATCAGGATAGACAGTGCTGATTTTTTATATATTTATCAATTATATATACTTCACGATTTAACAATGGCCGATTTAGTTCTTCAGTTCAGTAGTGAACAGTTGTTGGAAATTCTGGCCCTGGCGCCTAATGCAACGGCAATTTATACCGGGGAGGAGCTCATCATCCAGACTGCAAATGATGCAATGATCAATTTCTGGGGCAAGGACAGGCGTGTCATTGGCCGGCCGCTGGAACAAGCAGTGCCTGAACTCCGCGGCCAGCCCTTTATCCCCATTATGCAAACTGTATGGCGCAGTGGCGAAACCTATATAGGTAAGGATAAAGAAGCAAAATTGTTTGTTGACGGTAAACTGCAAACTTTTTATTTCGATTTTATTTATCGCCCCCTTAAAGACGAACAAGGCAAAGTCTATTGCATCCTCCACACGGCAAGTGACGTAACTGCTTATTACCTTAACCGCAGGGAGCTTGAGAAATCGCGGGAAAACGAATCAGACTTGCTGGAAGAACAACAGGTCATGAATGAAGAGCTTTTAGCTATAAATGCAGAACTGCAGGCCACTCTGAAAGAACAAGCGAGTACAAATGAATACCTGGCAGAAACGCAGTTGGTACTCAGGGCATTGGTCAACAAACATGCAGAAAGTGAGGGACGTTTCCGGTTCATGGTACAGCAGGCCCCCGTAGCCATCTGTATTTTAATGGGCAGGCGCTTGCAGATAGAATCTGCCAACGATAGAATGCTCAATATTTTTGGAAAAACATCTAATATAATTGGTAAGAACTTGTCCAAGGCACTTCCTGAACTTGAAGGACAGCCATACCTGGAACTGCTGGATAAAGTTTACCTTACAGGTGAAACTTATTATGGTAAAGAAGGAGTAGCCAGGATCGAACATAACGGACAGCTCACAGACGGTTACTTTGATTTTATTTACAAACCTTTACTGGATGAAAACCGGCGTACCACCTGCGTTATAGTCGTAGCTGTCGAAGTTACAGCACAGGTAAATGCACGCAAGAAACTGCAAAAGGCAGAAGAGCAGCTAAGGTTTGCTATCGAAGCCGCCAATGTAGGCACCTGGTTCATTAATGGAAATACAAACGAGTTCATCCCTTCGGTTCGTTTAAAAGAAATGTTTGGCTACGCAGCCGACGAAGAATTATCCCTGGATGAAGCCCTGAACCTAATCCACAAAGATTACCGTGACCAGGTAATCCGGGCTATTGAGGCAACGATGACAAAAGGAGAGCCATACAATGTTGAGTATCCCATAACAGGTGACGATGATAGCATACGCTGGGTAAGATCCTATGGAAAACACGAACATGACATAAATGGGGGGGCGCCACATTTTTCCGGAATTATGATCGACATCACCGAACAGAAACTGGATGATATCCGTAAAAATGACTTCATTGGTATGGTAAGCCATGAACTGAAAACACCACTGACCAGTTTGAAGGGCTATGTGCAGATCCTTGGCAGCAAGGCCCGTAAACAAGAGGATGCTTTTATGGCCAGCGCATTGCAAAAAGCAGAAATACAGGTCAATAAAATGAGCAGTCTGATCAATGGTTTTTTAAATGTATCCCGGCTTGAATCCGGCAAGATTATTCTCGACAAGCAGTATTTCCGTGTGGATGAAATCATAAGGGATATTATTGATGATACCCTAATAACCAGCACTAACCACACAATTACGCTGCATCCTTGCGGGCCTTTTTCGGTATATGCAGATCAGGAAAAGATAGAAGCCGTGATTTCCAACCTCTTGAGCAATGCAATCAAGTATTCCCCAGGCAGTAAAAACATTGAAATAACCTGCAAGCTGTGCGGAGATGCTGTACAGATAAGTGTTAGTGATGAAGGCATGGGAATCAGGAAGGAAGATATGGAAAAATTGTTCGAGCGTTACTACCGTGTAGAAGGTAAATTAACCAAAGACATTTCTGGTTTTGGGATCGGGTTATACCTCTCAGCGGAGATTATTGCACGTCATGGAGGCAAAATATGGGTAGAAAGTGAAGTCGGCAAGGGTTCTGTCTTTCATTTCAGCCTTCCCTTAACGGCACAACCATAAAAAGTTAACCGGCCAGATGGTGCTGGATCCTTTCCAACAATACATTAAGGTCGAATGGTTTGGCAATAAATTCATCGGGACGGCACTGTCTGGTGGCTATTTCGCTCGAATGTGCAGACATCATCAGGACAGGCACGGCCGATGTCCTGGGATCTGCCTTGATCTTGTCACAAATGCCGATACCATCGCCATCCGGCAGCATCACGTCTACCAGGTACAGTTGGGGGACTTCCAGGCTAAAGACATCAGTGAAATCGGCCACATTTCTTAATAATGTCACCTTAAAGCCCTCTTTTTCCAAAAAAAAATCCAATATGAAGCCAATGTCTTCATTATCTTCAATAACGAATATACTGTGTCGCATAAGAATCGCTTAGGTTTCGGTTGTGTATACCTATAACCTATGAAAGGCGAAATAGTTTTTTAATATTTACCCTGGAATACTTAAGCAAGACAAGACCACATGGAAGAAGCCGGGCCTGGCCCGGCCTTTAATTACTTTTTAGATTTTATCGTACAACCGATGGCTTTGGTGAACGCAACTTTAGGTTGGTTCCCGGTTAGCAGGGCACTAACTGCGTCATCAAGATATTTAACTTTATCCGGATTTGTATTTTCCGTATCGTTATCAATAGCGCCAATATAAGCCACTTTATTGCCCTCACTGGTTTTATTCAGCAAATACACATGAGGAGTCCGTTCCGCTCCGAATTGCCTGGTGATCTTCTGGCCCGGATCGGACAGGTATACAAAAGGATACTTTTTAGCTGTCGACCTTTCCTGCATGGCTTTAAAAGCATCCCCCTTAGAAACTTCAGGATCGTTCGGGTTTACTGCAATAACCGGAAAGCCTTTAGGTGCATACTCATTATGCAGAGCAATAATCCTGTCTTCATAAGCCTGCGAAACCGGGCAGGTATTGCAGGTAAAAACAACAATATACCCTTTTGCCGTTTTATAGTCATCAAGCGATACCTCTTTGTTATCTACGTTCTTCAGGGTAAAACCAGGCACTAAACTGCCGGGCTGATATCCGCTGGTCTGCGCAGCAGACTGTAAACCTACTGCCAGTAAAAAAATGGTGATTAAACGTTTCATGGCATTATTTATTTATTTTATAAAAATTTAATAGTTCTTTATAAGTAAGCTCATTTGAGATAAACTGACGATGTTGCCGGGCGGTATTTACAATCAAGGTGGCCGGAATCGTACCTGACCAGCTTTTATCCACCTTGTCAATAAAAACCTGCTGGTCCTTTTCATTGACCAGGAAGACCTCGCTGCTCAGCTTCATCCGCTTCACAAAGGGATTTACCTCAGTTTCAAGCTTAGACCTGAAATCCAGGCTCAGTAAAAGCACTTTAAGTTTAGCTGAAGAGAACGTTTTCCGGAGCCGTTCAAAATAGGGCAGTTCCTTCACACAGGGTGCACACCAGGTAGCCCATAAATTGATCACATATACGGTATCTTTTCCAAGTTCCAGGCGTTGATTTAGCTCGTCTGCAGTAAGCAATCCAACCTTCTGGGCTTTTGCCTGCATAAAGAAAAGACAAAATGCAATTGAAATAATGAGTGCTTTCATAGTTATTGTTTATTACACCGCCATCGCCACATAAAGATAATAAATTAAGCGACCTAAAAAAAGCTGTAAGAAATCTTTATCGCTGATTTGACCGGATCACTAATTCTCTCCTACACCCAGTCTTTCGTTGATACAAACAACTCAAAATTATAAAGTTATTCAAAAATAGTAATCACATTCCCGGAAATCAGTCGCTTGTGCAACAGCAATAGTATAATAAAATAATGATTTGTTAACATTATATTGTTTGTTTATCTTTTAATTTGTTTAAAATTGTTTTAATTTATTATTTTTTATTAAAATAGCAACACTAAATACTTGTAACAATTAAAAACCGATATATGAAACATCATCCCGTCTGTTTAGCCGCAAAAATTAGTTTATATATGCTGTTGCTGTTTGGCACCGCATTTCCCGGATGGGGTCAGCAGAAATTTGTCAGCCCAAAATTGTCTGACTCAGCAGCCTGGTCTGTTATATTACTTCCTGATCCGCAGAACTATGTTAAGTTTGAGCGGAATCAGCCCATTCTGGATATCATGATGGACTGGATAACCGAGCGGATTGACTCACTGAATATTAAAATGGTCATGTGTACAGGCGATCTGGTAGAGCATGATGATATTATTAATCCCGATGGTAAAAAAATGGATCAGACCGGTCCCCAGCAATGGAGGGCAGTAGCCAGAGCTTTCGGCAAGCTGGATGGAAAAATTCCTTATGTAACGGCTACAGGGAACCATGATTATAACATTTTCAGTTATACACATAAACCGAAGACTACTCATTTTCCTGACTATTTTCCGGCGGAAAAGAATTTCCTGAACCAGCGCTTATTGCGGGAAGTAGCACCTAATATCTATGGCAATAACAGCCTGGAAAACGCGGCATATGAATGGCGTTCGCCACAGGGCAAATATTACTTATTCTTATCTATTGAATTTGCACCGCGAGATACCATACTTACCTGGGCAAAAGAACTGGTGGCACAACAAAAATACAAAGATCACTCGGTGATATTGCTTACCCATGCTTATCTTAAATCCACCAATGAGCATATTGAGAAAGAGGGGTATGATCTTGCCGGTGCAAATTACGGGAAAGCCATATGGGAAAAACTTGTCTATCCTTCGGCCAATATAAAAATGGTTATTTCAGGTCATATAGGCGGTACCAATGACGCAAGGAAACATGTGGCTTTCCGGACAGATAAAAACAGTGCAGGGATAAATGTACAGCAAATGACGTTCAATGCACAGGCCATGGGTGGAGGACATTATGGAAATGGGGGAGATGGCTGGCTGCGGATCCTTGAATTCCTACCCGATGGGAAAACAGTAAAAATTAAAACTTTCTCTCCGCTATTCGCCATTTCTCCTTCTACACAAGGGCTGGCATGGAGAAGGGAAGCGTATGATGAATTCAGTTTTAAGCTGGAATGACGCTTATAGATGCTTTATTTTATTTAAAAAACTTTTATTTAATTTTATTTTGTTTTAAACTCTTTAATTTTGTTAATTTGATGAATGGTTATGAATTTCAGTTTGAATCTTAATCAGCGAACCTTATATAAAAACTGTACCGAACATTATGTCTTTCACTATCATTCCTGAACGCAGGCGTTGGTTGATCATACTGGTTATATTCCTGGCCATCATCTTTAATTATTTTGACAGGCAGATTGTCTCTATCCTGAAGCCGGTTATAAAAAAAGAATTTAATCTGGCTGATGACGGTTATGCTTTCATTATCAATATTTTCACCGTATGTTATGCTGTCATGTATCCGGTAACTGGCTGGCTGGTAGATAGATTTGGGGCTAAACTCACCATGTTCTTTGGCATCATAGGCTGGTCGTTGGCCAGTATCGGCGGCGGTATATCCAGGACTGTCGGACACTTCGCTTTTTTCAGGGGCATGCTTGGCATGGCCGAGCCCACCAATTTTCCTGCACAGCTGCGCGTGGTAACCATCTGGTTTCCCGGAAAGCTAAGAGCAACAGCTAATAGTCTTTGTGTGGCGGGGAGTTCCATTGGGGCAATTATTGCGCCTCCGTTGGTGGCTTGGCTGGCTATCACTTTTAATTGGCACCTTGTTTTTATTGTAGCAGGTATTGCGGGTCTGGTCATTGCACTTTTATGGATACTGGTCTATCGTGAACCGCCTGCCAGTATTATGGAAGAGGCTACAGACAGTATAAATTCCAAAGAAAAGGAAGGATTTAAATGGACGCAGTTATGGACTACTAAAAGTTTGTGGGGCGTATTGCTTATCCGTTTCGTTACCGATCCGGTCTGGTATTTTTGTCTCTTTTGGTTGCCGGGATACCTGCAAGAACAATCAGGTCTTTCCCTAAGCCAGATGGGCTTATATGGCTGGATACCCTTCCTCGTGGCCGACCTGGGTGCTATAGGCACCTCTGCATGGTCAGACTGGATGGTACGGAAAGGCCAGCAGCCTTTGAAAGCAAGAAAGATCATGTTAACCTGCGTAGCGGTACTTAGCCCATTCTGTATTTTAACGCCATATCTGCCCAGTGCATTTTCTACTTTACTCATCTTCAGCATTGTTGCCGTAGCTTGTCTGAGCTGGCTGTTCACTGTTAGTGTGGTGGTGGCCGAAGCATTCCCCAGTAAAAATGTGGCTAGTGTACTGGGGATCGCCGGCGGATTCGGTGCTGGTGGCGCCGTACTGTTCAATTACTTCGTGGGACAGCTCATGGGGCAGGTAGGGGCAGCGCAAATATTTATCCTGATGGCATTTTTACACCCCATAGGTGTACTACTTCTATGGACCATGATCAAACCTGAAAAACCAATTATTGCATAAACAAATACGATTCATATAGCTATGGAAAAAGAAAATATAACCATAACAGAACCAGCCAGGGCAATCCCTGTCCGGTCCAGCGTAGACGTCCTGGTTGTCGGTGGCGGTCCCTCAGGTTTAATTGCGGCGCAGGCAGCGGCCGATGATGGGTTAAAAGTAACGCTTATCGAAAGCCGGAGTTTTGTGGGCGGTAATATGACCATAGGTCTGCCTGTTTTAGGCTTCCTGGGCCAAAAAGGAAACCAGATCATCAAAGGTTTACCGCAGAAATTTATAGACCGGTTAAAAGAAAAGAATGCAGCAAGTGAACACCGTCCATGTCCGTTACATATGAGCCTGACACTGGTAGAACCCGAAGCGGTAAAGAACGTTGGTCTCGAAATGTTGCTGGAAAGCGGGGTAGACGTTTTGTTATACGTTTTCTGTGTGGGGGTAGTCATGGAAGGCAACCATCTGAACGGAGTCATCATAGAAAGTAAGTCGGGCAGAGAAGTCATACTGGCCAAAACCATCATTGATTGCACAGGTGATGCCGATGTAGCATACCGGGCAGGTGTGGAATGCGAGCAGGGAAATGAAAACGGCGGTGTACAGCCACCAACATTGATGTTCTGCCTTGGGGGTGTAGATACCGAAAAATTACGGTTAAGTATTTCTCAAGAACCAAGAACATACCTGACAGATTTCATTCCAAACGAATATTTCGGACAGAATAACCAGTTCATCGTGGTAGGTTTAAGATCACTGATCCAGAAAGCCCAGGCCGATGGCCTGAATTTACCTACAGAACGTACCATTGTTATTACAGGGCTTAGAGAGGGGGAAATTTGGGTAAACATGACCAGGGTAAACGGCGTAGACGGCACAGACCCGGCAAGCCTCTCCTTTGGCGAGGCTGAAGGCAGGAGACAAATCCACGATATCCAGAAATACCTGATTAATTATGTACCGGGCTTTGAAAATGCCTATTTCACCAAAATGGCCCCTTTTATTGGCATCAGGGAAACCCGCAGAATTGTAGGTAAATATATAATGACCGCGGCAGATGTATTGAACTGCGGTCGTTTTGACGATGCCATCGCAGTAGCCAGTTATCCGCTTGACCTGCACCATCCGCAAGGCGGAGGCTGTACCCTGGAATGGTGCGGCGACTGTTATGACATTCCTTACCGTTCGCTTATTCCGGAAAAAATAGAAAATCTGATCGTTGCCGGCAGATGTATTTCCTCTACTCATGAAGCTATGTCCGCCATTCGTGTAATGGCACCTTGTATGGCCATGGGTGAAGCCGCAGGGCGGGCTGCTAAACTTGCCATAAGGTCTGGTGTACTGCCTTCGCAGCTCAATGTAGATGAATTGCGCAGCGAACTTACAGCCAAAGGCGCTTTCTTAAACCCGGCAACAGTAACACAATCCTAATCCATTTCCATGACTTTATCTAGAAGAAACTTTGTTAAAAGTGTAGGCCTGGCCGCATCAGCGGCCAGCCTGCCTATTGGCGCCAGTGCTGCAGATTTTATTCCACCTGGCCATAGTAAAGGCAATATCCATAAAATAATGGGTTGCAACATAAGGGTTGCACTGCCCGAAGATGATGCTGCAGGCAGAGGATGGGCGGCTCGAAAAGATTTATGTATTAAAACTATTAAGGCGCAAAAAGCAGATATTATCGGTTTTCAGGAAGTTTTAAGGGTACAGTCAGAAGATCTCCAAAGGGCCATGCCGGATTATTTTTGTTTCGGTTTTGAAGGCCCGGAGATGGATGTGAACCGCGAAACCTATAATGGAATTGCCAAAAATCTCGTCATGTTCTCCAAAAAACGATATGGTATGCTATCGGCGGGCTGTTACTGGCTTTCCGAAACCCCGGAAATCGGCGGAAGTTTGTCCTGGAACACAGCCAGAGCAAGACATGTCAATTGGGTACGGCTAAAGGATAAAGAATCGGACAAAGAATTCAGGGTCTTAGTGATTCATCTTGACCATAAAGAACAGGGAGCGCGGGAAAAACAAATTGAACTCATGATAAGGGAAAGCGCACAGTACACCAAAGATTTTCCACAATTACTGATTGGTGATTTTAATGTAGATGCGGCAAATCCTGTATACAATATTTTGGAAAAGTCAGGTTGGTCAGACACCTATAAGACAATTCATGAAACCTCAAACCCTGGACCCACTTTCCATAATTTTCAGGGCCTGGCGTATAAAAAATCACCTGCAACAGGAAAAATAGATTTCATTTTTACTAAAGGACGATTAAAAACCGAGACAGCAGGAATTATATACGATCATGTAAATGACCTTTATCCGAGCGATCACTTTTTTATCAATGCCGAGCTGAGTTTTGTGTAAGAGAAAAAGTGTTAAGCAGCAATAATCACCTTTACACCTCTCTCTTCAATTTGTTTAACAATATTATCAGCAACCTTGTCATCCGTTACCACATAATGCACCTGTTCAAACCCACAGATTTTGCCCATACCTCTCCGGTCGAATTTAGAGCTATCCGCCAATATCACCGTGGTTTGAGCAGTTTCTATCATTTTCTGGTTCAGAGTAGCTTCGGCCAGGTTAGTAATAGAAAAACCAAAATCTAGGTCTATTCCGTCCACACCTAAAAACAAAACACCGCAGGAAATTTCAGCAAGGATACGCTCTGCATAAGCACCCGCCACAGAAGAAGAATTCGCCCGGATCAAACCGCCTAACTGCAATACCTCCACATTAGGACGGTTACTTAGTTCAAGGCCAACTTTCAGCGCCGGAGTAATGACTGTCACGTGTTTAGCCGGGTGAAGACAGCGCGCCAGTTCAAACATAGTTGTTCCTGAACCAATACATATAGAATCACTCATGCCGATTAGCGCTAAAGCCGCTTTAGCTATTTTTTGCTTCTCCTCAGAATTGATAAATTCTTTTTCATTGATCGTCCGTTCGGCCGCATAAGGATTATTGATTGATCCGCCGCCCCTGGTTCTGAATAAAAGATTTTTATCTTCAAGTAATTTCAAATCCTTTCGGATCGTTACACCGGACACTTTCATCAAATCGGTAAGTTCAATAATATTAACTTTTCCGTTCTCTTTTAGTTTTCTGAGGATAAATTCATGTCTGTCGGTAATATTCTTCATAATAAAGCGCTTATAGATGACTGTTGTTAAAGGTATTTAAAAAAAACAAATGTAAAGCAAATTTAACCTTCAAAATGGATTTAACCGTTAAAATTTATAATTTGTTAATATTAGACTTACATAATATTTACATTAATAGGCGAATATTGCTTTCATAATATTAATTTTTGTTTTATTTTGTTTTTATTACTTTAATTTGTTTATTTGATCATTCATTTCGATTCCTGGCAAAGAATAGAATTACAGATTGATAAGTTGAAGTGATACCTACAAAAGAAACCAAATATCATTTATCCAATAAACTTGTTATGAAAAAAAAGTTCTACGCAGATCTCTTCAAAAAGATGCAGCTTGGGGTATTGTTATTCTGCCTTATGCATGCTGCGGGTTATGCCCAGACAACTGTTCCTATTACCATAAAAGGTAAAATAACGGAACAAAACGATGGCGGGCCTGTTCCCGGCGCCTCCATAAAAATAAAAGGGTCCGCGAACGGCACTTCTACAGATGTGAACGGTAACTATACGATCGCTGCAAAATCTGGCGATATACTGGTTTTCAGTTCGATCGGTTATGAAGAGCAAGAGATTCCGGTTGTTAAACAAACTACTGTTAATATTTCTTTTACTTCCAGTACACAAGGCCTGGATGAAGTAGTTGTAGTTGGTTTCGGTACCCAGAAAAAAGTAAACCTAACCGGAGCAGTCTCCTCCATTTCTTCGAAAGATTTAACTGCCCGGCCAGTCGGACAGGCCTCTTCCGCTTTGCAGGGCCTCGCCACAGGTGTTACGGTTACACAATCTTCAGGACAGCCGGGTGCTGACGCGGGCACTATCCGCATCAGGGGTATTGGTACACTGTTAGATGCAAATCCCTTAGTTCTGATAGACGGAGTGGAAGGTTCTATTAACGCACTTGACCCCAATATCATTGATAATGTTTCTGTTCTTAAAGATGCCGCATCTGCCTCCATTTATGGATCAAGAGCTGCCAATGGGGTAATCCTGGTGACCACCAAAAGGGCAAAAAACAACCAATTGTCCGTGACCTATAACGCTTATGCCGGTTTCCAAGACCCGACCAATCTTCCCGATATGGTTGATGCCATTGACCATATGGTACTCACCAATCTGGCTTACACCAATACAGGCAAGGCTCCTTTGTATCCGGAAACGTTGTTACAGGCCTACCGCGACAACCCGGGAAACACCGACCTTTATCCCAATACAGACTGGCAAAAAGAAGTATTGACAGGTTCAGGATTCATGCAAAGTCATTTTATCAGTATAAACGGAGGAGGAGAGAAGATCCGCTTCCTTACTTCAGCCGGTTATTTCGATCAGAAGGGAATTATCGAATCCTCAGATTTTAAAAGGTACAGCATCAGAAATAATACCGACGTCAGGTTCTCCGATAAACTTAGCCTTAAAGTAGATCTTCAGGTATTAACCAGTACAATGTTAGAACCCGGATCAGGCACATCATCTGTTTTTCACTGGATGAACCGTATACCGGCCAATCAGGCATTCCGTTATTCCAATGGAAACTGGGGTGAAGGATGGAACGGAACCAATCCTGTTGCCCTCACCAGGCCTGAAGGAGGCTTCCGGAAAAACACCAGCCCTTCTGCACAACTAAATGCAACCCTGAATTATCAGCCATACAAATGGTTAAAGGCGGAGATTACTGCAGCACCGAGATATGCGCAATCAGAAGACAACAATTTCCACCGCGCCATTGTTACCT
>Ga0160457_1000742_pt1 | contig 12011 bp, 8 predicted proteins | sample HID1972M_E6MG_FD_108242 | JGI IMG/M metagenome (GOLD analysis project Ga0160457, IMG submission 108242) | Enriched pill bug-associated microbial communities from UW Madison campus, WI, USA - HID1972M_E6 MG | ecosystem: Host-associated > Arthropoda: Insects > Digestive system > Unclassified ... | reverse complement strand
GGCCGACGCTTTCTGATGCACTCATGACGTTCTCCATCAAATTCCGGTTGCGGCACTGAGCAAGTGCCCACTGGGCCGGACAATTGGCCCCTGACTGGTTATCATGGCGGCGTTTATTTGCGGACTGCCCCCATGGTTGATTCTTACGACGACTCCCTCGATACGGGAGAAAAAAGCAAATCTCAGGTCAAACGCGAGCTGCATGCTCTGGTTGACCTTGGCGAGCGCCTTACAACACTCAAGCCTGACTTGATCGCAAAACTGCCACTGACCGACGCCATGCGCCGGGCCTTGGCCGATGCGCCCAAGCACACCGCGAATATCGCGCGGAAACGGCATTTGCAGTTCATCGGCAAACTGATGCGCGACCAGGACACTGACGCGATTCTGACCTTGCTCGATCAACTCGATGCCTCCACTCGCCAATACAACGAGCGTTTCCATAACCTGGAACGCTGGCGCGATCGCTTGATCGCGGGCGACGATGCCGTGCTGGAAAAATTCGTCGTCGAGTACCCGGACGCCGACCGACAGCAATTGCGTTCCCTGATCCGTCAGGCTCAGCACGAGGTTGCGCAAAACAAACCTCCTGCTTCCAGCCGCAAGATCTTCAAGTACATTCGTGAGCTGGACGAGACTCAACGCGGTCTGCGCTGATCTCATCCTTGTAGGAGCTGCCGAAGGCTGCGATCTTTGTTTTTAAAATCAAAAGATCGCAGCCTGCGGCAGCTCCTGCACACGTTTCTTTATGCGCCCGTACCACCGACGGTGATCGCATCGATTTTCAGCGTCGGCTGACCCACGCCCACCGGCACCGACTGCCCATCCTTGCCGCACGTGCCCACACCGCTGTCCAGCGCCAGATCGTTACCGACCATCGACACCCGGCTCATCGCCTCAGGGCCGTTGCCGATCAACGTCGCGCCTTTGACCGGCGCGGTGATCTTGCCGTCTTCGATCAGGTACGCCTCGCTGGTGGAGAACACAAACTTGCCGCTGGTGATGTCGACCTGACCGCCGCCGAGGTTGGCGCAGTAGATGCCCTTCTTCACCGACGCGATGATTTCCGCCGGATCGCTTTCGCCACCGAGCATGTAGGTGTTGGTCATGCGTGGCATCGGCAAGTGCGCGTAAGATTCACGACGACCGTTACCGGTACGGGCCACGCCCATCAGACGCGCATTGAGCTTGTCCTGCATGTAACCCTTGAGCACGCCGTTTTCGATCAGCGTGGTACACTCGGTCGGCGTGCCTTCGTCGTCGACACTCAGCGAACCACGACGGCCGCTCAAGGTGCCGTCATCGACGATGGTGCAAAGCTTCGAGGCAACCATTTCGCCCATTCGCCCGCTGTAAGCCGAACTGCCCTTGCGGTTGAAATCGCCTTCCAGACCGTGGCCGACGGCTTCGTGCAACAGCACGCCAGACCAGCCCGAACCCAACACCACCGGAAAAGTACCGGCCGGGGCAGGGATCGCTTCGAGGTTCACCAGCGCCTGACGCAACGCTTCACGGGCGTAGCCCATGGCGCGGTCTTCGGCGAGGAAATAACGGTAGTCGGTACGCCCGCCGCCGCCATGCCCGCCGCGCTCGCGACGACCATTCTGCTCAACGATCACGCTGACGTTGAAACGCACCAAAGGGCGCACATCCGCCGCCAGACCACCGTCGGTGGACGCGACCAGAATCCGTTCCCAGACACCGGCCATGCTCACGCTGACTTGCTGGATACGCGGATCTAGCGCGCGAGTCGCGACATCGATGCTCTTGAGCAACTCGACTTTCTCGGCGCGGCTCAGCACTTCCAGCGGGTTATCCGGCGCGTACAACTGAGCGACGTCTTGAGTGGTGAACGCCTGCACCGTGCCGTTTTGCCCGGCACGGGAGATCGAACGTGCCGCGCGAGCCGCTGCGCCGAGGGCTTCGAGGGTGATCGCGTTGCTGTAGGCGAAACCGGTTTTCTCACCGGATTGCGCGCGCACGCCAACGCCCTGATCGAGGTTGAAGCTGCCTTCCTTGACGATGCCATCTTCCAGCGCCCAGGACTCGGAGATCTGTCCCTGGAAATACAGGTCGGCGGCATCGATGCCCGGGCCGGCCAGATCGCCGAGTACGCCTTGCAGGCTCTCGATGGTCACGCCGCCCGGTGCCAACAGGTGATCACTGACTGAGGACAACAACTCGCTCATAGGTTTACGCCTTAAATTCATGTTCTGAAGCAGGTCGCTGTGCGCCCTGCGAGAAAAACCGCCGATGACTCGTCACCGGCATCCGCGCCCTGATGGACGCTTGTTCACTGCTATCGCGTTCGGCCAACAACACCGCTTCGCCTTGATCCTGTTGCGCCAGCACGCGGCCCCACGGGTCGACAATCGCCGCATGGCCAAACGTTTCGCGCGGCCCCGGATGGGTTCCGCCCTGCGCTGCCGCCAACACATAACACTGGGTTTCGATGGCCCGCGCGCGAATCAGTACGTCCCAATGCGCTGCGCCGGTCACCGCGGTAAAAGCCGACGGTGCGGTAATCAATTCAGCACCGGCCGCGCGCAATTCGCTGTACAGCTCCGGGAAGCGCAGGTCGTAACACACGGTCAGGCCCAATTTGCCCACCGGCGTGTCCGCCACCACCACGCCACTGCCATAAGCATAGTCATCGGATTCGCGGTAACGGCCGCGATTGTCGGCGACATCGACATCGAACAGGTGCAGCTTGTCATAGCGTGCAACGATTTCGCCGTGTTCGTTGACCAGCAGCGAACAGGCATTGGCCTTGGCCGTCGGTTGATCCACCGGCGGCAACGGCAATGTGCCGGCCACTATCCATAACTTGAGGTCGCGGGCGGTCTGTTTCAACCATGGCAGGATCGGGCCGTCGCCCACTGCCTCGGCGCGGCCGATATCAGCGACGTCGCGACGGCCCATGGCGGCGAAGTTTTCCGGCAGCACCGCAAGCTTCGCGCCCCCGGCGGCAGCCTGTTCGAGCAGGCGCCGGGCCTGAGCCAGATTGGCCAGCACGTCACTCTGGCTGACCATTTGAATCACCGCAAAAGACATGGCCGCTCCTCGAAATCTGCATGTGACGGTGTAGGAGCTGCCGCAGGCTGCGATCTTTTGATCTGGCTTTTAAAAAACAACATCAAAAGATCGCAGCCTGCGGCAGCTCCTACACGGGGATAGCGTCATGCTACTCAAAAAGGCTTGTCGAAAGTGATTTTCGGCTCTTTCCACGGGCCTTTGACGGTGTATTTGACGCTGGCGAAGCGCGCCACCTGGTCGCCGATCAGCTTGTCGATCAGGAACAAAGCACCGCCAATCGCCGGGGCTCCGACGATCAGCGCGGCAATCGGCAGGTTGTTGGTCACCGGCAAGGTCACCATCAACTTGGCGTCGACTTGCTCCGCAACCATGTCCAGTTTGCCGTTGAGTTCGATGTTGCTCGACGGCCCGGTCAGGCGAATCGGCTCCTTGGTGTCGTAAACACCATTCGTCGCCACCAGCAGGCCTTTGACCCGGTCGTAGCTCAGGCCTTTGCCGAACAGGTCGGAGAAGTCCAGGCGCAAGCGACGACCAATCGAGTTGAAGTTGAGCAGACCGAACACGCGCAACGCCTGCGCGCCGCCCTCCACTTCAACGAACTGACCTTTGTTCAGCGAGGCATCGAGGGTGCCGGAGAAGCGCTTGGTCGCCAGCCACGCCGGCGAGCCCGGCCAGCGGCCATCGACGTCCATGTGGAAATCTTCGCTGGTCACGCTCGGCGCATAACCCCAGCCCTTGAGCACATCGGCGAGGTTCTTGCCGCTGATCCGCCCTTTGAACCAGCTGTTGCTCGAGCCCGCCGCGCCTTCCCAGCCGCCGTTGCCCTGCAAGAGGATGCCTTTGAGGCCCATGTCGAGGCTGTTCAGGGCGATGCCTTTGGCAGTCGGGCGAATTTTCAGCGACCAGCCACCGACCAGATCCTGGCCCTGGAACAATTGATTGATGGTGATATCCAGCGCGGGAATCTTCGTCGGATCGACCGAGGCCAAAGGATCGGGGGCGTTCTCGTCGGTCTGCACATTCGGATCCGCCGCCGGCAGCTTCACGTATTGCATGTTGACCGCAATCGCTACGCCCTTGGCGTCGGGCAGGCTGGCGGTGCCTTTAGCCTGCTGACTGTCGAGGGCCAACGCCCACGCGCCAGGTTTGCGATTGAGCTGCACCGACGCCTGATCCAGCGTGGTGCCGAACGCCGTCAGCTTGCCGACTTTGATATCCGCGCTGTTGAGCAATTTGTTGGCGCTGCCGCCCGGATCCTGCCCGGCGTACTTGTTGACCAGATCCTGCCACGGCGCGACGTCCAGCTCCGACAGCACACCGCGGATGCGCAAGCCCTTGGCACCCGGCAACACCGCCTCGCCCGCCCCGAGGAACAACTCACCGCGACCGTCAGCAAAACCGCTCGATGGCGCGGCATAGGTGAAGTTGGCCAGTTGATCGTAATTGACCCAATAACGCCGCTCCGGCCCTTGCAAGGTCATGCGGAACACCGTGTCGCGTCCGACATCCGCCGCCATGCCGAACGGTGCCGGCAGATCCACCGCCACGCCCTTGAGGTTGGAGCTGACCATTAATTGGCTGTCGGCGCCGTCCAGATTCAATTGCAGTTGATACGGAATCGTCCCGGACACCGGCAACGGTTGCGTCACCGCCAACCAGTCGGTGAGCTTTTTGACTTCGACCTGCCCTGTCGCCGCAACACGCGTTTTCAGCTTGCCCGGACTGCCGTCGGCAAAAATCTGCGCGGTCACCGGTTTGTCGAAGGCCCGTGCGCTGATGTTCTGCCCGCTGAGGCCTTTGGCGCTGTCGAAGCGGAAATCACCCTTGAGTTGGCTCAGCTCCAGCTTCGGCTCGGCCAGTTTCAACTTCGCGTTGGCGGTTTTGAAATCAACGAGGACTTTCGGCTCCTCGCCTTTGCCCAGCGGCACGTCGAGTTTGAGCTTGCCACGAAGATCCCCTGAGCCTTCCCAACCGGCGAAGGTTTCGCCCGTGCCGATCGGCGCATCCTGCAGAATCTTCAAACCATCGCCCAGACCACCGGCGAACGCGCCATCCAGCAGCAAGTGCGAGTTCTGCCCGGACGGCACATGCGGAATATTGACCGAGACATCGCTGACCTGGGTGTCGAGCAACTGACCCTTTTTCGCCAGAATGCGGACGCCGCTGTCCTCGATAAACACATCACCGCTGACCTTGCTGACGTGCGGCCAGCCCGGCTGGAATGCGAGTTCGGCGTCATGCACCTTGAAGAACAGACTGATGCTGCGATCGGCTTCTTTGGCGTCCTTGCTCAGCGAGCCCTGATATTGGAAGAAACCTTCGTCCACCGCGCCTTTGAGGATCGCTGTGCGCAGCCATTCGTCGAGCGCCGGGCTCAAGACTTCTGGCAGGTATTTGGCGGTGTAGCGACCGTCGCCGTCGACCAGACCGACGCGCAAGTCCATGTAGTCTTCCTGGCTGTGATCGAAATGCAGACGGATCAGGAAGTCGCCGGCAATCTTGCCCTCTTCGCCGAGCACCTTGAGGTACGGCGCGATCAGGGTGAAACCGTCTTTATCGAGTTTCCAGGTCAGGCGCGCATTGGCCTGAATGTATTGCCACGGCTTGGCAAAAATCGGATCGAGGTGCAGGACAAAATCTTTGCTGTCCATGCGCAGTTCGCCGCCGTCGAGGTTGCCACTGAGGCTGCCGCTGACATTTCGTGCAGCCGGAGCGCCGTGATAGGCATCGAAGCCGACCTTGTCGAGGTTGGCGGCGAAGCTGAATTTGGTGCCGTCAGTGGCCGCCGGACGGAAATCCAGCAGCACGTTGCGCAGGCCACCGGTCACTTTCAGGTGATCGACCACTTCGGCGAAACCTTTGGGTAACGGCCCGAGCGCGTTGAGCAGTGGCGTGATCGGCGTCAGATCCAGACGATCAGCCTGCAGATGCCAGAGCTCTTCCACTTTGTCGGTGGCGCGGGTCTGTTGCAGTTGAACGCGGGATTCCCAGCGGGTTTCGCCGAAATTCATCGCCAGCGAATCAAACGTCACCGCCGCGCCGTCGCCACCGTCGCGGTAGTACGCGTTGATGGCGAGGTTGTTGATCTGAATAGGCTTGCGCTCGCCATAGGCGCCGGTGACTTGCGGCGCGTTCAAGCGAACAGAGGCGCTTTGCAGCGTGCCCTTGGCCCAATCGATCCAGACCTCACCACCAGCCTTGATCTCGGAGAAATTCCACTGCTGGGTCAGGCGCTCGGGCAACCATTTCGCCCAATCGCTTTGCGGCAGACTGGCGTAGCCCTCGACCGTGCTGTCCTGCCATTGCTCGGGGCGCAGGCGCGTACGCAGATTGATCGCCACGGGCTGGCCGTCCGGCAGAGTCAAACGGGCATCGAGACGCTGGCGACTGGCGCCGGTTTTCAGGTTGATGCCGACATAGGTGAGGGTCATCGGCGCGTGATCCTGCGGCTGCAGGGTCACTTGGCTGTCGAGCACCGAGAGTTGCTGAATCATTTGCGAACGATTGAACAACTGCTGCGCATCCAGCGGTTGATCGTTCTGCACTGGCAGACCTTCCAGCGCCCAACTGCCGTCCTCGGCTTCCTTGAGGCTGATCTTCAGGCCATTGAGTTCCAGATGGGCAATACGCACTTCGCGCGCCAACAGGCTGGCCCAGAGATCAGGCACGGCGCGCACTTGATCCAGACGCAACGCATTGGCGCCGCTGCCGACCATCACATCGCGTGCCAGCAGAATCGGGGCGAAGCCGCTCCAGTTACCTTCAAGCTCGCCGATCTGCAATGGCATGCCAAGGGCGGCGCTGGCCTTGTCTTCGATGTCGGTGCGGTATTCGGCGACCAGCGGGGTCAGCTCGCGGCCGAGGCTGACGTACAACGCCATCAACACCAGAACCAACGCGCACAGGCCCAGCCCCCAACGGGTGAGTGCGGCCAGAATGCGTGTCAGACGCTCCATGTCAGATGGCTCCCATGGCAATAAAACTGCGAAAAGCTGAGGCCAGCCGCGGTAGAAAAAATGTGACGCAGGGGATCAGAGCAGCACCACGTCGTATTGTTCCTGGGAATACATGGTTTCCACCTGGAAGCGAATGGTGCGACCGATAAACCCTTCAAGTTCGGCGACGTTACCCGATTCTTCATCGAGCAGTCGATCAACCACTTTCTGGTTGGCTAGTACGCGATAACCCTCGGCCTGATAGGCACGGGCCTCACGCAGAATCTCGCGGAAAATCTCGTAACAGATGGTTTCCGGAGTTTTCAGTTTGCCACGACCCTGGCAACTGCTGCACGGCTCGCACAGCACTTGCTCAAGACTTTCGCGGGTGCGCTTGCGGGTCATCTGCACCAGGCCCAACTCGGTGATGCCGATGATGTTGGTCTTGGCGTGATCGCGCTCCAGCTGTTTCTCCAGCGTGCGCAGCACCTGACGCTGGTGCTCTTCATCTTCCATGTCGATGAAGTCGATGATGATGATCCCGCCCAGATTGCGCAGGCGCATCTGCCGGGCAATCGCGGTGGCGGCTTCGAGGTTGGTCTTGAAAATGGTTTCTTCAAGGTTGCGATGACCGACGAACGCGCCAGTGTTGACGTCGATGGTGGTCATGGCTTCCGCCGGATCGATCACCAGATAGCCGCCGGATTTCAGCGGGACTTTGCGCTCAAGGGCGCGCTGGATTTCGTCTTCAACGCCGTAGAGGTCGAAAATTGGTCGCTCGCCCGGGTAATGTTCCAGACGATCGGCGATCTCCGGCATCAGCTCGGCGACGAACTGCGTGGTTTTCTGGAAGGTTTCCCGCGAGTCGATGCGGATCTTCTCGATCTTCGGGCTGACCAGATCACGCAGCGTGCGCAAGGCCAGACCGAGGTCTTCGTAGATCACGCTCGGCGCGCCGATGGTTTTGATTTGTTCGTTGATCTGATCCCACAAACGGCGCAGATAACGAATGTCCATGAGGATTTCTTCGGCGCCAGCGCCTTCAGCCGCGGTGCGCAGGATAAAGCCGCCCGCCTCCTGAATGCCTTCTTTGGCCACACAATCGCTGACCACTTTTTTCAGGCGTTCACGCTCGGCTTCGTCTTCGATTTTCAGGGAAATGCCGACGTGGGCGGTGCGCGGCATGTACACCAGATAGCGCGACGGGATCGACAGTTGTGTGGTCAGGCGTGCGCCTTTCGAACCGATCGGGTCTTTGGTGACTTGCACCACCAGGCTCTGGCCTTCGTGCACCAGCGCGCTGATGCTTTCAACGGAGGAGCCTTCGCGCAGGGAAATTTCCGAGGCATGAATGAACGCGGCGCGATCCAGACCGATGTCGACGAATGCTGCCTGCATGCCCGGCAGTACCCGGACGATCTTGCCTTTATAGATGTTGCCGACGATCCCGCGTTTTTGCGTGCGCTCGACATGGACTTCTTGCAGCACACCGTTTTCGACCACCGCCACGCGCGACTCCATCGGCGTGATGTTGATCAGAATCTCTTCACTCATGGCAGGATCTCGTTCAGACATTTTCACGATAATGGCCGCATCTGGTTTCGTACGACGCTCATTGCGCGCTTAGGTTTTGCCAACAGGGTATGCCGAAATGGCCCAGCAGTTCTGCGGTTTCGCAAACAGGCAACCCGACCACCGCCGAGTAACTGCCATTGAGCCCGGCGACAAACACTGCGCCGAGGCCCTGAATGCCATAGCCACCGGCCTTGTCGCGGGGTTCACCGCTGGCCCAGTAGGCCGCGGCTTCTTCACGACTGATCGGGCGGAACCGCACCAGACTACGCACCACGCTCGACTCGCAACGCTCGTCGTCGAGTACGGCGATTGCCGTCAGCACTTCATGCTCCTTGCCGGACAACATCATCAGCATGGCGCATGCGTCGGCTTCGTCCACCGGTTTGCCGAGAATTTTACCGTCGAGCACCACAGCGGTATCCGCGCCCAGCACACAATGCTGTTCGGCGGACACAAGCGTGCGTCGCCCGGCCTCGGCTTTGCCGCGCGCCAGACGCTCGACGTAGGCCGAAGGGGATTCGTTGGTTAAAGGGGTTTCATCGATGTCCGCGCTGATGGCGGTGAACGGCACGCCGATCTGCGTGAGCAATTCACGCCGACGCGGCGAACCTGAGGCAAGGTAAAGCGACTTCATCACGACATCTCCCTGTTTAGTGCCCTGCCTCACAAATACTCTTCCCTGTTGGCGGCGTCACCGGTGCGGGCACATGCCTGATCGACTCAATTGATCTTGTAGCGGCGGCGCAATCCACGCAGAGCGAAGCTGATCCACGGCCAGAGCAAGGCGCTGACCAGTGCCGGCAATACCAGCGCCAGCGTCGGTTGACGGTTGCCGGTCAACGCGCTGAGCCACAGCTGCACGAGCTGGGCGAGGCCGAAGATCACCAGAATCACCAGGCACTGCTGCCACATCGGGAACATGCGCAAGCGCTGCTGCAACGAGAGGACGAGGAAAGTAATCAGCGTCAGGATCAAGGCGTTCTGCCCCAGCAGCGTGCCGTATAGCACGTCTTCAGCCAGGCCCAGACAAAACGCGGTGACCATCCCGACCGTTTGCGGCATGTACAGCGCCCAGAATGTCAGGAGCAGCGCCAACCACAGCGGGCGGAGGATTTCCATGAATTGCGGCAACGGCGAAACACTGAGCAGCAGGCCGATGGCAAAGGTCAGCCAGACGATCCAGCCGTTACGCGAGGCAGTCGCTCCGACCATTATTCTTGTCTCCCGGTGGTGGCGGGCGCAGTCACCGGCGGTTTCGCCGCTGGCCGTGCAGCCGGCTGAGCGGCCGGAGGTTTACTGGCGGCGGGCGGTTTAGACGCCGCTGGCGGTTTGCTCGCAGCCGGCTTGGCCGGTGTCGCAGCGGCAGCGGCCGGTGCGGCGGGCGTTGCTGCTGGAGTCGCCGCAGCGGCGGCAGGTGGCGTGACGGTTTTCGGCACAGTGGCCGGAATCACCGGGCCACCGCCCTGCGCGTCGAGATTTTCCTGGGCTTGCGCGGCGTCATTGGCGCGCTCTTCCGGCGTGCGGGTGTCGCTGAACACCAGCAGCATGTAGCGGCTGCGGTTCAGTGCTGCCGTCGGTACGGCGCGGACGATGGCGAAGGGCTGACCGGAATCGTGGATCACTTCCTTGACCGTCGCCACCGGGTAACCGGCCGGGAAACGCTGGCCGAGACCGGAGCTGACCAGCAGATCGCCTTCTTTGATGTCGGCGGTGTCGGCAACGTGGCGCAATTCCAGACGTTCCGGGTTACCGGTGCCGCTGGCAATCGCACGCAGACCGTTACGGTTCACCTGCACAGGAATGCTGTGAGTGGTGTCGGTCAACAGCAATACACGTGAGGTGTACGGCATCAACTCGACCACCTGGCCCATCAAGCCGCGCGCATCGAGCACCGGTTGACCGAGCACCACGCCATCGCGCTCACCTTTATTGATGATGATGCGATGGGTGAAGGGATTGGGATCCATGCCGATCAACTCGGCCACTTCGACCTTTTCGTTGACCAGTGCGGAAGAATTCAGCAACTCGCGCAGCCGAACGTTCTGCTCGGTGAGGGCGGCAAGCTTTTGCATGCGACCCTGCAGCAGCAGGTTTTCGGTTTTGAGTTTTTCATTTTCGGCGACAAGCTCGGTACGGCTGCCGAATTGACTGGCCACGCCTTCCCATAAACGTCCGGGCAGGTCAGTGATCCAGTAGGCATCCATCAGCACCAGCGACATCTGGCTGCGTGCAGGCTTGAGCAGACTGAAGCGGGCATCGACGACCATCAGCGCGACCGACAACACGGCCAGCACCAACAGGCGCACACCCAACGAAGGGCCTTTGGCGAAAAGCGGTTTAATAAGCCGCTCCTCCCAGGCAAATGTTCTGTTTATTCATACGGCATCAAACCGGCCTGGATGAAGACTGACAGAAGATAAACGCCAACAGGCAGCACTGCAAAGTGCTGCCTGCGCGCGCTCACCCACGTATTGCAACCCAGCACTTATTCGCTGGAGAGCAGATCCATGGTGTGCTTATCCATCATTTCCAATGCACGGCCACCGCCGCGAGCAACACAGGTCAGCGGATCTTCGGCAACGATCACCGGCAGACCGGTTTCCTGCGCCAGCAACTTGTCGAGGTCACGCAGCAATGCGCCACCACCGGTCAGCACCAGGCCACGCTCGGCGATGTCGGAAGCCAGTTCCGGCGGCGATTGCTCCAGCGCGCTTTTCACGGCCTGAACGATGGTTGCCAGGGACTCTTGCAGAGCTTCCAGCACTTCGTTGGAGTTCAGGGTGAATGCGCGTGGAACGCCTTCGGCCAGGTTGCGACCGCGAACATCGACTTCGCGAACTTCGCCGCCCGGGTAGGCAGTACCGATTTCCTGTTTGATGCGCTCAGCGGTGGATTCACCGATCAGGCTGCCGTAGTTACGGCGCACGTAGGTGATGATCGCTTCGTCGAAGCGGTCGCCGCCAACGCGTACGGATTCGGCATAGACCACACCGTTCAGGGAGATCAGTGCGATTTCAGTGGTACCACCACCGATATCCACGACCATCGAACCGCGCGCTTCTTCGACCGGCAGGCCGGCACCGATCGCAGCAGCCATTGGCTCTTCGATCAGGAACACTTCACGGGCACCGGCACCGAGGGCCGATTCACGGATGGCGCGACGCTCAACCTGGGTGGATTTGCATGGAACGCAGATCAGCACACGAGGGCTAGGCTGCAGAAAACTGTTTTCGTGAACTTTGTTAATAAAGTATTGCAGCATCTTTTCGCAGACGCTGAAATCGGCGATCACGCCGTCTTTCATCGGACGAATGGCACGAATGTTGCCTGGCGTCCGTCCAATCATTTTCTTAGCCGATTCCCCGACGGCTTCAATGCTCTTTGTATCTGTACGCAGAGCAACCACGGAAGGCTCTCTTACGACAATTCCTTTTCCACGGACATAAACCAGCGTATTTGCCGTCC
>Ga0160457_1000741_pt1 | contig 12015 bp, 10 predicted proteins | sample HID1972M_E6MG_FD_108242 | JGI IMG/M metagenome (GOLD analysis project Ga0160457, IMG submission 108242) | Enriched pill bug-associated microbial communities from UW Madison campus, WI, USA - HID1972M_E6 MG | ecosystem: Host-associated > Arthropoda: Insects > Digestive system > Unclassified ... | reverse complement strand
CTGGCCAATGTCCGCCGTAAACCCATGGAAATGGTGCAGGAATTCGGACGTATCCGTGAACTGATTGACGCCCACGGTGGTCGCACAACGCTCATAGCCGGCCTGTCTACCGTATTCGGTTGTACGCTGCAGGGTGAGGTACCCGTGGATGACGTATGCGAAGTCGTTATCGGCAGTATCGCAGCAGGCGCCGATACCGTGGCGCTTGCCGATACGACGGGACACGCAACACCTGCACAGGTGCAGCAGGTCATAACGGCGGTACGTACTGTAGCGGGCGAGCGTTTGCGCAGCATGCATTTTCATGACACCCGTGGTATGGGCCTGGCCAATACGGTTATCGCACTGCAAAACGGCATCAGGGAGTTTGATGCATCACTGGCCGGCATTGGCGGCTGCCCGCATGCGCCCGGCGCGACCGGCAACGTGGTCACCGAAGATCTGGTTTTCATGCTCGAATCGATGGGCTATCACACCGGTATTTCAGTTGAAAGCCTGCTGGCCTGCCGGCAGATCCTGTCGCAGGCCCTGCCGCAGGAACCTCTGTACGGTTTTATCAATCGGGCAGGTCTGCCCAACACATTCACGCAGCAAAGAGCAACACAATGAATTCTGTCACATCACAAGCATTGCCCCTGGACGGTATCCGCGTCGTTGAAATGTCCCATATGGTTATGGGGCCAACCTGCGGAATGATTCTTGCCGATCTGGGCGCCGAAGTCATCAAGGTTGAACCGCTTACAGGCGACAAGACCCGCGAACTGCTGGGCGCCGGCGCGGGTTTTTTCCGCACCTTCAACCGCAACAAGAAAAGTATTTCGGTTGACATAAAAGACCAGCAGGCCATTGACGCTGTCCTGAAACTGGTTGATTCAGCAGACGTTTTTGTCGAAAACTTCAAGCCTGGTCGCATGGCTTCTCTGGGCCTTGATTACGAGAGCTTGAAGGCGCGCAATCCCGGGCTTATTTATGTGTCGCACAAGGGGTTTTTGCAGGGACCTTACGAGAAACGCCTGGCCCTGGATGAAGTGGTGCAGATGATGGCCGGCCTGGCCTATATGACCGGCCCCGTTGGTCGACCGCTGCGTGCAGGTACCTCTGTAAACGACATCATGGGCGGCATGTTCGGTGCGCTGGGTGTCCTGGCGGCACTGTTTCAGCGCAACAGCACCGGCCAGGGCAAGCAAATCCAGAGCGCACTGTTCGAAAACTGCGTGCTGCTCTCAGCACAACACATGCAGCAGTATGCGGTCACGGGCGTGGCCGCCAACCCCATGCCGGAACGCATCAGCGCCTGGGGCATTTATGATACGTTCGAATTGGCCGGTGGCCGCCTCATGTTCATCGCCGCCACCGGCGATGCGCCATGGAAGGAGCTGTGCGAGATTCTGCAGCGCCCGGATCTGTATCTCGATCCGCGTCTGAAAACCAATAATGATCGTGTGCTCGCGCGTGATTGGCTGATTCCCGAACTGGGTGTAACGCTCAAAAGTATCGAGGCCGAAGCGCTGGCGCCCGTTTTTGAAGCACGGCAAATCCCGTTTGCCTATATCACCAAGCCCGAGGAGCTGTTTGATGACCCGCACCTGCAGCAAAGCGGTGGCCTGGGCCGTCAGGTATTGGAAGACGGATCGGAAACGCCCATGCCGCTGTTGCCTATCAGCATGGACGGCCAGCGTCTGCAGCCACGGCAACCCATCGCGCGTATCGGCGAACACACAGAAAGCGTATTGCGTGATCTGGGGTACGAGGCGGCCGAGATCGCCCGCCTGGCCGCAGCCGGCGTGCTGAAGGTAGCGTAATGGATTACGTTACGGGACTGGATAGCCCGCCTGTTGTGCTATCGCCTGCAATCCGGCAATCGTAAACGTGTGCATGTGACGGGCCATATCTTCGACAGCGTGTGAATACAGCGGCTGTATCGGGGTCGCAATACTCCGGTCCAGTATCAACAGCATCATAACCGGCCCGATGACACTTAACACGGAGCGTAACAACTGCGGATCGGCCACAGGCATGCCGGTCAGCTCCATGATGACCTCGCGCAGTACCTCGAACTTGGGCAGCGTATCTTCTTCCATAATTTGCGACAACAGGGGCGACGGCGCCAGCAATTCTCGCGCCCACAAGCGAATATGCCAGCTTTTGGCATCATAGGTCGCACGCAACAGCCCTTCGATCAATAGGTAGAGTTTGTTCGAAGGCGGCGCCGCGCTATGGCCGATCTCCCGCACAAAATCCAGGCTCATGACTTCGCGATGTACTTCCTTAAGCAGGACCAGATACAGGCCATCGCGACTGCCGAAATGATAGTTCACAGCTGCCATATTGACGCCCGCGGCCTCGCAGATTGCCTTGCTGGTCGTATCGGCATAGCCGCGTTCGGCAAACAGGGTGCCGGCCTGCGCAATAATATGCCGCACAGTCGCGTCACCGTCGCTACGGCTGGCGCGACCACTGCGAATAGCGGGGGTGGCACCGGCTGACTGGGGGCTTTTGCTGCGGGAGCTGTTTTTGGCAATCATGATATCGGGAATCATCTGGAATTAATATAACAAATGGGCGCTTTACATATAATTCAAATTTGAATTAGAATTATAGCTCATTTGCTCTTGCCTGACACACGAAGTGAACGGATTATTTCAATCATGAATAAAAAAATCGCAGTTGTAGTAGTTCTTGCCGTCATCGCCATCGCGGCCGGCACATGGTGGTTTTATGGACGGTCTGCCCCAACAACCGACCATTTGACGCTATATGGCAATGTCGATATCCGGCAGATCTCACTTGCTTTTGAAAACAGCGACCGGGTACGTGAAATGCGCGTCGAAGAAGGCGACAGCGTGAAGGCGGGCCAGGTACTGGCCACGCTCGATACCCGCAATCTGGCACTGCAAGCCGATCAGGCAAAGGCACAAGTAGCTGCGCAGGAGCAGGCGCTATTGCGATTGAAAAACGGCACCCGCCCCGAAGAAGTGGAGCAGTTGCAGGCCCAGGTCAGGGCGGCAGAGGCCGAAGCCAGGCAGGCTCAGAGCCGCCACAAACGGTTAAAAGACATTGCGACGCGCTCTGGTGGTCAGGCGATCAGCAAACAGGAAGTGGACGATACACTGGCCTCGGCTCAAGTGGCCGAGGCTCAGCTTGAGAACCAGCGCAAGGCGCTCAAACTGGCCCAGATCGGACCGCGTGATGAGGATATTGCCCAGGCACAGGCCGAGTTGGCCGCAGCAAAAGCGAATCTGGCACTGCTGGAACATCAATTGACCCTGTCGGTTCTTAAATCACCCACCAATGCGGTTGTCCGCGCACGGCTGCTGGAACCCGGGGATATGGCATCTCCGGTCAAACCGGCCTATACCCTGGCCCTGACCTCGCCCAAATGGGTCCGGGCCTATGTGAACGAAGTCCAGCTCGGGCACGTCAGGCCCGATATGCCAGCTGCAATCATGACCGATAGCCACCCGGATGAAACCATCTCCGGGCGTGTTGGCTATATTTCACCAGTGGCAGAATTTACACCAAAGAATGTACAGACTGAAGAGCTGCGTACCAGCCTGGTCTACGAAGTACGTATTCTGGTTGACGATCCGCAAAATCGGCTGCGCCTTGGCATGCCGGCCACCGTCAATATTGCACTTGACAAGGCAGTGCCTGATACCGATAGCCGGCTTTCGTCCGGAGCAAACAAATGACCAGCCGCAATCCTGCAGCTGACAGCAGCGCAGTCGCAGCAACGGATGGTCGCTTCGCCGGGAAAACAGATAGTCCGGCAGAGCGCGCCGACGTCGCCGTTAGCGCCAGCGGAGTCAGCAAGCGCTTCAAGGTCAAGGAAACAGGTTCAACGGTACTGGCATTGGACAACGTGGACGTGCAGGTAGCCGCGGGCCAGCTTACGGCGATTGTCGGTCCCGACGGGGCCGGCAAAACGACGTTTCTCAGGCTTGTGTCCGGGCTGATGCGTCCTGACACAGGCACATTGCAGGTGCTGGGTATTGACGTTATTCGCAATCCGCAGGCGGTGCAGGATCGCATAAGCTATATGCCGCAAAAATTCGGGCTATATGAAGACCTGAGTGTGCAGGAAAACCTTGATCTGTATGCCGATTTGCATGGCGTTGCGCAGGACGTGCGCCGGGAACGCTTTGCCAACCTGCTGGAGATGACGGATCTGAAACGGTTTACCGCGCGCCTGGCCGGCAAACTGTCGGGCGGCATGAAACAAAAACTGGGCCTGGCCTGCACTCTCGTTCGCTCGCCCCAGTTGTTGCTACTGGACGAGCCAACCGTCGGCGTAGACCCCCTGTCACGGCGCGAATTATGGGAAATCGTGCAGCAATTGCGGGAACAGGAGCAGTTGTCGGTACTGCTGACCACCGCGTATCTGGACGAAGCGGAACGCTGCGCCAGTGTATATGTGTTGCATGAGGGCAGGCTGCTTTCCAGCGGTCCACCGGAGGCGACCAGTGAACATGCTCGTGGTCTGTGCTATCTGGTAACACCGACCGGCAATGAACACCCTCGCGACCTGCAAGCGCAACTGCTGGATAACACCGCCGCGGTCATCGATGCCGTGCCGGAAGCGGGAGATGTCCGTGTCATTCGGCGCCCCGAATCAGATCCATCACAACTGCAATTGAACGGGCGAGCACTGGAACCTGCGCAGGCCCGCCTTGAGGATGGGTTCATGGTGTTGCTACGCAGTGGTAGCGACGTTGATATGGAGGCAACCTCCGACCAAGGTACCCGGAACTTGCATAACGCTGCTCCAGGCCTTGCAAGCACCGGAAACGAGGACCAGATGCAGCTGACAAGCCGGGAGAACGCCGCAGATGCCATAGACCAACCTCGCTTGCAGGACGCCCCGCACACGGCTTCAGGAAACGGCAATAACGGTATCGTGATTGATGTCCGGGATCTGGTCAGAAAGTTCGGTGAGTTTACAGCCGTCGATAGCACCACCTTCAACGTCAAGCGCGGTGAGATTTTTGGTTTGCTTGGCCCCAACGGCGCCGGCAAAACCACGACCTTTCGCATGCTTTGCGGGCTGCTGCCTGCCACGAGTGGTCATGCCGAAGTGGCCGGCATGGATATGCGCAAGGCCCGCGCCGAAGCCCGCCAGCGTATTGGCTACGTTTCGCAGAAGTTCGCCTTGTATGGCAACCTGTCCGTGATGGAGAATCTGCGCTTTTTTGGACGTGCCTACGGGCTGATGAACAAGCGACTGGCCCAGCGCATTACCGCCGTTACCACGCAGTTCGAGCTGCAACGCTATGAGAAAATGCCGGCCGGACAGTTACCGGGCGGCGTCAAACAACGCCTGGCCATGGCTGTCGGGCTGCTGCACGAGCCCGATGTGCTGTTTCTGGATGAACCCACCAGTGGGACTGATCCCCTGGCTCGTCGCGGCTTCTGGCAACGCATTACCAGGCTTGCCGGTGGCGGTACCACGATTGTGATTACAACGCATTTTATGGAAGAGGCCGAATATTGCGATCGCATTGTCATTCAGGATGCCGGCAAACTCGTGGCCTATGGCACACCGGATGAAGTGCGCACGCAGGCAGGCGGGACCGACAGAATGACCATGGAAGCGGCCTTCATCCGTATTGTGGAACAGGGACGCAGCGAACGCGGCAATAGCCAGAAGGTGGCGGCATGAACACAGAACCGCAGTCTGCATCGACATTACGTCCAGATCGTAGCGGCGGCTTCTGGCTGCGTCTGATATCGCTGACGCGCAAGGAATTTCGCCAACTGTGGCGTGACGCCAGTAATCTGATGATTGGTATCGGTCTGCCGATAGCGCTGATTCTCATTTTCGGGTATGCGCTTACCTTTGATGTGCGCGATGCGCGTGTCGCCGTCGTGCTGGAAGATTCCTCTCCGGTGGCGCAAAGCCTGGTTTCCAGCCTGGAGCTTTCCGACTATTTTGTGCCAGTCAAAGTGACCTCTATGCATGAAGCCACCGAGATGATGAAGGCCCATGAATCGGACGCCATCCTCCGAATTCCGTCAGATTTCGCAAGACGTCTGTCTACAGGAGATGCCCAGGTACAAACGCTGCTGCTCGGGTCTGATCCAACACGCGCCAGCGCCATCAGAAGCTATCTGGAGGGTGCAGTAGCCATATGGGGGCAAAAGCAGGCCTCGCGCAGCCACAGTCCTGCAGCACAGGGCTCAGTGGTCATCGTCGATCGCATGTGGTTTAACGCTGCCAACAACAGCACCTGGTATCTGGTGCCCGGGCTTATTGCACTTATCATGACCCTGGTTGGCACCTTCCTGACAGCGCTGGTCATGGCACGCGAATGGGAGCGCGGCACGATCGAGGCCTTGTTTGTCACGCCGGTGCGGCCTGTCGAAATTCTCATTGCAAAAATCATCCCCTATTTCTTTATCGGGCTGCTGGGACTGGTCATGTGCGTGGTCACCGCGCGCGTGCTGTTCGACGTGCCCATTTACGGGTCGATGTGGGTTCTGGTGCTGGCATCCATGCTGTACATGTTTGTCTCCCTGGGCATCGGCCTGCTGATCTCTGCCATGACCAAAAACCAATTCCTGGCCAGCCAGGTCGCACTGCTGGCAAGCTTTCTGCCGGCCATGATGCTGACCGGATTTATCTTCGATCTGCGCAATGTGCCCACAGCGGTGTACGTCATTGGCCAACTGGTGCCGGCAACATATTTTCTTGAACTGGTCAAATCGCTTTTCCTTGCCGGCAACTACTGGCCCATGATCATCAAAAACTGCAGTGTGCTGGCTGTCTATGCCGTCGTTCTGCTGGGGTTGGCGCGTTTTGTCACCCGCAAGAAACTGGATTGAACCCTATGCTGGCCTTTTTCAACTATCTGCTGCGCCTGGCCAATCTTTGCCAGAAGGAATTTATTGCAGTGCTCAAGGATCCAGCCAATCGGGTCATTCTGATCGTGCCGCCGATCCTGCAAAGCCTGCTGTTTGGCTATGCCGCCAATTTCGATTTGACCAACGTCCCCTATGCCGTACTGGATGAAAGTCGCGGCGGCGCATCCACCGAACTCATTGCACGCTTTGACGGCACCGGGGTTTTTCATCGGGTCGCAACGTTAGATTCTGCCAGCCAGATTTCAGAAGTGATCGATACCGGTTCGGCCCTGCTGGTAGTGCATTTCAGTCCCGATTTCGAACGCCTGTTGTCGGCAGGCCATACTACGCCTTTGCAGGTCATTCTGGATGGCCGTAACTCAACCACGGCGGGATCTGCCGCCGGCCAGCTACAGGCCATCATATCGGCCTATAACCAGCGCGATGGCCATGACGAAGCCAAACCGGCCGTGACCGTTATGTCACGCGCCTGGTACAACCCTAATCTGGAGTCGCGCTGGAATATTGTGCCTGCACTGATCGCCTCGCTCAGCATGATACAAACCATCATGCTGGCGGCGCTTTCAGTGGCACGCGAGCGCGAACAGGGCACGTTCGACCAATTGCTGGTGACACCGTATACGCCGCTGCAGATCATGATCGGCAAGGCCATTCCGTCCATTGCAATCGGGCTCTCACAGGCAATGCTGGTGCTGACAATTTCACTCTACTGGTTTGATATTCCGATGACTGGCAGCTTTTGGGCGCTCTTGCTGGCCATGCTGATGTTCATGATCACCATTGTCGGGATCGGCTTGTCGATCTCAGCCCTGTCGGCAAATATGCAACAAGCCATGCTCTACACGTTTGTGCTCATCATGCCGCTCACACTGCTATCGGGCCTGGCAACACCGGTGAGCAACATGCCCCATTTCATGCAGGTGGCCACTTACGCCAACCCGCTACGCTTTGCGATTGACCTGGTACGAAGAATCTATCTGGAAGGCGCGCCGCTCACGCTACTATGGCATGACTTTATCCCATTTGTGGGAATTACACTTGTGACCATGCCGCTTGCCGCATGGCTGTTTCGCAACAAGCTGTAGCGGTCACAACCACTGCGAAACAGTGCCCATCAGCAGGCGTGCTATCCTGCAATAGCGCGCCCGCGATCGCGCGCTCATCACCAGAAAACGGCACTATGAAAGGGACATCCTGCGCTTGGCCGGCGGCAATTTCAGCCCGGACGCAAGATGCCAGTCATTTCCCGAGCGCCGATTGAAAAAAATAATGGCGTGGCCGGCAAACGCCGGTTCACGCCAATCGCATCCTGCTATCGAATCCTATTAAGCACTAATATCAACATCGCCGGTTCGGCATCAGGCTGCTGCCACAGCCGCAGGTGCTGTTGCCGATGCATCTACCGGATGTACGGTTCTGGCGGTCAGCACCAGGCGATTCCAGCCATTGATTGCAACGGCCGCCAGGGTATAGCCGGCAATCTGTGCCTCGGTAAAGAATTGCCGCATGGCGTTGTAATCTTCATCAGGAGCACCGGTTTGCGAAACAAGCGTAATCGCTTCGGCCCAGGCTATCACGGCACGTTCCCGGGCACTGAACACCTGGGCTTCACGCCAGACACAAAGCAAGTCCAGTTGTTGCGCATTCAAGCCGTCGGCGCGAGCCTCTTGCAAGTGCATATTCACACAGAACGTGCAGCCATTGATCTGGGAAGCACGAATCTTGATCAAATGAATGAGGGATTTTTCCAGATCTGGATTCTGCATGACGGCGCCTTCCAGGGCGCACATGGCTTTGTAGACAGCAGGGGCGGCTTTGGGAAAATCGTAGCGGGCTTGCATAGTGAACTCCGAAAATATGTATGACAGTTGAGATACGTCGGATCGGCCAACGGGTACCGGCCGTCCGTTTCTATACATGGCTTTTCGAGCGAGCACGGCTTGCTGCCCGTGCCGTTATCTGCTGCTCATGCCAATTGAAATCGATGCATGCATGATAAAGCAGCTGGCGGCCAGACGAAAGAGCCAAGAGTGATGATTAGCGATAGACCATGAATGCGCTCGAACCATGTCGCATGTGCATATGCTTTACAGCCGACGCTTATATTTCATATCGTCCCGCATCGCCCCGCCCTGTTTTCTGCCAAGTCTTCTGCCAGAAGACCAGCACGGCATGCATACCCATTGCATGCCGAGAGAGAAGATGCACGCCGGCCTACAACAACGGCAGGATGCGTTCACCCAGTTGGCGAGCCGCGTCGCGCGAGGCAACATTGGTAAAACTCATCAGCAGGCCATGCGTGACAGGCGGCTTCAGATACCACTCCGAAAGTCCATGCGCAAACATGCCCTGTTCGCAAATTCTATGCGCAATCGCCACGTCATCCATGTCCGTACCGTCCCGGGGACGCAAAATCAGGTGCATGCCGCCCGGCTGCAGCTCCACGCGCAAGCGATCACCCAGTACGTCCATCAGACCGGCAGCGACTGCTTCACGTCGCTCTGCGTACAAGCGGCGCATCCGCTGAATATGACGGCTGAAATGACCTTCCTTCATGAAGGCCGTAACAATCGCCTGCACCAGCGACGGCGCGCCACTGCCGTGTATCTGCGTCGCTTTGTCGAACCGCGTTACCAGCCCTTGCGGAACAACACAATAGGCCAGACGAAGACCAGGAAACATAACTTTGCTGAACGTACCGGAATAAATCACCCTGCCCTCGCTGTCCAGGCTTTTGAGCGCAGGCAATGGGCGACCAAGATAACGATATTCACCGTCGTAATCGTCTTCGATAACCCACGCATCACTTTGCGCAGCCCAGTCCAGCAATGCCAGACGCCGCGCCAGCGACAGCGACACACTCAAGGGGCTCTGGTGCGCCGGTGTAACGACCGCCAGACGGGCATCTGCAGCAAGCCGTTTACCCTGCTCAACACAAATACCATCGCCATCCACAGGCACCGGAACCAGCGACATTCCCACACTTCTCAGGACATCTTTGGTCGGTTCATAGCCAGGATCTTCCACCCACGCCTTGTCGCCCGCCATCAGCAACGTGCGCGACACCAGATCAATGGTGCCCCGATAGCCCGATGTAATAAATACCTGTTGCGGTCTGCAATCGATGCCGCGCGACACCCGCAGATAACCGGCAATGGCCTCACGCAATATCGTGGCGCCGGCAAAGGGTGGATAAACCATATCCTGGATCTGGGTGCTGCGTGCACAGCGGGCGGCCAGACGAGCCCAGATCTTGCGTGGGAAGGCATCCAACGCGGGCAGTCCCATCTGGAACGGCGCAACCGGTTGATGCTGCGGCAGCGCGGCAAATGCCGCAGAAACAGGCTCGGCCGATAATGGCGCTCCGCCAAGATGTTCGAGCCCGGGCATGACCACCGTTCCAGCCTGCCCTCGCGCCTGCACGTAACCTTCAGAGGCCAGCAAACTGTAGGCGGTCTCAATCGTGCCGCGCGCCAGGCCCAGTTCTTTAGCCAACGCACGCGCTGCAGGAATTCGCTGGCCTGGCGATATCAAGCCGTCGGTGATGGCATTGCGAAGGCGCAGATAGATTTGCTGATACAAAGGCATGCTGGCCTGAGGATCCAGAGACGATAAACCATAGCGTTGTGTCTGATTCATGGACTAGTCCGTATCGTAGTTCTTGGCTCTTCAGATTATGGCATAACGGCATTACCATCTCTGTATAGACCTATCATATTTGAAAAGGAAACCGTAAATGGCACAAGTAGCCCAAGGCGCCGGCGCTGTCGGTGAGTCCGACAGCAACGAAACACCGGACAAATCAGATACCATCATACTGGCGCACCTGGATAACGAAACCCAGATCCGCGCCGCCTTTGCCGTCATGCATCAATTGCGCCCGCATCTGGCAAATGCGGACGATATGCTTGAACGTGTGCAGCGCATGCAGCAGAACGACGGCTATCGCATGCTTGCGATCTGGAATAACACGGATGTGATTGCAATCGCAGGTTATCGCCTGCAGGAAAATCTCATCTACGGACCGTTTCTATATGTAGACGATCTGATTACAGTGGACACAGCCAGAGGCCAGCGTTGCGGCGCAAGGCTGCTGCAAGCGCTGCAAAACATAGGTATTGATGCCGGGTGTGCGCGCCTGGTTCTGGATACCGGCCTGGCCAATTCGCTTGCACAGCGCTTCTATTTTCGCCAGGGCCTGTTGAGCACAGCTCTGCATTTTGGTATGACGTTACCGCCCGCCAACTGATCCAACCGGGGCAATAAGCGTTATAAAAATTTGGCTCATAATAAATTAATCACAATTGTAATAAACAGTTTGCTATCACTATCTTTCCTGCAACCGGATAGGCAAGCATCGAATACGGAACGCTAATGAAATTATTGCATTTAACATTCAGCCCACGCGGCGAAGAATCTGAAAGCACGCAGCTTTCCCAGGCCATTGTGAATCGGTTGCGCAGCCAGCACCCGGTTAGCCGCATTATCAGGCGCGACTGGCGTTTACACGCTACCTCGGCGATTGATGCCGACTATGCCAAAGCACTGGCCAATGCAGCCCGTAGCAGCCCGGATAGTTCAACGTATGAGGGGTCGCTGGAAGAATCAGAAAGGCTGATATGCGAGCTTGAAGAAGCAGACATGGTCGTCATTGGCACGCCAATGCACAACTTCACCGTGCCCGCCGCGCTCAAGACCTGGATAGACCTTGTGGTACGCGTCAATCGCAGTTTCAATATCACACCTGCAGGCAAAGTGGGCACGCTTGCCAGCAAGCCTGTTTATATCGCGATTGCATCCGGGGGCTTTTTCGGCAGTGAACACAGCCGTCAGCCGGATTTTCTTACACCCTATCTGAAAGCCATTCTGGCAACGATCGGATTGCATGATCTGCGCTTTTTTTCGGCTCAGGGGATGGCGCTGGATCGGGATAAAGTCAAAGCGCAGCGGCAGGTTGCGCTTGATCATGTAATGAATATCAGCACCGCAATAACGCAGGTTCAATAACGTTGCCGCTATAGATATCCGGTGCAGATCCGGTAACAGGCGTGGCGATTTTCGTTATGATAAAGGGCGTGTCAGGCTTTGTTGACGAGGCGGTTGGAGCGGTCAGCGAAACGTAATGCCCTTTCGTTCATCTGTTGCTGCCAGATG
>Ga0160457_1000739_pt1 | contig 12078 bp, 8 predicted proteins | sample HID1972M_E6MG_FD_108242 | JGI IMG/M metagenome (GOLD analysis project Ga0160457, IMG submission 108242) | Enriched pill bug-associated microbial communities from UW Madison campus, WI, USA - HID1972M_E6 MG | ecosystem: Host-associated > Arthropoda: Insects > Digestive system > Unclassified ... | reverse complement strand
TGGTCGCCCTGGTGCAGGACGACATGAAGAAGCTGATCGCCTATTCGTCGATCGCCCACATGGGCTTCGTCACCCTGGGCACCTTCATCGCTCTGTGGCTGGTGCGTGACGCCGGCAACCCGGACGCAGCCCGCCTGGGCCTGCAGGGCGCGATGGTGCAGATGGTCTCGCACGGTTTCGTGTCCGGCGCGATGTTCTCCTGCGTGGGTGTGCTGTACGACCGCATGCACAGCCGCCGCATCGCCGATTACGGCGGCGTGGTCAACGTGATGCCCTGGTTCGCCACCTTCGCCATGCTGTTCTTCATGGCCAATGCCGGCCTACCGGGTACCAGCGGTTTCGTCGGTGAATTCATGATCATCATGGCCAGCTTCCAGCGCAATCCGTGGCTGGCACTCGGCGCGGCGAGCACCCTGGTGATCACCGCGGCGTATACGCTGTGGCTGTACAAGCGCGTGTTCTTCGGTGAAGTGGCCAACGCCCATGTCGCCGAACTGAAGGACATCAACGGTCGCGAGTGGCTGGTGTTGGGTGTATTCGCCGTGGGCACCCTTGCCCTGGGCCTGTACCCCAAGCCGCTGACCGACCTGATGGAGCCCTCGATCGCGAAGCTGGCGATGCAGATCGCATCCAGCAAGCTGCTGTAATCGGGCCGTCGAGAGTATTGATTCCAGGATTTGATGATGACCACCTCGCCGCTGTTGCCACTGACCGCCGCTGACCTCCCGCCGCTCGCTCCCGAGCTGGTACTGGTTGGCAGTGCGTTCGCCCTGTTGATGCTTGATCTTTTCATCAGTGAGAAGAACAAGATCTGGACCCACCTGTTCTCGATCGCTGCGCTGGCGGTCGTGTTCTTCATGCTCGCCACCGGAGTGGGCGGGCAGGGCGAGGTCTTCCACGGCATGTTCGTCCGCGACAACGCGGCCGACGTGATGAAGACCGTGATCGTGCTGTGCAGCGGCCTGACCCTGATCTACGGCTGGAGCTACCTGCGCGAGCGCAAGCTCTACCAGGGCGAGATCCCGGTGCTGATCCTGTTCGCCACCGCGGGCATGATGATCCTGGTCTCGGCCGGCAGCCTGCTGATGGTCTATCTGGGCCTGGAACTGCTGGCGCTGTGCTCCTACGCCCTGGTCGCCAGCAACCGTGAAAACGGTCTGGCCTCGGAAGCGGCGATGAAGTACATCGTGCTCGGCTCGCTGGCATCGGGCCTGCTGCTGTACGGCATGTCGCTGATCTACGGCGCCACCGGTTCGCTGCACCTGGACGCCATCAACGCCGCCATCCCGCATACCGAAGAGAAGATGCTGCTGCTGACCGGCGCGGTGTTCATGATCGCCGGTGTGGCCTTCAAGCTCGGCGCCGCTCCGTTCCACATGTGGCTGCCCGACGTCTACCAGGGTGCCCCGGCACCGGTCGCGCTGTTCATCAGCTCGGCCCCGAAGCTGGCCGCGTTCGGCATGGCCTACCGCCTGCTGGAAATGGGCGTGGGTCCGCTGGCGGACGAGTGGAAGTACCTGATCGGTGGCCTGGCCGCACTGTCGCTGGTGATCGGCAACCTGATGGCGATCGCGCAGACCAACCTCAAGCGCATGCTGGCGTTCTCGACTGTCTCGCACATCGGCTTCCTGCTGATGGGCATGGCCGGGGGGGGCGAGCGGGGTTACTCGGCGGCGCTGTTCTACGCCCTGAGCTACGCGATCATGTCCACGGCTGCGTTCGGCGCGATCATCGCGCTGTCGCGCAACGGCTTTGAAGCCGAGAAGATCGAAGACTTCAAGGGCCTCAATGCCCGCAACCCTTGGATGGCCGGCCTGGTGCTGTGCATCATGGCGTCGCTGGCAGGCATCCCGCCGTTCCTGGGCTTCTGGACCAAGCTGGCCGTCCTCGGCGCGGCGATCCAGGGCGACATGCTGTGGCTGGCCATGGTCGGCGTGATCTGCGCCGTGATCGGCTGCTTCTACTACCTGCGCGTCATCAAGGTCATGTACTTCGATGAGCCGGTGGGTGAGCCGCTGCCGGCCAACAACGATCGCGTGCTGGGCGTTGTGCTGGGCGTGAATGCCTTGGCGCTGCTGGCCCTGGGCGTGGCGTGGAACCCGATCATGGTGTGGTGCCAGCAGGCATTTGCACATATTTCGTAAAAAACGATACAAACGTGCGCAACTCGTGTAATATTCATCTCCTGAGTTGTTGATGCAGCGGTTTCGCCAGAACATCGTTGCGGTAGGTGCCAGCCGTTGGTTGGCACACAACTCATCCGCTTCTGCTGCGGGGTGGAGCAGTCTGGCAGCTCGTCGGGCTCATAACCCGAAGGTCGCAGGTTCAAATCCTGCCCCCGCTACCATATAGCTCCGGTGCAAGCCGGAGGCAGTGGACGAATCAAGCGATACCGGAAACGGTGTCGCTTTTTTCGTTGTAGAGCCGACCGTTGGTCGGCTGCTCCAGCTGCTCCAGCTGCTCCAGCTGCTCCAGCTGCTCCAGCTGCTCCAGCTGCTCCGGCTGCTCCGGCTGCTCCAGCTGCTCCGGCTGCTCCGGCTGCTCCAGCTGCTCCAGCTGCTCCAGCTGCTCCAGCTGCTTCGGCTGCTTCGGCTGCTTCGGACCTTTCGGTAGAGCCGACCGTTGGTCGGCTGCCTTTCCTGGACGTCGAACGATATGTTTCACAAGGGGGTTGCACAGTAGTGAAAACTCCCTTACAATTCCGCTTCTGCTGCGGGGTGGAGCAGTCTGGCAGCTCGTCGGGCTCATAACCCGAAGGTCGCAGGTTCAAATCCTGCCCCCGCTACCACAGAAAATCTGCAGTGCAGATGCAGTAGACGAAAAGGCGATCTCGGCAACGAGGTCGCTTTTTTCGTTGTGGCATCGGCGACGTGGACGGCGACGCGGCATGACAGTGGAAAGGTCGGCGGAGCGGAGCGGGGCGATGGCGGCTGCGGTGACGATGATTGACAGCCAGTCAGCGTCAATGACACGTCGTCGCGTGACATGTTGCCCCGCCTTTGCTTGCAACTTCAGTGACTGCCCAGCCATTTCCGTAGGCAGCGGTGTGGGCAGGTTGGCGGGACCATTGGGGCGACATGGATGTCGCCCATGAGCCCCCAAGGGTGAGGGCGCATTGCTTGCGAGGCACTGCCTCGCATGCGTTCGAACGCACAGCCGCCAGCAGCTGGGCCGGGCCGCGGAGCGGGGTTCACGGCGCGTCCCGCGGACCTGCCCATACCGATGTCCGCGCCGAAGGATGAAACAACGGCTTTTGCCGTTCAGCTTTCCGAATAGAGGCGCCAGCAGCCACCCCAACCATTGCACCAGCGCGGTGCAACGGCTATCATCAGTGGCTTAGCGGACTGTCTACTCATCTCCTCTCAACGGATATGAACAGGCCCCGCAACCGGCTTCCAGGAACGGCAACCTGTACCCAGGCCGCCGTGACCCCCGGAACGCTGGGCTCGCAGGAACGCACCACGTGCGTCTCTGCACCGGAATCCAGCATGACCGGAGTTGTACCGGACAGGGGCCCAACGGGCCCTTTGTTGTTTCCGGAAGGTGGTCCATGCAACGGACCAGACCCGTATTTCTTTTCAACGAATCAAGGCCGACTGTGAGCGACAAGGCAACCGAAATCGCGAATCTGCTCGCCCCCACCGTTCAGTCGCTGGGTCTCGAGCTGCTGGGCGTGGAATATCTCACCGCCCCGGGTGGTGCCACGCTGCGCCTGTACATCGACGTGCCGCTGGCCGAACAGCCCGAGCGCATCGTCAACATCGACGACTGCGAACGTGTCAGCCGCGAAGTGTCTGCCCAGCTGGACGTCGAAGACCCGATCACGGCGAACTACACGCTGGAAGTGTCTTCGCCGGGCGTGGACCGCCCGCTGTTCACCGGCGACCAGTTCGAGCGCGCCATCGGCGAATCCGCCAAGGTGACGCTGAGCCTGCCGCAGGATGGCCGCCGCCGTCTGCAGGGCGAGATCCTCGCCGTGGATATCGAACAAGGCACGGTCACCTTCAAGGTCGACAATGCCCCGTTTACCGCCGACATCGAGAACATCGACAAGGCGCGCATCATGCCGGACTGGGCCGCCCTCGGCCTGGCTCCGACCAAACCGACTGGCCCGGCACCCAAACAGGGTGGCAAGGCGAACAAGAAACCATCCAACGAGCCGGCGGCCAAAAAGCCGCGCGCGGAGTGAGCCAATGAGCAAGGAACTTTTGCTGGTAGTGGATGCGGTCGCCAACGAAAAAGGCGTCCCGCGCGAAGTCATCTTCGATGCCATCGAGGCAGCGTTGGCTTCGGCTGCCAAAAAGCGTTACCCGGAAGAAGAAGTGCTGGCCCGTGTGTCGATCGACCACAAGGACGGCAACTACGAAACCTTCCGCCGCTGGGAAGTGGTGGCCGATGACGTGGTCATGGAGTCCCCGGACCGCCAGATCCGTCTGATGGACGCCATCGATGAAGCCGACGGCGTGGAAGTCGGCGATTTCATCGAAGAGCAGATCGAGAACCCGGACTTCGGCCGTATCGCCGCACAGGCCGCCAAGCAGGTGATCGTCCAGCGCGTGCGCGAGGCCGAGCGTCAGCAGGTGGTCGATGCGTGGAAGGATCGTGTCGGCGAACTGGTCACCGGTGTGGTCAAGCGCGCCGAGCGCGGCAACATCTATGTGGACCTGGGCGGCAACGCCGAGGCCTTCATTCCGAAGGACAAGGGCATTCCGCGCGACGTACTGCGCGCTGGCGACCGCGTGCGCGGTTACCTGGCCGAAGTCCGTTCGGAACCACGTGGCCCGCAGCTGTTCATCAGCCGCGCCGCCCCGGAATTCATGATCGAACTGTTCAAGCTCGAAGTGCCGGAAGTCGGCCAGGGCCTGGTCGAGATCAAGGCCTGTGCACGTGATCCGGGCGACCGCGCCAAGATCGCCGTGCTGGCCCACGATTCGCGTACCGATCCGATCGGTGCCTGCATCGGCATGCGCGGTTCGCGCGTGCAGGCCGTGTCCAACGAGCTCAATGGCGAGCGCGTGGACATCGTGCTCTGGAACGAGAACCCCGCCAACTTCGTCATCAACGCGATGGCGCCGGCGGAAGTGCAGTCGATCATCGTCGATGAAGAAAAACACTCGATGGACCTGGCCGTGGCGGAAGAGCGCCTGGCCCAGGCGATCGGCAAGGGCGGCCAGAACGTCCGTCTTGCCAGCCGCCTGACCGGTTGGCAGCTCAATGTGATGACCCAGGACCAGGTGACCGCCAAGTCCGAGGCAGAGCAGGGCGTTGCCCGTCAGCTGTTCATGGACAAGCTGGAAGTGGATGAAGAAATCGCCGCCATCCTGGTGACCGAAGGCTTCAACACCGTGGAAGAAATCGCCTACGTCCCGGTCGGCGAACTGCTGGCCGTGGAAGGCTTCGACGAAGACATCGTCGAAGAGCTGCGTGCCCGTGCCCGCGATGCGCTGCTCAACGAAGCGCTGGCGGTGGAAGAAGGTCTGGAGGACGGTTCGCCGTCGGAAGACCTGCTCGCCCTGGAAGGCATGGACGAGGCAACTGCCTACGCCCTGGCCGGTCACGGCGTGCGTACCAGTGAGGACCTGTCGGACCTGGCCGCCGACGAGATCCTCGAGTTCGGCATCGAGGACATGGACCAGGAGCGTGCCGCCGCCCTGATCCTTGCCGCCCGAGCCGAGGAGATCGCCCGCCTGGAGCGCGGCGAATGAGCCAGCGATGAACAGTGCCCTGACCCGCTCAGGGCTTAGACTCCGCGCTGCCTTCGCACGTTTCGAGGGAGCGCCAACCAGATCATAGGATCCGAATGTCGCAGCAAACCACCATCCGCAAGCTTGCCGAACTGGTCAACACCCCGGTCGATAAACTGCTCGTACAACTTGCCGAAGCCGGCATGAAGTTCAGCGGTCCCGACCAGGTCGTGACCAGTACCGAGAAGGTGAAGCTCCTGGGCTTCCTTCGTCGTTCGCACGGCAAGACCGAGCAGCCCGTCGAGAGCAATGACGAGGCCGCCAAGAAGATCACCCTGAACCGTCGCAAGTTGCAGGAAGTGACCGTCAGCGCCGGCCGCAGCAAGACCACCGTCAACGTGGAAGTGCGCCAGAAGCGTACCTACATGAAGGACGCCAGCGGCAAGCCGATGACCGCGGATGAGGAGCGCGCCGACATCCTGCGCAAGCTGGAGGAATCCCGCCAGCGCAATCTGGACGAGCAGCGCGCACTGGCCGAGAAGGACCGTGCGCGCGACGAAGAAATCGCCCGCAAGCGTCAGGAAGAGATCGACGCCAAGGAACGTGCCGAAGCCGAGCGCAAGGCGGCCGAAGCCGCTGCAGAAGCGGCCAAGAACGCACCGCCGGCCCCGGCCCCGGTTGCCGCCAAGCCGGCTGCTGCCGATGCACCGGCCCGCAATGCGCGTCCGGCTGCACCGTCGGCTGCCCGTCCGGCACCGCGTTCGGACGATCGCAACTCGAACAACAACAACCGTCCGGGCGCCAAGCGCGACGACGATGGTGGCAACCGCTTCGCCGGTCAGCTGCATCTGTCGGCCGCCGATCGTGCCCGCCGCGGCAACAACAGCAACTCGCGCGGTCGTCCGACCGGGCGCGTGCAGCACGGCAGCCGCCGTGACAGCAACCAGTCGCGCAGCGGCGGTGGTGCCCATGGGTTCGAACGTCCGGTCGCGCCGATCGTGCGTGACGTCACCATCGGCGACACCATCACCGTCGCCGATCTGGCCCAGAAGCTGGCCGTCAAGGGCGGCGATGTGGTCAAGGCGCTGTTCAAGATGGGCGTCATGGCGACCATCACCCAGACCATCGACCATGACACTGCCGCGCTGGTGACCGAAGAACTCGGCCACAACGTGATCCGTGCCAACACCAACGACGCCGAAGACGCGCTGCTGGCGCTGGCCGGTGGCAACCAGGGCGAGCCGGTGGCACGTCCGCCGGTGGTCACCATCATGGGCCACGTCGATCACGGCAAGACCTCGCTGCTGGATTACATCCGCCGCACCAAGGTCGCCACGGGCGAAGCCGGTGGCATCACCCAGCACATCGGTGCGTACCACGTTGAAACGCCGAAGGGGGTGATCAGCTTCCTGGATACCCCTGGCCACGCGGCGTTTACGTCCATGCGTGCCCGCGGTGCCAAGCTGACTGACATCGTGGTGCTGGTGGTGGCGGCCGATGACGGCGTCATGCCGCAGACCAAGGAAGCCATCCAGCACGCCCGTTCGGCGGGTGTGCCGCTGATCGTGGCGATCAACAAGATCGACAAGTCCGGCGCCGATCCGATGCGCGTCAAGAACGAACTGCTCACCGAGCAGGTCGTCTCCGAAGATTTCGGTGGTGACGTGCAGATGGTCGAGATCTCGGCCAAGGCCGGTCTGGGCATCGACGACCTGCTGGACGCGATCTCGATCCAGGCCGAACTGCTGGAACTGAAGGCCGTGGCCGACGGTCGCGCCAGCGGCGTGGTCATCGAGTCCTCGCTGGACAAGGGCCGTGGCCCGATCGCTACCGTGCTGGTGCAGCAGGGTTCGCTGAAGAAGGGCGATTACCTGGTCTGCGGTATCCAGTACGGCCGCGTGCGCGCGCTGTTCGATGAAACCGGCGCACAGCCCGACCAGGCTGGCCCGTCGATTCCGGTGCAGGTGCTGGGTCTGTCCGGCGTACCGGATGCCGGTGATGACTTCGTCGTGGTTGAAGACGAGCGTCTGGCCAAGGACGTCGCGCAGCAGCGCGAAACCAAGCGCCGTGAATCGCGCCTGGTGCAGTCCGCCGGCAGCCGCATGGAAGACATCATGGCGACCCTGGGCAAGGGCGATGGCCAGCAGGTGCTGAACCTGGTGATCAAGGCCGACGTGCAGGGTTCGGTGCAGGCGCTGAGCCAGGCACTGGTCGCGCTGTCCAACGACGACATCCGCATCAACGTGATCCACTCCGGCGTGGGCGGCATCACCGAATCGGACGCCAACTCGGCGGTTGCCTCCAAGGCCACCGTGATCGGCTTCAACGTGCGTGCGGATGCTTCGGCCCGTCGCATCATTGAATCCAACGGCGTTGACCTGCGTTACTTCTCGATCATCTATGACGTGATCGATCAGGTGAAGCAGGTGGCCTCCGGTCTGCTCGGCGTGGAAATCCGCGAAGAGATCATCGGTATCGCCCAGGTCCGCGATGTGTTCCGCAGCTCGAAGTTCGGTGCGGTCGCAGGCTGCATGATCATCGAAGGTACGGTGAAGCGCAGCAAGCCGATCCGCGTCCTGCGCGACAGCGTCGTGGTCTTCGAAGGCGAGCTGGAATCGCTGCGTCGCTTCAAGGAGAACGTCGAAGAAGTCCGCAACGGTACCGAATGCGGTATCGGCGTGAAGGCTTACAACGACGTCAAGCCGGGTGATCAGATCGAGTGCTTCGAGCGTATCGAAGTGCCGCGCACCCTGTAATGTCGCGGTGGCCCGACCAACGGTCGGGCCCTACCGTGATGTAGCGCCCGACCGTTGGTCGGGTCCTACCGTGATGTAGCGCCCGACCGTTGGTCGGGTCCCGTATACCTGTAGCGCCCGACCGTTGGTCGGGCGACCACCGAATCAAGAGTGCCTCGTGCCAAAGACCTTCCATCGAACCGACCGTGTTTCCGCCCAGATCCGCCGCGAACTGGGGACGCTCGTGCACAACGCCGTGCGTGTACACGGCCTGCCTTCGGTGAGCGTCTCCGACGTGGAAATCACCCGTGACATGGCGCATGCCAAGATCTTCGTCACCGCGCTGATGCCCGAACGTTCGGTAGAAGCCATGAAAGGCCTGAAGGAACTGGCCTGGGAGCTGCGGATGGAGCTGGCGCGTGCCATGAAGCTGCGCCACGTGCCCGAGCTGCACTTCCACTACGATGATTCGGTGGATCGCGGCGAGCGCATCGACAACATCCTGCGCGATCTGCCCGATACGCTGGCGGCAGAAAAAAGTCGGCAGGGCGATGACGGCGGCGAAGATGACGTCGACGAAGGCGAAGACGCCGACGAAGGCGACAAGAAAGCCTGATGGACCAACAGCCCGAAAGGGCTGTTGTCTTATGGGGTGGGGCCTGTCGCAGTGCGACCGCTCCGCCGGAGGCCGGATTGACCGGCAGCGCCACACGGCGCCGTTTTGAATTGAATGCATGGCACCCCGAATTTCATTCCGCCGCCTGGATGGCATCCTGCTGCTCGACAAGCCGACCGGCATGAGCTCCAACGCGGCCCTGCAGGTGGCTCGCCGCCTGTACCGCGCCGAGAAGGGCGGCCACACCGGCAGCCTGGATCCGCTGGCCACCGGGCTGCTGCCACTGTGCTTCGGTGAGGCCACCAAGATTGCCGGCCTGTTGCTCGGCTCCGCCAAGGCCTATGACGCCGACGTGGTGCTGGGCCAGACCACCGATACCGATGATGCCGATGGCACCGTGCTGCGCGAGCGGCCGGTCCCGGCCATCACTGCGGCCGAACTGGAGACGGCGCTGGCACCGCTGCGCGGTCGCATCCGCCAGCGCGCCCCGATCTACTCCGCGCTCAAGCAGGGCGGCGAGCCGCTGTACCTGAAGGCCCGCCGTGGCGAGGCGATCGAAGCGCCGGAGCGCGATGTGGAGGTCCACGCCCTGGAGGTGCTGGACCAGCAGCCGACCCGGCTGTCGCTGCGGGTGACCTGCGGTTCAGGCACGTACATCCGCAGCCTGGCCCGCGACCTTGGTGAGACGCTGGGCTGCGGCGCCCATATCGCCGGCCTGCGTCGGCTGTGGGTGGATCCCTTCCGTGAGGCGCCGATGGTCACCCTGGACACCCTGCGCGCCTTGGCCGAGCAGGGCGATGAGGCCGGCATGGAGGCCCTGTTGCTGCCGCTGGACGCGGGTCTGGCCCATTACCCGCGGGTCACGCTGGACGACGAGCAGGCCCGTCGGTTCCGGGTGGGGCAGCGCATCCGCGACGCCAGCTGGCCGCAGGGTGGGGTGGTGGTCTTCGGCCCGGCCGAGGCGATCCAGGGCCTGGGCCAGGTCGACGAGACCGGTCTGCTGGCCCCGCAGCGCCTGTTCAACCTCTGAGCGAGCGGGCCGGACGCCACCCCGGTCCTTGTTCCGGACGCCCGCGGACGTTACAATTCCGCGGCCTTTTCAGGCTTCCCGCGTTCTGCGGGTTCATCCTTTCGTTAACGGCGAGTCGCGCGGTACGTCAATGGGACGTTTCTGCGGGCCACGCATCCAAGAGAAAACAGATATGTCGATCGACACCCAGAAAGTCATTGAAGACAACAAGCGCAGCGCGGCTGACACCGGCTCCCCGGAAGTCCAGGTCGCTCTGCTGACCGCCCGCATCGAACTGCTGACCGGCCACTTCAAGACCCACAAGAAGGATCACCACAGCCGTCGTGGTCTGCTGCAGATGGTCAACCGCCGCCGCAGCCTGCTCGACTACCTGAAGAAGAAAGACGCTCCGCGTTACAAGGCCCTGATCGAAAAGCTCGGCCTGCGTCGCTAAGCACGAACCCCCACCGCGGCGCAGGAATGCGCCGCGGTTTTGTTTTGGCAGTACCGCATCAAACGTATGGGCCGGACAACCGGTCACCCGTCGGCGGCAAGGGTCGCCAGCGGTCCATTGAAGAAAGCATCATCCAAGGAAACCCCCGTGGCAAAAATCACCAAAACCTTCCAGTACGGCAAGCACACCGTCACGCTTGAAACCGGCGAAATCGCCCGTCAGGCCGGCGGTGCCGTCATCGTCAAGTTCGACGACACCGTGCTGCTGGTCTCCGCCGTTGCCGCCAAGAGCGCGCGTGAGGGCCAGGACTTCTTCCCCCTGACCTGCGACTATCAGGAGAAGTTCTACGCAGGTGGCCGTATCCCGGGCGGTTTCTTCAAGCGCGAAGGCCGCGCGACCGAAAAAGAGACGCTGATTTCGCGCCTGATCGATCGCCCGATCCGTCCGCTGTTCCCGGAAGACTACAAGAACGAAGTTCAGATCATCGCTACCGTGATGTCGCTGAACCCGGACATCGACGGCGACATCGCCGCGCTGATCGGCGCCTCGGCTGCGCTGTCGCTGGCCGGTACCCCGTTCAAGGGTCCGATCGCCGCCGCCAAGGTGGGTTACAAGAACGGTGAGTACATCCTCAACCCGACCGTGACCGAACTGAAGGATTCGGAGCTGGAACTGGTTGTCGCCGGTACCGCCAACGCCGTGCTGATGGTGGAATCCGAAGCCGCGCTGCTGTCCGAAGACGTGATGCTGGGCGCTGTGACCTTCGGTCACCGCGAAATGCAGAAGGTCATCAACGCGATCAACGAGCTGACCGTGGAAGCCGGCACCAAGCCGTCGACCTGGGAAGCCCCGGCCAAGAACGACGTGCTGATCAGCGCCCTGCAGGAAGCCATCGGCCCGCGTCTGGGCGAAGCCTTCCAGGTGCGCGACAAGCTGCAGCGCCGTGACGCCATCTCGGCGATCAAGAAGGACGTGGTCGAGTCGCTGGCTGGCCGTGTGGCCGCCGAAGGCTGGAACCCGGCCGAGCTGTCGAAGGAATTCGGCGAGCTGGAATACAGCACCATGCGCAACTCGGTGCTCGACACCAAGGTCCGCATCGACGGCCGTGCGCTGGACACCGTCCGCCCGATCTCGGTGAAGACCGGCATCCTGCCGCGTACCCACGGCTCCTCGCTGTTCACCCGCGGTGAAACGCAGGCCATCGTGACCATCACCCTGGGCACCGCCCGTGATGGCCAGGTCATCGATGCCGTCGCCGGTGAGTACAAGGAAAACTTCCTCTTCCATTACAACTTCCCCCCCTACTCGGTGGGTGAGACCGGCCGCATGATGGGCCCGAAGCGTCGCGAAATCGGCCACGGCCGTCTCGCCAAGCGCGGCGTGCTGGCAGTGATGCCGTCGCTGGAAGCCTTCCCGTACACCATCCGCGTGGTCTCGGAAATCACCGAATCCAACGGCTCCTCGTCGATGGCCTCGGTCTGCGGTTCCTCGCTGGCCCTGATGGACGCCGGCGTGCCGGTGAAGTCGCCGGTGGCCGGTATCGCCATGGGTCTGGTCAAGGAAGGCGAGCGCTTCGTCGT
>Ga0160457_1000732_pt1 | contig 12173 bp, 9 predicted proteins | sample HID1972M_E6MG_FD_108242 | JGI IMG/M metagenome (GOLD analysis project Ga0160457, IMG submission 108242) | Enriched pill bug-associated microbial communities from UW Madison campus, WI, USA - HID1972M_E6 MG | ecosystem: Host-associated > Arthropoda: Insects > Digestive system > Unclassified ... | reverse complement strand
GCACCTTTAGTGAAAGCGGTAGAACCTGTTAATTCTTTTATAGCACCCAAAGCAGGTGCTGCGCAGAACGAACCGGTTATGAAAATAAAGGAAGATATTAAACAGTCGGATTTATTCGGGGATATGTACAGCGGCAACAAAGCCAGGAAAACAGATGAACCGGAAAATGTGGTGGTGAAACATACTTTAATTGAAGAAGAAACCCCTGCTGTGGAAGCTAAGCCTGAAGGCGGGGTAGATTTTGAGCTGAAGCTGTCAGAAACTGATTTTGTTTTTGAAACGCCTAAACAGGGCTACCAGGAACCGGTTGCAGAACAGCCGAAGGAAGAGGTAACACAGCCGGGACTTGATGATGATAAAAGTGATGAATCGATTGAAGATCAGCTTAAAAAATCCAAGGAACGGATATTAAGACTGAAAGACCTGAGTATGAAACTGCGTACAACAAATGGTTTACAGGAGCTGGAAAATGAGCCTGCGTATAAACGTAAACAAATGCAGCTGCAACAGGTTCAGCATTCTTCAGAATCACAGGTTTCTCGGTTCACTTTAAGCAATGATGAGGATGGCACAACAGAGATCAGGCCTAATAATTCATTCCTGCACGATAACGTTGACTAAAACATACACATATTTTAGAAGAAGCCTTAACGTCTATTAGTTAAGGCTTTTTTGGTATAATTGTAATTCAGGCGCAGAAAGCTTAAATTCGCAAAAAAATATAAGATAACTTAAAGACATATAACATTGGATATTTTTGAAAAAATAACAAAACATATGGGCCCGCTCGGGCAGCACCACAAATGGTCACATGGATACTTTTCTTTTCCAAAATTGGAAGGTGAAATTGCGCCCCATATGAATTTTCGTGGCAAAGAGCACCTGGTATGGAGCCTGAATAACTACCTCGGGCTGGCTAACCACCCTGAAGTGAGGAAAGCGGATGCACAGGGTGCGGCAGATTTCGGGATGGCCTATCCTATGGGTGCGAGAATGATGTCGGGTAATTCTAAATATCATGAGCAGCTGGAGCGTGAACTTGCAGATTTTGTTGGAAAACCAGATGCGTTCCTTTTGAATTATGGTTATCAGGGAATGGTATCTATTATTGATTGCCTGGTAGACAGAAACGATGTTATTGTTTATGATGGTGAATCTCATGCCTGCATTATAGATGGTTTGCGCCTGCATCTGGGCAAACGCTTTGTGTACAAGCATAACGACATTGAAAGTGCAAGAAAACAGCTTGAACGCGCTACAAAGCTTGTGGAACAAAGCGGGGGAGGGATCCTTGTCATTACCGAGGGTGTTTTCGGTATGTCTGGTGCGCAGGGCAAACTCAGGGAACTGATTGACCTGAAGAAAGAATTTAATTTCCGTCTGCTGGTTGACGATGCGCATGGCTTTGGTACGATGGGCAAAACCGGTGCCGGCACCCATGAGGAGCAGGACTGTATTGATGGGCTGGATATTTATTTTGCCACGTTTGCAAAATCTATGGCCGGAATCGGTGCCTTTGTTGCCTCAACAGAGGAAATGACGAATTTCTTCCGCTACAATATGCGCTCACAGACTTTTGCCAAAGCATTGCCTATGCCTATGGTTATCGGATTGCTTAAACGCCTGGAGCTGCTAAAGAACAATTCTGAACTAAGGGAGCGGTTATGGCATATTGCGGTATCACTCCAGCAAGGCCTGAGAGACCGCGGCTTTGACCTGGGAATTACCAATACCATGGTTACACCGGTATTCCTGAAGGGTGAATTGCTGGAAGCTACTGCATTGACGATGGACCTGCGGGAGAACTATGGTATATTCTGCTCTATTGTGGTCTACCCGGTTATTCCAAAAGGCTTAATCGAGCTCAGATTGATACCTACAGCCATGCATACCCTGGAAGATGTAAACCGTACACTGGAAGCATTTAGTGAGGTGGCCGGTAAACTGCAGAGCGGTTATTACAACGACAATAAGTTTAGCCCCCAGAATTAAAGGCCCTACTATTTTTTATGCCTTCTGATTCTGTTCAGGAGGCTTTTTTTGTTTAAAGGCGTGTGATTTAATTAATGGATAATTATGTATGTTTTTGGGTAATATTTGTTTATAACCCCTATTTTTGTGGAAAAAAAGGTCGTTTTATCATTTCTATTTCTTAGGCCAGGTGTTTTATTATTACAGTAAACAACTTACATTAGTATTGAGTATAATCAACTCCCTAAAATATAAACCAAAGACTAACTGGAAAATGAAAAAATTCACTGAATTAAAGGAACTTGTTGCAGCATTAGAGGCTGATGCGGACAAATTTTACAACAAAACCAACAGTGCTGCCGGAACACGTGTAAGGAAAGGCATGCAGGACCTGAAAAATCTTGCCCAGGCCATTCGTTTGGAAATTCAGGAAACTAAAAATAAGGCTTAACCAGCTTTGTTAGTTTCTTAAAATGCCCCGGAACACCGGGGCATTTTTTATATCAGGCAATATGCTGTATTTGTTTGATAATCTGGTCTGCCAGTTTTGCAGATGCAGGTACAAGCGGTAAACGTACCTGGTCGCCACATACGTTAAAATGTTTTAATGCAGCCTTTACTCCGGCAGGATTTCCTTCTGCAAAAATCAGACGGGTGAATTCGATCAGGCGCAAATGAAGCGGTACAGCAGTCTGGAAGTCCCCGTCCAGGCATAATCTGATCATTTCTGAAAACTGTAACGGCAATGCATTTCCAACCACGGAAATCACACCCGATGCACCCAGGGCAATCATGGGCAGGGCAACAGGGTCATCTCCGGAGATCAGGAGGAAATCTGCAGGTTTGTCCCGCATGATCTGATTGAACTGATCGAAATTTCCCGAAGCTTCTTTGGTACCTATAATGTTGCCGCAATCAACAGCAAGGCGGCAGGTCGTTTCCGGACTGATATTGCTGGCTGTACGGCCGGGTACGTTATACAACAATACAGAGAGGTCGGTTGATTCACTGATCGCTTTATAATGCTGGTAGATGCCCTCTTGTGTAGGCTTATTGTAATAGGGGCTGGCAGATAATATAGCATCATAACCCGCATGATCAAAGGCTTTAATTGCTGATATTACTTCTGCGGTATCATTGCCCCCTATTCCTGCTACAAGAGGTAACCTTCCGTTATTTATTTCTGCTGTATATGCCCAGATTTTCTTCTTTTCTTCTTTGTTCAGTGTTGCTGATTCACCAGTCGTGCCTAAAGACACCAGGTATTCTACTTTTCCATCGATCTGATAATTGATCAGTTTTTTTAAACCGTCGTAATCTACAGATCCGTCTGCATTAAATGGAGTAACTAAAGCTACGCCTGTTCCATGAAATTTGTTCATCGTTTATTCATTAGTATTATAATTGTCTTTCAGCTGTTATGATTTATTTACTTCAACAGCAGTAATAAATCGCCTTCTGAAATCAAAGGGATATTTAATTTCTGTGCTTTTTCCAGCTTGGAGGGGCCCATATTGTCACCCGCAAGCAGGTAATTAAGTTTCGCGGAAATACTGCTGAGCACTTTACCACCGTTACTTTCTATAATCCCTTTGAGTTCTTCCCTGCTGTGCAGCTCAAAAACCCCCGAAATTACGAATGTTTTTCCAGTTAATTTATCACTTTCGAGCGGAATAACGATATCCTCGGTTTCGAATTGAAGTCCATGAGATTTAAGCAGTTCAATTTGTTCCAGGTGGGCAGGTACGCTGAAGTATTCAATGATACTTTCAGCAATGCGCAATCCGATCTCATTGATGGCTGTCAGCTCTTCCACACCAGCCCTGGCCAGATTGTCTATATTTTTTGTTCCTATGGCCAGCTTTCTGGCTACGGTTTCCCCGACATACCTGATGCCCAGTCCGAAAAGTACTTTTTCAAAAGGCATCTGTTTGGAAAGCTCTATACCTTTCAGCATGTTGTCAATGGAGCGTTCACCGAATCTTTCAATATTCTTCAGCTCTTCGGCCTTGTCTTTTAGGGTGTACAGGTCGCTGATATGTTTAACCAGGCCCCTGCGGTAAAAGGATTCAATGGTTTCATCCCCGAGTCCGTCAATATTCATGGCTTTTCGGCTGATGAAATGCTGGATTTTACCGACAATCTGGGGTGGGCAGCCTTCATCATTCGGGCAATAAAATGCAACTTCTCCTTCTTTACGGATTAAAGGGGTAGCACATTCAGGGCAAAGCATAGGATAAAGTACAGGAGCAGCGCCCGGTTTTCTTTTATCCAGGTTTACATTAATGATCTTTGGAATGATCTCTCCGCCTTTTTCTACAAATACACTGTCCCCCTCATGCAAGCCTAAGCGTACAATTTCGTTGGCATTATGTAATGTTGCCCGTTTTACCGTTGTACCGGCAAGCAATACCGGTTTTAAATTCGCAACCGGGGTTACGGCTCCTGTGCGGCCTACCTGGTAGGTCACTTTTTCAAGGATCGTCTCTACTTCCTGAGCTTTATATTTATAAGAAATTGCCCATCTTGGCGACTTTACGGTAAAGCCCAGTTCTTGCTGCTGGGCATAATTGTTCACCTTGATGACGATGCCGTCAATATCATAACCCAGTTTAAACCTTTGGTTCTCCCAGTGTTTGATAAACAACAGTACCTCGTCGAGGTTAGTCTTTAACTCTGTATGTTCAGACACATGAAATCCCCAGGTTTTAAGGGCCTGTAAACTTTCCCAATGGGTTTTAAAATATTCTTTTTCTGTGTGCAGGGAATAAAAAAAAGCATCCAGCGGTCTTTTAGCTACTTCCTTGGGATCCTGCATCTTTATGGTTCCGGAAGCAAAATTACGCGGATTGGCATAAGGGATTTCCCCCAGTTCCTCACGTTCCCTGTTTAGCCTTTCGAAAGCCGCCCTGTGCATGAATATTTCACCCCTTACCTCAAATAATTCCGGTGCAGCCGTAGTCTTAAGGTGATGGGGGATATTGTTCATCGTTTTTACATTGGCAGTGACATCATCGCCTTTTGTTCCGTCCCCGCGCGTCACTGCACGCAGCAGTTTATGCGCTTCATAACTGAGGCTGATAGACAAGCCGTCAAACTTCAGTTCGCAGACGTATTCAAACTGTGTCCCGATCGCTTTTTTGATCCTTTCGTCAAAATCCCGCAGATCCTGTTCGTTATAGGTGTTGCCCAGCGATAACATGGGCCATTTGTGTTTTACGGTGATAAAGTTTTTTGTGATATCTCCGCCAACCCTTAAGGTAGGGGAATCAGGATCTGCAAATTCCGGATATTCCTTTTCCAGCCGGGCGAGTTCTTCCAGTTTTTTATCAAATGCATAATCTGCAATTGTCGGCATAGCCAAAACATAATAATTGTAGGTATGTTGGTTAAGCTCTTTAACCAGCGCATCCATGGTGTCTTTAACAGAAAAATCCGGCATAACGCGAAGGTACTAATTTTTTGTTTTTATCATTCCTGGTCTTTCAGCGCTGTTTCAATCTCCTCAAAAATATCCAGGTAATGATGAGCTATATGTTCTTTAAACCGCTCCAGTTGTCCGGTTAGCCGGACTAACTGATCTTCATTAAAGGGATTGTTCCACAGACGCATACAGATACGGTTAAGTGCATAGCTGATGTTCTCCATCTTCTGATAACTCAGCAGATACCGTCCCGAAATAAAATTAGCAAGAAAATTATCAAACAGCAATTTATCGGGAACGCCAGCCTGGGCCAGAAAACGGTCCAGGCTGGCCGTGTTTGCCTCACTAAGCTGCGTATAAAAAGTGTTCACATCCAGTTGGTTTTCCACAAGCAGTAAATGGTCAAGGACCAGTTCCAGGCCGATATGTGCCAGGAAGAACGGCTTAACAGGCCCTGTATTCAGCAGGGGCAAAATACACTGTTTCAGGTTGGCGGTTTGTTCTTTGAAGAACAGGGAGTTATGGAATAACCTGTCTACTTCCAGGTGTTTTTTCCAACCGGAAAGGACAGCATACTGATCCGGATCCGCGGCATACAGGAATTCGTTTTTCTGCGGGTTCAGGTTCCAGTCTTTGTGCGCATTTTTAACGAGGTCCGGCAATACCACGCCCATGACGAAATAATCGTTTGTATTTTGCCGCTCAAAGTAAAAATGTGACAGGAAGTTCATTGCTTTAAAAGTAGAAATTTTTTAACAAGGCTTTTCTTATATTTGCCGAAAAGTATAGAACAATGACCAATTTTGTTGAAGAACTAAGATGGAGGGGCATGTTACATGACATCATGCCTAATGCAGAAGATAAATTAAATGAGGGCATGTGTTCAGGATATATAGGCTTCGACCCCACCGCAGATTCGCTGCATGTTGGCCACCTTACCCAGATTATGACCTTAATTCATTTCCAGCGTGCAGGGCATAAACCCTATGCCCTGGTAGGCGGGGCAACGGGAATGGTTGGCGACCCTTCCGGTAAATCTGCTGAAAGGAACTTGCTGAACGATGAAACCCTGGCCGTTAACCTGACAGGAATTGAAAAGCAACTGACCCGGTTTTTGAATTTCAGTAAGGAAGGTAACGGGGCCGTAATGGTGAACAATGCCGACTGGTTTAAACATTTTAGTTTTTTAGATTTCATCAGGGATGTAGGTAAACACATTACCGTAAATTATATGATGGCAAAAGATAGCGTCAAAAAACGCCTTGAAGGTGATACAGGCATGTCTTTTACCGAATTCAGCTACCAGCTGGTACAAGGTTATGATTTTTATTATTTATGGAAGAACCATAACTGCAGCATACAGATGGGCGGTTCAGATCAATGGGGCAATATCGTTACCGGAACAGAACTGATCCGCAGAAAAGATGGCGGTACAGCCTATGGCATTACCACCCAGTTGATTAAGAAGTCGGACGGGACTAAATTCGGCAAAACTGAGGGCGGTGCCATCTGGCTGGACCCGGAGAAAACCTCGCCCTATAAATTTTATCAGTTTTGGTTAAATTCCTCTGATGCGGATGCAAAATCCTGGATCAGGATATTTACCTTACTGGGCAAAGAGGAGATTGAACAGCTGGAGCAGGAACATGATGCAGCTCCGCACCTGCGGATTTTACAGAAGGCATTGGCGACAGAGATTACGGTACGGACGCATAGTGAAGCCGCATTGGAAACTGCTGTTAAAACTTCAGAATTTCTTTTTGGTAATGGCGGACTGGCCTTTCTTGCCACTTTAAGCCATGCGCATATACTGGAGATCTTCGAGGGTGTGCCCCGGTTTGCTATTGACAGTGCCGAACTTGCAGGGGGATTGGATATCGCTACATTGCTGGCAGAAAAAACTGCGGTTTTCCCTTCCAAAGGAGAAGTGAAAAAAACTGTGCAGGGTGGTGGTTTAAGTGTCAATAAAGAAAAAGTCATGGATATTGCCAGCTCCTTTACCACAGCTAACCTGATTAACGATCGCTTTATTATTGTACAAAAAGGCAAAAAGAATTACTTTCTGCTGGTTGCGGAATAGTATGTCACTGGACCAGGAGGTTACATCCCCGGATATCTGCATTGTCAAAACGGCCCAGGACTTCAAAAGAGCCGTTTGGCGATAACCGTCCAAGATCCTGTGTGGCGATAAAGGAGCAGGAGTTGACATTCGCCAGGTCAATGATATTAATTCCGCCCGTCTGCCGGGTATGGAGTAGGGTTAAGGGATCATTGGTATCCCTTAACACGATTCTCATCCATGGAGGACAATCGAAAATCCCATCTCCGTCGGAGTAGGCCTGGGACAATAATTCCGTCATGCCGTATTCACTGTGTATGGAGCTGACCCCAAATCCTTGTTTAAGGATTTCATGTAGCTCTTCCCTGACCATTTCTTTTCTTTTTCCTTTCATTCCTCCGGTTTCCATTACCGTAAGTTCGGGAAAATTAACAGTATACTGCTCCAGAAAATCAAGTAAAGCATAAGTGACGCCTATCAGCATTGTCTTTTGTCCGGCTGCCTGCAGTTCTTTTAAACGGATATGCAGCTCTTCATGGTTATGCAAAAAATATCCGCTTTGCGGATGCCTGCTTTGTTTCAGCAGGGCATCTACCATGTAAATGAGGGAAGAACCTTCTCTTTCCAGGTAGGACGGCAAAAGTGCCAGGATACAAGTATCTTCCGGATGACCATAAAATTGTTCGAAAGCCTTGCTAAAACTATCTTCATAAACTGTAACGTCCGTAACGAAGTGTTTGCTTGTAGCCGTACCTGTTGTCCCTGAACTGCTGAAAACTATTCCGGCCGGTCCGGTATTACTGACCACCTGATGGGTTTTGAAAAAGCTGATCGGCAAATAGGGGATTTCTTTAAGCTCCCGGATATGCCCGGGTTTGATATGAAGGTGACGGATAAATTCTTTGTAAACCAGGCAGTTTTCTGCCTGTTGCCTGAAGACGTTTAATGCAGTTTCCTCGAACTGCCGGTCATTATGTATAGAAAAGATGGAAGGAACTTGAATTTTCACCATGCAAAAATACGCAACAAAAGGATCTTTTTAAGTATTCAGTTTTTTTACCAATACAGCTTTTCTGAAGTGGTAACCGCAATAGCCGCTGATGGCTGCTGCAAATGCCCCCAGTAATACCGAAAGTACCAAGATTATCCACCAGGCCTGCAAACCGAACATTTCTGCAACTCTGCCGGCCAGCAGATTATGGTTTGGCAGGGATTTAAACAAGGCCATACCTGTCCATAGCAGAAGGATAGCGAAAAATGGTGACCATATGGACAGTTTTCCGGTTTTACCGATCAGCCCGCAGGTGGCAAATGAAATGATAAGAATAATCCACCAGGGTAAAACCATCTGCAGCAAAAAGGAAGCAATAAGTATAACAAGAAAAACCATATTATTTTTTTGAAATTTTTAAACGGGTAAGGATTTTTGCGGAAGTATCTTCTGTTGATTTCATCAGATAAAGATCATAGAGCTTACCACTGGCCCAGGTATCAATCATATTATCGTAGAAAGGGCTTCCCGGATTTCCGGACTGGCCGCCCGGATAAACCCCATGCCCTTTTGGACTTTTACCTAATTCGACCACCATTCTCCAGGACGGGCCATTACTTTCATCCAATGCGTTGATAGTCCCTTTGCTGCCGCCGATCATTAATGTTTTAGAGCCAAAACCGGGAATGTTCGCAAGATGGGGCACATGGCTGTGTTTTACGTTGGCCCATTCCCAGCGTTTACCGATAGGCCCGTACCTGCGTTCCAGGCTGTCACAGGCATATTTAAAGGCTGCATTGACAAGATCATGCAAGCTCTCCTTTTCCGGGGTATTGATATTGTCAAACCATTTAGCGTTCCGGTCTTCCAAAATGAGCCTGAGAGTACGGTCTTTTGAAGGGAAACGCATAGGTACTGAAGCTATGGTAAATTCATCTGCCCAGATGGAATGGTACAACTGTTTGCTCCATAAGTCAAAAATACTGGCCCCTATGGCATTGGCATCATAGAACTTGTTCCAGGCCGCAGTAATGTTCATTGCCTCTTTCTGTGTTGCGTTCAGTTTTTCCGGGTCGATTTCCGGTAATATTGCCGGTAAAAGATCTGCTGCAGCAATGCTGTAACTGTCACTTTGCATCACACGCATATTATCGGCGGTCGCTTTGGTCATTGCAGCCAGTTTATCATTAATCCGTTTTCCGCGTTCGTAGCCCCCGAACTCCCAATTGATATAATAGGGATAAGTCTGGTCTGTAGAAGTCTGGTTTGCCGAACTGACAAAGTTTCTGGCCGGGTTTTTTACGGTGGGATTGTCTGCTGCCGGGATCCAGCCCTGCCAGTCATCTTTAGGATCAGATCCGTCAAGGATGAATTTGCCCTGGTCCTTCCACTTTAGAGGGAATTTTCCATTGGCCGTGATGGCGATATCGTTAGCCGATGATGCGAAAACGAAGTTCTGTGCAGGTGCGGTATAATAGGTTAAAGCTTTACGGTAATCGGTATAATTTTTACTCCTGTTCAGTTTATAGAAAGTCATTACTTCATTAGATTCATCATGCGCAATCCAGCGCAGGGCGTGGCCGGAGGGAACATTATCCGCTATCTTTAGCTTTTCCGGTTTTTGTAAATAGACAACCGGCCCCTGGTGGGTATAATAAACGGTATCAGTTTCATTTTTACTGCCCCTTACTTTTATTTTTTCCAGCCTGATCTTTGTGTTTTTCCATTGGTTATTATACCAATACTGTTGATGTGTATTGTCCCTGAACTTAATCTGGTAAAAATCCAGCACATCTGCAGCTACATTGGTCACGCCCCATGCAATATCCTGGTTAAACCCGATAATTATTCCCGGTGCACCCGGGATAGAAGCGCCATATGCATTTAATCCCGGTGCATGGAGCTGTATCTGGTACCAGATGGAAGGGAGGGTAAGGTTAAGGTGTGGATCATTAGCCAGTATCGGATAACCGGAGGCTGTTTTAGCACCCGAAATTGCCCAGTTATTGCTGCCTATTCCCTCTTCCAATACCTTTGTTTTTACATCGCCGGCGGTCATTTCCTTAAATGCCGCTGGTGGCTGAGGAACTGTAACCGGTGTAAAATTCCATTTCGTACCTGCAGGGATAATAGGCTCATCCCTAAAGGGGTAATCCGGGAACAGATCGGCAGTAACCTGAGGACCAAATTTTTTCATGATATTAGTCATATAAAACTCGTCCGAGCCCATGGCGAGTACACCTGACAGCTGTTTCAGGAGCAAGGCACATTTTAACGGTGTCCAGTCTTCCGGACTAAAGTCAAGCAGTTTGTATTCCAATGGAAGCCTGGCCCTGTTCAGCGAGTGGATATAAGCATTGATGCCTGCAGTATAAGCTGTAATCATTTTATTTGATTCAGGGTTGGCCATCATACCCTTCAGGGAATTTTCCGCACCGTAAACCATACCCATCCGGCGCTGGTGACGGTCCAGCGCAATGGCCTTTTTACCCACTACCTCGGACAGACGGCCAGAGGCATACCGGATCTGAAAATCCATTTGCCATAAGCGGTGCATGGCCGTCACATATCCTTGTGCAAAATATACGTCGTGGTCATTTTGTGCAAAGATATGGGGAATCATCCTGTCATCAAAAGCTATATCAACGGTTTGCTGTGTGCCCTTTAAGGCTATTTTACTGCTCTTTTTTACACTAAATTTTTCTGAATTTTGCCAAAATCCTGTAAACGGATCCAGAAATTTTAACAAAGGCGGAATGTCGCCGAATTTAGTGTTTAAGGCATAAGCCAACAGCAAAGGTATAATTACACAAATTATAGCTTTTATTTTGTTCTCCATAGTTAAATAAAGTCTAACCTACTGTAAAATTATTATTTTATCAAATTTTATTTTGCACTGGCAATTTAACATAGTATTTGTTATTGTGGGAACTTTCGCTAAGTTTATATGCACTTAACGTATATCTCTAACAAATATAACTTTTGCATGAACAAGATTCTTATAAAAGTATTTGTGTTTTTAGTTCTGTTTTTTGTAGTAAGCTATGCAGAGGCACAGCGCATAAGTATCGGCGGATATGTAACTGACAAAAACACAGCGACCCCTATTGCAGGTGCAGGAATAAAGGTTAAAGGAACAACTATCGGTACATCTACAGACGCGCAGGGCAGGTTCTCCTTGCAGACAACGGGAGAATTGCCCATCTACATTATTATATCTTATATAGGTTACACGACTATAGAACGGCAGGTCAGCAGTCATGCCGAAGTTATCCATGCAGTAATGGAAGCTGAAGCCATACTGGGGCAGGAGGTAGTTATTGCCGCTTCCAGAACCCCGGAGCGGATTCTCGAGTCCCCGGTATCCATAGAACGCATAGGGGCCTCGGCCATTAAAGAAATTGCTGCGCCATCTTTCTACGATGCACTGAACAACCTGAAGGGCGTAGAAGTGAGTACGCAAAGTTTAACTTTTAAATCGATCAATACCAGGGGTTTTAATACCAATAGCAATACCCGCTTTAACCAGTTCGTTGACGGTATGGATAACCAGGCGCCCGGATTGAGTTTTTCCATCGGTAATATTGTTGGTATCAATGAACTTGACGTAGATAATATAGAGCTTTTGCCCGGGACCGCTTCTGCCTTATATGGTGCGGGGGGCATCAACGGAACATTATTGATGACCTCAAAAAATCCATTTGACTACCAGGGGGCCAGCTTTCAGT
>Ga0160457_1000731_pt1 | contig 12191 bp, 13 predicted proteins | sample HID1972M_E6MG_FD_108242 | JGI IMG/M metagenome (GOLD analysis project Ga0160457, IMG submission 108242) | Enriched pill bug-associated microbial communities from UW Madison campus, WI, USA - HID1972M_E6 MG | ecosystem: Host-associated > Arthropoda: Insects > Digestive system > Unclassified ... | reverse complement strand
CCGGCGGAGTTGTATGCGCACCTCCCTGCTGTCCGCCGGACGGCTGGTTATGGTGCGTACCTGGCTGATGCTGTCCGGGTGTTCCGGGCGCTTTTTTACGCTTACGTTTTCTTTTGGCGTCATTGCTGTCGCCAGAAGAAGCCACAGGCTGCGACTTACGCTCAGGGGTAGTCGGCAAGACAATCTTACCGATAATGTTTGGTCCGGAAAGTTTCACCGAACGTGCTTTGATCACCTCGACTTCATCGGGCTTTTCAACTTTTGGTGTAACTGTTTCTTTAACCGGCTCTGCTTTAGCAACAGGTGATTCCACAGGTTTAGGGTTTTCTTCAACTTTAGTTTCTTCCACAGGTTTAGGAACCTCAGCTTTAACTTCAGCAGGCTCCTCAACCGGCTGTTCTACCTGCTTAACTTCCTCCTGAACTATTTTAGGCGTCTCCTGTACTGTTTCAGCGGGTTGTTCAACCGGAGCGGCCGGACTAACCGGTGCCTCAGCTTTAACCGTTTCAGGAGCTGGCGTCTCTTCTTTTTTAGCAGGGCGATTTTTTGAATTTAAATCATCAAGATTAATCTTTCCTACAATTTTAACACCTTTTAATGTCCCGTCATCAGCTTTTTCGGGTTCTTTAGCTGCTGCAATATCTTTCGCAGGAGCTGGTGTTTCTTCCTTCTGTTTCTCAACTGGAGGAGTATAGGAATGAAGATTTTTAATTAAAATACCTTCATTTTCAAATTCAACATTTTTTCTAGGTGCCTCGGCAACTTTCTCAGTTACTTCAGGCTCATCACGACGAATTTTACCAATAACAATCTGATTGGCTTCTTCCTTTACGATTTTATCTCCCTGAAACTCCTTTAATAATGCATTATACATATCGCGGGAGAGTTTAGTAGTGGGTTTATTCTCTACAGAAAAGCCTTTCTTTTCTAAAAACTCAACGGCCGTAGCTATCCCTACGTTAAGTTCCTTAACTGCTTTGAATAAAATTATTGGTTTGTCGTCTGACATTGATATCCTGTTTTTTTCTTAATTCTTATACAAAAGTAACGTTTATTCTTGTTTTTTTTATCTGTATATCCTGTTTTTTATCTGCCGTGAACCTGTATCTCAATTTCACAGCTATTCTCGTTTTGCCCGCTTCGTTCGGCGGCTGCAATCCAGGTCATCAGTCCTGCCCTGCTGATGCTCCCTGAAGGTACACTAATGCTTACTCAAATTCCGACTGTAATATACTGATAACTTCTTTAATGGTTTCTTCTTCCAGATCTGTGCGCTTCACTAATTCATCTACAGATAACGCAAGTACACTCCTGGCAGTGTCACAACCAATCGCTTTCAGTTCATCGATGATCCAGCTGTCGATCTCATCTGAGAACTCTTCAATGTCCACATCTTCATCCTCTTCGGCTGCTTCACGGTAAACATCAATTTCATAACCGGTTAATTTACCAGCCAGTTTTATATTATGCCCCCCGCGTCCGATGGCCAGGGAAACCTGGTCAGGCTTTAAATATACCGATGCATGTTTAGTGACATCATCCAGTTTAATGGAAGTGATTTTTGCAGGGCTTAATGCCCTGGTAATATAAAGGGAAATATTATTGGTGAAATTGATCACATCAATATTTTCATTCTTAAGTTCCCTGACAATGCCGTGTATCCGCGAACCTTTCATCCCTACGCATGCCCCTACCGGATCAATCCTGTCATCATAAGACTCAACGGCAACTTTAGCGCGTTCTCCTGGTTCACGAACGATCTTTTTAATTGTGATCAGACCATCAAAAATTTCAGGGACCTCGATTTCAAACAAACGCTGCAGGAACTCAGGGGCAATCCTTGAGATGATGATTTTTGGTGTGCTGTTCATCATATCCACTTTTAATATGACTGCGCGTACAGTATCCCCTTTCTTGAAATAATCTGCAGGTATCTGTTCTGTTTTAGGCATCATTAATTCATTGCCCTCATCATCCAGTACCAGTGTTTCTTTTTTCCAGACCTGGTAAACCTCTCCTGTTACAATTTCTCCAACCCTGTCTTTATATTTTTTAAAGATCTCGTCTTTTTCCAGTTCCAGCACTTTAGAGACCAGTGTCTGGCGCGCGGCCAAAATAGCCCTTCTGCCAAAACTCTCTAAAGTGATCTGCTCTATGTAATCATCACCGACTTCCATATCCGGATCCAGCTGTTTAACTTCGGAAAGCTCGATTTCCAGGTCATCGTCTTCTGAAAAGCCGTCTTCCATTACTTTTCTCGTCCGCCAGATCTCCAAATCGCCGTTGTCCGGATTTACAATCACATCACAATTCTCATCAGTACCATATTTCTTACGCAGCATACTGCGGAATACCTCTTCCAGCACACTTATCACCGTAGGACGGTCGATGTTCTTGAATTCTTTGAATTCTTGAAATGAATCGATTAAATTAATATTACTCATTTTTATTTAAATGAAATTAAAACCTTTGTTTCTATTATATGATCAAAGTCCAATACGGCCTCGGCCACTTGTGCTTTTTTTCCCTTTTCTTTTATTTTGGCAGCTATAGTGATTGTTTTTTCGCCCACTTCCAGCAACTCTCCTTCTTTAATTTCCCCGCCGTCCATCTTTACACTGACTTCACGCCCGATATTTTTTTCATACTGTCTTTTCAGCTTTAAAGGCTCCCCTACTCCGGGAGAAGAAACCTCCAGGTTATATGCTTTTTCAATCGTGTTTTCTTCTTCCAGATGAAAACCTACATGTCTGCTTATTGCCGCACAATCCTGTATACTTATTCCTTCATCGCCGTCAACATGGATAATAAGCTTGTTGTTAGGCAACATTTTAACCTCAACTAAAAATAATTCCGGTCTGTCCGAAATTTTCTCTTCTACTAATGCTGTTACTCTCTTCTCTACTTGCATAAACCAATTCGCCGATAAAAGAAAAGAGGGGACATTTGCCCCCTCTTGCCCTCTATTACAGCGCAAATGTACGAATTTTATTTCAAAAATAAAAAAGGAGCTTTACCTTACCTAATTTATGAAATCCCGCAATAACAGAAAAGAACTATTTAAAATTATATCCGGCAAATGCTCAGCGCTCCAGGATCTCCTGTTGTGGCTTAACGCTGTAACTTAGCTTGCCTTTGATCAGCATTCCCGCGTTGCCGAATTGTGAATTCATGTAGGTGATGACCAGGTACCGTTTGCCGGGAACAAAAGGTTTTAAAGGCGTAAAAACCAATGCATTTTTAGTCACTTTTATTTTTCCTTCCACAGGCACCTCCCCTCCGGGCTGAGCTTCCCCGGCAGAAATCTGCAAGATGGTGACCAGGTGTGCGTATGCGGTGTCTATATGCGGCGTATTCCTGATCTGTAACAGGCCTGCCGGAGCTATACCTGAAATTATAAGCGAGGAACTGTCCCGGGAAAACTGTATAAGAACTGGCTTGTTATTTGCAGACGAACAGGAAATTAAACAAACTGTCCAAAGCAAAAAAAAGGGCAATAAAACAAAACGCTTAAACATCCTGTAAAACTAGTCATTATGAGCTTTATAATTGAAATTTTATTAATGGGGCTGGCCATGCTGATCGGCGCCCATATTGTTCCTGGTGTACATGTAGACGGATTCGGTTCGGCTATTATCGCAGCCGTGCTGATTGCCCTCGCCAATGCCACGATCGGGTTTATCTTAAGGATACTTACTTTTCCCATCAATTTTCTCACTTTAGGGTTAATGTCCTTTGTCATTACCGTGCTGATGATCCTGCTGGTGGATAGCCTGATGTCAGGTTTTAATACCTCGGGCTTTTTCGCCGCCGCTTTCCTGGCTATAGTGGTTGCGCTGATCAAAGCAATATTCGGCGCTATAGCTGGAAGTGAGTGACCCTAGTGTGAGCCCGGTATAACACCGGTGTGAGGCCGGTTTTTAGCGGTAAGAATATGTTTAAATGGTAGGCTCACTATGGGCTCAATCAAATGCGTAAGCGTTAAACTGTTTACCTCAGGATTTCCCTGGAAATTACCAGTTGCTGTATTTCTGAAGTACCTTCATATATCTGTGTGATTTTTGCATCGCGCATTAGCCGCTCTACATGGTATTCTTTTACAAAACCATATCCGCCATGTATCTGAACAGCTTCAATAGTTACATTCATTGCCACTTTTGATGCATATAATTTTGCCATTGATCCTGCCAGCGTATAAGATAAACCCTGGTCTTTTAACCAGGCCGCTTTGTATACCAGCATCCTTGCTGCCTCTATCTGAGTAGCCATATCAGCCAGTTTGAACGAAATTGCCTGATGGTCTGAAATTGGTTTGCCAAATGACTTCCGTTGTTTGGCATATTCCAGGGCAAGCTCATAGGCGCCTGCTGCAATGCCCAATGCCTGGGCTGCTATACCGATCCTCCCGCCTTCCAGTGTTTTCATCGCAAACTTAAACCCGAAGCCGTCTTCCCCGATCCTGTTTTCTTTTGGCACTTTAACATCACTGAACATCAGGGAGTGGGTGTCTGATCCCCGGATGCCCATTTTATTTTCCTTGGGGCCGATCGAAAAGCCCTCCATTCCCTTTTCCACGATAAAGGCATTGATCCCTTTATGTTTTAGTTCGGGGTGTGTCTGGGCAATTACCAGATAAGTGGAGGCCGTACCGCCATTGGTAATCCAGTTTTTTGTGCCGTTTAATAAATAATGGTCTCCTTTATCTTCAGCTGTGGTATGCTGTGATGTTGCGTCCGAACCTGCCTCCGGTTCAGAAAGGCAAAATGCCCCGATCAGCTGACCAGAGGCGAGGGGCTTAAGGTATTTTTCCTTTTGAAAAGCTGATCCGTAGGCTTCCAGGCCATAACAAACCAGGGAATTATTAACTGAAACAACAACTGAAGCGGAAGCATCTATTTTTGAAAGCTCCTCGATGACCAATACATAAGAAACTGCATCCAGCCCGCTGCCGCCGAGATCTTCGGCTACCATCATCCCAAGGAAACCAAGTTCACCTAATTTCTTAACCTGTTCCGCCGGAAATTTCTGATGTTCGTCCCTTTCAATTACACCAGGCTTTAATTCTTGCTGTGCAAAATCTCTCGCAGCCTGCCGGATCATCAATTGTTCTTCACTTAGTTGAAATTGCATAATAATAATACTTTGAAAATACGTTTCGCCAAATTTAGTATTTCCAAATTAAAATTACTATGGTCGCATAGTATTATTTATATGCTATTTCAAAAGGTGGTTGTTATCATCAGGGAACACCAGTACAGGTTTATATTCCCTGGCCTCCTCTATAGGTAAGGAACCGAAGGACATAATAATTAAAATATCGCCTACCTGCACTAACCTTGCGGTTGCCCCGTTCAGGCATACCATACCTGTACCGCGCTCGCCTTTGATCACATAAGTTTCAAACCTTGCGCCGTTATTGTTGTTTACAATCTGTACTTTTTCGTTAGCAATGATACGGGCCGCATCCATCAGATCTTCATCAATGGTTATACTGCCTACATAATTTAATTCAGCCTGAGTTACTTTAACACGGTGTATTTTCGATTTTAATATCTCGATAATCATGCCGCAAAGTTAGCTAAAGTTTATGTTGATTTATTGTAATATCTTGCTAGTTCAGCATCATGTTATCAATCAGCCTGGTTTCACCAACCTTAGCGGCAACCAGTGCAACCAGGTGTTTTTTTCCTTTATCGCTTTCAGGAAGAAGGGTCTGACTATTGGCTATAGTAAAATAATCAAGCGTTACACCTGCTGTCCCCTGAATGATTGCAGTTGCTTTTTCAATCAGGTCATTGACACTGTTTTTGTCAAAATTGTCTTTGACATATTGTAAAGCTTTACTCAGTACCAATGCATTTTGCCGGTCGGCCGCAGACAGGTGGATATTTCTGGAGCTCATGGCCAGGCCATCATCTTCCCGTATAATCGGGCAGGATACGATTTCCACCGGCAGGTTAAAATGACGGACCATATTGCGGATCATCAGCACCTGCTGAAAATCTTTCTGCCCGAAAAAGGCAAGGTCAGGATCAACAGCATCAAAAAGCTTTTTTACAATTTGTGTTACGCCCTGGTAATGCCCCTTTCTAAACTCCCCTTCCAGTAAAAACTCTGCATCGCCTAAATCAATATGCCAGTGCTCAGGCACAGGATACATCTCTTTAACCGAAGGCATAAATACGATATCACAACCGGCCTCCTGTAACATTTCAATATCATGTTCCAGCGGCCGGGGATATTTTTCCAGGTCTTTAGGATCGGTAAACTGGGTCGGATTGACAAAGATGCTGCAAACAACTGTATCTGCATTTCGCTGTGCGATCTTAATCAGGGAAACATGTCCTTTGTGCAAAGCGCCCATTGTAGGCACTAATGCAATTTTCTGTTGAGCCAGCTTTCCTGGCCGCAGCAATGCTTTCAATGCTGCTATCGTGTTTATAACTTCCAAACTGAGGTGTAAAATTTCAACGGTCAAAGTTGGGTATTTATACAATCCCAACAAAACATCTGGCCAAGATATTGATAAATATCAATAAAATGCTTACCTTTGCCCCTTGATTATCTTTTCTTTAACATAAATATTTATTCACGAATATGGAGATGGCAAAAACGAAGCTACTGATTGTTACACACGAGATGTCGCCTTTCCTCGAACTCACTAAAATTTCAGAGATTACCCGTCAGTTACCGCAGGCAATGCAGGAAAAAGGATTTGAGATCCGTATTCTGATGCCCAGGTTCGGAAACATTAATGAAAGAAGGAACAGATTACACGAAGTGATCCGCCTGTCAGGGATGAACATTATGATTGATGACAACGACAACCCGCTCATCATCAAAGTCGCGTCCATACCGGCCGCACGTATGCAGGTTTACTTCCTGGACAATGAAGACTATTTCCAGCGTAAACATGTATTCAAAGATAAAGAGAATAAGTTCTACGCAGATAATGATGAAAGAACAATTTTCTTTTGCAAAGGTGCCTTAGAGACGGTTAAGAAATTAGGATGGGCCCCTGATATTGTACATTGCCACGGCTGGATGACCTCACTGGTGCCTGCTTACATCAAAACCTCCTATAAAAACGACCCTACCTTTAAGAATTCCAAAGTTGTTTACTCTATCTATGAGAACTGTTTTACCGAGTCGCTGAATGCCGACCTTCATAAAAAAGCAGTAATGAACAATATGACGGCCGAAGATACCAGGATGTTTGAAAACCCGGTTTGCAACACGCTGCATATTGGTGCGGTAACTTATTCTGATGCAGTGGTTTTAGCTGATGAAAAGATAGACGCCAATGTGTTAAAATTTGTTAAAGATTCCAATAAGCCAACTTTAGCTTTTAATTTAACCGAAAATTTCGAGAACTTCTATTCACTGTATGAAGAGATTTCGAATGATGAATTGGTTTCGATAGCATAAACTCAGGTATTATTAAATTAAATATGAAATTTTCAAAACTAGACTTATTGACCCTGTTGATAAGTCTTTTTCTTTTTTCTTCTTGTAAAGATTCAAGTACGGTTGGTCTGGATATTGATCCCGGGAATGCTGTAACAGGTACGTTGCTGGACGACGAACCGATTACATCCAGTACGCTTACGGATATCCCAACTTCTACTTATGCTGTCGGAACAGGCCTGGCCAGGTATCCCCTGGGGCAAATGAACGATCCTGTTTTTGGGAAGACAGAAGCCAGCCTTGCACTTTCCGTTAATCTTCCCGGAGGGGCCTACAGTTTTGGTGAAAATGTAACGATTGATTCGGCCATATTGGTTATGCGCTATGAGCGTGCTACTGTTAATCATTTTTATGGCGACAGTACCGCCAGATATAATATTACCGTTAATCAGTTAACGGATAACCTGTCTGCAGGCACCAGTTTTTTAAGCACCAAAGAGTATGCCGCAGGTGACCAGCTTGGTACATTTTTAGCCGCGATCAAACCAAACAGCAGGGTGAACATAACCGAAATTACTACAGGCGGCCCGGACAGCGTGAAATCAAAAGCGCCCCAGTTACGTATTAAACTGGATAAAACAATGATACAGAATAAAATTGCATCCCTGGATTCAGCAACATTATCTACCAATGCCAAATTTAACGCGTCTTTCAAAGGATTAAAAGTCAGCGCAACAGTACCTTCAGGAAGTAAGGGAGGAATCATGTTCCTGGACTTTGTAACCGATTCTTCCGGAGTGGAGATTTATTATAAAAAACAGAATGCAACAACATCCACTGCTATAGATACTGTTGTAGCGAGATTCCCTATAGTAACCACAACCAATGCCGTTGCAGCTACTGTCAAACATGATTATTCAGGCACCCCTGTACAGACACAATTGGATAACCCCGCTACACAGTACCAGGTAACCTACCTGCAGGCTTTAGGCGGAATAAGAAATAAGCTCAGCTTTCCTACACTGAAAGACCTGACAACGAAACTGGGATCAAAAGTTGTCATTAACAAGGCCGATCTGGTGATCGATGTCAGCGATAATACTGATGCAGATTTTGCGGCCCCTTTGAGGCTAGCCTTATATAGAAATGATATTGCCGGTCAGCGACAGCTTCTGCCCGATAATAATCCTTATAACCAGTCCGAGGGAACAGGTGATGTCCGTGCTTTTCCTATTCCTGGCTGGGGCGTATACGATGCGTTAAAGAAAACGTATACTTTCACCATTACCAATTATGTGCAGGATATCGTAGACGGAAAAACTATTGACTATGGTACATTCCTGGCCCCTGTTTCTGTTACCGCGGAGAATTCTATCAGCTCAGCTGAATCTACGCTGTCGCCAAGGGTTACATCCGCGGCCCGCGGTATAATCGGTTCATTCAACAATACCAATAATGACAAGATCAGGCTAAATATATATTACATCAAAACCGGTGTATAAACGTTCTGACGTATAAAAGCGAAGGGGCCGGCTATGATCATAGCCGGCCCCTTCGCTTTTATACGTTTGATTCTCTAAAAGGGCAGGTCGCCCGACACACTTTCTGAATCCAGATAATCTGTTTCACTTTTCGGAGCAGTTGTACTCACGGGTGTATTTTCAAAATCGCTTCTTCTGCCAAGAATGGTGAAATTTTCTGCGACTACTTCTGTTACATATTTTTTAATCTTTTCCCTGTCCTCAAATGAACGGGTACGCAGTTTACCTTCGATATAAACAAGTTTTCCCTTTTGTAAATATTTGGACGCCACTTCAGCAAGCCCTCTCCACAGGACAATATTATGCCATTCTGTTTGTTCAATTCTTTTGCCGTCCTTATTGTAGGTTTCTGATGTGGCCAACGGAAAACTGGCTACGGTAACACCACCATCTAAGTGGCGAACTTCAGGATCTTTACCTAAATGTCCTACTAAAATTACTTTGTTAATACCTGACATGGATTTGGAGTTTACTATTCGTTAAAATAGAAGTTAAAAAATTTGGTTAGCACTTTTGGTTGTGGCAGCTGGTCTAAATCGGCCCAAGACACCCAATTGACTTCTGCACTGATATTAAAGTTAACGATATAATTATCTAAAGCAAAAAATTGAACATATATAATTTGGTGAGTCAATAAATGCTTCATTTTCATTAACGGCTGAAGTGTAACAGCCCTGCCAAACTTTTGTTTAACTCTTTTAATAAAATCTGCATCGGAAAGGTCAGCTGCCAGATCTGTTTCCAGGCGCGGCAGGTCATATAAATTCTGCCATATATCATCTTCTGTTCTTTGATTAACCAAAACGCTATCCCCTTTCCTGCATAAGAAATAATTGATATGCCGGGTCCTGATTTTTAGCTTTTTTAACTTTACAGGCAATACCGGAACAAGGCCATTGGTTTTGGCATAACAGGAATCCTGGAGCGGGCATATAGAGCAGTTGGGAGATTTGGGCTTACATTGCAGGGCACCGAATTCCATAATGGACTGGTTATATAAAGCCGGGTCTGCTGCATGGATAAGCGACCGGGCGAGTTCGGTAAACTGTTTTTCGCCCTGACTGCTGTTAATTGGTGTACTGATGCCAAAATACCTGGAGAGCACACGGAATACATTTCCATCCAGCACGGCCTGCGCTTCACCTGAAGCGAAAGAAGAGATCGCTGCCGCAGTGTATTCACCAATGCCTTTTAACTTGATCAGATCGCTGTAACGGACCGGAAACACGCCCTGATGCAACTCTGCTATCTGCCTTGCAGTGAACAACATATTACGGCCCCGGGAATAATATCCCAGTCCCTGCCATAATTTCAGCACCTGGGTTTCTGTAGCAGCGGCAAAATCCATTACTGTTGGATATGCTTCCAGGAAACGGTTAAAATAAGGCAGCCCCTGCTCAACCCTGGTTTGCTGTAATATAATTTCCGAAAGCCATATGACGTAGGCATCCTGTGTGTTTCTCCAGGGCAGTGCCCTCTTGTTAATTAAATACCATTGAATGATCCTGTCCTGAAATGCCATGGCCAAAATTACATTCTTGTGGCTTATGGTGTTCCAATTTATTTCCTTTTTCTGCGTTATGGAAAATGGAAGAAATTAATCTTGCAATTGGCTGATAGTTCTTAAGACAAATAATTAATCTTTTATTTTCCTATCTCATTAAAAAGCAATACTTTTGCAACCCCAAATCACTTATAATATTAAACACACAACAAATTAATAATAGAAAATATGACTAAGGCAGATATTATTTCAGAGATATCAACAAAAACAGGAATTGAGAAAGTAGACGTACAGGAAACCGTTGAGGCATTTTTCAAAGTGATCAAAAGTAGCATGATTGGTGGAGAGAATGTATATGTTAGAGGTTTCGGAAGTTTTGTTGTTAAAAAAAGGGCACAAAAAACTGCAAGGAATATTTCTAAAAATACTGCGATTATCATTCCTGAGCATTTTGTACCCAGTTTTAAACCAGCAAAAGTTTTTGTTGATAAAGTTAAGAACAACTCGAAAAAACTAAGCGTAGAGGCTTAATCTGCTCATGATGAATGCTATCCGGTCTAAACAAATAATAGTAATTGGGGCAGTTCTTTTGCTCGTTGTATTTTTGTTTACAAGAGATATTAAAGGCCTGGTCAAGCCTAAACAGGAGACCACAGGTGTACCTGCAGGCAGCCAGCTGACATCGGCAAGTAATTCGATTAACCTGACGGAGGTTTCTACCGCTGCAAAGAATTCGATCAATGCTAATATTGCTGCTGAAATCACTACATTGGAAAATGCATATCAAAATGCAGCTGAAGAGGAAAAAGTGAATGCAGCAAAAGTTCTTGCCGAAAAATGGGATGATGTTGAACAATCGGTACCGAGCGCTTTATATCTTGAAATTATAGCTAATAAGGACCGGAGCCTGAATAATTGGCTGGCAGCAGGAGGAAAGTTCATGCAAGCTTTCGACACTACACAGGACAGCGTTATCTCGCCTGCGTTATTGCAAAAAGCAAATACGGCTTATACCAATGCGGTCACGCTGGATTCAACAAACCTTGAGGCTAAAACCGGGCTGGGTATTACCATTGTGAATGGAATGGGTGCACCAATGTCAGGAATAGCTATGTTACTTGATGTAGTGAAGAAGGATCCGAAAAACCTAAAGGCTAATATGAGCCTGGGAACCTTTGCCATTAAATCAGGTCAGTTTGATAAAGCAATAATCAGGTTTAATGATATTATTGCAATGAGGCCTTCGCCGGATGCTTATTTTTACCTGGCTACGGCTTACGAAAACCTGGGTAAAAACGAAGAAGCGGTAAATGCTTACCTCAACAGTAAAAAGTTAGCGGCAAATCCAACCTTATCTGCATTTATTGATAAGAAAGTGGCCGAGCTGAAAAATAAAAACTAATAAACAGATTTAAAAAAATATTTAAAAAATTAAAATTATGCCAAGCGGTAAAAAAAGAAAAAGACATAAAATGGCTACCCACAAACGCAAAAAGCGTTTAAGAAAAAACAGACATAAGAAAAAATAGGATTTTATCCTATTGACTAACCGCTGATAGATACCGGGTGAATGCCTGGTATCTATTAGTCGTTGGTCTGTTTTTTTATTTATTCAGTCCATGTGTTTAATAAGGGGGCTCCCCTTAAAATGTAAAGCTTTTGGTAAAGGAATTAATTATCGATTCATCTCCTACGGGAGTAACCATAGCTTTGATTGAAGATAAACAACTTGTAGAACT
>Ga0160457_1000730_pt1 | contig 12203 bp, 3 predicted proteins | sample HID1972M_E6MG_FD_108242 | JGI IMG/M metagenome (GOLD analysis project Ga0160457, IMG submission 108242) | Enriched pill bug-associated microbial communities from UW Madison campus, WI, USA - HID1972M_E6 MG | ecosystem: Host-associated > Arthropoda: Insects > Digestive system > Unclassified ... | reverse complement strand
CTTTACGAAGAGGGTGCAATGTTGAGCAATGACGGCCATTGCAGGCCTTTTGATGCGGAGGCGGAGGGCACCGTATTTAGTGATGGTGCCGGTGCCGTACTCCTGAAACGTAAAGAAGATGCCATAAAAGACGGTGATACTATATATGCTGTGATAAAAGGTGTTGGCTTAAGTAATGATGGAAGAAATAAAGGTAGTTTTACGGCTCCCAGTGCGGAAGGGCAGGCTGCAGCCATAAGTATGGCTATTGATGATGCCGGCGTTGACCCAGCCGATATCAGTTATATTGAAACTCATGGTACCGCCACCCCGTTAGGTGACCCGATAGAGATCGAGGGATTGAATATCGCATTTGGACAGCAGGATACCAAACAATATTGTGCAATTGGTTCCGTGAAAAGCAACTTTGGGCACCTTACCTGTGCAGCAGGTGTGACGGGCTTGATTAAAGCAGCCCTTTCAATCTTCCACAAGCAGATACCTGCAACACTTAATTTTAAAAAACCAAACCCGAATATAGATTTCGAAAACAGTCCTTTTGTTGTAAATGCTTCCTTTAAAGAATGGGAGAGTTCAAAAAAGAGGATTGCCGGTGTCAGTTCATTTGGTGTAGGCGGTACTAATGTCCATCTGATCCTTGAAGAACAGGAAAATAACGCCCCTGAAATTCAGGCGTCACGCCCTGTTCAGCTGTTTACCTGGTCGGCAAAAAATGAATGGAGCCTCGACAGTTACGCTAAGAAATTGACAGAGGGACTGAAAACTATTGAAGAAAATCAACTGGCAGATGTAGCGTATACACTGAATACTACCAAACAAGGCTTTAATTACCGGAGGTTTACTGTTGCTGCTGATAAAAATCAACTGACAGAAAATTTGAATAGCGCCTCACTCCTCTCCTCCCAAGCTAAAAATAACACCAATGCTATCAGGGAAGTGGTATTTATGTTCCCCGGCCAGGGATCGCAGTATGTGAATATGGGTAAGGAGCTTTATGAAAGTGAACCGGTGTTCAGAGCTGCGATGGAGGAATGTAACGGATTACTGAAAGAACAGGTTAATGAGGATATGCTGGCCATTATCTACCCCGCAGAAGTCAATGAAAAATCAGAGGAAAATCTAAAAAATACCAGATATAGCCAACCCGCACTGTTTATGATCGGTTATTCACTTTCCAAACTCTGGATGAGCTGGGGAGTGTATCCGTCCGCATTCATTGGCCACAGTATAGGCGAATTTGTTGCCGCACATTTCGCTGGTGTCCTGTGCTTAAGGGATGTACTGAAAATTATTGCCGTCCGCGGAAAACTCATGAGTGAATTACCTGCCGGATCGATGTTATCTGTACGTACCACAGAAGATTTACTCCGCCCGTTATTACCTGAAGATATTTCCCTTGCTGCAGTTAATTCCCCAGCATTGTGTGTTGTAGCGGGAACCCCGGAAGCAGTCAATAAATTCAGTAAAACCCTGGATGAAAAAGAAATTGCAAACCGCCTTCTGCATACAAGCCATGCTTTTCACTCCTATATGATGGAGGATGTGGTTGAACCTTTTAAAGCCGTAGTCGCTGAAATAAAACTAGCTGCACCGGCTATTCCGATCTACTCCACGGTCACAGGAAGAAAACTGCGCAGTGAGGAAGCTACGGACCCGCAATACTGGGCTAATCATTTAAGGGCTCCTGTCCTGTTTGACAAAGCTGCGGGATATTTACTGGATGACAGCCCAGAAAAAGCATTTATTGAAATGGGCCCCGGAAATGCAGCAGCGACATTTTTACGTCAGCAGCCAGTTGGTAAATCCAGGTTAATATTAACCTCACTTGAAATGCCTAAAAATGGGGAAACCGCTTACCATTCTATTTTAAAAGCCGCAGGACAGCTCTGGATAAACGGGTTTGAAATTGACTGGGCTTCCTTTTACCAGCAGGAGAAACGAAATAAAGTTAATTATTTACCTACATATGCCTTTAATAAAAAATATTATTGGGTAAATCCGGTATTAACGGCACCTGCACCAGTTATTCCGGCACCAGAACAAGATAATTTTACCCCCCAAACCTCACAACCTACCCCAATAATGAGAAAGCAATCATTAATCAATCAGATAAGGGACATTCTTGAAAACACTTCCGGAATTGAGATACAACAGGTATCCCCGGAGGTGAGTTTCATAGAAATGGGTCTCGATTCGCTGTTGCTCACGCAAATTTCTATAGCACTGAAAAGGAACTTTAATCTGCCAATTACGTTCCGTCAATTGAATGAAGAATATAATACACTGGACACACTGGCCGGTTTTATAGATTCAAAACTGCCACAGGAACCTGTTCAGCAAACCGCCGTACAGCCTGCCCCCGCGGCTGTAAGACAGCAGCAATATGCCGTTAACGGAGTTAGCCATACATCCGGCTATACTGCAGAGACAAACGGATCAGCTATTGAATTAATTAGCCAGCAGTTACAGCTGCTGGCCCGGCAGCTTGCACTTTTACAGGGAAGTAATTCAAATCCACAACCTGCGCCGGTACCTCAGTCAGTTCAGACAATACCGGAAATTGCACCGTTGGCAGATAAAAGAACACCCGATCTGACCCCGGAGGAAATGGTGGAAATTAAAAAGCCTTTTGGTGCAAGTCCGCGTATAGAAAAACAATCTGCCTCACTGAATGCCGAACAGCAAAAGTACCTGGAGGAATTAACCAAAAGGTATAATGAAAGGACAAAACGAAGTAAAGCCTATACACAGGAGAACCGCTCGCATATGGCTGACCCAAGAGTAGTATCAGGATTTAAACCCGCTACCAAAGAATTGGTTTATTCTATTGTGATCAATAAATCTAAGGGCAGCCGTTTCTGGGATATTGACGGCAATGAATATATCGATGCTTTAAACGGATTTGGTTCCAATATGCTGGGATACCAACCGGAAGTCATAAAAAATGCATTAATTGACCAGATTGAAAAGGGTTATGAAATCGGTCCTCAGCATGAATTAGCGGGAGAAGTAAGCAAATTAATTTGTGAGTTTACCAATTTCGACCGCTCTGCTTTGTGCAATACAGGCTCGGAAGCTGTATTGGGTGCCATGAGAATTGCACGAACGGTTACCGGCCGCTCCCTGATTGTTGCTTTCTCCGGATCTTATCACGGTATCGTAGATGAAGTTATTGTAAGGGGCAGTAAAAAACACAAATCATTTCCTGCAGCTCCGGGGATTATGCCGGAAGCAGTGCAGAACATGCTGATATTGGATTATGGCACAGATGAATCGCTGAACATCATTAAAGAACGCGCAAATGAAATAGCTGCAGTTCTGGTAGAACCTGTTCAGAGCCGGAGACCAGACTTCCAACCCATAGCGTTTTTAAAAACGTTGCGAAAAATAACAGAAGACGCAGGTACTGCGCTAATTTTTGACGAAGTGATTTCCGGGTTCCGCTTTCATCCCGGGGGAACACAGGCTATGTTCGGTATCAAAGCCGATATGGGCACTTACGGAAAGGTAGCCGGTGCAGGGATCTCCATTGGCATCATTGCTGGTAAACGTAAATTTATGGACGCTTTAGATGGTGGTTTCTGGCAATTTGGCGATGATTCTATACCTGAAGTTGGCGTGACTTATTTTGCCGGGACCTTTGTGCGCCATCCCCTTGCGCTGGCTACTGCAAAAGCGTCCCTGACCTATATGAAGGAGCAGGGGCCGCAGCTGCAGGTTAACCTGAATGAAAAAACAAAGTACATTGCGGATTCGCTGAATGCAGTTTGCGTGCGGTTAGATGTACCGATAACTATCGCACAATTTGGTTCATTATGGCGGGTAAAGTTTATTGAAGAATATCCTTATACAGAATTGTTTTTCACGCTGATGCGCTATAAAGGCATTCATATCCTTGAGGGTTTCTCCTGCTTTCTGACTACTGCTCATTCACAGTCTGATATAGATCACATAATACAAGCCTTTGAAGAAAGTTTAACGGAGTTAAAAAAGGTGAATTTTATTCCTGTTTATAAACATCAGGTGCAGCAAAAAAAAACCGAAACAACAGGCAAAACTTTTCTGGCACCGCCGGTTCCCAATGCCAGGTTAGGAAAAGATAAAGATGGAAATCCCGGATGGTTTGTCAAGGACGAGAAAAATCCGGGAAAATACCTACAAGTAAATTAAATTATGTCTCCATTTACATTATGTCTTCATTTACATTAATACCAGTTGATTTTAACCCATTTGAAGAGGAAAGGGAAATTGACAAGATTATACCTACGAATGAGCCCCAGAAAGAGATCTGGCTATCTTGTATAATAGGGAGGGATGAATCTAACCTTGCCTATAACGAATCTGTTTCCCTGAGTTTATACGGAGATTTTAACTATGCCTGTTTTATTGAAGCACTGCAGGAAGTAATTGCAAGACATGAGGCATTACGCGCTACAGTAAGTGCAAACGGAGAAACGCTGATTGTCTATAAGCAGCTTGAATCAGACCTTCATTTTGAGGATATTTCGACTGACAACAATCAGAAAGCTACCCTTGACCAGTTTGTCGCGGATGAGGTGCAACATGTGTTCGATCTGCAGGAAGGGCCGCTGTTCCGTGTTTTCCTTCATAAGCTGAGCGAAATAAATTACTATTTTACATTAGTTAAACACCATATCATCGGTGATGGTTGGTCTACGGGTGTTATTTTAGAAGATCTGAGCAAAATATACAATGCGAAAGTAAAAGGAGAACGTATAGTTCTGGATGAGGCTCCCCAGATCAGTTTGTATGCAGAACAACAGGCTGCGTACCTGCTTACTGAAGAATATCAGCAGACAAAAAATTATTGGTTAAAAATGTATGAGGATAATGTTCCCGTATTAAATCTACCTCTAGATTATACCAGACCCCCTTCCCGTACCTATAAAGCAGACCGTTTAGATTATCACCTGCCGCTTGAACTCGTGGAGCAGCTAAAAATAACAGGGGCAAAAGCCGGATGCAGCCTGGTAAATACTTTATTAAGCGCTTTTGAAATTTTCCTGTACCTGCAAACCAATCAGCGGGATATTGTCGTAGGGCTTCCTGCTGCGGGCCAGGCTGCAACCGGAAATTTCGGGCTCGTAGGCCATTGTGTAAATCTACTTCCACTAAGAAGTATTATCCATCCGGATGTTCCGTTTAACAGCTATCTGAAAAATAGAAAAAGTGCTTTCTTTGATGCTTATGACAATCAGCAGTTTACTTACGGACAGTTGATTAAAAGCCTGAATATAGCAAGGGACCCTTCCCGGATTCCACTGGTACCGGTTGTGTTCAATATTGATATGGGAATGGATAATTCCGTTGTTTTTGAAAATCTAACCTATAAACTGATTTCTAATCCAAGAAAGTATGAGACGTTTGAGATATTTTTAAACGCTACAGGATCGAAATCTTCATTTGTGCTGGAATGGTCATACAACACACAATTATTCAAAGCGGCAACCATTGAAAGAATGGCCGCCGGTTTCGAACAGTTACTCCAGACAATTGCCGGCAATTCATCTGTTATGATAAGAGAACTCGCCGCACAGCATAACTCTGACAAGATTGAACAGCTTAATTTATGGAATAATACTGCTGCAGTTTACCCGAAAGGACAGCACCTCACGGCCCTGATCGATGAAATATCATTGGAATTCGAAGATAAAACAGCTGTACGGTACAAAAACAAAAGTTTAAGCTACAGACAGCTGACAGCGGTCTCTAACCGGCTCGCTGCTTATCTGATTAAAAAGGACATCAAAGTTGGTGATATTGTCGGTCTGTCAGCTGAACGCTCTATGGAGATGCTGGTTTGTCTGCTGGGGATCCTGAAAGCAGGGGCTGTTTATGTACCGCTGGATCCTGAATATCCTCAGGAAAGAATAGACTATATGCTCGGTGATTCGGGTGCAAAAATGTTATTGGTCTCTGCAGCGCACAGCGGTAAGTTTACTTCAGCTGCCACGGAACATATTATTGAGGAAGTATGGGCTGAGCTTGATCAGTATCCTGACGAGAAACCTGAATTGGTTATTGAAGGAAACGATCTGGCCTATATTCTTTATACTTCCGGCTCTACCGGAAAACCTAAAGGGGTAAAGATTAAACACCATAATCTTATAAATTTTTTAACGGGCATGCAGGCAGAACCTGGTATATCCGCAGAAGATCGTTTACTGGCTATTACAACCATATCATTTGATATTGCCGGTTTAGAATTATACCTTCCTTTAATCACGGGTGCGGAGCTGATTATCTGTGATAAGGAAACGGCCAGGGATGGAAGGCTATTGCTGGATACTATTGCTGAAAAAGATATCACCATCATGCAGGCTACTCCTTCAACCTGGAGAATGATGATAGATTCAGGATGGAACAATATTTATGACCTGAAAATATTATGCGGCGGCGAAGCGCTGCCGAAAGATCTTGCGGATAACCTCGTGGAAAGGTCATCGGAACTGTGGAATATGTATGGCCCTACGGAAACGACCATATGGTCAACCGTAAAACACATCAGGAAAGGCGAAACTATGCTGACCATTGGCAGGCCGATCCAGAATACGCAAATTTATATCCTCAATGAGGAACTGGAAGCTCTGGCCCCCGGGATCGAAGGAGAAATATTTATAGGGGGTGAAGGTCTTGCTGCCGGGTACCATAATCAGCCGGAACTGACTGACGAAAAATTTATAAAAAATCCTTTTAGTATAGTTCCGGATGCTAAAATGTACAGGACCGGAGATCTTGGCAATTTCCTGGATAACGGCGAAATCAGGTATCTGGGCAGGATCGATCAGCAGGTGAAAATCCGCGGGCACAGGATTGAGCTGGGAGAAATAGAAACCCATCTTTCCAGGCAGGAAGGAATTAAACAGGCAGTGGTTTTGGCCAGGGAGGATAATCCTGGCGATAAACGCCTGGTAGCCTATGTAATACTGGCAGAAAATGAAGTAAAGGATATCACTCCCTCCTGGAAGGACAGATGGGATACGATATACGATATGGCGGCAGAATCATCGAAGGATATGGCGCTTACAGAACAAAAAATAGACGGCATATTACTTGAACAATGGAAAAACAGTGATAATCTTGTTTTACAAGCCGCAGAGTGGCTCGATGAATCTGCCAAAAGGATAAAACAACTTAATGCCCGGCATATCCTGGAAATTGGAAGTGGCGGAGGTCAGTTGTTATTTGAGCTAGCCCCCTTCGCCAAAACCTATATGGCAACGGATTATGCACAAACTGCCATTGAAAAATTACAGCAAAAGCTGAATGAATCCCCGGATAAATGGAGACATGTAAAAGCCCAGGCCAATGCTGCAGATGATTTTAGTGGAATTGCCGGTTCTTCTTTTGACCTGATACTGATCCATAGTGTGGCCCAGTATTTTCCTGATACTTCATACTTTTTAAAAGTAATAGGGGAATCTGTGAAAAAGATAAAAGATGGCGGGTGCCTGTTTATTGGTGATATGCAGGGTAAAAATTCGCTGGAGATGTACCATGCAACGGATCATCTGGGCCATTCTAAGAATGATTCCACACTTGCCGAATTTAAGGAAGTTGTGCGTAACAGGGTAAGGATCGAAGATGAATTTGTAGCAGATCCGGGATTTTTCTATCTGCTCCCGGATCTAATCCCTGCAATTACCGGTGTCGATATACAATTAAGAGCAGGCAAGTCACTCAACGAAACAACTAAGTATCATTATGATGTCTGGATCTATGTGAATTCAAAACATGAAATTGTGGAACCTGCCATAAGCCTGGAATGGGAAAAGCTGGGGTCAATTGGTGCTTTGACCAGCTTGCTGGAAGCTGACCGTACTCAGACTTTGGAAATAAAACACATTTTTAACAGCAGGACAGCTCTGGATTATACCCTGTTAAAGCTAATGGCCTCTGCTCCTGAAGATACGGCCATGGAGCAGATCAAAACTGAGCTGCAAATGGCGGAACAGGGCCTTCATCCTGACCTGTTTTGGCAATTAGGGCAAGAAAAGGGCTACCACACACATATAAGGTGGTCTGATGATGCAACAGACGGAAACTTTGATGTATTATTTATTCCTGGAAGCCTGGAATTAAAACTTCCTCCCCCATCCATTGATATACCTTTAACCAATAGCAAACCCGGGGATTTTGCAAGGACACCACTGTCTACGAATGAACTCTATCTGGCAAAACCGGTAACTGAACAATGGAAAGCGGGGCTGAAACATTACCTGCCTGAGTACATGCTGCCTTCAGATTTTGTTGCGTTAAAATCATTCCCACTGACACCAAATCATAAAATTGATAAAAAGGCACTTCCTAAGCCTCAGTTAAAAAAGGTAGAATCAGGCAAGGATAATACACCTCTTGATAAAAGTGAAAAGATCGTCTCTGATATATGGTCAGCTGTCTTAGGGCTGGACAATATTAATAAAAGTGATGATTTCTTTGAACTTGGCGGACATTCTTTGCTTGCAGTGAAAGTTATGGCTGCCATTGAGAAAGAGACAGGCAAACGCCTTCCCCTGGCCAGTCTTTTTGAAAATGCAACGATAGAAAAACTTGCCGGAAAGCTCCAGGCAGATGATGATGAAAAATGGGATGCACTGGTCCCTATAAAAACCACGGGTACAAAAGATCCTGTCTTCCTGGTTCATGGTGGAGGCCTGAATGTACTTTTATTTAAAACCATCAGCAAATATCTGGGAGAAGACCAACCCGTATATGGACTTCAGGCAATAGGTCTGAACAGAAAAGCACAGCTTCTTTTCAGCATCGAGGAAATTGCAGCAGTTTATGTTGCTGAGGTACTGGAGGTAAACCCTGAAGGCCCGTTTAGTCTGGCGGGTTATTCTTTAGGTGGTTTTATTGCCTTTGAAATGGCACGTCAGCTAAGGGCTATGGGTAAAGAGATAAAATTCCTTGGTATTTTAGACACCTATGCCGGAAACAAGGATATTGAAGAAAATGATACCCAATCCAAACTGGCTAAAAAAGTAAAACGACAGTTTAATAAAATTCCTTTTTTTACCAGATCGTTCATAGACAGCCCGGCAGAAGCTTTCAATTATCAGCTGCATAGCCTTAAATATAAATTTGATAATTTATTCTCCAATGAGAATGAAGAATACGTAGTGCATTTTACGCCATATGAGAAGGAAATCTACAGTAGTTATGATATTGCACACCGGAAATACATCTTGCAGCCAAGTGACCTAAAAATAAGCTTATTCAGCGTAAAAAAAAGACTATACTATCTGGATGATCAGGTCTACCTGGGTTGGAACAAATTCGCAAAAAGAGGTGTTGAAATATTTGATGTTCCGGGTGACCATAAAACTTTTTTATATCCCCCTAACGATGAAGCGTTCGCACAAATTTTACAGCATGCATTAGACCATTCTTAAAAGTAGCTTGTGGACATCAGTTTATTGCAGGGAAATCTTAATTGGGGTACTTATACCGGGCAAAATCTTATGTCCAAAGATTTTGTCCATCTCTTCAAAATAGACGTCAATTATTATTATTCGAAAATTAAACCTGAGGGAGTGCTATCAGATAGCGAACTAACTAAGGCTGGACGGTTCATTAAAAATGAGGACAGGGAGAATTACATAGTCAGAAAATATTTTCTCAGGTTAATACTTTCACAGTTCATACAACTGCCACCTGTAGCAATTGAGTTTAGCAGGACAGCCAATAAAAAACCATTTCATGATGCTGTACATTTTAATGTGAGCCACACTTACGGCCAGGCTGTAATTGCGGTGAGCTCTTCGCCTGTCGGCGCTGATACGGAGTATATAAACGCTGATTTCGAATTTACGGCTCTACTTGATTCCTGTTTTAATAAAGAAGAAGCATCCTTCGTTCTTCAGGGTAAAGATCCTGTTCTGAATTTCTATACATTATGGACCAGGAAAGAGGCCCTGCTGAAGGCAACCGGAGAAGGGTTGACAGACCGCCTGGACCTTGTCCCATCTATAAATGAATATCTGCAGAGGGTGGAAAAAGAATTTAGGATATTCAGTTTTGAAAACGTGGAAAAAACAGTGGTCAGTATAGCCTTTGATCCTGAAATTAATCAGATCAACTTATGGAAAGTTAAGGCTGTGCCGCCTGTTTTCTTTTAGATTTTTCCCAGGCTGCACTCTGGCTCTTTTTATAATACCTGTTTATCCCTGCCAGTACTGCATAATTCATGACGCAAAAATAATAAGGTATAAAGAGTGCTTTTATACGAATATTCCTGCGCTCAAAGTAAAGGCCGGTTAAACTTAGCAGATAAAATAAGAGCTGTAAAATAAAAAGCACCTGGTAAGTCAGCAAATCGGTTTTCCATGCTATTACCGCATTTAACAAAAACACAAGCATCAGCAGAAAGGGGGTAATTGTCCATCTTAACACTCTGTGGCTGATATATTGAAAAGTAAATATCGGGTAGTGAAAAGGGTTCGCGGCCTTTTTTAAACGCATAATTGACTGGATACCACCTGCTGCTATCCGTATTTTGCGCTTAAGTTCTTCCTTTACGTCCGCAGATGCAGTTTCCATCGCATAGGCCTTGGGTTCATATGCGATAATATAGCCTTTCTCAGCAATACGCATAGCAATCATATGATCATCTATTATGGTATCCGATTCAACAGGTTCATATAATGCGGTCCTGATACTAAACAGTTCTCCCGCTGCACCTACATTGGAATACAAAGCATAATCCCATTTCTTTAACATCGACTCATATTTCCAGTAAAATCCTTCACCTGCAGAACTTGCATCTGCTGTCTCCTCAACCATGATCCTTTTTTCCCCTGCAACAGCACCTACTTTTGCATTTTGATAATGTTTTACCAGTTCCAGAATAGCATCATTGTTGAGAAAAGTATTTGCATCCGTAAACACCGTTATTTCCCCTTCAATGAATGGGATTGCCCGTTTTATAGCTGCCATTTTTCCAGCGCGTACGTCCTGGTGCAGCAATGTCACTTCATTGAAATCTCTTATTTTATCAGCAGTCCGGTCAGTGGAACCATCTGTGATAAAGATAATTTGCAGCTTATCTTTCGGATAATTAAGCTCCAGCGTATTGTTTATTTTTTCTACAATCAGGTCTTCCTCATTATACGCTGCGATAAGAATAGTAACGGAAGGCAGTATTGCTTCAGCTTTGAACAAAAAAGGATGAGTGAATGCGCTTTTAATTTTAACCAGCAGAAACAACACAAACCCATAACCAACATACGTGTAAACAATCAGAAAAATGCTGATCCAGAAAACTATAATCATGAATACTTAAATTTTAAAACCTAAACTGGTACTGTTTTTTGAATGTGTAAAGTTCCACAAAACACCTTTTATTAGCCATTTGATCAAATCTGTCCGGCCTTTCCTGAGGTATATGATTATTTGTTTCGGACAGGCTATCAATACATAAAACAAGCAAAAAATAAATACCCGGAAGAAGCCTGCATTTCTGCGGATAAAAAGCATTCTGTTTCTCACCATGAAATAGGTTTTGATGCTGCTTTCTTTTCCTACACTCATTGATTCTTTGTGGTAAACGTGTGTACGGCCGGTAAACCACATCTTTTTTCCGGCCCTTTTAAACTTTTCGCACCAATCCAGTTCTTCATAATACAAAAAGAACTGCTCTTCCATCAAACCAACAGCTTCAAGATCACTACGGCGGCACATCATTGCTGCCCCATGACAGAAACCAGTTTCCCTGCTCGTATGACTATATTGCCCTTTGTTTATATCCATACTGCCGATTTCGCTGTTCCTTCCTGTAATATAGTTCATTTCAGTGAACCCGGCATATTGGATAACATTTGGATTATCGAAAAAGAGGAGCATTGGTGAGATAAGCCCTATAGCGGCATTATTCTCAAGCTCCATAGTCAATTCACTTATCAGGTTCGGTACAATTTCGGTATCATTATTCAGCAGCAACAGAAAATCTCCTTTAGCTGCTTTTATACCAAGATTGTTTCCTCCAGCAAAACCAAGGTTTTTCCCCGATCTGATGTAAACCAGCCCGGGGAACGTATTTTTAAATGCAGTACCATGATCTTCGTGGCTTCCATTGTCCACCAGGATAACCTCTATAGTTTCACCCGGAAGGTTTGATTTGACAGATTCAAGAAAAGCAATTGTTACTTCTGGGTGATTAAAGTTAACTGTTATAATCGAGG
>Ga0160457_1000729_pt1 | contig 12224 bp, 9 predicted proteins | sample HID1972M_E6MG_FD_108242 | JGI IMG/M metagenome (GOLD analysis project Ga0160457, IMG submission 108242) | Enriched pill bug-associated microbial communities from UW Madison campus, WI, USA - HID1972M_E6 MG | ecosystem: Host-associated > Arthropoda: Insects > Digestive system > Unclassified ... | reverse complement strand
TTTTTTAGTTTCTCCTTTGGATATTACAAGCCGCCCTGCTATGGATAATCCTGTGTTTCATCTTCCAAAAAAAAGGGAGGTCCTGTTTAAGGCATTCAAGCGTAATTCCGCGCTTGGCAGCCTTAAACAGGATCTCCCTTTTTTAATGCGAAGCCAGAATATCCCTGCTTTAAGCGTGTTATCCTGCAGTTTGAAGCCAAAAGTTATTCTACAACTTGAAACCAGGAAATTCCTGCTTTAAGCCCCTGCTACCTTGCAGTTTGACACCAAAAGATATTCTACAATCCGAAGCCAGGTTGTAAACGCCTGTTACCTCCTGCCCCGGCGGCATCATCTTTAACTGATATATTCGCGGTCCTCATCACTTAACCCGTCTTTCGGACTTGACACAGAACGGTCATTGTCAAACCTATCGTCATAGGTACTGATAACAGTTCTTGGCCTTCCTGCCAGATAGCCGAGTATAAAACCTACAAAAGTACAAACCCCTACGACCAGTAATTTAGAAATATTTCGCTTAACGAAAATGAAATCGAACTCTACAGGATCAGTATTGATCATCAAAAAAACAGTGATTAATACGGTAAAAATGATAATGAAGATAGTTTTAGCGCGCATAGGATTAAAAAGTATAGTTTACAATGACCTCAAAAATAGGATTTTGGTGGTATTCCCTGTTAACGAACACAAATCTTGTACCCAAATCAAAAACCGGCTGATAGCGGAGCAGATTCATCGCGCTGTACAATTCAAAGCCATAAGTCTTGGGCTGCGACAGATTAGTCTCTGTACCGATGTTTTCGTAATGGCAGAACAAGCCTGCCCTGACATTACGGATATAGGCAAGCGGACCCATCTCTGCATCGGGAAAAGCGAGGGGAAACCTATAGTTCAGCAGCAAGGTATTCCTGAGCTTGCTTTTTGCCAGGATATTGTTGTAGCCGTATACCCTGTTGATCTCCGAGTTGTACGTCCTTATCCCGGAAGATTCCTGATAATTAAAATTGGCAAGAAAAGTATGGTTTTTTGCCATGCCCGGAAAATAGAAAAAACCTTCGGCAGCAAACAGGTCTCCCGTCAGCTGATGGTCGAAAGGCTGGCTCAGATAGGTAAACCTGAGTACCTGCGCCCAGCGGGGCGCAATATCCCTTTCTGCAGAACGGACCGTATGGGTAAATGTAAAACCGGTTTCCATAGGGAACCGCAGCGCCGTTATGTAACCCGCAGGCATATTTTCCGGGTCATATCTTTTAGTGAAACTGGTGCCCAGGTTAAATGACAAATTGTAATTATGGTTCTGCGCCCTTATGCTTACCGGGACCAATGCCTGCAGCCGGATATAGTTTTCCCTCCAGTCGCCCTGTTGAACCCCTCTGGCCGAACCATAAAAAGTTCTGCGGGGCCGGTTGCGGTAATCAAAATTGAAAATCGGGAACAGGCTCTTAAAATTAAAACCGGCATTATATTCAAAGCGCCTCAGGTCACTGTCATAATCTGCCCCCACATAAGCATCCATGGTGTTTAACAGATTGTTTGATTTTAATTGAATGCCACCCTGGTTTTCGCTCGCTATAACCGGGACCACACTGTGAAAATTAAAAAGATTGCCCAGTTTCCGGTAAGGTTTGGAACGGAAACTGCTATCGGGCACAAAGGAAAATACATTACCCGTGTTTTCCTGTTTTTCTGCGGCTTCCCCGAAAAAGACAAAGTTGTTTTTTAAAACCGGTGCCGGACGGATAGCCGTTTTTGCGATAGCATAACCATACAGGCTGTAATCATTGAACAGAATGCTGTCTGTCCCGGTAATTTCCGTCGGATTGAACGCGCCGTATTTTGAGGCGCTCAGCGCGGTTATTTTTCCCGAAGCAGGGTCAACATCATAAATATTGTTTATTCCGTTGTAATGCGCGTTAAATGCGATTTTACGGCCAAGATATACCGGTCTGCTCAGTTGCTGCGGAGTATCTTCTATTATTTTCCTTGATCTGCCATCTGTATCTACAGTCCAGAGTGCTTTTCCCTTTTCCGAAACACTGATGTAGGCAATCGCTGATCCGGTCTTGTCGAAGGCAGGGGTCTGCAAGATTAAATTCTCCGGATTGGGATAGGTGCTGATAACATTGCCGTCCCTGGCGTCAAGGACTACCATCCGGACTTTGTTGCTCAGGTCGATTTCCACAGCCACGATTTTTGAACCATCGGGCGAAAGAGAGGGAGAGAAGATCCTTGATTTTGAACTGAGCGTTTTGACCTTTCCGCTTTTTAAATCGTAGATGCAGACGACGCTGTAACTCCGCTGTAAAAACCTCGGGTCATACCTGATCTCATCCCATACAATTTTTCCGTTCGCATAACTGAACCAGGGTTGTTCCTGTTGCCCGATACCGAGGATTCTTTTCTCCTTTCCGTTACCATCTGTCAGCACGAAAGCAGCAGGCTCCGCCTTGCTTGATTTTAGTGTTAAAATTTTACCGCCGGGAATTTTTACCGGAAGGTAATAGTTCGTTTCAAACCGGGCGGGACGGTTCAGAAAGGGATAACTCTCAGCGGTTGTGTTTTTTGCCTGGAGTTCCCAGTCCTGCTTTAGTTTCATGGTCAGGGCACTGTACCATTCTTTCCCTGTTTTTCCGGTAAATTTTTTAAGGCTGTTGGCAAAAGGGTATAACCGGAAAGGATGGTTTTTTATGTCGGTCAGTACGCTGTCAAAAACAAACTTTCCGGACTTTTCCCTGATGTTGGAAGTCATCAGATAACCGAGCTGATAATATCCCGGAGTGACATCCTTTTGAGAACCGAAATTCGCTTTGCTGTAAGAGAACTTTTTACCGGCTAACAGCGAGGTCCTGTAGGGCATAATCCAGGCAGGCTGCCTTCCCCTGCCGGCATGTGTAAGAGAGGTCTCGGTACTGACCGCATCTCCTTCAAAAAACCATAACGGGATACTTGCACCCATCCAGGCAAAATAAACTTCTTCAGGAAAGGGGTAGGGCCGGCCACCTGTCAGTTTGTCAAATTGTGCAGCATGTCTGAGTTCATGCACAGCCAGGTTATTCAGCCAGTCCTGACTGTCGAACTGCTGGGGCGGTGTGGTGTTGAATTCTGATTTTTTCGGAGCGAGCTGTACAAAGCCATTTGCGATTACACCGCGGTTTTGAAGGAGGATGGGAAGGGTAGTTTTTTTGATGTTCAGACTTGTTCCCACAGCCGGGAAAATATAGGGGATGGTATTGGCCATTCTTTGTGCTTCGCTCTCCAGTTCGACCGGATAAATGATTTTAAATCCTGATGCATTGATTTCTCTCCATCTTACACTAAGTGGGTTTTGTTCTCCACCAAAGATCTGTGCATTCGTTATAACTGACATTAAGCTTAAATTGAAAGCTATTAATATGCTGATTATTAATTTAATATTACTGTTAATTGCTTGCATTATTTACGCTTGCTAAAATATTTAGTTTTACATTCTTTTAAACAATCTCTTTACCTGATTTATTAGATGATATATATATAATTAAAATTCTGATATTCATTTATTTATATATTTTATATTAAGTAGGTTAAAACGGTTTTCAGAATGATTTTAACCGGTTAAATATGTCTTTTTTGCCATTTAGGGGATAAGTTGGCGCCATCCGTTAATGACGCGTTTAAGATACACTATTTAAGCAAAGAATAAGAAAAAAATAACAGCGATAATTGATTTGGTGTATAAAATCCGGTATCAAAAAATAAAGTTTTGTTTCTTTTTATCGTCGGAAAAACTCCGTTTTACCAGAAAGTAATGGTTCGGATTTATTCCGGAACAGTAGTCTGTCAGAACAAAATTGTCTTTCAGGCAACGCAAAAAGAAAAGAAAAATAGGCTGGAAAAACTAAGCGTTAAAGATTGTTTTTTTGTCTTTCTGTTTGTTGGAATTAATAATCAGAGAAGAGAAAATAAAGGGACTGGTAAGGTATCGGGTACAAACAGGTAATGGAAAGCGGGATGAACGTATCGTTTTAATATGACAAAATGTCATTATTTTTAACTGCGGAAATCAGTTTGAAAACGACAGGAAAACTCCAAACTACGGATGGGAATAAAGGTGCTGTACAAAGCCTTGAGACCGGCTCATTACAAGGGTTGAAAATACAGATGTCTGCCTGTCAAAAACAGCCGTTTAAACGCTCCGGTTTTAGCACCGGACCTGCATCCTGAACGCGCCGTAAAGGCGGCGGAAACAGGCTTTGTTTTTAACGTTTGGCCATAGCCTTTTTATAGACCGGATATAAAAATACAGCACCCAGAATCAGCGAGGACCCGAAGTAAAATCCGGCCGACATGGTCTCTTTATTGCCGAAGAAAATGAAGGCTAAAATGATGCCGTATACGGGCTCAAGATTACTGATCAGGGCTACCCTGAAAGCCGATAAAGTACGCATGACCGAGACACCTGCAATATAAGCCAGGGCAGTGCAGATCGTACCTAAAACCGTCAGATAAATCCAGTCAGTGACACTTAGGTTGAAGCGCTCCTGCAGCAAACTCTGATCCGCTAAACGATAGACTGTGATCCAGAAAAAGGCTCCGGAAAGCTCATAAAAACCGATCACGCGTGCATCGCTTTTCTGGGCAAAAGTAGAGTTAAGGATAGAGAACAGACTTGCCGAAAGTGCAGCAGAAAGGCCGAAAATAATACCCAAAGTATATTGAGTCTCAAACTTAAAAATCAGGTAAATCCCCAGAATGATGACCATGCCGATAAGAATGTCACCGATTTGAATGGAGGTCTTTTTCACTATTGGCTCAAGGACTGCCGTGAAAAGCGTAAAGGAAGACATGCATACGAGTGTTACGGAGACCGTAGATACTTTTATCGCGTGAAAGAATAAAATCCAGTGCAGCGCCACAATACTGCCTGTAAAGAAGAACTGAAGGAACTGTTTCCTGGTAACCAGCAGGCTTAAGCCGCTGATTTTAAAATAAAAGAACAAAGTAACACTGCCGATCATTACCCGGTACCAGACCATCTGCACCGCATCAATGGAAATGAGTGCGCCCAGAATACCGGTAAAACCCCATATAAAAACAGTAAAATGAAGGATCAGCAGATTTCTGCTAACACTCGAAGAAGAAGGAGAGGTCATTATTTAGGTGCTTTTTTAAGCAAATATAAACCTAATAGTCCGAAAAATATAGTTGGTATGAGCACCGCCAGCAAGGGAGGGACGCCTCCTTTGAGGGAGAACATTTTAGCAAACTGGTTAACCACAATATAAGAAAAGCTCAGAAAAATGCCGATCCCAAGAGGTAAACCCACACCGCCCCTTACTTTTCTTGAAGACAGGGCCACACCGATAAGTGTTAGCACGAAGGCAGATAAAGGCTGCAGGTAACGTTTGTATTGCTCAAATAAAAGGTCATTCCAGACGCCGGTACCCCTGATTTTTTCTTTCCTTATCTTTTCAGAGAGCTCTTTATTCGTCAGGTTTTCGAATACATTTTCATAAGCAGAGAAATCGTCAGGACGCATATCCAGTATGGTATCTTTGGTTTTAGCGGATCCGTTGATCATTGTTTCTTTCAGGCCGTTTACATTCCTGATGGAGTAATTGTATATTTTCCAGCTTCTTTTCAAAGAATCCCAGGTAATCTGGTCGGCAATAAGTTTCTTGGTGAGAACATCTCCGTCAAAATTATCCAGGGAAAAGTGGTAGCCGGATTTACTTTTGTTGTCGAAACTTTCAATATAGATATAAGTATGCTCGTCCAGTTTCATGTGAATATTATTCTTACTGGATGGGTCATTCTTCTTTACATAGGTGTTTTCAAAGCTGTTTTTGAGCTGGTTCGTATATGGAAGTATATACAGATTGGAGGCCAGGTTTGCTGCGAAAATGATAAAAGCAGAGACAAAATAAGGGACCAGAAATCTGTTAAAACTGACGCCTCCGCTAAGGATCGGGACAATCTCAGTCTGATCCGCCATCTTTGCCGTAAAGAAAATTACCGCTATGAAGTTAATCAGCGGAGATAACATATTCACGTAAAATGGTATTGAACCTGCATAATACAGGGATATGACCTGCCATGCGGTAAGATGGTTTCCGAGAAAGTCATCGAGTTTCTCCGATAAATCAAAAATAATAATAATGACTACAAATACGGTCAGGGTATAAATAAATGTCCCCAGGTACTTGCCGATAATATACCGGTCAATAATTTTTATTCTGCTTTTAAGGATATTCATTTACAACTTATTCCCTAATATAGTGACCATTTTGTTTTTCCAGGCATAAAACGTTCCGCTGATGATCTTTTCTCTCGCCTGTTTCACCAGCCAAAGATAGAAATGCAGATTGTGGAGTGTCGCAATCTGTGCACCCAGCATTTCTTTTGAATGCATCAGATGACGCAAATAAGCCTTAGAATAAACCTGGTCGGCATAGAGGTCGCTTTCCGCATCAATAGGAGAAAAGTCATTCTCCCATTTCTTATTGCCTATATTTATAATTCCATTCCTGGTAAAAAGCATTCCATTTCTGGCATTACGGGTAGGCATCACACAATCGAACATATCTATTCCTAACGCAATATTCTCTAAAATATTGACCGGAGTGCCCACACCCATCAGATAACGTGGTTTATCTGCAGGTAAAATATTGCAGACCACTTCTGTCATGCCATACATTTCTTCTGCGTGTTCCCCTACGGATAAACCCCCGATGGCATTGCCTTCACGTTCCATACCTGCAATAAATTCTGCAGATTTAACCCGCAGATCTTTGTAAACAGAACCCTGAACAATCGGGAAAAGTGCCTGGTCAAAGCCGTACTTTGGTTCGGTCGTATCAAAACGGCTGCAGCAGCGTTTTAACCAGCGGTGTGTCATATTGATAGAGTTTGCCGCATACTTATAATCGCAGGGATAAGGGGTGCACTCATCAAAGGCCATAATGATATCAGCGCCTATAGTACGCTGGATATCCATTGCGCCCTCCGGGCTGAACAAGTGTTTTGATCCGTCTATATGCGAACGGAAAGTTACCCCTTCTTCTTTGATCTTATTTACCTTACTTAAAGAATAGACCTGATAACCCCCGCTGTCAGTTAAAATAGGCCTGTCCCAACCGATAAACTGATGCAAACCACCGGCTTTTTCAATAATGTCCAATCCGGGGCGCAGGTACAGATGATAGGTGTTACCTAAAATAATTTTTGCATCGATGTCATTTTTTAACTCCCGCTGATGTACTGCCTTTACTGTCCCTGCTGTTCCTACAGGCATAAAAATAGGCGTTTGTATGTCGCCATGTGCTGTAGTTATCGTGCCTGCTCTCGCTTTTGATTGTATATCGTTTGCCTGTAAAGTAAATTTCATTAGTATATATTATGTACCTTATCGATTATTTGCTGTTCCTGCCTTAAGGCCGGACCGCTGGTTGCTATAGGTACGCTTTAAAAAATCTGCGCAAAAGTAAACAAAAAAAGGCCGACTAGCCTGCTAAATTTTTTATCAACATAAACAAACATTACAGATTAAAAATCAGAAATTTGGCCAATTCAAAAATACCATCGTGGAATTAACCTTTTTAGAGAGTTGCCTGCTGGGCACCCTCATCTTTTGTTTTGCCGTTCAGCTCTATTTCAGCCTTTTTGTACATTTAAAATTAGCGCTTATTAAGGTCGAAGATATCCCGGAAGAAGGGCGGGCACCTGTAAGTGTAATCATTTGTGCCCGCAACGAAGCAGAAAACCTGACCCGGTTTTTACCTGCCGTTCTGGAACAGGATTATCCTGACTACGAAGTGATTGTGGTTAATGACCGCTCATGGGATAACACGGAAGAAGTGTTAAAGGTCTTTTCTGAAAAATACAATAACCTGAAAATAGTTAAGGTAAATGAAGGGGAAAAATTCATTGCGGGAAAGAAATTTGCGGTGACCATGGGTATTAAGGCAGCGGTAAACGACTGGCTTGTATTTACAGACGCAGATTGTGAACCTGCTTCGAAGAACTGGTTGCTGGGCATGCAGCAGCCTGAGGATGAATCTGTTGCTATCGTTCTGGGCTATTCACCTTATCTGAAAAAGCGCGGTCTGCTGAATGCGCTGATTAGGTTTGAGACGTTTTTTACGGCTGTTAACTACCTTTCGCTGGCTATTAAAGGCATGCCTTATATGGGTGTTGGCAGAAATATGGCGTATAAAAAATCGCTTTTTTTTAAGCATAGGGGCTTCGCTGCCCACATGCATATTCCCTCGGGAGACGATGATTTATTTGTAAACGCACATGCCACAGCAGATAACACAGTTATCCGGATCAATAATGATACCCATGTCTGGTCTGTACCGGGTACTACATTTTCAGGTTACCTGAAACAGAAGAAACGGCATTTTGGTGCAGGTAAAATGTATAAAACGAAACATAAGTTCATCTTGTCACTGCAAATTATATTTCAATTGCTGTTCTATATATTTTTCATCTTATTACTGATGTTTAAATCGACCTTGTATATAGCTGCCGGAATTTTTATAGCCAGTTTGATATGCAGGTGTTTCGTCTACCCGCGTTTACTGAAACGGTTAGATTGTGCAGATTTAAGGTGGTGGTTTCCCCTGCTCGATATTCTATTGTTTGTTTTCCTGGTCTTTAATGGCTTTCTGTCTATATTTGTTAAAAAAGTAAAGTGGAAATAAATTCAGCCCTCATACAGAAATACTTTAAGGACCTGACGCCGGATCAGCTAACGCAGTTCGATCAGCTATATAATTTATATAGTTTCTGGAATGCGCAGATTAACGTGATTTCGCGGAAAGATATTGAAGAATTGTACGAAAGGCATATCCTGCATTCTTTGGGAATTGCTAAATTCTGTACGTTTAAACCCGGTGAAAAGGTGCTTGACGTGGGTACAGGCGGCGGTTTTCCAGGTATTCCCTTAGCCATTCTGTTCCCCGGTACACAATTTCACCTTGTGGATTCTATCGGTAAAAAGATCAAGGTGGTTAAAGAAGTTGCAGCGGCACTTGGTTTAAAGAACGTTAAAGCCAGTCATTTAAGGGCAGAACAGGTAACCGATCAATACGATTTCATAGTTTCGCGTGCGGTTACCAGGCTGGCCGATTTTTATCCCTGGGTGAAAGGTAAGTTTAATAAAACTGCAAAAAATGCCATTCCCAATGGCATCCTTTATTTAAAGGGAGGTGAACTGGCAGAAGAAATCAGGGAATCTGGCTTAAAGGCAGAGTTATACCCTTTATCTGCCTATTTCGAAGAAGACTTTTTTGAAACTAAGTTTGTGGTCTACATCCCGCAATAACATAATTTGCAGGTGATTTTAAATTAGCAGGCTTACCTGTAAGCGGGTAATGTATATTAATTTAGCCTATGAGTTTAATCCACCAGATTGCGCTTACACTGGTTAAAAGTGTAGGACATGTTCACGCAAAGAATCTTCTCGCCCGTTTCGGCTCCGCCGAAGCTATTTTTGATGCAGATAAAAGCCAGTTGTTAGCAGTTCAGGGTATAGGGGAGTTTACGGCAAGCCAGCTCTTAAATACCCATGCATTGAGCATGGCGGCAAAACAGCTGCATTTTATACAGCAACATAAAATTGAAATATTATTTTATACTGATGACCGGTACCCCCGGCGTTTAAAGGACTGTTATGATGCCCCTGTGCTGCTTTATTATAAAGGAAATGCGGACCTGAACCATCACCGGATAGTAAGTATAGTCGGCACCAGGAATGCGACGGCTTACGGGCAGGCTTTATGCAGGCAGCTGGCGGAAGTGCTCCAGCCCTATAATGTACTCATAGTGAGCGGACTTGCTTATGGTATTGACGTAACTGCACATAAAGAAAGCTTATCTTTTGATATTCCTACCATAGGTGTATTAGGACATGGGCTGGACATGATGTACCCCCCGGTGCATAAACAGATCGCCGGCAGGATGCTTAAATGCGGAGGCTTACTAACCGAATTTCCTCCCGGATCCCGCGTCCATAAAGAGAACTTTCCTAAACGTAACCGCATTATCGCGGGGATTTCTGACCTCACGATTGTGGTGGAAGCGGCAATGAAAGGTGGCGCATTGATCACCGCGGAAATTGCAGGATCTTATAACAGGGACGTATTTGCCTTTCCGGGCAGAACATCAGATATTTATAGTCAGGGCTGCAATTTTTTGATAAAGACGAACAGGGCAGGGCTGATTACACAGCCCAAAGATCTCATTTATTATATGGGCTGGGATGATGTATTGCCTGAAGTGCCGGGCAAACAAATGGAAATTCCACCGGATCTTTCGGCCGGAGAGACAAAAATTTTAACTGTGCTTCAGGGCTCCCCGCTTGAAGTGGATGAGTTATGCGCCGCCGCAGGAATGCAGCAAAGCAAACTCGCCATATACCTGCTTAACCTGGAGCTGAAAGGGCTTATTCTTGTATTGCCCGGTAAGGTTTATACACTTAATCTACAGCTGTGATTTCTTGCTGGCCAATGATTATAGCGGTTATTTAAAAAATTAACATGTTTTTCAGAATTAAATTTCATCAGGATTGTTAATTCAAAATTTGATTATGATTTTTTATTTTCGTAAAACTCTAGCGATCAAGTCGTATTTTTGTAACATGTGGTATAATAATATTTTAGAGACGATCGGCAATACGCCATTGGTAAAATTGAATAACATTACAAAGGATATTCAGGCAACTGTGCTGGCCAAAGTGGAGACAACCAATCCCGGCAATTCCATCAAGGACCGCATGGCGGTTAAGATGATTGAAGATGCAGAAAAGAGCGGTAAGCTGAAACCTGGCGGGACAATTATTGAAGGCACCTCCGGTAATACAGGAATGGGCCTGGCCATGGCTGCAATTATAAAAGGGTATAAATGCATTTTTACGACAACTGACAAGCAGTCTAAAGAGAAGGTGGACGCTTTACGTGCTTTTGGTGCGGAAGTTATCGTTTGCCCTACGAATGTTGAACCTGAAGATCCGCGTTCTTATTATTCTGTTTCTTCCCGCTTAGAGCGTGAAGTGCCTAATTCCTGGAAACCAAACCAATATGATAATCTGGCAAATACCCAGGCGCATTATGAGCAGACAGGTCCGGAGATATGGGAACAGACCGAAGGTAAAATCACACATCTTGTTGTAGGCGTAGGTACAGGTGGTACAATATCGGGTGCGGGTAAGTTCCTTAAGGAGAAAAACCCTGCTATCAAAGTATGGGGAATTGATACTTATGGTTCAGTATTTAAGAAATATAAGGAGACCGGTATCCTGGATAAGAATGAGATTTATCCCTATATCACTGAGGGCATAGGCGAGGATTTCCTGCCGAAGAATGTGGATTTCGATGTGATTGACCTGTTTGAGAAGGTCACAGATAAGGATGCAGCGCTGATGACACGTGATATCGCGCGTAAGGAAGGGATTTTTGTAGGTAATTCTGCAGGTTCTGCTATTGCCGGTTTATTGCAGTTGAAGGATAAGCTGAAGCCTGAGGATGTGGTTGTAGTGATCTTCCATGATCATGGCAGCAGGTATATGGGTAAAATGTATAATGAGGATTGGTTAAGGGAACGGGGTTTCCTCACTGATGAGAAACTGACTGCGCGGTCTATTGTTGCCAAAAAAGAACAGACCGAGATAGTTACCATAGATTGTGAAAAGACGCTTGTTGAAGCAATCAATATGATGAATACACTGAATATTTCCCAGATACCTGTTACGCAGCAGGGAATGATCGTTGGGAAACTTGCAGAAAGTGATATTTTGAAGGCTTTACTGGAAAATCCTTCGTTGAAATCTGCTTCGGTAAAGGAGATTATGTCGGCTACTTTCCCTTTTATAGATATGAATACTTCTATTGATAAGATATCTTCAATGATTAATAAAGAAAATAGTGCAGTGCTGGTGGAGGATGAAAAAGGGAATATTGAGATTATCACGCAGTATGATATTATCAATGCGATATCTGGTTAGTAACCGGGTTAGCACTTAAAAAAGCGGTTCTTTTATTTTCGGCTCCTATTTTTTGCTGCGCAAAACATAGCAGGCCGAAGATAAAAGAACCGCTTTTTTTTGAGATGCTGCAAACCTGTAAGGTGCAGATAGCAGGATTTATATCACTGTGTGTATCTGATTGTTGCGGCGCCCTGCCCGTTTATATGGGAACTTTCCCCTGTCCGGTTTCCGTCTGGACCCTAATGACTGGGCCCGGAGGCAT
>Ga0160457_1000726_pt1 | contig 12239 bp, 11 predicted proteins | sample HID1972M_E6MG_FD_108242 | JGI IMG/M metagenome (GOLD analysis project Ga0160457, IMG submission 108242) | Enriched pill bug-associated microbial communities from UW Madison campus, WI, USA - HID1972M_E6 MG | ecosystem: Host-associated > Arthropoda: Insects > Digestive system > Unclassified ... | reverse complement strand
GCCGTCTAATGCCGTAAACGCCTACCCTATGCCGAATCGGCATGAGCTTTTTTAAATGAAACTGGCGTCCCAACCGGTTCGATTGCGACATTTCGGCCGGCATAACTGCCGTGAACCGGCCATCACAGCCTGAGTTGGTGGTTTTTTAATCAGGAAAAATAGACGGAAATTTGAGGAAAAAGCCTACGCAGGAAGACTAGAAGTCCTCTTGAATAGAAGTCTTCTTTCTCGATATACGGTCGCCCGGAAACACCGCGTAATGTTTTCGCGCACAGTCTGGTCGCTAAAAAGCATGAGCAGGTCGCTCTGGATCAATGTTTTGATGATTTTTTGCTGAGGATGAAGCTCAGCGCAAGTCCGTCGAACCACTGGGGGTTGGCGAACCTGCGTCGCAGCTTTGACGTGCCCTGACCCGGCCCTCTCGCAGGCACTCCCTGTACCCGTAGGTCACTCCGACCCTGTAACAGTCAGAACGTCCCGGCCCCTTGGTCATGCGCCGAGCCTCCTCGGCTCGGTGCAAAGGAAGGCAGCAGGGCTGCTGCCTTCATGTTCAATACCAGTTCGGATCTTTCTTCAGGGTTTCCATCAGCAGATCCTGCATGCCTTGATCGGGTTTGCCGAGGAAGCGGTAGGTGGCATGTCGCGTGGGCGACTTGTCGGCCGGCAGTCCTTCGGGCACATCGACGAGCATGGCGTATGCATCTTTCTTGTCGAAACTGAACGCGACGATCAAGCGGTGGTTGAGGCACTTGTCCTGCGATTCGCAGAGCGGCCCAACCAGATACTTGTCGCCGTCTTCGGTGACGGCATTCATCTGTTGGTCAGGTGTACCGGAGAGGTTCATCACCCATTCCGGCAGGCGCTCTTCCTTCTTCACCACGCCTTCCCACGTTTCCCGATACTGCGGGTCGGAACTAAGCAGCTCGTTGACCCGCGTCTGGCCGTCGTTGGCCGCCATCGCCATGGCACTACCGCCCAGAAGCAGGGCGGCTGCCAATGCTTTTAAAGCATTCATCGTTAACCTCGGCCGCGACGGCCAAAGAAGAAGGAAGCGATGAACATCACCAGGAACACGACAAAGAGAATCTTGGCGATACCCGTGGCGGTGCCCGCGATACCACCGAAGCCCAGTACTGCAGCGATGATGGCAATGATCAAGAATGTAATTGCCCAGCTCAACATGGTGATTCTCCTTACTTCTCTATTTAGGGGTGTGGCGTGTTCCGGCGCTGCGCGCCCGAATTTGTAAAATCAGATCGATCAGAAAACCCAGCGCTCTTCGCGTGGCAGCTGATCCAGTGGCTCCGCTTGGTCGACCGACATCATGCGCATCGGCGCACTGTCTTCCTGGGCGCTGCTAACAGCGCTGAAATGGCTCTGTGTCGCGTGCTGCATCGAGATCAGCGGTGCCTCTGGCTGCTGGGCGTTTTCCCAGCGCAGGTATTGCTGGCAAGCGATCAGGGTGATCAGCAGCGCAAGTACGCCAAACAGACCTTGCTGGATATGCAGTGGCGAGATACGCACTTGGGCGGCACGTTGGCGAGTCATCCTGGGTTCCTCACTCTCTTATTCGGTTAGGGCAGTTCTGATCTGCCCGGGCTGATAGAGATATTGCAGACTGCATGCCAGTTTTTTAGATGATTAAAAAACCAATAAAAACAATAGGTTACGATCGATCTGAAAATCTTTCGCGACGCATCCTGCACGATGGCTCTTCCACGGTCGTGCAAACCGCACGATTATTTCGTAGGAGAATTCATTCTTATGGAATTGAGTGGAGGTCTTGGATGTCAGAAAAGGACGCAGGGAATCCCCTGCAAATCGCCGTTTGTTTAAAAAATCAACAAAATCAACGTATTGGCCCTGAAGGCTGGAGAGAGCTACCCTCCTATGGCTCGCATCGTTCAGAATCAACCATGCAACTTGCCCGATTTTTCCGGGACTAACCCAAGACCAATCTTTATGGAGCGTAGGAAAAATGGAATCTGCCACTGAGCAACAAGGCCGCATTCTGCTGGTGGACGATGAATCCGCCATCCTGCGAACCTTCCGTTATTGCCTCGAAGACGAAGGCTATACGGTGGCCACGGCCAACAGCGCCGCTCAGGCCGACGCACTGCTGCAACGCCAGGTCTTCGACCTGTGCTTCCTCGATTTGCGTCTGGGTGAAGACAACGGTCTCGACGTTCTCGCGCAAATGCGCATTCAGGCGCCGTGGATGCGCGTGGTGATTGTTACCGCTCATTCCGCTGTTGATACCGCTGTGGACGCGATCCAGGCCGGCGCCGCCGACTATCTGGTCAAGCCGTGCAGCCCTGATCAGTTGCGTCTGGCCACCGCCAAACAACTGGAAGTGCGCCAACTGTCGGCGCGCCTCGAAGCCCTCGAAGGCGAGATCCGCAAGCCGAAGGACGGGCTCGATTCCCACAGCCCGGCGATGAAAGTCGTACTGGAAACTGCACGTCAGGTCGCGGGCACCGACGCCAACATTCTTATTCTCGGCGAGTCCGGCACTGGTAAAGGTGAACTGGCCCGCGCCATTCACGGTTGGAGCAAACGCGAGAAGAAATCCTGCGTCACCATCAACTGCCCGTCGCTGACCGCAGAATTGATGGAGAGCGAGCTGTTCGGTCACAGTCGCGGCGCGTTTACCGGCGCCAGTGAAAGCACGCTGGGTCGCGTCAATCAAGCTGACGGCGGCACGCTGTTTCTCGACGAGATCGGCGATTTTCCATTGACGTTACAACCCAAGTTGCTGCGCTTTATTCAAGACAAGGAATACGAACGGGTAGGGGATCCGGTCACCCGTCGCGCCGATGTGCGAATTCTCGCGGCGACCAACCTCAATCTGGAAGACATGGTGCGCGACGGTCGCTTCCGTGAAGACCTACTCTATCGCCTCAACGTCATCACCCTGCATTTGCCGCCGCTGCGTGAGCGCGCCGAGGACATCCTCACCCTGGCCGATCGCTTTCTGGCGCGCTTCGTTAAAGAGTACGCGCGTCCTGCACGCGGTTTCAGCGACGAGGCCCGTGAAGCACTGCTGGGTTATCGCTGGCCGGGCAACATTCGTGAACTGCGCAACGTGGTGGAGCGGGCAAGCATCATTTGCCCGCAAGAACGCGTGGAAATCAGCCACCTCGGCATGGCCGAGCAGCCAGCCAACAACGCACCCCGGGTTGGCGCCGCGCTGAGCCTGGATGAGTTGGAAAAAGCCCACATCGGCGCGGTTCTCGCCACCGCCGGCACCTTGGATCAAGCAGCGAAAACCCTCGGCATCGACGCCTCGACCCTGTATCGCAAGCGCAAGCAGTACAACCTGTGAGTGCCGGGCGATGAAACTGGCGATGAAGTTGCGCACACGGTTGTTCCTGAGCATTTCCGCCTTGATCACCGTGGCGTTGCTCGGGCTTTTGCTCGGGCTGGTCAGCGTGATGCAGATGGCCGGCTCGCAGGAAGCGCTGTTGCGCAACAACTTCGTCACCCTTGATCTGGGCCTGAAGATGCGGCAAACGCTGGGTGATCAACTGATCCTCATGTTGGCCGAAAAGCCGGATGACGCCGCGTTCGAAGCGTCCAAACAGCATTACTTCGAGCTGCTCGATGAAGGCATCGCCCAGGAACGCGGTGATGATGATCGCCAGTACGGCTTCAGCCAGGCCAAAGCGGATTACATAAGTTTTCTGCAGGCGTTTGACCTGTCCCGTGACCCGGCGACCGCGTTGAGCAGCAATGCCAACTTCAGGGAACGCTTCAATGCGCTGCGCAACGGTTTGATCACCGAGCACAAGCATGCGCTGGACAACATTAATGCCGTACAGCACGCCGCCCGCGAACGGGCGTTGTTGGTTGCTGGCCTGCTGGGGCTGGTCGGGCTGGCGGTGTTGATCATCGGTTTCGTCACCGCTCACGGCATTGCGCGACGCTTCGGCGCGCCGATCGAGGTGTTGGCGAAAGCTGCCGATAACATCGGGCAGGGCAACTTCGAAGTAACCCTGCCGATTTCCTCGGCGATGGAAGTGAACCTGTTGTCCCGGCGTTTCGGGCTGATGGCCGAAGCATTGCGCGAACATCAAGCGACCAACGTCGACGAGCTTCTAGCCGGCCAGCAACGTTTGCAGGCGGTGCTCGACAGCATCGACGACGGCTTGTTGATGATCGACCGCCAAGGCCATCTGGAACACCTCAACCCAGTGGCGCAGCGCCAATTGGGCTGGGAGGACGATCGTCTCGGCCAAGGCCTCGGCACCGCGCTCGGAAGGCCTGAGCTGGACGCGCAATTGCAACTGGTGCTGCGCGGCGGCACGCTGGAGCGCGCACCGGAAGATTTGAGTATCGAGGTCGATGGCGAATCGCGTCTGCTGACGTACAGCCTGACACCGGTCAGCCACACCCAAGGGCATATCCTCGGCGCGGTGATGGTGCTGCACGACGTCACCGAGCAGCGTGCGTTCGAGCGGGTGCGCAGTGAGTTCGTCTTGCGTGCTTCCCACGAATTGCGCACGCCGGTCACCGGCATGCACATGGCGTTCGGCCTGTTCCGCGAACGGGCGAAATTTCCGCCGGAGTCGCGCGAGGCTGATCTGCTCGACACCGTGAACGAAGAAATGCAGCGCCTGATGCAGTTGATCAACGACTTGCTCAACTTTTCGCGCTACCAGAACGGTTTGCAGAAACTCACGCTGGCACCGTGCTCCATCGAAGATTTGCTCGAGCAGGCGCAGCTGCGGTTCGCCGATTCAGCGGCGGCGAAGGGCATCGCCCTCAATGTCGAGTTGCAAGGCCCGTTGCCGCGTTTGCAAGCCGATCAGGCGCAACTCGATCGCGTGCTCGACAACCTGATCGACAACGCCTTGCGCCATACCGCCCGCGACGGCCAGATCCGTTTGCAGGCCCGTCGACATGGCGAGCGGGTGATCATCAGCGTCGAAGACAACGGCGAAGGGATTGCCTACGGCCAGCAGGGGCGGATCTTCGAACCGTTCGTGCAGGTCGGGCGCAAGAAGGGCGGCGCCGGGCTTGGTCTGGCGCTGTGCAAGGAAATCGTCCAGCTGCATGGCGGGCGCATGGGCGTGTATTCACGGCCGGGGCAGGGCACGCAGTTCTACATGGCGTTGGCAGTCTAGGCTTCGTCATCCATGCGACGGCCAGCGAGTCGTCGGCCTCGGGTGATCAGTTCGATAAACTGCACCGCGCTCAAGGCATGGGCGAACAGCCAGCCCTGACCAAATTTCACCCCTTCGCTGCTGAGCAACTCGGCTTGCGATTCCAGCTCGATGCCTTCGGCAATCACCTTCAGATCCAGCGCCTGCGCCATGTGAATGATGTGCGGGGCAACGCCGCTGCTGGCGGCGTCATGGCCGAGCGCGTCGATAAAGGCTTTGTCGATTTTCAGGCAGTCCACCGGCAGGGTTTGCAGGTAGGCGAGGCTGCAATAGCCAGTGCCGAAATCGTCGATCAGCACTTGGTGGCCGACATCGCGCAGGGCTTGCAGATTTTCCCGCGCCACCACCACATCGATCAATCCACGTTCAGTCACTTCGAAGGCAATCTGCCGCGCGGCCACCCGGTGCAGGGTCAGCAGGCGTGCCATGACCTGGCCGATGCGCGGCACCATCACATCGCACGCTGCGAGGTTCACCGAGATGTACAGCTGTGGGTTGGCGCGCAGGAGCTGACCGAGCTGCTCCAGCAATCGCTGGAGAACGAAGTCGGTCATCTGCCTGATCTGCCCAGTGTTCTCCGCCATCGGGATAAACAGGTCAGGGCTGGTCAGCGTGCCGTCCGGGCGCCGCCAACGCAACAAGGCTTCAGCGCCGACGCAGTTGCGACTGTCGAGGTCGAAGATCGGTTGATAGAGCACCTGCAACTCGCCGCGGCGAATCGCGCCGTGCAGCTCGGCGTCTATCGACTGACGCTGGCGCACCAGCAAAAACACCAGGAACCCGGCCAGTGCGCCGAGCAAAAGGCAGGCTGGCACCATCCACCACCAGACGGCGGGTATGTGCATGCCGCTGCGCGGCGAGATCAGCACCAATTGGTATTCCGGGTTGTCGGTGGGCATGCGGTAGACAAGGCGGGTTTGCGTGACTTGCAGCGCCTCGCGGTTTTTCGGTGGCCAGTGCTCGGTTGGCGGCCAGGCCTGCTCTTTGCCGAGTACCGGAATTGCCCGTGTGCCGTGATCGAGCACCACCAGCAGGCTGCTGCCGGGCGACAGGTCGACCATGTCGGTCAAATGTCCGCGCGAAGTGGCCACGCGAAAATTGCCGCGACCCAGCATCAGCGCGGCGCGGTTTTCATCGGGTTCGGTGGTGGTGTTCAGCCAATAGCTGTAGGTCGGGCCTTTGATGTCGGGTTGGCGAGCAACCGTCAAACCTTCCTGACGCGGACGGTTGGAACAGGTTCGGGTGCCATCGCTGTAGGCGGCTTCATAGACGAAGCGATAGTTGAAGGTGACTTGCTGCAGGGTGGCAATCATGTCGCCGTCACAACTGCGCAACGGCTGTGCTTCGAGGTCGTCGAGACTTTCCCGCAACTGGCCGAACAATTGTTCGAGGCGGGCGAGGAAACGCTCGCCTTGCGCGTTCATTTCCCGGCTTTCGCTTTGCTCAACCTGATGCATCGCAAAGAACATACCGCCGGCGATCAGCAGGCTGGCACTGAGGACAGCCGCGATCGTCGCCAAAAACCAGGGGCGATAAAACCAGCTTCGCAGCGTCTCTCGGGTAGCAACCATATGGAATATCCGAAGAATTACCAATGAGTTATAGCTGCTGATTGCGATTTCGCCCTGACCGTCGGGCGGGCGTCATTATTTTGTCTGATTAAGTACCAACAACAGCGCCGCCGTTTGCGCATCCGGGGTGCCATCGAAGCGCGAAGGGCGGTAGTGCATCTGGAACGCGGCGAGGACGTGACGAGTGGCGACGTCGAGTTCGCCGGTCTGCGGTGTGTCGTAACCAAGGTGCGCAAGTTGCCCCTGGAACCAGCTGATGCTCGGCAGTTCGCCGCTGTTGAACAGCGCCTGCTGGCGCGCCACCGCTTGTTCATTGGGCCACAGGCCCAGGCCTGCGTCAGCCAGACGCTTCCAAGGGAATAGCGGGCCCGGATCGAGTTTGCGCAACGGCGCGATGTCGCTGTGGCCGATGATATGGCGCGGGCTGATGCCGTTGCGTTTGCTGATGTCTTTGAGCAGGGCGATCAGCCCTTGGATTTGCGCTTCGCTGTACGGATACCACAGGCGGCCGGTTGGCGTGTCTTTGAAGCCCGGGTTAACGATTTCGATGCCGATCGAGCTGGAGTTGAGCCAGGTGCGGCCCTGCCATTGGCTTTCGCCGGCGTGCCAGGCGCGCTGGTTTTCATCCATCAGCTTGTAGACGGTCGCGTTCTTGTCATCGCTGATCAGGTAATGGCTGCTGACTTCGCCGTGGGTCAGCAGTTGCAGCGAACGCTCCAGCGAAGCCGAGGTGTAATGGACGATCACGAATTGAATGCGGCTGTCGTAATTGGCCGAAGGGTGGCTGGTGTCGTAACGCGGGGCGCTGGCACAACCGGCCAGAACGAGCAGCGACGCGAGGAGGGCGAAAAATTTCATGGCTGAGGGCAATACACGCAAGACAGTAATGCAACAGTGTAACGTACTGCCTTGCGTCTCGACGGTCAGCGGGCGGATTTAAACAAAATGGAACAAATTGCTCAGCCGAGCTCGACCCGATTGCGTCCTGCGTTTTTCGCCCGGTACAGCGCCTGATCGGCTCTTTTCAGCACCAGATCGCTGTGTTCTCCGGCCTTGAACGATGCCAGTCCCATGGAAATGGTGATGGTCACGCGTTCGCCTTTAAAGTGGAACGGGCAGGCCTCGATCGCTGCGCGCAGCGTTTCCAACAGTTTCGCGCCGAGCGCTGGCGGCGTGGCTGGCAGCAACAGCACAAACTCTTCACCGCCAAAACGGGCAATGAAATCGGAACCGCGCAGGCGTTTGCGCAATACGGTGGCGATGATTTTCAGCACCTTGTCGCCGGCCAAGTGGCCGTAGTTGTCGTTGATGCGCTTGAAGTGATCGAGATCGAGCATCGCCAGGCTCAGGGTGTTGCCGTGCTGCTGCCACTGCTTGATTTCGTGCTCAAGCCGTTCGCTCCACGCGGCGCGGTTGGGCAAGCCGGTGAGCGGGTCGATCAGGGCTTTCTGGCGTTGTTCCTCAAGGTGTTCGCGGAAGCCTTGGGCTTCCTGTTCCATGTGCGCCACGCGCTCGGACAGGCCTTTGAGCCGCGTCGCCACTTCCTGCTCGCGGGCGTCGCGCTGCTTCTGGTGCTGATCCATGGTGCCGAGCAGGCCTTCCAGATGGTTCTCCAGCACTTGCTTGAGGTCATCCAGATCCGCCGCTTCCTGCACGCTGGTCTGCAAACCGTCAACCTGCTCACGGATTTGCGTGTCCATCGCCCGCGCCGCCGAGCTGTTATCGGCATGGCCGTCACTGGCGGCTTGCAGATTGCTCTGGAACGCTTCAAGGCGTTCGTTGAGTTGTTGCAGATAGGCTTCGAATTCGTGCTGGCCGCTGTCGGTGATCGCCAGCATCAACGTCGCCAGATCATCGAGGATCGGGATCAGTTCGTACCAGTTCAGACCGTGCTTGAGCCGCTCGCGCATCGCCTCGGCTTGCGGGCGATGGCGTTCGGGCAGGGTCAGGTCGTCGAGCAGGCCGATCAGGGTGTCTTCGATGTGTTTGGCCACGGAGCTGTAGGAAGGCTCCGGGGTGTCCGGCAGAGAAAAAAGAATGTCTTGCTCGGGTTGTTCCGGGTCGATCGCGGCCAGTGCCTGGGCGATGGGTTCGGGCAGCGGCAGGCTGTCGAGGATCAGCGGGGACGGATCGCTGTGGTGGATCAGCTCGTCGGGATTGAAGGCGACGTGGGGGGCAGGGGCGGCAATGACCTGCGGTTCCGGCTCGACGGCGATGACTTCCGGTTCTGCCTGAATCGCCGTAGCGGGTGTTTCAGTGATCGCAACGCAAGGGGCTTCCTGGATCGGAAGCGCAGCTTTTACCGGTTCAATGGTTGCAGCAGGCACAACCGGCTCGAGTGCAGCAACCGGTTGAGCAGCCTGAACCGGGGCGGGCGCTTCTGGTGTAGGCGCTTCATCGCTGTCACGACCGCCAAACAGACGCTGCAACAATCCTGGTCGCTCAGGTTCGGCAGGCGCGTCCAACTGACTCAACGCCTTGCCCTGCAAACCACTGAGCTCACTCAGCAGCAGCGGCATTTCCCGCGCTGAACCGACGCGGCCATCCAGTTGCTTGGCGAATTTTTTCAGCGGTTGCGCGACTTCGCGAGGCAGCGGCAAGGCTTGCAGTTGCGTCACCAGCGCTGTCAGCGCGGTGCTGACCTGATCAATGCGGGTTTCGCGGCGTTGCTCGGAGTCGAGCACGGCTTTTTCCAGACGCGGTAGCAGGGCGGCGAGGCCGGCGTCCATGTCGTCGGTGCGCACCACGTCGCGCATCTCTTTCATGCACTGATCAACGACTTTGTCGGTGCCTTCGGCGGCCAATGTGCTGCGCACCAGCCCGCGACGCAGCAGGTCGAGCCTGGCGGCCCAGCGGCGTTCGAGTTTGTCCTGTTGTTCGATGCTTTTGAGGTATTTCTCTTTCCAGCGCTGGGCTTCGTCGCTCATTCAGGGGTTCCGCGAGGGTCAGGACTCAACGCGGGCAATGCATCAGCCGTGAGCGAACCCGGCAGACGAATCTCTACCGCGACCGGCAGGTGATCGGAAATGGGATGCGCCAGCACTTCGACCTTTTCCAGGGTCAGGGTCGGGCTGAGCAAAATATGATCAAGGCAACGCTGAGGACGCCAGCTGGGGAATGTCGCTTCCACCTGCGGGGCCAGCAGGCCGAGATCGCGTAACGGAGAATGTTGTAGCAGATCGCTGGCGTGGGTGTTCATGTCGCCCATCAACACCTGGTGTTTGTAGCCACCGATCAGTTCACGAATATAGGCCAGTTGCAGGCTGCGGGTTCGCGCGCCGAGGGCCAGATGCATCATCACCACCACCAGCGCTTCCGGGCCTTCGCCGAAGCGCAGCAGAATCGCGCCACGACCTTTCGGGCCGGGCAGCGGGTGATCTTCAATCGCCGACGGTTTCAGACGGCTGAGCACGCCGTTGCTGTGCTGGGCCAGTCGGCCGAGATTGCGATTGAGTTGTTGATACCAGTAGGGGAAGGCGCCGAGCTGGGCCAGGTGTTCGACCTGATTGACGTAGCCCGAACGCAGGCTGCCGCCATCGGCTTCCTGCAAGGCGACCAGATCGAAGTCGCCGAGCAAGTCGCCGATCTTTTGCAGATTGCCTGAGCGACCGTTGTGCGGCAGCAGGTGCTGCCAGCTACGGGTCAGGTAATGCCGATAGCGCTCGGTGCTGATGCCGACCTGGATATTGAAACTGAGCAGGCGCAGACGTTGGTCTGCGGGCAGGCCCGTGGACTCCAGGTGATGCTCGTTGACCTGCGGATCATGCAGGCCAACGATGCGTTCAGACTTCCAGCGGCGCATGGCGGGGGCGGCGCTTAGTTGGCTGCAGCCTTGGTTGCCGCTCGCTCTTTGGCGACCAGTTGGTCAGCCAGTTGCAGCGCTTGTTCGGCACCACCGGCAGAGCCGATGTCAAAGCGGTACTTGCCGTTGACGATCATGGTTGGAACGCCAGTGATTTCATACTTCTTGGCCAGTTCGCGAGCTTTTACGATCTGACCTTTGATGGCGAACGAGTCGAAAGTGGCGAGGAACTTGTCCTTGTCCACGCCTTGGGTGGCGAGGAAGTCAGCCATCTCGTTCTTGTCGGTCAGCTTTTTGTGTTGTTTCTGGATGGCTTCGAAAACCGCCGCGTGAACCTTGTGCTCGACACCCATCGCTTCCAGGGTCAGGAACATTTGGCCGTGAGCGTCCCACGGGCCGCCGAACATCGCCGGGATACGCACGAAGTTGACGTCGGATGGCAGTTTTTCAACCCACGGGTTGATCACTGGCTCAAAGGCGTAGCAGTGCGGGCAGCCGTACCAGAACAGCTCGACCACTTCGATCTTGCCAGGCTCTGCAACCGGTACCGGGTTGGCCAGTTCCACATAAGGGGCGGCTGGGGCTTCGGCGGCTTGGGCGGTGACGCCGAATAGGCTGGCAGCGACGAGAGCGGCGCTGATGATCAGATTACGCATGCTTTACTCCTGGACAATTTTGGTCGCCTCGCGCGACCTGTTTTCAGACAGATCCTGGCGGGCATGAGTTCTGTAGTGTAACGGCAGCGGCCACAAAAAAGGGCGGCCAAAGCCACCCTTTTTATACTTGCTGCGACGGATTAATCGAGCGTTAACATTGCAGGAGATATCGATCCTGGATTGGATCGCGCAATTCCCCTGTAGGAGCTGCCGAAGGCTGCGATCTTTTGATCTTAAGCCTCGCTCAACGCCCGATCCGGCGCGCTTAGTGCAGACCCTGAATGTAGCTGGAGACCGCTGCGATGTCTTCGTCGCTCAAGCGCTTGGCGATGGTCTGCATGGTCATGGTGTCGCCGTCGTTGGTACGGCCGCCTTCTTCCTTGCGGAAATCGCTCAGCTGCTTGGCGATGTATTGAGCGTGTTGGCCACCCAGGTGCGGGAAGCCGGCAGCGGCGTTGCCGGCGCCATTCGGTGAGTGGCAACCGGTGCAGGCTGGCAGGCCTTTGGCGAGGTTGCCGCCACGGAACAGCGCTTCACCGCGAGCGACGATCTTCGGATCGGCGGCGCCGACGCTGCCTTTCTGGCTGGCGAAGTAGGCGGCGATGTCGGCCAGATCATGATCGCTCAGGTTGGTCAGCAGCCCGGTCATTTCCAGACCGGTGCGCTTGCCCGACTTGATGTCGTGCAGTTGCTTGGTCAGGTAGCGTTCACCTTGACCGGCCAGTTTTGGAAAGTTTGGCGCCATGCTGTTGCCGTCCGGGCCATGGCAGGCTCCGCAAACGGCCGCTTTTGCCTGGCCCGCTGCGGCATCACCGGCAGCATGGGCGAAGCCTGAGATTCCCACGGTCAACAGCAGACTCACGATCAATTTGTTCATCAGCTAATCCAACTACGGCTAAGGGTTAAGTTATGGACCGGGTTTACTCGCTCATCCAAAGGATGATGGCTTGGTAATCCTCGGCACTGCAGTCCATGCACAAACCACGCGGCGGCATCGCCTTGAAACCCTGGGTCACGTGTTGCACCAGCGTCTCCATACCTTTCG
>Ga0160457_1000723_pt1 | contig 12257 bp, 10 predicted proteins | sample HID1972M_E6MG_FD_108242 | JGI IMG/M metagenome (GOLD analysis project Ga0160457, IMG submission 108242) | Enriched pill bug-associated microbial communities from UW Madison campus, WI, USA - HID1972M_E6 MG | ecosystem: Host-associated > Arthropoda: Insects > Digestive system > Unclassified ... | reverse complement strand
TACTTTTTCTAAGATTAAAAATGCTCTTAAGTTGTTGCGACAGATTGATTTCGATCAATTAAATAAGCTATCAGAAAAGGTAGATCTTCCTAAAGCATTGGCAGGTTTTTCGAATTTAAATGATAGCCAGCTATCCGGATTAATGAAAATGCTTCATTCTGATAAAGAAAAGCGTGAATTGCCAGCAATTAATGGTGATTTCTATGAAGTTCATCTTCGTTTAACAGAGGCAGAAAGAGCCATCCAACTTAAGGTTCGAAATTTTATGGAGAGTGAAATCAAACCTTTAGTAAATAAGTATTGGTTAAGTGACGAATTTCCTTTTGAAATATTACCAAAGTTCGCTGAATTGAATTTATGCGGCGTTACTTATGAGGGTTATGGTTGTCCAAATCTATCTTTTTTAATGGAAGGAATTATTGCTATGGAAATGGCAAGAATTGATTCATCCATAGCAACTTTTTTTGGTGTTCAAAGTGGATTAGTTATGGGATCCATTTATCTCTGTGGTTCGGAAGAACAAAAAGAGGAATGGTTGCCTCAATTACAGCAATTAAAGAAGATTGGTGCATTCGGGCTCACTGAGCCGGAGGTAGGATCAGGAGCTGCAGGAGGCTTAACAACAACCGCAAAGAAAACAGAAGAAGGCTGGGTTCTTAACGGACAAAAAAAGTGGATCGGTAATGCTCCTTTTTCAGATGTAACTGTTATTTGGGCGAGGGACGTTGGAGATAACCAAGTAAAAGGCTTTTTAGTAAGAAAAGGAACTCCGGGATATGTTGTTGAAAAAATAAAGGGTAAATTGTCTTTGCGTATCGTTCAGAATGGATTAATAACCCTTGAAAATTGCATTGTTCAAGAATCGGATAGATTGCCTTTTGCCAACTCTTTCAAGGATACTGCAAATATATTGAGGATGACCAGGGCAGGAGTTGCCTGGATGGCAGTCGGCTGTGCACGAGGTGCCTATGAAAATGCATTGGATTATACTCGTAAACGAGAACAATTCGGAAAGCCAATTGCATCTTTTCAATTGATTCAAAATCATTTAGTTGAAATGCTATCCAATCTTACTGCTATGCAGACATTGGTCTACCGGCTTTCAGAGTTGCAAGATAGTGATCTTTTAAAGGATGAACATGCCTCTCTAGCAAAAGTGTTTTGTACTTTAAGAATGCGTGATATCGTTAGTAGAGCACGTGAAGTTATGGGTGGAAATGGAATTCTAATGGAATATAATGTAGCACGTTTTGTTGCCGACGCAGAGGCAATTTATTCATATGAAGGAACCAAAGAAATCAATTCTTTAATTGTTGGCAGAGCAATAACAGGCTATAGTGCTTTCGTTTAATTATTCCTCCGTTACTTTACCGACGGCATTCTTTTGAAAAACCCATATGGTTTTGTATTGTGATGTGTCGTAGTGAGGAGAGTTCATTGTTAATTTGTCAGGTGCCCCAGCTTTAGCATCAAAGAAAAATATTTTGGTAATGCCATGCTCTGTATGAGGCATAGAATTTCCATAAGAGTCAAAGTCAGCAACCATAGGGCTATCTACTTTTACTGCATAAACGCGAATTACCGGCCCTGAATTGTTTTCATTTCGATAAAAAGCAGTTTCCGTAAATCCACCTCTTATTTTTTGTGAATTTGTTAATAGTGCAGAATCGCCAATAACAACAATCAGAATTAACACAACTACAATACCAAACCAAATCCAACGCTTCTTATTTACTTTATTCATCTTTCTTTTGTTTTATATTCTTATTCTAGATTGCTAACATATTTAATACTATCTTAATACATCCTAAATGCAAATTAATTGCACTTCAAAAGTACTAAAATTTTGTTTGCTGCCCTAGAAATCCGGTTAGTCCGCCACTATGTAAAATTAGGATACGTTCACCTTTTTTAAAGTAGTTTTTTGAAATTAAATCCATCACGGCAAAGAATAATTTTCCGGTATAAACAGGCTCAATCAGTATGCCCGTTTCTTTGCAAAAACTCTTTATAAACTCAATTAGCTCTGGTTTAGTTTTAGCATAGCCTCCGAAATGGTAATCAGTATGAAGACTGATTTTTACTCCCGGACAAAGTCTATCAACAGTAGTTTTTATAAAATCCCCTCCTTTTAAAACAGGAATTCCATGAATATTAGTATTAGGCTGGAGTTTACTTGCTCCTTTTGCTAAACCAGCTAAGGTTGTGCCTGTCCCACAAGCTGCAAAAATATAATCGTAGCTTCCATTTAATTCAGATATAACCTCTTCGCAGCCATGGACTGCTTCAACAGAATATCCGCCTTCATCAATAAAGAAACAAGATGGGTCATTGTAATGGTATTTTTGGAACAACTCTTCTTTGTTTTTATATTCTTCCCGTGAAACGAAATGAATACTCATGCCAAATAACTTACATAAACCTAAAACAGGATTACCTACACTCTCTCCTCTAATATAGGCAGTGCTTTTGAATTTAAACTTCGCCGCCGCTGCCGCTGTTGCTAATATGTGATTAGACCACGCACCACCAAAGGTTACCAAATGATCTTTATTTTCCTCATTGGCTTTAATGAGTAAGTACTTCAACTTTCTCCATTTATTGCCTGAAATATAGGGGTGAATCATATCATCTCGCTTGATAGATATATTTATTCCTTTTTCTGCACTCAAGGGTAAAATCAAAGTTTGTTCCGGACTAAAAAAATCGAAATTAAATTCCATTCAGATGATATGATGTTTTTTTCATAAAACTAAGTATTTCTAGAGCGTTTGCATAACATATGTTATTTTTGCAAATATGATAGATGAACTCAATCCACAGGACAACGGCGATCAGGATTTATTTGAGCACTTACGAATAATAGTGGATAAGGGTCAGACGCTTCTCCGTATTGATAAATTTTTAATGAATCGTGTTGAGAATGCTTCAAGAAATCGGATTCAAAATGCAATTGATGCAGGTAATGTACTAGTTAATGACCGAGAGGTTAAAGCCAGTTATAAAATAAAACCAGAAGACGTTATTTCTGTAGTTTTCCCTCATCCTCCACGAGATACAGAAGTTTATCCGGAAAATATTCCATTAGATATTCTTTATGAAGATGAGGACCTATTGATTGTCAATAAGTCTGCTGGAATGGTCGTACATCCTGGTTATAATAACTATACAGGAACACTTGTTAACGCGCTGACGTATCATTTTAATTCATTGCCACAAATGCCTGGTAATGATGGCAGGCCCGGTTTGGTTCATCGAATCGATAAAGACACAAGCGGTTTATTGGTTATTGCAAAGAATGAGTGGACAATGACGAATTTAGCTAAACAGTTTTTCGATCATAGTATAGAAAGGAAATATGTAGCCTTAGTTTGGGGAGATATTACAGAAGATGGAACTATTACAGGATATATAGGCAGGAGCTTAAAAGACCGGCGTGTAATGTCTATGTATGATTCTGAAGATCAAGGTAAATGGTCGGTTACTCATTATAAAGTTCTTGAACGCCTGGGATATGTTACTTTAATAGAATGCCAATTAGAAACTGGAAGGACACACCAAATCCGTACTCATTTGAAGTCGATTGGTCATCCCTTGTTCAATGATGCAATGTACGGAGGTGATAGAATAATTAAGGGGACAGTTTTTTCCAAGTATAAACAATTTGTTGATAATTGCTTTGCCTTATTGCCCAGACAGGCTTTACACGCCCAGATCATCGGTTTTACGCATCCAACAAGTAAAAAAAAGATTGCGTTTGAGAAACCATTACCAGAAGATTTTCGTTTATGTTTGGAGAAGTGGAGGTCATATGTTCAATATGACCACGAAGGAAATAAGTAAAAAATTGTTTAATCAGTTATATAGAATCAATGAATCATAGCCGCTTTTTAGATTTTAACGGTCACATTAATCATACGCAAGAAGCTATATTCCATGTAACTAATCGAGGCTTTCGCTATGGAGATGGTTTATTTGAAACCATGCGTTGGGAGAATGGTGACATTCAACTTTTGAACTATCATATTGAGCGTTTACAAAAAGGTATGGATACGCTGAAAATGGAGGGTGGAAAATTATATGATAGCTCTTTTGTTCGCCAGAAAGTAGCCTTATTGCTCGAGAAAAATCAACTAATAGAAAGTGAATGTAGAATTCGTTTTTCTGTATTTCGTGATGGAGAAGGTCTCTACACCCCTCAGACTAACCAATCAGCTTATGTAATAGAAGTAAGTAAATTAGATAAAAAGGCTAATGTTAATAATCAGTCAGGATTGATTATTGACATCTTCCCTGAACACCGTAAGCCTCAAAATTCACTTTCCAATATAAAATCGAGCAATGCGATATTATATATATTGGCTGGGGTTTATCGTAAAAAACAAGGGTTGGATGATGTTTTGTTAATAAATGAGAGTGGATTTTTAGTTGAATCTTCCAGTTCAAACTTCTTTGTGTGGTATAATGGTATGCTTTATACGCCTGCTTTAAGTGAAGGTTGTGTAGATGGAGTAATGCGTCGTTCTATTCTTGATTTTGCTAAAGAGAATGAAATAGAAATTATTGAGGCCCAGATTAATCCACAGATTTTGAATGAAGCTGAAGAAATTTTCTTAACTAATGCCATTCATGGTATGCAATGTGTCTTGGGATATAAGAAAAAGAGATATTTTAACCGCTTATCGAAGGACCTTTGGCATAAATATGAGCAATGGCAAAGAAAGATTACAGAAGAGACTAAGTCATTTTAATCGGAAACCTCTTAGAAAATCAGAGACACCCATTCTTTTTTTATCCTGAATTTGAAGGTCTAGAATGTGTATATAACCATCCTTGCAAGCAAATTTTAGATAGGTTTTTCCATCGCTTAATGGTGTCCCCGGCCTTTCATTAACTTGAATAAATTCTGGCTTGGCCTTATAAATTTTTAGGATTTTGTCCTCAATAAGAGTAAATGCGGTAGGATACGGGCTTAATCCTCTGATTAGATTATAAATTTCTTGAACAGGGCGATCCCAATTAATACGGCAATCTTCTTTGTGAATCTTTGGTGCAGCTTTTAATTGTTCGTTGCTTTCTGTTTGTGGTATCCCTTCAATGGTACCTTTGGAAATAGCCTGAACTGTTTTAACTAATAATTGAGCACCAATTTTCATTAATTTATCATGGAGGTCTTCTGCTGTATCATCTGGCAGAATAGGTGCTTTTTCACTGAAAAGAATATTCCCTGTATCAATTTCATGCTGTAGTAAAAAAGTGCTTACACCGCTTTCCGTTTCACCATTTATAATGGCATGATTTATTGGTGCTGCGCCACGATATTGGGGTAAAAGCGACGCATGTAAATTTATAGTTCCTTTTGGAGGCATGTTCCAAACTGCTTTTGGCAGCATTCTGAAGGCAACCACCACTTGTAAATCTGCTCCATAATTCCTTATCTGTTCTATGAAGTCAGGGTCTTTTAAATTTGTTGGTTGCAATACTGGCAAATGATTTGCTACTGCAAACTTTTTTACGGCAGACTCTTGAATCTTTTGCCCTCTCCCTGCTGGTTTATCCGGAGCAGTAACTACAGCCACAATTTTTTCTCCTGCATTCAGTAAGGCTTGCAAAGAAGCAACTGCAAACTCAGGAGTACCCATAAATATAATCGACATAAATAGAATTCAGAAAATTTTGGAATACATTCTTTACCTTTGCGAAGGTAAAAATAATATATCGAATTTGAATTTTCCTTTATTTCTTGCTAAGCGGATTACGACTAAAAGCAACCGTACTTTTTCAAAACTGATCGTTCGTGTAGCTATTGCCGGTATTATGTTGGGACTTACCATCATGATTTTGGCTATCGCTGTTCTCCGTGGTTTTAAATCGGAAGTAATTGAAAAGCAGCGAGGCTTTTCGGGCGATATCGTTCTCTTTCAATTCGATTTAAATCCTGCTTATGATAATACTCCTTTTTCATTAAGCGATTCTACAAGGAAAAAATTAAGTGCAATTCCATCTGTTAAAACTATTCAACCTTTTGCCACCAAACCGGGAATCATTAAAGCCAATGACGAAATTGAGGGTGTTGTTTTAAAAGGTATTGATGAAACCTATAATCAAGAATTTATTTCCAGCATTCTAACGGAAGGGAAATCAATTGATTTCTCAGATCAGGAAAATGTAAATAGTCAGATATTGATTTCTAATTATCTGGCAAATCGTTTAAACCTAAAGCTTGGAGATGATTTTTTAATGTACTTCATTCAAGAACCTTTACGAAAGAGAAAATTTACAATAGTTGGTATTTTTAATCAGGGTGCTGAAGAAATAGATAAAACATTTGTAATTGGTAATTTAGGGCTTATTCAACGTTTAAATGATTGGGGTGCTGACACGGTAGGTGGTTATGAGATTATGCTAAATTCATTTAGCAGCTTGAATGAAAGCAAGATGCAAATAAATGATGCATTACCCATTGAATTGAGATCTTTAAGTGTTGTTGAATATTATCCGGAAGTATTTCAGTGGTTGGATCTGTTGGACGTGAATACAGAAGTAATATTGTTCTTAATGGTTCTTGTTGCGGTTATTAATATGATTTCAGCTCTGCTGATCATGATCCTTGAAAGAACGCAAATGATTGGTATTTTGAAAGCACTTGGCTTCTCAAATGGTGGTATCCGAAGAGTATTCCTTTATAATGCAACTTATTTAATTGGATATGGATTGTTATTAGGTAATTTAATGGGACTTGGCTTCTGCCTTATTCAGAGCCAAACAAAATTTATTAAGCTAGATCAAGCATCCTATTACGTAGATCATGTACCTATTTCAATTGGTTTTTCTGATATTATTTTCCTTAATTTAGGAACTTTACTAGTTTGTATATTAGTTCTTTTGATTCCTTCAGGACTCGTAAGCCGTATTAGCCCTGTAAAAGCGATCAGCTTTAAATAAAATAGAATCAAGATTACTCTAACTTCTTTGCTTCGTTCCAATAAACGTCCATCTCAGTTAAGGTCATATCCTTTAAATTCTTTCCTTGCTCTTTGGCTTTATTTTCCAAATAAGAAAAACGTTGAATAAATTTCTTATTCGTTCTTTCCAAAGCATTTTCCGGATTTATATTTAAGAACCGTGCGTAATTTATCAATGAAAATAATAAGTCACCAAATTCATTCTCTGCTTTTTCCTGATCAATTAAAGAAGAATCTTCAATGTTGAACTCTTCCTTGAATTCTTGGAGTTCCTCTTCAACTTTTTCCCAAACCTGACTTTTATTTTCCCAATCGAAGCCAACACCTTTTACTTTATCCTGAATTCTATATGCTTTAACCAATGCCGGAAGCGATTTAGGTACACCTGACAGCACTGATTTATTGCCTTCTTTTAATTTCAACTGTTCCCAATTGTGTTTAACGTCTTCTTCATTAGCAACTATAACATCTCCATAAATATGAGGGTGTCTGTGAATTAGTTTTTCGCAAGCCGCATTCAGAACGTCTGTAATATTAAAAGCCTTCTGTTCGTCTGCGATCTTCGCATAAAAGGTTAAATGCAAAAGGATATCACCCAGTTCCTTTTTGATTTCAGGAAGATCATTTTCTAAAATTGCATCTCCTAATTCATACATTTCTTCAATAGATAGATGCCTTAAGCTGAGCATTGTTTGTTTTTTATCCCATGGACAATCAGTACGTAAAGTATTCAATATAGTGAGTAATCTTTCAAAGGCTGCTCCTGGTGTATGTTCTTCAGGAGGTGGTGTTTTTGACATTTCTTCTTATTTTAGATCGGTAAAGTTTTAGACGCTAACCATATTTTTTCATCTTCATTTAAAAATGGAGATAACTTCTTGAAAACCTCGCTATGGTATTTATTCAGCCAATCAATATGACGTTTTTCTAAAAGTGTTTTGTTGATGATAGAAGTCTCAATATAGCAGAGTGTCAGAGTTTCAAAACTCATAAACTGTCCGAAATCAGAATCTCTATCCAAACGGCTTGCCACAAGGTTTTCAATACGAATACCATAATGTCCTTCCCGGTAGAGGCCCGGTTCAATGGAAGTAATTGTATGGGGTTCAATGGCAATATCAGTATTTGATGCGTTAAAAACATGAGGACCTTCGTGGACGTTCAAAAAGAAACCAACGCCATGGCCGGTGCCGTGACCATAATTTCGAAACTCATCCCAAAGTGGCTTTCTGGTAATTGCATCGATTTGATATCCTCTGGTTCCGAGAGGAAAAATAGCAGTACTTCCTTCAATCATAGCCTTTAAAACAAGAGTATAATCTTTTTGTTGCTCGCCGGTAAGATTACCCAAGGTAATTACTCGAGTGATATCAGTAGTTCCACTTCTATATTGTCCGCCCGAGTCAATCAGAAGCATTCCATTTAATTCTAAATTTACATTACTCTCAGGAGTTGCCTTATAGTGGGGTAGGGCACCATGTTCTTTATATCCGGCAATAGTATCAAAGCTCTCACCTACAAAGCCTTCTTGTTGCGCTCTATATTCTTTTAGCTTTTCTGCCACCGAAATTTCAGAGATAGTTATTTTTCCTATATTTTGTTCTAACCAATAGAAAAAACGGCTTAATGCTACCCCGTCCTTAATCATGGCTTCACGAGTATGAGCTAGTTCAGTATCGTTTTTTATAGATTTTAAAAATGTACTAGGATTGGTATCTTCAATTTTAGTACAAGATTCAGGAATTAAAGCATAATAAGAATAACAGTTCCTTTTAGGATCAACGCAAATGTTGGTATTAGCAGAAATGCTTTTAATTGCATTCTCAATTTCTTCATAAGGAAGAATGGAAATTCCGGTGTTCTTTAATTCTTCTAAATCTTCCCTGCTCAGCTTCTCAGAGTCAATAAATAATTGCACATTTCCTGAACTCAATAATGCAAAGCTAAGAACTACCGGATTGCATTTAACATCTCCACCTCGAATATTAAATAGCCATGAAATATCATCCAAGGATGATATCAGATGAGCTGTAGCTCCCTTTTGTTTTAAAATATCTTGAACCTCCCTGATCTTTTCCAAAGTTGTTTTTCCGGTAATAGCTTTATTCAATAAATAAGCAGGTTCTTTTGGTAGAGAGGGACGATCTGTCCAAATTGTTTTGATCAGATCAATATCAGCTCTGATATTAATTCCTTTTAGTCTCAAGGTATGTATTAATTCTTTTGCAACTGCAATGGAAATTAGTTTCCCATCAAAAGCAAGAGTATTTCCAGAAGAAAGAGTTTCTGAAAGCCATTGTGCATATTCTGCAGCTCCCTGTGCCTTTAGTTTTACTAATTGAAAACCAGAGTCTTTCAATTGATCCGTTGCTTGTACGAAATATCGGCTATCCGTCCATAATCCTGCAAAATCGGTTGTAATTACCAATGTTCCTGCCGAGCCCGTAAAGTTGGATATCCATTCTATATTTTTATATCGGTCGGGTAGATATTCACTGATATGAGGGTCTGCCATAGTAATAATATAGGCATCTATATTCTCATTTTTCATCCTTTCCCGAAGTGCTGAAAGCTTATCTGAAGGTGTCATTTTTGCTAATATTTTGTCTGCAAGTTAGCAAAAAGCGACGACCTTATAAATAGTTTAGACATTCATACCAACTAGGTATAGATTTATTATTTTAAATACAAAACAGTACATTTATGCTAAATATGGCAAATCAATTAAAGTTTGAATCATCTCCATATCTCAAGCAACACCAAAACAATCCTGTTCATTGGTATCCCTGGGGTGATGAAGCCTTGCAGAAAGCTCAGAAAGAAAATAAATTAATTATTGTAAGTATTGGTTATGCAGCTTGCCATTGGTGTCATGTAATGGAACGTGAGAGCTTTGAGAACGAATCGGTTGCAAAAGTAATGAACGATCATTTTATAGCAATTAAAGTAGATCGCGAAGAGAGACCTGATATAGATCAGGTATACATGACTGCCGTGCAACTTATGAAAGGACAGGGGGGATGGCCGCTTAATGCAATTTGTCTGCCTGATACGCGTCCTATTTATGGAGGTACTTACTTTCCTCCGGAAGATTGGAAAAATGTATTGCTCCAATTAGTAGAAACCTGGAATCACAAACCTGAAGTTGCCCTAGACTATGCTCAACGACTAACACAAGGTATACAGGAATCAGACGTTGTGCCTATTCATCAACTCGACGGACCTTTTCAGTTATCAGTATTGCATGAAATCGTAGATATTTGGAAAGGTTCATTCGATAAAAAGGAGGGAGGCTATAAGCGTGTTCCAAAGTTTCCCATACCAAATAATTGGTTATTCCTTTTAAGATATGGTTTTCTTGCTAAAGATGAAGAAGTATTAGAACATACTCATCTTACACTTAAGAAAATTGCTTCCGGAGGAATTTATGATCAAGTTGGTGGTGGCTTTGCCCGTTATTCAGTAGATGCCAGATGGCACGTTCCTCATTTTGAGAAAATGCTCTATGACAACGCTTTACTGGTAAGTCTTTATTGCGAAGCCTATCAACAAAGACCGACATCTCAGTATAAAAGAGTAGTTTTTGAAACCTTGGCCTGGGTTAAAGATGAGATGACTGCACCTGAAGGTGCATTCTATAGCTCATTGGACGCAGATAGCGATGGGGTAGAAGGTAAATATTATACGTTTACTCAACAAGAAATTGAAGAAGTATTGCATGAAGATGCTCCGTTGTTTATTAACTATTTTCAAGTTACAGAGAGAGGGAATTGGTTGGAAGAAAACACCAATGTATTAGAGTTAGTTGAAGATGCTGACAGTTTGGCACGCGAGGCAGGTTATTCTGAATCTGAATGGAATACTTATTTAAGCGAAATTAAATTAAAACTTTATCAATATCGCGAGAAACGTAACCGTCCCGCGTTGGATAATAAAATTTTATGCTCCTGGAATTCAATGATGATTAAAGCCCATGTAGATGCTTATCGGGTGTTTCGTGAAGAGGAGTTTTTAACGACAGCAAAAACAGCTGCTATCTTTATCGAAAAGAAGCTTTTTAATTCAAAAGGTGATTTACTGCGCCAACCTTCTAATAATGGAAAAGAAATAACCGGCTTTTTAGATGATTATGCATTTTACATTGAAGCATTAATCGCTTTATATGAAACTACTTTCCAGATTGATTATCTGGAAAAAGCAAAAGTGCTTACAGATAAGGTATTAATTGATTTTAAACATGAAGATGATACAGCTTTCAATTTTACTTCTCATCAGTCAGAAAAATTGATTGCTAATAAGAAAGACATAATGGATGATGTCATTCCATCTTCAAACTCTGTGTTAATACGTCAGTTGTTTAAGTTAGGCTTATTTTTTGATAACGATTCATATCGTTCAACCGCAATGCAGATATTGATCAATGTTTATCCACAAATTAAAACGTATCCATCTGCTTTTTCAAATTGGTCGATACAGTTATTAGAAGAAGTCTTTGGCTTAAACGAGATTGCTATAACAGGTCCTGATTACCAACAGAATCAAGAAGAGTTGGATAAACATTATCTTCCAAATAAAATAACAATGGGAGGAGAAGATGAAAACCTTCCTTTATTGGTAAGTCGGGTGGATTCGACCAACAAAATATATGTTTGCAAAAACAAAACATGCAGTTTACCGGTAATTAATATATCGGCATTATTAGAATTAATTTTTAAACCGGAGAATGGACAGAATTCTCCACAATTTTAACAAGATGACTATACAACCCAACAGCGTAGTTGCGCTAACTTACAAATTACACACTGTAAACAATGGTTCAAAAGAATTTGTAGAAGAAGCTGACCAAGCAAACCCATTGGTTTTTTTATCAGGTGTAGGTATGATGTTACCTAAATTTGAAGAAAATATTCAAGGGTTGAAAAAAGGTGATAAGATTGATTTTGAACTCCAGGCTGTTGATGCTTATGGAGATTTAGATGAAAGTGCAGTAGCACAATTGCCTGCCGATATGTTTAAAGAATCAGGAATTCCTCCGGTAGGAGAAATTATCCCTTTGCAAGATAATCAAGGAAATCAGTTTAGAGCGAGAGTAACGGAAGTAAGTCCGGAAGCTGTTGTAGTTGATTTAAACCATCCAATGGCCGGACAAAATTTACATTTTGATATTGAGGTTTTAGATGTTCGTGAAGCTACCGCAGATGAATTGGCACACGGTCATGCGCATGGTGCAGACGGTCATTCAGGTCACTAATTTTAAATTTTTATTAAATTAGAAGAGATTTAGGAATTATT
>Ga0160457_1000720_pt1 | contig 12284 bp, 7 predicted proteins | sample HID1972M_E6MG_FD_108242 | JGI IMG/M metagenome (GOLD analysis project Ga0160457, IMG submission 108242) | Enriched pill bug-associated microbial communities from UW Madison campus, WI, USA - HID1972M_E6 MG | ecosystem: Host-associated > Arthropoda: Insects > Digestive system > Unclassified ... | reverse complement strand
CAATACCCCGTTTATAAGGATAACAAGCATCAGCAATTTCTTAATAAATAACGCACGATTCATATATATACTTTTTTTTCTTTTTGTAAACATTCCCGGACAATGCCCGGGAATGTTTATCAATCAATATTAATAGCCGAAATTTTGTGGCCAGTTCGACCGGGTTTTAAGTTCATTTTGCGGAATAGGCAGTAACAAATCCTTTTGTGTTGGCAGCTGTCCATTTGTATTGGAATGATAATAAGTAGCAAAAGCGGAAAGTGTACTGATCGCTTCTGTCTCTCCCCATCTTACCAGGTCAAAATACCTTCGTCCTTCACCAATAAATTCAAATTTTCTTTCCCTCTTAATATCATCAAGCGTCGGTGCTCCAGCCAATGCGGCTAAACCGGCCCTTGACCTGATCCTGTCCACATATTGTTTTGCAGTTCCTGCTTTACCGTTTCTAACCAATGCTTCCGCATATAACAGGTATACATCCGCATCTCTCAGAATAGGGAAATTTCTTGGAAAATCATTCCAGGCCTTAATCCTGGTATCTGTATTATCTTTTTCCAGAAATTTGGTGACAATGTTCTTCAACATCAAAGTACGGGGAGGGTCAAGCACTAAAGTCGTATAAAAACCCGTATCTATACTGGCCGAAAAACGTAGGTCCTTGTTCTGCTTCATTTCTTTAACCAAAGCACTGTCTACCCTTACATCCTGTCCCTGGTTAGAATAGGTATTGTATGTCCATTCGGGATAGGGGCTGCCACTAGACCCCGAACTGGTAATATAACCGGGCAGGCTTGATCCGGTTCCCGCGTTACCGGAAGAAAACTGAATGGAGAACAAATCATATTTATTTTCATTCTCTAAAGTAAAAAGAGTTGCATAGTCAGGGCCAAAACGGCCTGACACATCGGTAATAATACTGCCCAGTGCAATCTCCGCTTTAGCATAAGCCGAAGCATCGTTCATCGGATAGCCACCCATAGTCATATATACCTGTCCAAGCAAAGCATTTGCAGCAAGGCTGCCTACACGGCCGGCATCGACACCAGTATACGTTTTTTGCAGGTTTGCCGCTGCATATTCCAGGTCTGAAATAATCTGGGTGTAAATTTCGGTGGCAGGTGCACGGGGCAAGGAAATGGCTGCTGCGTTTTCAATAGGCTCTGTGATCAAAGCTACCGGACCAAACGCCCTTACCAGTTCAGAATAAGCATAAGCCCTTAAAAACCTGGCTTCTGCCCGGTATCTTACATATTCACCTTCGTTGGTAAAGTGTAACAGGTTGTTCGCTTCTTTAATAATCTGGTACAACCTGGCAAAAATTGCCGAAACGGTACCTGAAGTAGGTGAAATTAAATACTTCCTCAACTCCAGCTGGTCGTTCTGCGCCGAAGTTTCCCCGGCAATATACAGCAGATCTGACCTGTTTTCTGAGGCCAGCCAGAAATAATCTGTAGCAAAATCGGTATTTGTGCCGTTTCTTCCCAGTCTTGCGTAGATACCGACCACAGCCTGTTTAATTTCAAGTTCACTCGTATAAAACTGGTTGGCCGTATTGTTTTCTATCGGAAGAATATCAATTGTGTCTTTACAGGAGGAAAACCACAGCAATCCAATGCCTGTAAATAAGAGGGTAAATATTTTATATGCTTTCATTTTCTTAAATTAAAATCGTCCTTAAAACCTTGCTGTTAAACCAAAAGAAATTGTTCTGGCCAATGGATAAGTACCCCAGTCGGCAGAACCGTTATCCTGACTGGCCGCTTCCGGAGAATAACCCGGATAATAGCTATCCCACAGGTATACATTGTCACATGACGCATATACGCGCAAACTGCTGAATGTTTTTTTCAGCACCGGCAGGTTATAACCCAGGGTGATGTTTTTAATCCGCAGATAGGCCGCCGAATACATCCAGTTGGTATCATACTGACTGGTTACGGCCGAGTAGAATGCCGGTACTTTACCATCGCCCGGATCTTCTTCTGACCAGTAAGCGTTGTTTAACCAGCTTGCCATGTAAAGCCATTTAGTATCATTAGTTGCCCTGTTCCAGCCCCTCGAACCAATAGACAGTAAATCACCGCCCACACGGCCCTGCAATAAAATAGTCAGGTCCAGGTTTTTATAGGTAAAGGTATTGGTCATACCCCATTCGAACTTTGGTTGATAATTACCCGCTACTACGTAATCATTTGCATCAATTTTACCATCACCTGTTACATCTGCATATTTGGTATCCCCTGGACGCTGGCCAGAGTAGATAGGAATTTTAGCGACATAGTTTCCTGCGGCGTCCCTGTCAAAGTCAGCTTCACGCAATACACCGGTAGCTTGTAATAAATAGTAAGAATTAATCGGGCTGCCTACCCTTTGGATAATCGTACTGCCCTGTCCTAATTTGATATCAGCATCGTTATTGGTCAGCGCGGTAATCTTGTTCCGGTTTACAGAAACATTGATGGAAGTCGTCCATTTTAAAGCACTTTTTGCAAGGTTCACCGTATTTAATTCCAGCTCAAAGCCCTTATTATCCACACTGCCTACGTTATCATACATGCTGGAGAACCCTGTGGTTAACGATACCGGTGCGCTTAACAATAAATCGGTCGTTTTTTTATAATAAACATCTGCCGAAATGCTAATCCTGTCACGAAGGAAACCAATATCCAAACCTAAATCATAACTATCTGTTTTTTCCCATCTCAGTTTTGAGTTTGAGATATTGCCAACAACAAAACCATTATTGATCGCCTGGTTATCCCCCAAAGGATAATTCAACGCACCCAGATTAGACAGGAATTGTGAGTTACCTATCCGATCGTTACCAGCCTGTCCCCAGCTTGCCCTTAATTTGGTTGAGCCTAACCAGCCGATATTTTTCATAAAATCCTCTTCGCTGATCTTCCAGCCTCCTGAAATGGATGGGAACCATCCCCAACGGTTGTTCGGCCCAAATTTTGATGACCCATCAGTACGCAGGGATGCTGCCAGTAAGTACCTGTTTTTAAAGCTGTACTGTAACCTGCCGAAATACGAGATCAGGGCATTGCTTGAAGCATATATGGTATTATAATTGGTTGTTTTACCTCTTGTATTATCAAAGATCCAGGTTTTATCATTTGGAAAATTACTCTGTCCCTGGTCACTGGTTTCATCTTTAAAGGTCTCCTGCGATGCCCCCAACAAACCGGTAATGGAATGATCGCCAATATCCTTTACATAATTAAGTGTCCCCTGAAATAGAAGGCTGTTAGAAGATAATGAAGTTTTTCTCGAAGAAGATAACTGCCCTGGTGTGACACCGACCGCATCCCAGGTTCCCTGTATCCAGGTCGGGCTGTATGTACGCTGTATATTGTTACGGAAATTCCAGCCCACTAATCCATTCAGATCCAATCCTTTGATGATATTCACCGTTGTGTTTAAGGAAGTATTCATCCTCACATCTTTGTTCAGCCTGTCATTATATACAGCGTTTACATAAGGGCTGACATTATTGGCCCCAGGGCCCCAGCCGTCATAAAACTTATAGGGCTCTGCTCCGGCCATTTTTCCCGCACCCGCAGGTACCCATCCCGGAAACGATAATGCACGGGCAACAGCATTGTCCTTTCCATCTACGTTGGCCCCTTTTATAGTACCAACGGAAGGTGCCATATTAATGCCCACTTTAATCCGGTCACTTAATTTCGCTTCAACAACGGCCCTGAAAGAATAACGGGTATAGGAAGAACCTTCAACGATTCCGTCCTGATTATACGCGCCTGCGGATATCGAATAGTTAACCATATCAGTAGCACCGGATGCATTTAGCTGCACGTCGTTTACAGGTGCAGAGCGTAATAGTTCATCCTGCCAGTCTATCTTTTCGAGTGCACTGGTACCCCACCAGGGATCATAAATACCATAGCTACCTCTGATTGCAAGCAGTTCATCCCGCGTAGTATAGGTGCCCGGAGTGGTTCTTACTGACTGCGCATAAGCGATACGGTCTGCCTGGCTCACGCTTGCACTTTGTCCTGTTGCATTTACCCATTGTCTGTCGAGCCATTTTTTATTGAAGTCAATCCATTCGTCAGATGTCATTACGTCTACTTTCCGCTCTGCCGTAGCTACTCCCGTATAAGCGGAGAGAGAGATTACCGGTTTTCCTTCTTTTCCTCTTTTAGTTGTCACCAGAATTACCCCATTTGATCCCCTGGAACCATAGATCGCAGCAGAAGATGCATCTTTCAATACGTCAATGGAAGCAATATCTGCCGGGTTGATACCGGAAAGGTTATCAATTGGCACACCGTCAACCACATAGAGAGGGGCTGAACTACCTGAGATAGATGCTGCACCCCTTACATTTACGGTAATGTCAGCTCCGGGTTGCCCAGAGGTACTGCGCACAGCTACCCCTGCCAGTTGTCCTTGCAAGGCCTGTTCTACCCTTGTGATCGGCCGCTCTTCAATTTGTTCGGAACTGATTTTACTGATCGCGCCGGTTACATTACCTTTTTTCTGGGTACCGTAACCCACAACCACTACGTCATTTAAATTGTTGGCGTTTTCAACCAGGGTCACCTTAATGTTTGTTTGTGATTTTACCGGTACTTCCTGGGTAACAAAACCAATATAACTAAATACCAGTATGCCATTAGGGTCCTGCATGTTTAACACGAACTGACCTTTGGTATCGGTCATTGCGCCGCCGGTTTTACCCTTTTCCCTTACAGTTACTCCTGGTAACGTTGTCCCTTTTTCGTCTGTAACTATACCCCTCACTTCTACAGCAGCCTGTTGCTCCTGACTGGCAGCATTTATTTGGGCTGCATTTTTAGAAATCAGGATGCTGTTATTAATTTGTTTATAGCTAAGCTGGGAATTTTGAAGTAACTGCTGTAATACTTCTTCTACAGAAAGTTCTTTAGATACAAAAGCAGGAACTTTAATATCTTTAACTTCTTCACTGCGGTAAACAAACCGGAAAGAACTCAGCTGTTCAATTTTCTTCAGTGCTGAACTCAGCGGTTCGTTCTTTACAGTCAAACTTATTTTTACTTCGTTCATGTTCTGTCCCTTGACATTATAGGCGAATAAAACCTGTAAGGAAGCAGTTAAAAGGAAAAACAGCAATAAACTGATTCGCATAAACTGACGAATTAAATAGTGATTAATTATAATGTTTTCTTTAGGCGGAGCATAAGGAACCCCGTTTTCTGTTGGTTTTTCAGAAAAAATCATACTTTTGTTAGGTTTAATTGGTTGTTTGATAATTAATTAATCAACCTGTCGCGGTTGGCGCCAGAACAGGTATTTCACAGTCTCTCTGTTAGCTCGGGGAGACTGTTGTTACTACATCGTTTTTAATAGTTTTTTATCCATATCATCTTTTTAGTTCAAAATTAGTCACATCCCGGGCCGCTGAGCACAATCTCTCCACCCGGCTTTATCTCATAAACAGCATTATTGAAAGAACAGATTACCTTAAGTACCTGCTCCAGTTTCTCCCCATACAAAAAGGTACCGGTAAACCTGCAGTTTTTAATCTTTTCGTTGTTAAAGCTTATTTTTACATCAAACTGCTTTTCCAGTAAAGCCGCTGCGTTCAGCATAGTCACGTCATCAAAAAACAGATCCTTATTATACCATTCAGCGGCCTGTTTAACTGTGACAGCGTTCCGGACAGAACTGTTCCTGATTTTATCATAAGTGATTTGCTGATTGGGTGTAACCACCCCTATTATCACCTTGTTATTGCTCACACTTACTTTTCCCCTGGTTACCATTACCGTTATGTTCTTATCGGTTGGATTTGCCTTAATATTAAAAGCTGTGCCCAGCACGGTAACTGCTAACTTACCGGTGCGGACAATAAAAGGCTTGCTTTTGTCATGTGCAATATCAAAATAACCTTCCCCGGTCAAAACAACTTCACGGGTCCTGCCTCTGAAAGCAACAGGATATTGAATACTGCTGTTCTTGTTCAGAATGACTGTGCTGCCGTCTGACAGTTTAATCAGTTTGCGGGTAGTATCAGATTTGAATTGTGCCAGCCTGACTTGATCTGCTACCGGCCTGGTATTAAGGTATAATATGGTACTTACAGCGAGCAGCACCAAAACGGCTGCCGCCCAGACCTGGAAGACCTTGATTTTAAATGATGGAATTTCAGTATTATTTCCGGGGCTGCTATTAATAATCGATTTGAAAATCCGATCTGCTTTATCTGATGGCAAGTGTTTTCTTTCCGGGGAACCGGCATAAAATTCGTCTAAAAGCTCCTTTAATATATGATCGTTCCCTGATTCATTAATGAACAGCATAAACTCCGCATACTCCTCCCTGGTACATTGGTTGTCAATATATTTTTGAAATAGAAAGGTAATCCGTTCGTCCTGCATATTTGGTTAGGTGGTTATTAGCTGCGCAATAACCAATCTTAAATTATTGATCAACGGCCGCTAAAAAGGGAGTAGTTTAAAATGAGAATATTTTTATAAAAAAAGCAACCGACTGTATATCAGTTAGATATTTTTTTTTAAATTATTGCGTTCAGCAGGAGTGATTTGACGGTATGGACTGCCTGGCGGAGATGGGCTTTAACCGTAAGATGTGAAATGCTTAGCTTGCTGGCTACTTCTTTCTGTTTCATTCCTTCTATCTGGCACATCGTATAGATCAGTTTCTGACGCGGTGGTAAGGTATTCACTGCCTTATCCAGTAATCTTTTGGTATCGTTATAATTGATATAACTTTCTGTTTCCTTATGCAGCTCTGTCCAGTCTATATTACTGATTGTAAGGCAATGCTCTTCTAAGGCAATACGTTTCAAAATCTGCAGGGTCTGGTTGCGTGACATAACACGTAAATACCCGCCAAAATTATCTATCTGGTCCAGATTTGTCCTGTTTATCCATATTTTCATGAATACCTCCTGGAGTGCCTCTTCGGCAAGCGCTTCTGACTGGACGACTTTTAAGGCATAACTATAGACTTTGTTATAATAGGCTTCAAATAGCGTACGAAAGGCCACATGGCTCCCATCAGCTATTTGCAGCAACAAATATTTTTCATCATGCACTTCTTTAAAACCCACAGTTCAGCTCTTTTATTTATTACTATACTGCCGCCAAGGCAGCATTAATAAGTTCATATTCCGGTTAGTTCAAATTACCTGTCGTTTTTAATTACCATCAGGCTTTACGGCTGTACTCTTTATACTTAAAGGCAAACTAAATGTATCTATATTATCCGGCTTTGACGGGTCAAATTCCGGGGCATCAATTATATATTTTTCTATTCCCAAATGGTTGGCTTTTATGCCCTCAATGATACATTTGGCCAGTTCATAAGCGCCATATCCGTTAAAATGCGTATCATCCGCCAATGGCTTGTCCTGACCGGGAAAGGTATTGGCCGGGTAATGCACAAAAGCCTTTGTAGATGTTTCTACGCCCAGGGCATCATACATACGGGTAGTCATGGCGTTCAAATCGATTAATGCCACCTGCTCTTCTTTAGCTACCTTACGTGCTGCATCAGGATAATCGCCTAATGTATTTACTGTCTTTCCGTTCTGGTCAAACGAACGTCTGGAGGTAGAGGTAACAATAACAGGAATCCCTTTACGTTCCTTTATCTTTTCTATGAATAATTTCAGCCGCTGTGTGTAGGAGCCATAAGCACCGTCCGCGGGGCCTTTTTCTTTCTGGTCGTTATGACCAAATTCAATAAACAAATAGTCTCCCGGTTTAAAAGTACTCAATACTTTATCCAAACGGTGGCTGCCGAGGAAGCTGCCTAAGCTTAAACCGGATTCTGCATGATTGGAAATGGCAACGCCCGGCTTAAAGAACCGGGGGATCATCTGGCCCCATGAAGCCCAGGGTTCATCATCCTGGTCTACAACGGTTGAGTTTCCTGCAAGGTAAACCGTAACCTGGTCATCAACTTTTTCCAACTCGATTCCGGCGATGCAAGGTTTGCTATTGTTAAATTCCAGTGTAAGCTTATTGTCCCAATCCAACTTACCAAATTCACGTGGTTTTAAACTTACTTTGCCTCCGGTACTGATTTCAGGTTTGCGTATGTTCACTATGAAACTCAGTTTTTTGATTTCTCCCGGTTTTGTTTTAACCTCCTGAAGCATCAGCCTTCTGGATTCCGCCCTGACGGTTGTCTGACTGTTTCCTTTAATATCTCCAAGGGTTACGGTCACTTTATAATTTCCTTCCGGAACATTTACTGAAAAATAGAAAGGTTTGTCCGAAATGATATAATCGGCTCCAAGTATATTTTTCCCTTCACGGCTAATAGCCGAAGGACGGGAATCCAGATCAAATCCATAACCGCTATTCTCATTAAAAATACTTTCCGGAGTAACTTTAACAAATCCCTTTTGTGCTTTTCCGTTACCCAGATCAAACCTGTAACTTGCAGCAGGAGCCTGTGCATGGGTTTTAGGGATAGTTACCGCAAAAACTATGGTCAAGGAAATTGCAAATAATCTGAAAGAGATTAGTCTCGTCATAAAATCTGATAAAGGTTTATAAATGGTATTGATCCCTTCGGCCGGACCAATTTTAATATCAAATGTATATTATGTTATTCATATATGTGTCCTGTACCATCCTGTATACACTTTGCGCCTTATACCGTCGTCTACTGCTGGCCCCTATCCGAAAGGATGGATACCATACCTGCCTGCAATCCTTTAGATTTCACGGTCAGGTTAATCTTCCCGCTTTTTTCTGTGGACTGCACAGTAACCACCAACATCCCTTTAAACACCTTCATATGCGGTAAATGGAACAGTTCAAGACTGGTTGGGTCACCATTTGCCGTCACCTTAAACTTGCCTTCTCCCGCGACACTGAAATCCAGGTCATTGGCCGCATCAGGACAAAAATTACCTGCCTTATCCACTACCTTAACGGTGACATAAGCGAGGTCTTTACCATCGGCCTGAATCGTCTTTCTATCTGTCTCCAGGATCAGATGATGCGGTTTTCCTGCTGTCTTTACTGTTTCTTCAGCTACTGCTTTTCCATTCTCATCATAAGCAACAACCCTGATACTTCCCGGCTCATATTTCACCTCTTTCCACATCAGACGATAACGTTCTGTATTCGAATTGCCGTTCTTAGTTTGTTTGCCCATGCTTTTTCCATTGACAAAAAGCTCTGCCGAGGGATAACTGGTATAACAGAACACCGGGGTAACCTGGCCTTCCCTGCCAGGAAAGGTCCAGTGCGGGAGTATATGTAAGGTTGGCTGCGTGGTATTCCACCTGCTCCTGTATAAATAATACCGGTCTTTAGGGATACCCGCCAAATCTATAATCCCAAAATACGAACTGTGCGAGGGCCATTTTTCGTCATAAGGTGTAGGTTCTCCCAAATAATCGAAACCCGTCCAGACAAATTCCCCGAGTACATAGCCAAGAGAATCCTGTTTTACAAACTCATCATCCGGAATCTGCGACCAGTTGCAATACTCGAAATCATAAGATGAGCTTTGGTTATCATCATATACTTTCATTTTAAAAAATTCCACCGGGAATTTATACACTCCGCGGGAACTTACTGTAGACGCAGTTTCTGTGCCCAGGATAAAACCCTGTGGCAAACGTGTATTTGCCCTTTCATACCATGCGGGTTTATAATTGAACCCCGGGATGTCCACAACTGAAGCAAAATTATTGTCCAGCGCATCCTTAATGCGATCCATTCCCATGGTAACCGGACGTGTAGGGTCCTCCCTGTGGCAGATATCCTGTAAAAATTTAGCCAGTTTATTTCCGTTTACGGCTGCCTGATCCGGCACCTCATTGCCGATGCTCCACATAATTACCGAAGGGCTGTTACGGTCGCGGTGTATCATATTTACAATATCCTTTTCTGCCCATTCATCAAACAAATGACTGTAGCCATTTTTAACTTTACGCGTTTTCCACTCGTCAAAAGACTCAACCATCAGCATAAAACCCATCTCATCACATAACTTAACCAGTTCCGGGGCAGGCATGTTGTGGGAAGTACGGATCGCATCACAACCCATATCCTTCAGCATAACCAGCTGCCTGCGCAAAGCAGCCACATTAATTGCCGTGCCCAAAGGTCCTAAATCATGGTGGTTGCAAACTCCCTTAAATTTCCTGTATTGCCCGTTAAGGGAGAAACCTTTTACAGGTTCAAATTTTATGGTACGTACACCGAATGTCGTTTCATATACATCTTTCAGTTCCTTACCGGCATATAATCTGGTGACTGCCGTATATAGAACAGGAGTTTCCGGCGACCATAAGCCAGGTGTTTTTACTATCAGCTGCTGCTCAAACACATCGCCATCGGTTTCTTTAAGGGACGATTCGGTTGTTGATACAATTTTTCCCGCCGCATCTTTGATTTCTGTGGCCAGGTGCAGATCCGTAGCGGGCAGCGCTCCATGTTCAACAGTTGTTTTCACGGTCACCTTGGCAAAATCCCTGTTAACCTCCGGCGTGGTAATATAAGTGCCCCATACCGGTATATGGACATCATCGGTCACGATCAAATGTACATTCCTGTATAACCCTGCACCCGGATACCATCTGGATGCCTGCGGCAAATTTTCCAGACGCACAGCCAGCATATTATCTTCACCAGGTTTAAGTAAAGCCGTTACATCCACAGAAAAAGAATTGTAACCATAAGCCCAATGCCCGGCTTCCTTACCATTGATATACACCACCGGATTACTCATGGCACCATCAAATAACAAAACAGCGCGCTGTCCCTTCTTATATAAAGATCCAGCCAGTTTATTACGGTACCAACCCACACCAATAAATGGCAGCCCGCCGGTGCGGCCGGCTTTTAAACTTTTTCCTTTTTCGCCATTCTGTTCAATCTGTACATTTTGCAGATCATTGTTGCCATCAAAAGGCCCTTTAATGGCCCAGTCATGTGGAACGGTTACCGTTTCCCATTTTGCATCGTTAAAAGCGGGCGATTGTGCGCCGGTAATATCACCCTTGCTAAATTTCCAGTTATCCTCCAGTGTATAACTTTTCCTTACCTGGGAAAACCCGGTATTAAAAGATAAAACAAAAAGGCAGCACAGGGCAACGCTATTGTATATAAATCTGCTGTAGGTATTCATGATCTGCTGGTATAGGGGCTTAAAATTATTCAGAACACAATATATTAAATAATATGAATAGAAATAATATCTTGCCGGGACAGACAGCAAAAAAGGTAATTTATGGTTTACTTCCCGCTACGATGAATAAATACATATACATGGTCTTTGCCGGAGCCTGCAGTTACGGCATACTCTCTACGCTGGTGAAATTAGCTTATACACAAGGATACAATACAGCAGAAATTTCTGTTACGCAAGCATTTATCGGAATGTGTGTTTTATGGTTATTTGTTTTATTCCGGAGAAAGAATAAAAACGAAGAACTCAATTCAGCGCAAACAAAAGCTGTATGGTGGCCGCTTTTGCTTACGGGCGCAACCATTGGGCTGGCAACTTTTTTATATTATTTATCGGTACGTTATATTTCCGCTGCCGTTGCAGTAGTGATCATGATGCAGTTCAGCTGGATCAGTATACTGCTCGACTGGCTTTTCTTTAAGAAGAAACCCCAATGGGAACAATTGATCATTATTGGTATAATCCTTACAGGAACCGTTATGGCAAGCGGAATGGCCGCTGCAGGTACAGTTTCGGTTTCAACAAAGGGCATATTATATGCCCTGGGAACAGCACTTTTATATGCCATATATATTGTAGCAAACAGCCGGACCGATAGTAAAGTTCCGGCCTTAAAAAAGAGCGCCATTATGATGTCAGGTGCTACCGCCGGGATTCTCCTCGTGAATGTACATCACCTCATTGCGGATAATCACTTTGATGCCGGATTGTTAAACTGGGGAATTTCCTTAGCCCTGTTCGGGACTGTTATTCCACCACTGTTATTCGCTGCCGGTATACCAAGGATAGGGGCTGGTTTAAGTGCGATCCTGATGACGGCTGAATTACCTGTTGCTGTGATATGCGCGCATGTTATACTCAAGGAGCAGGTCAGCCCGCTGCAATGGGCGGGTATAATATTAATGCTTTTAGCCATGATTATGCTGAACCTTAAAAAAAAGCAGCAGCAGACAACAGAGAAACAGGCAGCAGCAGAATAGCGCATAAACAAGAAAAGCCTGCAGTTTACACTACAGGCTCTCTTTAAGATTTGGCACCGACCTACTCTCCCACGTGTTACCGCAGTACCATCGGCTCTGGTGGGCTTAACTTCT
>Ga0160457_1000719_pt1 | contig 12299 bp, 8 predicted proteins | sample HID1972M_E6MG_FD_108242 | JGI IMG/M metagenome (GOLD analysis project Ga0160457, IMG submission 108242) | Enriched pill bug-associated microbial communities from UW Madison campus, WI, USA - HID1972M_E6 MG | ecosystem: Host-associated > Arthropoda: Insects > Digestive system > Unclassified ... | reverse complement strand
CCTAAATTATACCAGGAAACACACCTGCTGGCCTAAGACAAACCGGCCGGCATTGGCGTAATAAAGGTATCTGACAACCGACAGGAATTAAGCTTTTCTTTTCAGCGATACTTTTGTCAGCTGGTTAAGCAAAGGGACCCTGAGCTGCTGTAAGTTCTTTTCCGTAAAAGAGATTTCCTGATCAGTTTGTCCATCTACTTTTAAAATATACTTTCCGGATAAACCCTTCATCTGTATTCCCGTATCGTGTTTCGTACCGCTCCGGTTTTCCAAGGTAAAACTGATAGATTTATCTGCAGTATCAAAGGTAATCAGCTGTTCTGCAGCAAAACCATCCTGATCCAGTATCGCATCAATTTTATCTCCGCCAGCATGATAAAAGAACCTCGCTCTTATGCCGTCCCTGGGAACAAGAGATAATAAATTTCCCTCTTTCTTCAGGTTCGCTCCATAGGCTACAGTGCCGAAAACGGGATCATCGGTAATAATTGTAGCTGCCGCCCTTGTTGCCCCGCCATACCCCAGGTCTATCTCTCCGTCATAAAACCATGGGCCCCTGCCCTGAGGTTTCTGTATCCATGAGGTAGCTTGCTGCTGAGGTTCAAAGGCCCATCCTGAAGCGCCGTCATTTTCATTACCGGGATACCAGTAACCATAATTGGTTTTTGATGTTCCTGAATTGATTAAAGCAAAAGAGCTCAAGTAGGCACCATATCCCAGACGGAATTCATCGGCAGGTGTTTCGCTGAAATTCAGGGCATCATCAAGAATGGCCCATCCCCCCATTTGCGACATATAACTTAATGTGAAACCATCACTTTTTCCTCTGAAATCACTACCGTAATAATAGAAAGCAGTTTCCAGCCAACCCCGGCTGGCGATATTTGCAGCGATCTCTCTTTTCATAAATGCGGCTGCATCAGCTTGTTTAACTTCAGGATGACTATACCATTTGTTCTGATTTTTATCAAACCAAAGCTTGCTATCCGGCTGCATTGGATTTAAAACAGCATACTTTGCCAGTGCATGGGTGGACTCATAAGCAGTTGCGTCAACGGCATATTCAGAGCGGAAAGGATAAGGATCGTCATAAATAAAATACTTAGCCTTCTTTTCCCATTCGGCCCTTAAAAAATCAGCATTCTGTTTATCACCTGTTTTCTCCAGTTCGGCAATAAGGTCAACGATCAGCAGTTCATTATAACAACCCCATTTATAGGTTTCGTACCAGGGCAGGATTTCATACGGATACTTAAAATAGGCTTTTGCTGTTTCTTTTGCTCTTTCCAGGTACCCTTCTTTATTGAGGTAATGGGTCATTTCCGGGTGTAGCTTTGCCAGCTTGTACATTTCAAAATATAACATCATGATATGCGGATAATCATACGAGCGCCAGATATGCATTTTGTCTTTGTTTACATCATTTGCATTCATGCTCCTTTTCAAAGAGTCCCGGTTAGTTTTCCAATCCGGTGTCCCATATACGCCATAAGGGTTAGGTTTTTCTGTATCCTTACGCTGTATGCCGCCCCACACAAAATTTTCAATATAATATTCAATCGACTCTATTTCTTTTTGATTAGGATAAAAAACGTTTTTAGCAGCCAAAAAAGGTGCCTTACCTAAAACCGGATCGTCGGAGGCCAATACATACACTAACCTGCTTTTATCAAAACCGTCTGCATTGTCGGGTCCGCGCAGGGCTTTATTTTTCATATCATAAATAGCATATAATCCATTGTACCATTTGGTACTATCTCTGTGCTGCTGATGATTGACAATAAAAGAAGCCCGTTTTTTGTATAATGTTTCCAGCGGCTCAGTGACAAAAAATTCCAGGATCGTTTTTAAATGATTCCCATATTCTATCGTTATTTTATTTTCTCCCAAATGCGTGAACTTGATTTTATAGTATTTGGTCTGCTGCTTACCGGCCGTCTGCTGAATGGATGTTTCTGCCGGAAATTCAGGGGTGATTTTATTTATTTTTTGTCCGGTCCTCAATGCAATAGAAACATCCAGGTCGTCAGGAACGGTCATACCAGGCATTACTTGTACGTCAATCAGCCCTTCTTCAACCAAGATATTTCTTACCTCCTGATAATTACCTGCCCAGCGCATTTTAAAGGTATACGCTTTGCTTCCCTTTCCAGGGATTATGGCTTCGGTAAATTCCTGTCTCCAGTTACCTGCCTTCTCTTTGTTCCCTGTAAAAGAAGAGTGAATAAAAGGCCGGAAAGCAACACCTCTTTCCGCTCCGGTTCTCTTGGTAGAGAAATATTCAAGAGAAGTGCCTGCAACAGGCACCATTACCAGATAGGGGCCTAAACCTGTAGGTCGTTGCCAGAATATAAATGAATTATTACCAGAAATAAAATGGTGTTTAATAACCCTTTCCTCGAAAATTGCTTTGCCATTCTCACCACCCTGATTATTATAGTATATAGGTGTTTCAAGATCGCCAACTTTCAGTGGATCAGCAGATGAATTGCTGAGCACTATTTTCCAGGTTAATCCTTGATCTGTCAGCACATAATCTTCTGTTATTTTTAAAGGGGAGGTATTGCTTCCTGTTACATACTGCATGTGGTTGTCATCTTTCGTCAGCCCGGCGACCCGTTCTGCGGTTGAAGTTTTTAAAGAATCCCATTGCTGGTCCTTCAACTGGTACCGGACGGCAATGCCCGTAAAGGCTCTTCCTTTTTGTACATAATCTGTTGGATAAATGTCTTTGCCATTCCGCAAACCTGAAATCCCCTGTTGTGAAAACTGAACTGTAAACGCATTATTCTTAACCTCTTTCAGTGTGGGAAAAACCTTTACGGCAGGTTGCTGTGCATAAGTCACAGGACCGGTAAGCAGACATGTGGCAACAAGTATAGGATAAACTGCAAGTTTGAACATAGTAAGGGAGTTAAATCATCTATACAAAAATAATCCCCTACGCTGAATACATCCCGCATTAATTAGTGAATTGTTCACAGATATTAACTAATTCGGTTAAGATTCTTTCAGCAGCATCTGCAATTCTTTAGCATTGTATACTGCATTGGTATTAATATCATTGTTGAAAAATATATAAGCATTTTTGAGGCCGGGCTGTGATTTGACAGAATTGTTAAAATCCGCTAGCTGTTCCGTACTATATTTAGACGCATACAATTGTTCTTCTCCATGGAAACGATAGTAGAATAAATCTGTATTATATATAATGTCTTTAGGAAGGGAGGGATGGCTCATACCGCAAAAACTTATCTTGTGTTTGCTTAATGCATCGAATATGTCTTGCTGCCACCAGCTTTCATGCCTGAATTCCAGCACATTCGGCAGATAGGGATGCAGGCTGTTCAAAATCCTTTCCAGTTTATCTGCTGTATAAATGTAGCTGGGGGGCAATTGAAACAGGCAGCAGCCGCATTTGTCTCCAAGCCCTTCTTTCACTGTATGATAGAAATCGTCGAGTAACTGTTGAGTGTCATGAAATTTTTTAAAATGTGTAATTACTCGTGGTGCTTTCACTGCAAAGCGGAAATTGTCAGGGCAGCTGTCATGCCATTTCCGGAGTGTAGATAGCTGGGGAAAGCGGTAAAAAGTAACGTTTAGCTCAAGCGTATCAAAGTACCTGCAATAATATTCAAACCAATTTTTTTGCGCCAGTTTCTCAGGATAAAAACTTCCTTTCCAATGTTTATAATGAAACCCGGAACAACCTATATGAAATTTAGCCATACTCTTTTATGACTTTGAACAATAAGTATGAAATAGGGTTTAATTTATTTGCCTTTCATCACCTTTTCTTCGATCCGCAGACTTTCTTTATGAATTGCGTTCATCACCTCAGTAACCAATGTAGCAGACAAACCATATTTTTTACCTTCTTCAATATTTTTAGCCACTACCTGCTGAAAACGGGCAAGCTGAAGGGCGGGTATATTGTTCTTTGCCTTAAGTATTCCAATTTCCTTCACCACTCTTTCCCTTTCGCCAAGAATTTCAATAAGTTTTTTGTCGAGTATATCAATTTTCCCCCGATTTATTTCCAGGGCTTTATTAGCATTTGTATCAGGCTCATCAGACGCTGATTGAGAACCATTCAATCCCATATCTAAATAGTTTCGTTTTGAGGCAAAAAGATAAACATAATATTTCATCTGTTTATTTATTTCTTTTTAATGGTTAGATGGAGCTTTTGATGATATGGAATTCAATCGTTTAAAAAAGGCAATTGCAAAAAAGCCTTATAGCGTTCATACTATAAGGCTGGATATATAGATTAAAATCTGTTTGCTAACTTTTTGAGGCTTCAAGCGCCTGGTGAAAATCTTCCAGTAAATCTGCGGTATCTTCGATACCAACCGACAAGCGGATCATTGAATCAGGTATACCCATCTCGGCCCTGCGTTCAGCGCCCAGCTCGAAGAAAATAGTGTGTGCAACAGGGATGGCCAGTGTACGTGTATCTCCCAGGTTACTGGATTTGATAACCAGCTTTAAATGGTTTAAAAAGGTGAAGCAATCTACTCCGTCCTGTAATGCAAAACTTAACAGTCCTCCATACCGGTGGAAAAGAGTCGTTGCCAGTCCATGCTGTGGATGGCTCTCCAATCCTGGATAATATACTTTGCTGACTAAAGGATGTGCGTCAAGAAAGGCTGATAAAGCTGCAGCATTACCGCAGGCACGGTCCAGCCTTAAAGCCATCGTTTCTGCACCTACTGAAATCGTGTGTGCTGCTTCAGGGGACAACGTGCCGCCTCCATCACGTAAACCTCTCTTCCTGATCTGGGTAATTCCCAGCATTTCAGGCCGGATCTGCGCACGCAATACCTGGGCTATGTTAGGGAAATTTACCCAGTTAAATAAACCTGTATCTGTCACGCTGCCTCCAAGTGCATCACCATGACCGCCGATATATTTAGTCAGTGAGTTAATGACCAGACTTGCTTTAACCGATACAGGACGAAAAATATAAGGAGAAGTCATGGTATTATCCACAATATATATCAGCCCTTTTTCCGCACAGAAGTCGCCGATCAAACCAAGATCAGCTATCTGCGTAGCCGGGTTTGCTATCGTTTCCACAAATACCATCCGGGTATTTTCCTGGTATACGTCCGTGACATTTTTCAAGGCAGTGGCATCAACGAATGAAATGTTCAGCCCTAAATCCATAAAAGTCTGCATTACGCTGCGGCTGTTACCGAATAGATACGAACTGGCAATAATATGATCGCCTTGTTTAATTAAAGCAAGAATGGTAGCCGTAATAGCCGCCATACCTGTGGAGAAAGCAACGGTAGCCATCCCCTTTTCCATCTGTGTTACTTTATGTTCCAGGGCAGCAACCGTAGGGTTGCCCTGACGGGAATAAGCATAACCTTTGGCTTTATTTTGAAATACATTCACTAAACCCTGTACATCGTCATAACCCCATGTAACTGCAGTGTGAACCGGCTGGTGCAAGGCACCGAACTCCGGTTTTAGCAGCCGGTCTGAATGTAGAATGGTTGTTGTAAATCCTTTTTGATCACTCATTTGTCTTATTTTATCAGTGGTGGCAAACTTCCGGCTTTTTTTTGAAATTCTTTTATAAAAATTGAGTTTTTATTACCGAAATTACAAAGTAATTACTGTATAATTAGCGATAACCCATTGCCTGCAAATCAAACAATGCTGCATACCTTCCTCCTTTGAGCAATAGTTCCTCATGGCTTCCTATTTCCATCAGCTCTCCTTTCTCCAGGACCAGGATACGGTCAGCCATTCTTACTGTAGAAAAACGGTGTGAAATAAGCACTGCAGATTTTCCTTTGGTCAATTCTGCGAAACGCTGAAATACCTCATATTCAGCGCGTGCATCCAAAGCAGCTGTAGGTTCATCTAAAATCAATAACTGAGCATCTTTCATGTAGGCCCTTGCCAATGCGACTTTCTGCCACTCACCTCCGGAAAGTTCTACTCCTTCAGAAAAACGTTTGCCCAGCATCTGATCGTAATCTGCCGGCAATTTTTCCGCTAAAATATCTGCAAGGCTTTGGCGGGCAGCGTTAATAATCAGTCCGCGGTTCTCCTTTTCTTCAATATTTCCAACGGCAATATTTTGCGCAAAAGTCATCTGATAACGTATATAATCCTGAAATATGATACCCATATTTTTACGTAATTCCAGCAAGTCATACTCCTTTAAATCGATGCCTTCCAATAATATTCTTCCTTCAGTCGGATCGTATAACCTGGCAAGCAGTTTAACCAACGTTGTCTTGCCTGATCCATTCTCTCCTACCAGTGCAAGTTTTTCGCCCGGATGGAGCGAAAAGCTCAGGTGACGGTTTGCCCACTTGTCTGAATGCGCATATTGAAAGCCCACATTTTCAAATCTAAATCCTTCCCGGATAACAGCTGGAAAGGGCAACGGGTTGGCAGGTATCTTAATCTTCGGTATGACCTCAAAAAACTCAAAGAAATCGCTCAGGTATATCGCCCCCTGCGACACAGCTGTAAAACGCGTAAGAACACCTTCCATTAAAGTTCTCAGTTGCCTGAATGAGCCGGCAAGAAAAGTTAATTCACCAATAGATACGCTTCCGCTAACGGTCTTAAGGATGATTACGACATAAGCCAGGTAATATCCTGCACTGCCCAATATGGCAAAGGCCGTCCCCCATACCGAACGGCGGACAGACAGCTGTTTATTTTCCTGATAAAAGCGGTTAGACAATTGATGAAAACGATCAATGATAAATCCAGATAAATTAAAGATCTTTACTTCCCTGGCTGTCTCATCGCTTGCCCCCAGAAAGCGCAGATAGTCCAGTTCACGGCGTTCAGGTGTGCGGCTACGGGTAAGCGTATAACTCTGGTCATTAAAATAGGATTCGCCTAAAAAAGCCGGGATAATAGCGATCAGCAGCAATAAGATTAGCCAGGGATTAAAAGCCATCAATCCTGCAGCCAGGAAACCCATTGTAATTAAGTCCTGGACCTGGCTCATAACCTGCGAAAGTAATATTGTGCGGCCAACAGTTTGCTGCCTCGCCCGCTCCAGCTTGTCATAGAAAATTGAATCTTCAAATTGATCAAGATCGAGCGTAGCGGCATGCTTCATTATCTTCACCGAGGTGTGGTTGGAAAACAGATCTCCCAACAAGCTGTCCATTAGCGTAATTACTCTAGACAGACTATCAGAAAAAACAGCCAGACCGAATTCCAGGGCTACTAATTTCCATAAATAAGTTTGGGAACCATGTAAGGGATCCTGGCTTAACAGCACTACCTGGTCAATAATTATTTTTCCCACATACAAAATAGCCAGCGGCATGGTAGACCTGACAATGCGCAGTACAGCATTGATAATTGTCATAACAGGACTGGTCTGCCATACCAGTTTAAAAAACTCAGGCAAGTTTTTTAATGCGGCAATACGCTCATGAATAGTTAAGGATTTTATTTTAGTTGTTTTCAATTTTTTCCTGAAATACTTATAATCAAATGTGGCAATAAATACGGCAATGGCAAAACACCTGCAGGCAACCTTGCTGATATTTCTTAAACAATGTCAAAAAAGTGGTGTTTTCCAATTACATCAAATATTAATATCATGGAAGAAAATCAGGAAAATAAACAAGAAACAAAGGAAACGGGCTCTAACCTCACCGGAACAGCCATACCAAAAAAGACGGATACAACGGTCAACGATTATTCGCAAGATGATGACGAGCTGCGCAAAGCAGAGGATGAGTTGCCTGATGCCAATAAGTCCGTTGAAAATACAGATGCGCTTATCGGCGATGTCGATCCTCATCAAAGAAGCCCGCGCTCTCAGGAAGAACATAATGCGGACAGGGAGGCAGAGTAGCTAACCGTACCAAAAAAAGCGGAACCGGCTATCTCTGCCGGTTCCGCTTCATGACTATTAACCTTTGACTATTTTTAATTATCTTTTTTCTCTGAAATAGTCAATAATTCTTTCAGATAGTCTCCCCAGATTTTAGGGTTGGAATGTGTACCATGTCCGGTGGTGAATTCTGTGATCGGCAATAAAATATACCGGCCTTTTTTTACTTTTGGAATTTCTCTTTCCATCAAGCCCAGCTCGGGAGGATTAACCTGGTCATCAGCAGAGTTAACAGCAAATAAAGGTGCTTTTATCTTGTCAAGATGAGGCGCAGGATTGTAATCCCTGGAGGAGTCATACGCGTAGATCATATCATTCGCATCTAATGCAGAAAGATATCTGCTCACCATTCTATCCATGTTTGCCTCAGCAGTTTCACGGGTAGGTCCACTTTTTTGCCACTGCAATGGGCTGCTCACCATAAACATCATCGCCAGTATCGCGCCTGACAGACCGACTTTCGGCTGCGCTTTATATTCTCCGCCTTTCCATTCCGGATCCATCTCGATCAGGTTAATAGCCATTTTCCTTTGGATACGGTTTCTTCCGGCAATTTCAACAGGAAGACTGGCCAGCGGCATCAGTGCATCCATAAAATCAGGATAAGTGTAACCCCAGATCCAGGTATGCATAGCACCCATAGAAGTACCCATTACCAAACGCAGGTGATCAACTTTCAGGTGTTCAGTTAATAATTTATAATTAGCGAGTACCATATCATCGTACGTATACTTAGGGAATTTCATATGCAATCCGTCACTCGGCTTACTTGATTTACCGTGGCCTATATCATCGGTCAGGATGATAAAATATTTTGTTGCATCCAGTAATTGTCCAGGGCCAAATAAATTACCTGCGTACTGCTTGTTTAAAAAGGCAGTGCCCGTTCCGGTCGTCCCGTGCATAATCAGCACCGCGTTGTTTACCTTCCCGTCTTTTCCCCTGGTCGGTTTGCCGACAGTAGTATAATGAAGGTTTAGTTTAGGCAGGCTTTCCCCGCTTTGAAACTTAAAATTGTCAACTACATAATCGCTCTCGACCGGAGTCGGGTAGTTGATCTGGGCATTTGTAATATTCACAAACAGGAGGAATACTACTGAAAAAGCACATATTTTTTTCATCTTTCTATAATTGTTTCTAATGGTGACAAAGCTATCATGATTATAGTCATTTCGCAGTGTGATTGAAAATCATGATGGTTTTCATTGTTATAAAATCAGATCAGAAATATGCTGCTGCATTATCTCTGATCTGATTATTTAAAATTTATCCCAGTAAAGTTTAGTTTCTGTCTGATCACCACCAATCTTAGCTGCTGCTGCGGTATAATTAGATCCGTTCAGCTGCTGCTCAGTACCAGGATAACGCAAACTGGTGGGGAACCCGGAAATTGCGCCAAAAGGCAGGGGCAATTGCGGATAATCTAACCTGCGCATTTCTGTCCAGCCATCAAAAGGACGGTTATACAAGGCAATCCATTTCTGGAAACCTATTTTCTGTTTATAGTCCCCCGCAGCTGTCGCATAAGCAACGTCAGGCCTGCTTAAATAGGTATCTGCATCTGCTGTCGTTCCTCCCCAATATATAATTGAGGCCCTTATTGCGTTGTTATAATGTTCCTCGGCGGTACCGGCAACCGTATATCCGCGTTCTTTTGCTTCTGCACGTAAAAACTCCATCTCCGCATAATCAATCAGCATATTAGGTGCTTCCGGTGCAGCAACCCTTGCGCTTGGTTTAGATGTGTTGGCATAATTTGTGGCCTGTCCAACCACACCACCCACATATTCACCATTGTTATTTGTACCGAAAAAACCTGGCTTGCGCGGATCTGACATATTGTTAAGTACGTCCATCAGATCTTTGGCCGCAATAAAATCGGTACGCCCTGCAAGAACAAGTTGATCATATAAAGGATTGTTATTTGGTGTAGTCGCATAATAGGTGATAAAACCATCACCACTTGCACTTGTAATTCCTTTAGGCTCTGCCTGTTCAAAAGCGGCTTTTGAAGCGGTATTGTCAACGTCAGCAGTAACCATGGCCATTCTCATTTGCAGGGAATTTGCGAAAGCGATCCATTTAGTTACATTTCCCTGGTAAACGATATCCTCAGTTGAAGAAAATCCTGTTGCTGACGCATTTAACTTAATAATGTCTTCAGCGAGCCTGCGCATCAGATCTGCATTTACTGTTTTCGCATCATCATAAACAGGGAACAACTTAGTATTATCCAGGGCTTCCGAATAAGGAATATCACCAAATGTGTCGACCAGGATATGATAAGTATAAACTTGCATAATATCTACTATAGCTAATTGGTTAGCTTTAACCTGTTCAGTCAAAGTAGCATCTGTCGTAATAATCCTGGAAGACTCCTTCAGATCATTCAATACATCTCTGTACATCCTGTCCCACCATGCCTGATTAACTGCCCTGGTAATATAGTCATATTGCGCCTCTTCCTGTATAACAGCCTGTCCCCAGTGTTTTACAAAATGCCTGAACAGGTTCAGGTTTACACTTGCAGAAGCAAGCCCATCAGATAAAGCTTTAACGGCATTAGAAAAGAGTGGTCCGGGCGGTATAGCTGCGGCCTTCTTTGTCTCTACATTCAATTCAGTTATATCTTTAGTACAGGCTCCTATAAAAAGGCATACCGGTACCAGTAGTATAAATATTTTTCTCATCACGTTGCTTTTATAATTTCAATTTAACATTTAGACCAATTGTTCTGGTAGTCGGGTATGACCCGCTTTGGTATCCCTGTATATTACCGGAAGAAAGATTCTCTTCCGGATCAGCATACGGAATATTTTTATGGATCAGCCACAGATTCCTGCCTATCAGTGAAAATTCAACACCTTTAATATATTTTACTCCGTTTAACATGCTATTTGGCAATGCATAGGCAAAAGATACTTCTCTTAATTTCACATAACCGGCATCATAAACAAACTCTGACTGTGGATACACTGTACTGTTATTGGAATTGATCTGAACCCTTTGTGTATTTGGCTTACCATCCGCGGTAACACCCGGAAGAATAATACCACCACCTGTTGCTACAGTGTTACGAACAGGATTTCCCAGATCATTCAAGCCTACAGATGAAGGCAGGATGCCAGATTGCTGGCCATAATACATATCCAGTGAAAATATATCACCACCTTTGCGGACATCGACCAAAAAGCTCAGCGTCATAGCCTTGTAACGGAAGCTGTTATAAATACCACCTATCCAATCAGGGTTTACATTTCCAATCACATTGGATGTAGTGGAGGTTACAGCATACAAACCATTGTCCTTAACTAACCTTTGTCCGTTAAGCATCTCATAGGTTGAACTTTGCAGCTCGCCATAAGGTTTCCCTAAAGAAGCATTTAAAGTCACCCCGCCCTGGAAAGACCCCAGTAATAAGTTCTTACTATCATTATATAAAGACAGTACTTTATTCCTGTTACGGGTAAAGTTTACATTAACGTTCCAGGAGAAATCTTTCGTTCTTACCGGCGCTCCGTACAAAGAGAACTCTATACCTTTATTTTCGATATCACCTGCATTGATGAATTTGCTGGTATAACCCGTTGTAGTGGAAACGGCTACTGGTATAATCTGATCTACGGTATTGGTATGATAATAAGAAGCATCAAATCCTAAACGGCTGTTAAAAAATGCCATCTCCAATCCTATCTCCTTGCTTTTTGTATTCTCAGGTTTAAGCTCATTGTTATTTTGTGTTCCTGGCAACGAGAAAAGTAAGGTACTGCCAAATGGATTTGGCTTGTCATATACATTACTCAAACTGCCCCATGGCGCATCATTACCGACAGTAGCATAATTTGCCCTTATTTTACCTGAGGAAAGCCATGTCGCATTCGGTAAATGTTTAGAGAAAAGCCAGCTGCCAGAGATAGCATAATAATTATAGGCATTGGCATCTGATGGTAGTGTAGATGATTTATCCCTGCGGATAGTTCCGTCCAATGATAAAAATTCCTTATAGCCTAAGGTAGCGCCGGCAAAGTAACCGTCTACTGCTTTAGGCTGATAAGTTTCAACCGGGGCAGGTATAGTTCCTTTAGAGTTATTGATAGAATACAGGCCTGGTACAACTAAGCCTCCTGAAGTAGCAGAAGATATGGAAGTAAGCGTGTTTTTTCTCAGATTGACTCCTGCCAAAGCATTCAATTTAAAATCTTCTGATAATTGTTTGTTTACGGTAGCCAGGAAATCATAGTTGGTTTCATTATAACTTCTGTCTACACGTGAGTAAGAGGCCACTCCCGCACTGCCAAAAGCAATACGTTCATCCTGGAACTCATTGTAGTTATCAACCGAAACACGGCCAAGTAAATCTAACCAATCAGTCACTTTATAAGCTAAGGAAACATTACCAAATGTT
>Ga0160457_1000708_pt1 | contig 12523 bp, 8 predicted proteins | sample HID1972M_E6MG_FD_108242 | JGI IMG/M metagenome (GOLD analysis project Ga0160457, IMG submission 108242) | Enriched pill bug-associated microbial communities from UW Madison campus, WI, USA - HID1972M_E6 MG | ecosystem: Host-associated > Arthropoda: Insects > Digestive system > Unclassified ... | reverse complement strand
CCCGATGGCGACAGCCCCGTTTGCAAGCTGTTTCTCAAAAGGCTTTTCTTTTACAGAAGGCTCTGCAACGTCTTTGTGTAAAAGAAAAGACTCCCCAGCCTGAGATTGACCAGAAACAATAAGGCTAAGAGAGCTAACATAAGGAATTAATTGCAGAAAAACACATCCTGCAGCAATGAGTTTATTGAGTAGCTGAGATTTAATAATACGCATAATAAATAATAGCCTTTACATAGCCAACATGATCATTCAAACGATCGAGAAATATCCGATTAAGATACTACATAAAGTCCTAAATGAGATAAATCTGGCAGATTTATTTTATTTAGTTTAAAACTAAATTATTTATACATTGGCTTTTCAAATGAAAATAACGAGTTAGAGTCCTTTATCCAAAATAAAATTATTTGTAGCTAGCAAAAACAGTCGGAAACCTCGTTTAACTACCAGAACAATCGTAATAGAAAAGTCAGAGCAGCACTATGCTCGTGCCCGTGATGAAGAAGGCTAATGTTTAATTAGTTTCCTCTGTCATCCAGAAGTAATGAAAACGCAGTTGATGATTTGCAGTATATACGCCAGTAAGTAGTTTCTTTCTTCTGTTTGCCACTGGACTATTCCAGAAAATGTGTTCTGCCTGGCAGCAACAACCGGCTGCTGCAAGGCTTACCCAAATCTGATTTATTAAACAAAATCGTTATTACCATTTAAATATTATAAAATGACACTCAAAAAATTAACATGGTATATTTTTAGGATTGTACCATCGCTTTTTCCGAATTATTTGGCGGTTTTCCCGAACTGGATCCAAGAACCAAGAAGCAAGAACTAACTAGGAATAATCCGATTTTTTTAGTTATGTGAAAAATAGCTCTCTTAATTTATCATGGAATTTTATAATGCATTCGATAGTAATGACACTATCGATTGCTGGAGAATATCTTTAATGTGATGTCATGGAATTGGCTGTGGTGTGTGTGGACAATATGGCTATGTTTATTGATTCAATATGCCTTAGGAACTCAGGCATTATCTAACATTTTAAAGTTACGTTGGCACACCTTTATTTCAATAATTTCAGCATGCGGCATTTTATATCTATATAAAATATTTAAAAGAGACTCTGAGAGAAAGATTATGTTTAAGAGAAAAGAGCAGGCGATGGATAAAACAGACAGAGATTATAACGACCAGAAAATTTCAAACTCAATTAACAATAATGAAACATATTTAGGGGATGATATTGAGCTTACAGTAAAGCAGCCTTCATCATTGAGACCTGTTGCTAGTTCGCAGAATGGGACTGTCATCCCTGAAACATGTAGTATCATTGGTGAACTTAACTCTACTGGCGACATACATGTAAATGGGAAAATAGAAGGTGTGATCCGCTCCGATAAAGCTATACATATTTTGAAAAGTGGCCATGTTGAAGGAGATATTTATGCTCAGGAGATATCGGTAGATGGAATATTGAAAGGAAACTGCATCGGTACTAAAGTTACTATTAATGCTAACGGGTTTATTGAAGGTGTTATTCAGAGTTCATCTTTGGCTATTGATAGTGCAGGATGTTTCTATGGTACGTCCAAATCATTAGATCTTGATAATACAAGCAACCTTGGCACGTCCAAATCATTAGATTTTGATAATGCAAGCAGCCTGCAGCGTGAATATTCAACTATCGAGCAGGGTATTGCTGATAGCGAGTAAATCAACACAGGAGTTACGTGATTTAGCTATTATTTGGGGCGATAGAAATATTAGCGTTTCTACCGCCTATTTCGCCGAATAGATTTATGTTTACAGGATTAAACTAGAGCAATATTCAAGGGTGTTTTTCTCCCAAGAAAAACCGTGAGTTCACATGTGGCATTTTCTCGCAATTAGAATCGAGATGGTTTCTATGAAAAAACTACTTTTAACTAACAACAATAATGGTCAGGCTTAAAAACACCAAGTCGGTCTCCGTTAAATAATGAGGGGATTACCATAACAGGAACCTTATATGATTTTTTGTTCTTCCTGTTTTTATCGTCTTCTTTGGTTGCTTCTTACCCCTGTATTATCTGTGTATGCAGGAGGGGGCGCCGCCCTTTTATGGAGTGGGTTGCCAATTTCCAGAATAAACTGGTATACCTTCTTTGTTTTTAACATAGAATTTCATCATGATCCACTATACAACACATTGTTGACTGTATCCTGGATAGCATTTTTCATTCCGATAGTGATAGCACTACTCATTGTATTAATAAGAAGCTAAACCATAATAAAAAAACACACCTACTATCAAGTTGGTGTGTTTTTTTATTATTTTATTTTTCTGTCAAGGATGTTTTCTATAGTCAAATTCACTCCTTGTCTCGTTGCTCTTGGTAAATGCCCAAGAAAATTTTCTTCCTGTCGGTGCAACACTTTATCAGTGAGTGTCAGAAGTTCTTTGCCCTCATCTGTAAGTTGCGCCTCTTTTACCCGTCGCCCAGACTGTACCTGCGGCCTTTCGATCAAACCTTTTTTTTGTAATTTGCCCAGGTGCTTACCCACTCCCGTTGGTCCTTCACCTATATATCGGGACAATTCACCCGGTCTGATATCAGGTGTTGATGCAACAAGACGCAAGATCATCAGTTGCCGCAATGAGAGGTCGTAAGTTGTCAAACAGTCATTAATATGTTTCTCCCATACTCGGGACAACATCATTAAATTTAGCCCACAGTAATTCCAGTACCCTCTGAGTTTCAGTTCGGACATGACCATTTCCTATCCTGATTTTTTGTGCTGAATTAAGTCATTAAAGCCGGACAACATGTCCGGCTAAATATTTTTTACTTAGTCTTCTCACTCTCTTTTGCCTTCACAGGCGCAGACTTATCAGATCGGATGGAAATAACGGGGAGTTTCCCGTAATCAACACTGACGTCAGCAAGCTGCGCAATGATTTGTTTGCTGATATCAACATCAGCGGCTGCAGCTACAACCTGTTGACGGTCAAGAATGAGTGTCAGGTTGTTGTTCTTCCGGTAGGTTTCCACCGCTTCCTTGATCGTTTTAATACTCATCGTTCTTGCGTGTTGTTGCTCTGCACGCCACTGCCGATTGATGATTATCGCATCCGCCTGCCGACTTTGCTGCTGCTGCTTGGCTGACATCTCTTTGTAGCTAGCCTCTGCATCTTTCTCTGCGCGGAGGAGGCGCTCTTTTACTTTTTGGGTATGTTCCGTTTCCTGCTTACCGACTACGGAATCTTTCATTACACTTGAAAAATCGACATACGCTATTTTTTGCTGCGCAGAGCTATCCTGATCACAAGCAGTCAGACTGAAGATTACCGCCCCAATAACAACGAATGACCGGACGGCCTTTTGTACTTTACTTTGCATAATAATCCCTTACTAAAGCCCCCTTTCCGGGGGCTTTGTCTCTCAATTAAAAGTTAACTTTGAAACCAATGGTTGCCTGGGTATCGCTGTACCCTTTGTCACCAATTTGCTGACCCACATTACCCCAAAGGTTAACATTCTTGTTGATTTTAGCTTCCACACCGGCCTTCAGCTCACCAATATTGCGCGTACCGGCCTGGTCGATACGTACGCCATCAAGGCTCGCGCCGAAGTTTTTGGTGTTATGGATCCAGTTAGCTTCAACGAACGGCTCGAAGGTACGATCTTTACCATTATCCAGTTTACTGTGGCCCTTGATAAAGGCACGGACACCCAGTCGGGTCTGAATATTGCCATCCCCTTCAAACTGAACATTAGTGCCATTCGCTTCTTTATGGTCGTCTGCAGTGACGCCCATCCAAGTGACCTGGGCCTGAGGCTGAACGTAGTAACTTTCACGCTCATTCTTCTCACCCACTTTCCAGGTATAACCAGTTTCCGCTGAGGCGGTAAAGCCACGAGACTTATAGCTTTCTGAAGCCACATCTTTCGAACTTACGGTGTTATCGAACCAGTTATAAAGAACCCAGGAATCAACATATGCACCTGTTTTCTCCTCATTATCCTGGAACCAGGTTCCGTAGAGACCCACACTGTAACCGTCCAGAGAGCCATCAGCAGAGTAGCCATTGCCATGATTACGGGTGTTACTCTTCTGGTTCGCATAACCGCCCATGATCCCGAGGTGGAAGCGATCTTCGCCGCTGCTGGTCCACTGACCAATGTCGCCACCCAACTGGGCAATATAGCGGTTAGACTGGGTGCTGTTCTGGCCACTGCTGTCCTTCGAACGTGTATGCCCACCCACCTGACGCAGCCACAGACTGGTCACTTTTTCTTCACCAGTGAATGCATCAACATAGTGCGTTTCACCCATACGATCGTGAAGCGTCATATTGAACAGGTTATTGGCTGCCGCCATGTTCGCGCCGTAGGCAGCCGCTTCAGGACGAATAGATGGCGTGTTATCACCACCGTTATCCGAATTATCGCCACCATTATCCGGAGTATCACCGCCGTCATCTGGCGTATTGCCACCATCATCTGGGGTAACGGGTTCATCGGCTGCGTTAGTCAGGTACCAGTTACTGCTATTCTTACCTTCACCACGCTCAAGAGTGTAGTCGTAAGCACCGGCAACAATACGCCCTTTCTGAGTAAACTCACCGGCAGAGTTACCGCCAACAGAAACAACCTCAATTCCGTTCAGCGTAGTGGCTCCTGTACCGCCAACGTTAGTGACAGCAACTGCCGTGGAACCGCTGGTGCTGCCATCGACAACCAATTTATCGGTCGGGGAACTGTCATCGCCCAGTTGGGTGTTGATATTAATCGTGCCGCCATTACCCACATAGTCACCCTTCACATGCAGAGTGTTTCCTGTGGTGGCGGAGCCTGGAGCACTAATATTCACGGTACCGCTGTTATTGAGATTATTACCGACCACAAATGTCTGGCCCGGGGTCGCTTGCAGTGAGGCTTGCAGTAACACTGGCGCTGGCGTCAGTGAACCCACGGTCAGTGTACCCGCATTATCTACGTTACCGGCTGTTCCACCGAAGCCACCAAACGCAGCGCCCTGGGCAACGACCACCTGCGAAGAAGCCAGCGTCACATCGTTACCGGATATACCTAACTGCAGGCCACCCGCATTCACATTGGTGTTACCCGTGAACTGAGCCGCTTCCTGTGTCAGGGAGAGCACACCAGCACCATTTTTATTTAATGCGCCGCTACCCGTATGTGCATTAGCCATTGTCCAGCTGGTACCTGCATTAATGCTGACCTGCCCCTGGTTAGTCAGGGACGCCGTACCCAGATTAGCCTGCTCGGTCGCCGTCAGTTGACTGTCAGCAGCCACATCGAAGTTACCTGCGAATGCGCTGTTATCTGCCGTCAGTGCAACATCGCTGCCCTCGTGAGCATTTACTACACCGCTGCCACTCAGGATATTCGCAAATGCACCTTTTGCCCCCTTCAGTGTCAAAGCGCCTTCGTCAGCAATGGCACCAGACCCCAGACCTGTAACGTCATTCAGGACCGCTTCAGCACCCGAATCGATAGCAGTAGCCGCTGCCAGTTCCGCATTTGCACCTTTAATGGTCAGCGTGCCGCCAGCCAGATTCAGGTTACCTTCACCTTTCAGCCCACCGTCAACCGTACCACCATCTTTGATTGTCAGTGCACCGCCATTAAGGTCAGTCACCGCACTCGCTTCGGTGGTCAGTTTACCGATGGTCTGACTGTGGCCCGCCATATCCACCAGGGTGTCTGCTGCCTGATGCAGTTCGCTCGTCTGGCCCAGAACATCATTGTTGGCCATCAACAAGGTGCCGCTGCGGACATCCGTAACACCCTGATAGTCATTTGCCAGGTTAGACAGCGAAACGGTATTTCCTGCCCCGGTGTCAATCGCCAGGTCACCTGTACCGGTGACTTTTGCACTGAGATCTGTCGCTGCGCCTGTCAAGCCTTCAGAAGTCAGCGCCAGCGCATTTGCAGCATTAGTCAGCAGTTCAAGCTCGGTCAGACCATAGTTGACGTACAGACCATCACTCTTATCCCCCCCGGTAACACGGTAGTCATAAGTTGCGTTAGCTACGGTCACGCCATCCTGAAGAACCGTCGTTGACGCTGCATCAGAGATTTCATTGCCGTCTTTATCCAGTACGCGCAGGTTACCACCGCTGCCGGTAACCGAACCGGTGCTGCTGGCCAGTTGCAGGCTTGTCTGCGTATCATCCTGAGCGAGCAGGTTAAGCGTATTCGCCGGCAGTGTATGACCATTCAGAACCGGATTGGTATCCACCTGCACGGCACCCGTACCGGACAGATCCAGATTGGCGGTGGTATTAACCAGCGCGTCTGAAACGCCTTTGCCTAATGTTTCGGTATCAAACTTCGCGGTACCGCCGTTAAAGGCCAGGCCAGCGATAGTCTGCGTTCCCTTAGCCACGGTTGTGACGTTGCCTTCCCCAATCACCAGCGTGGCATCAGACAGCGCTGTAACGTTGTCGTCCGCCAACAGGAAGTTACTGTTGGTCAGTTCAACTTTACCGGCAAACTGGTCATTCATGTTGTTAGCGGTAAATGCAAACGCATTTGCCGTGTCGTCGAGGTCAACTTTCACCAGACCAGAACCCTGAAGATGGCTGTCGAAGTCCATTGCTCCGGTATCTTTCATTATCAGCGTACTGGTGCCATCAATGTGCCAGGCAGAATCAGCCGCTGTCAGGTCAAGCTGTGTATTTTCCAGGGTGAAGACAGAGCTATTGGTCAGATCGACATTTTCGATATTCTGAATTTTTGCTGCATAAGGCAGGGTATAAACAGAATTATCCAGCGTCAGGAGATCGGCACCGTCACCGCCATCAATGGAATTGAAAAGCGTGCTGTTTTCCGTTTCTACGATGTTAACCAGTGTGTACTTGTCCTGGCCTGTGCCGGTGGTGAAATCAGTATTCGCGGTACTGCCATGCTTGAGAATAACTTCGTTATCTTGTCCCAGCAATTGCACCTTACCAGACAGATTGCCTTTATCTTCGTTGGTGAAGACAACACCTGGATTGCTACTGTCGACTTTCATGACCAGCGGATCGGCATGACGAGACTGAATATCACCGGTGTTGGTAAACGTCGTGACAAAGCCATTATTAATATCAACAGCCTGCGTTGCCGCCTCGGAAATAATGATACCGGACTGCTCTACCGTTTTAGTTTTACCGCCAATTACCAGGGCTGCGCCGCCAGCCGCATTATTCACATTAATGCTGACGCCGGTTTTGATGTCACCAGAGGTATTGGTGATCATGCCTTTACCGTCGGCACTCTCTACATTAATCACCAGGTCCTGAGACTGAGACATATCGTACTTTTTGTCAGTCGTCGTACCGTCAGTGGTATCAAACAACAGACCTGTACCTGAGCCGTTGACGTTGATTTCGCCGCTGTTTTCCAGTGCCAGTGAAGCTGAGGTTCTCACGCCTGCGCCGTTACCCACGTTAATCGTCGTTTTATCGAGATGAATACCGTCAATGTCGGCGGTATTCTCAATACCATTGCCGGTACCATTAGCATCCATAGTAATGGTGGCATCTTTGACTGTCAGCGCCGTCGCTCCGGTATCAAGCAGGATACCGTGTGCGCTACCAGCAGCATTGGTGTCCCCAGTTCCTGAAAGTGTCAGTGAGGCACCGTCTGACAGACGGTAAGCGGCTTTCCCGTCGGTGGCTGTTACGTTACCAGTGTTATTAACCGTAGAATCTGCACCGATAACGTCTACCGCTGTGCCATCGACGGAGATGTCACCGCTGTTATTAAGCGTACCACCCGCAATCTGCACACCGGTGCTTTTTGCCGATGCATCCACAATCTCGATATTCCCCAGATGATTCAGCGTACCACCCGTAGAGACTTTGTAACCCATAGCGCCAGAGGCCAGGTTCGCGCCACTGACCAGGTTTGCAGAACTGGTCAGCACGGAATCTGCCTGAGCAAGATCTTCGCCGGTGATGCTGGTTCCGCTACCACTCACCGTACCCGCTGTCGCACCAGCGCCGGACAGCGTAAATTTCGTGCCCGCATCAATAGTGGCTGTACCACCAGCCTCAACTTTCACCCCGGTGGCATTGACGCCATCCACAGTGAGTTCCATGTTAGTGGCAGTGATATTGCTCCCCGCACCCGTCGAAAGCAGAATTGTTGAATTATCTGCTTGTGCGCTCAGATCGCCGCTTGAAGCTGCATACGATGCACCACCATCAATACGGTACAATGTAGAGCCTTTTGTCGTGACGATCTGCTCTGCATTTTGGCTGTCAACACTGGAGCCTGCGCCATAGATGTAGTAACCCGTTTGATTCTCGCCGTCGACAAAATTGACGCTACCACCGTCAATCGAAACTTTGCCGCCGTTACGGGCGTGAACACCAATAGCACGGTCACCTGCAAGATTTACGTCACCAGTGAGTTTTGCTTCTGCTTCAGCACCTTCCGCCCACATTCCGTAGTTTGCAGTGTTATATTGCGCGTCATAACCAGTGATATTAATTGTACCGGCATTGGTCACAGATGAACCTGCCAGTGCTTTCATGCCAACGGCATTGATGCCAGAGAGATTAATTTCACCATCTGCACCATTGACGACATTCTGAGCCGTTTTTCTTGCGACAACACCGGCGTTTTGCAACGGCGCGTTACCGTTATAGCCGTCTGCGTTCCCTTTAACATCAATTGTGCCGTTGTTCAGGAAACCTGATGTGTTGTTTTCAACAATTACAGCGCTCGCGCCTTGTGTTTTCGTCCCTAATACCAACTGGCCGCTACTTGCATTTTCCGCAGTAGAGCCACTCACAACACCAAGAAGGTAATTACCGTCCGTTTTAACATCAATATCTACTGTAGGATCATCCGACTTACGCTGCGCTTCGCGACCCATGTAGATTTCACCTGAGTTAACAAGGCTGGATTTTCCACTCAGGTTGATACCGTAAGTATTCGCTGCCGTACTCGTAAGTTCTGGCTCGATAGTTGCAGAGACATTGACTGAGCCAGTGTTCTCAACGTGAGATTCTCCAGTCGCGATGATGGCATAGTTATTTGCGCCTTCACGTGCTGCTATATTAATTACGCCATTGTTTGTGATGACGCTGGAGCCAGAAAGATAAACGGCGCGCGAGACGCCACCGCTCAGATCATCCCCTGGATTGGCGACAATAGCTGGATTGGTTCCACCAGCATCGATAACACCGTTGTTTAATACCTTGGCATTATTGACCGCATTGATGACGTAGCTGTAGGAATTAGGGTTATTCATGGTCCCCAGTTCCCCTTCGTTATTCAATGTTGCGCCATCACGAACAGAGGCAAGGCTAGCGCCTGAGTTGGTTAATTGAATCACCGCCTCTTTGTCAATATTGACAACAGCCCCATCACCACGAGCCTGAATGTATGAAACGTTGTTAAAGCCGCCTAGCATACGTACAGCATCCGTTTCTGGAATGCCTGTTGCGCTGGTGTATATCTTTTTGATCTCAGGATCATAGGCAATCGCTAACTGTGTATCATAATCAGATACACTGATCGTACCGTCCTGCACAGCTTTAATCAGATCGTCATTATAAGCCGCAAATTCTTCTACCGTATTGACAGTATAGGCACCGATAGCGGTATCGATATCACCTTTGAATTTTGCGGACGTGTACTCATAGCGAGTATATGGGTCGTCTGTGGCACGGTTTGCACCGTTCCCCAGGAAAACACGTGTCTTGGAGTTATAGTTCAGTGTGGCCGCAGTGGAAGCATCCATTGAACTAACATCAAAGATAGAGGAACCCTTAACGTCAGCACTCTGGTTATTGTGGTCCACGGAGGTTTTCATAATGGCAGACACATTGTTCTGCACATTGTCATACCACTGAGTGTCAGTAGCCCCTACATTGACATCGAGTACCGCACCCTCGGTTACCTGAACAAGATTTCTGTCAACGTATTGTCCATCATCACCTACCGCCTCATTAACCTGAATATTGCGATCCGCGATGGTGCTCGTGGTAAAGGCATTGCTGTCAAATGCGCTGAAAGGAATATTGTTGCCCGTGGTTTTATCAATAAAATTATAACCAACCTTATTACCAAGAGTCAGCGCACCAGCATCTATGAGATCATTATCACTACCACTACCGTTAATTTCACCAGCACCAGCAGCGGCTCCAATTGTGGTGGTTTTAAAACCATTTTTACCTTTGTTGATGTGGTCAAAACCAAAACCGCTGTTGCTATTCAGATTGGTGTCACTGTTAATAATTAATGCATACCCTCCATCATCACTTCTGAATCCTGGTATATCAATATCAACGGCCGCCATGGCTGGCAAAGCAAATAATGCAGAGGTGCCAATAAGGCCAGCAGCCCAAGATTTAATGGTTTGAGAAGCTTTCGTCTTCTTTTTACCTGATGCCAGTTCACTTGCAACAACCCACTGTTGCGTGGATTCATTCCATATTATTTTATACGATTTGTTCATCGTAAATCTCCTGTAGTTAAATCTGCCGATGTATATCAAATGCCAGATATTGTTTTATAAATAAGCGGCAGGAAAAATCATGTTCAGATCAATTTTGTCATTCAAACCAAACAACGTTCTGGAGGTAAAATGTACAGTAAGCACCCAGGATAGACCATCAAATCTCTTAAATAGGAAATTTAAATACGCAGGCATTCCATGGATAAAGCATTGCAATTCATTGATATTATTAGAATTAATAAAACAAGGGAACCTGGTCTTTCTTTGTGAATTGAAGAGTAAATACAAAAAAGTTAAAAATTATCACAGCAAGAAATTTCATCTAAAACATGCCAATCATTGATGTGAATCAAAAAAATGCATTAATCTCCAATGTGGGAGTTAGATGCTTAATTTACTGTAATTAATTGAAAAAGATGGTTTTATTTAAAGGAAGGGATAGCTCAGCTTTATGAATTTTAAAAAATCAAATCGACGTTTTTAATCAATTTAAATCAAAAGTTATATACAGTCAGTTCAACATTTTAAACATTATGTTACAACGCATCTCATTTATGGATATTTAAACACCGACCTGACCGGGTGAAATACATTAAGCCAGGAGAAAAATTTAGTGATTGATTCTTTAGATATGAAAGTATTACGTGCAGTCCATCTTCTCGTTACCTGTGGAAGTGTCACCAAAACGGCTGATTTGCTAGGAGTTTCGCCCGGCGCAGTAAGCTATCTTCTGAATAAAGCAAGACAACGAACAGGTTCCGCGCTGTTTCTTCGGACCCGAGAAGGAATGATCCCAGACAACATAGCAAAAGAACTCAGCCAGCGCTATGTCAACATTGCCAAAGAGCTTTATGACGATAAAGGCATGGTTTCGCTGAGTAATCGGGAAGTTATGATTTGCACCTATTCCTTATTTGAGTTCGTTATATCCGATCGACTCTGCACCATGGATACGCGCCCTGACCAAATCCATTTCACACCACCAGAAATGAATGACAATACTCGTCTTCTGCGCTTACGGAGTAAAGAAATAGATATTGACATAGGCACACGTCTACCTAGTGATCGCAGTATCATTCAGACACTTCTGTTCTCCTCCGGATTAAAAATACTCATGAGTGAAAGCAATCCGGCTGCGAAAGAACGCGTTACCCTTGATGGCTGGCTGCGATGTCATCATGTGCGTTGGTCACGGAGAATGGACTATGTTTGTGATGACTACCGCCATGCTAACCGGTTTTATGAATTAATGAATCAAAGAGATATTTCAATTGTTTCAAGTGATTCTCTTAATATGGCTTTATTGTGTGCGCATAGCAATCATGTCATGCTTATGCCATCTGCCGTCGCCGACCTGGTTGTTGAGAAGTTACCCATTGTCGCCCTAAACCCGCCTCCAGAACTTGAAATGCAGTTTGATTGCTATCTTCACTATCATCATAGCTTGACTAATGAGAATAAATTGCAGGATGTTATCAATACAATTCAACATATGGTGAAAAATTAGAGACACATTGGAGCATTATTCGTTGCCCCTTGCCTCTGATGTTTTGAAAAACCTATAATATAGAAATATCTATCATAGGTTTTATATCCAAAACAATGCAGAAAAAACAAATGGAGTGTAGTATACCTTCCTATCAATGAACCCTGATAGAGATGCAAGGTAATACCGCACAGTCAAGGAGGCGACGAATGATATCTTTAAGCCGTAAACTCAACATTGAATTCAACAATTTCAGCTATGTCATTAAACTTTCGTCAACAAAAAACAACCTCTTTCTTAACATGGGCGAGATGAACACGCTCTTTATTAGTAGCATCAACAACAACAAAGTTAGCCCCGAACTTTTTTTCAATCAGTTAAAACACCTCACTTCGCACAGTATTTTCAGCCTTTACTCAGAAGGCAGAAGATACATTGCCGAGCACATTAATGCCCATCTTCATCTGAACATGGGTAACCATTATGCGGGTCGCGATAAAAGCATATTTTTAATCGAGTGGCAAATTAATATCATTCTGGAACTGTAGTCAGGAGTCATCTTTCTGTAAGTAT
>Ga0160457_1000704_pt1 | contig 12613 bp, 15 predicted proteins | sample HID1972M_E6MG_FD_108242 | JGI IMG/M metagenome (GOLD analysis project Ga0160457, IMG submission 108242) | Enriched pill bug-associated microbial communities from UW Madison campus, WI, USA - HID1972M_E6 MG | ecosystem: Host-associated > Arthropoda: Insects > Digestive system > Unclassified ... | reverse complement strand
GCACTCCAGGCGGGGGAGTCTCGTGCACGAGCTGCCTCACCCGGTCGCCCCGGTCGGTGCCCCGAAGCTCGCGGTTCTCAGCCGAGCGCACCCGGTAGCTGAGACACCAGCACACGTTCGCATCCGGCCGCTTCGGGCCGACCATCGCGGCGACATCCGCGAACACGGTCGCCGGCCGCACCTCGATCTCCATGCCCACACCCTTCCAGCGGCCCCCGACCCCGGCAACGGGCCCGCCCCCGCGCCCGTAGGATCGACACCATGGCCGAATACAACCGGCCATTCCTATTGCTGCAAAGAGTTGCGTAGCGTGTTGGCAGGCGGACACACTCGGCACATGAGGATCCGCGTCGAAGTATTCCCCATCGAATCGACGCGATGGATCGCGGTCATCGAGGCTCCGCGCGGGCCGTTTTCCACCGAAACGCTGCGGCCAGAGGATATCGAGGCGGAGGTGAAGGCCAGCGTTCGCGGCGTCCTCGGCAAGGGCCCCTTCGAGATCGAGCTACTCGACGATCTGGGCCAGAGATGGACGGTCGCATCCGCGGATGCGCAGAGTCGACGGTTGGGATTCAACGCGGGGTAGCGCGACGGCCGGTCTATTCCGTCGCGCGACGGCGGCAGCACCTGCTACGCCTGAACGACGAGGTTTCCTACTCCGATCAGGACAAATGCGGCGCCCAGGAGGGTGACCAGGATCCCGATCGCTCGGATGAGTGCCGCAACACCGCCGCTCGAGTTTCTCAGTATTCGCGCCCGGATCGGCTCGGCTCGAATGGCGAGAAGTAGACCGCCCGCGATCGAGACCACACCGTAGAGCGTGATGCCCACCAGAACGGCGGTCACGACTGGGCGGCCCAGGTGCAGGCTTCGTCGGAGGACACGCCGTCATCGTAGCGAGCCGGCAACGTCTCAGCCGCACCGGCCGGAGCACCGAAAATCGGGAAGGCCCTGGGTCTCCTAGACTCATTTCCATGGCCGAATACATCTACTCCATGGTGCGCGCCCGCAAGTCGGTCGGCGAGAAGCTCATCCTCGACGACGTCACGATGTCGTTCCTTCCGGGCGCGAAGATCGGCATGGTCGGCCCGAACGGCGCAGGGAAGTCGACGATCATCAAGATCATGGCCGGGCTCGACACCCCGTCCAACGGCGAGGCGAAGCTCACCCCCGGGTACACGGTCGGCATCCTCATGCAGGAGCCCGAACTCGACGAGACCAAGACGGTGCTCGAGAACATCCAGGAGGGCATCGCCATCAAGGCGAAGCTCGACCGGTTCAACGAGATCTCGGCCGCGATGAGCGACCCCGACGCCGACTTCGACTCCTTGCTCGCCGAGATGGGCGTGCTGCAGGAGGAGATCGACGCCGCAGACGGCTGGGACCTCGACTCGCAGCTCGAGCAGGCGATGGACGCGCTGCGCACGCCTCCGGGCGACGCGGATGTGAAGGTGCTGTCGGGCGGTGAGAAGCGCCGCGTCGCGCTCGCGAAGCTGCTGCTGCAGAAGCCCGACCTGCTGCTGCTCGACGAGCCCACCAACCACCTCGACGCCGAGAGCGTGCTCTGGCTCGAGCAGCACCTCTCGAAGTACCCCGGCGCTGTGATCGCGATCACCCACGACCGGTACTTCCTCGACAACGTGGCCCAGTGGATCGCCGAGGTCGACCGCGGCCACCTGTACCCGTACGAGGGCAACTACTCCACCTACCTGGAGAAGAAGGCCGAGCGCCTCGACATCCAGGGCAAGAAGGATCAGAAGCTCGCGAAGCGCCTGAAGGACGAACTCGAGTGGGTGCGTTCGAGCGCGAAGGGTCGCCAGACGAAGTCGAAGGCGCGTCTCGCCCGCTACGAGGAGATGGCCGCCGAGGCGGACCGCACGCGGAAGCTCGATTTCGACGAGATCCAGATCCCGCCGGGGCCCCGCCTCGGAAACGTGGTCATCGAGGCGAAGAAGCTGCACAAGGCGTTCGGCGAGCGGGTGCTCATCGACGACCTCAGCTTCACCCTCCCGCCGAACGGCATCGTCGGCGTGATCGGCCCGAACGGTGTCGGCAAGACCACGCTCTTCAAGACGATCGTCGGCCTCGAGCCGCTCGACGGCGGTGACCTGAAGATCGGCGAGACGGTCAAGATCAGCTACGTCGACCAGAGCCGAGCCAGCATCGACCCGAACAAGACGCTGTGGGAGGTCGTCTCCGACGGGCTCGACATCATCGTCATCGGCAAGACCGAGGTGCCCTCCCGCGCCTACGTCTCCAAGTTCGGCTTCAAGGGACCCGACCAGCAGAAGAAGGCGGGCGTGCTCTCCGGTGGTGAGCGCAACCGCCTCAACCTGGCGCTCACGCTCAAGGAGGGCGGCAACCTGCTGCTCCTCGACGAGCCCACCAACGACCTCGACATCGAGACCCTCTCGAGCCTCGAGAACGCGCTGCTCGAGTTCCCCGGTTGCGCCGTGGTGATCACCCACGACCGGTGGTTCCTCGACCGCATCGCGACGCACATCCTCGCCTACGAGGGCACCGAAGACGACCCGGCGAACTGGTACTGGTTCGAGGGCAACTTCGACGCCTACGAGGCGAACAAGGTGGAGCGTCTGGGTGTCGAGGCGGCCAAGCCGCATCGCTCCGTGTACCGCAAGCTCACCCGCGACTGAGCTCGACATGACCCGCATCCACGTTCCGATCCGGCTGCGCTGGAGCGACTTCGACGCGTACGCGCACGTCAACAACGCCGAGATGCTGCGCCTGCTCGAAGAGGCGCGCATCGAGGCGTTCTGGCGGCCGGATGCGAACGCCGACCCGGATGCGGCGCGCCCGACCGCGGTCATCGACGCGCGCCCGGGTGCCGAGACGATCAGCCTCATCGCCCGCCAGGAGGTCGAGTATCTGGCGCCGATCCCGTACCAGCGCAGCCCCATCGAGGTGGAGCTGTGGATCGGTCGCCTCGGCGGGGCGAGCTTCGAGGTCTGCTACGAGGTGTTCTCGCCCGAAGGCGTCGAGCCGCGCACCCTCTACACGGTCGCGTCGACGACGCTGGTGATGGTCGATGCGGCGAGCGGTCGCCCGGCTCGCATCCCCGACGAGCTCCGCGAGCTCTTCGCCCCCTACGTCGAGCCGTCCGTGCAGTTCGGCAAGCGCAACTGACGAAGAAGGACCCCATGCCCCGCCGCCTCATCTCATCCGGTTCCGCTTTCGAGGAGCAGATCGGCTACTCGCGCGCCGTGGTCGTCGGCGACACCGTCTACGTGTCGGGCACCACCGGGTACGACTACGCGACGGGCGAGATCTCGGATGATGTGGCCGAGCAGGCGGCGCAGACGCTTCGCAACATCGCGGCCGCCCTCGAGAAGGCGGGCGCCACCCTCGACGATGTGGTGCGCGTGCACTACCTGCTCACCGACGGCACCGAGTTCGAGAAGTGCTGGCCGGCGTTGCGCGAGGCGTTCGGCCGGGCGCGGCCCGCGGCCACGATGATGCAGGTTCCGCTCATGGAGCCGGAGATGCGCATCGAGATCGAGGTCACCGCGGTGATCGGGTCCGCTCAGATCGTCGAGTAGCCGAGCTCAGTCCGCGAGCTCCGGCACCCGCACCATTCCCTCCTGGGCGATGGATGCCACCAGCACGCCGTCGCGGGTGAAGATGCGGCCGGTCGACAGGCCGCGGCCGCCGGATGCGGTGGGCGACTCCTGCACGTACAGCAGCCACTCGTCGACCCGCGCCGGTCGGTGCCACCACATCGCGTGGTCAAGGCTCGCCATCTTGAGCCCGCGGTGGGTCCAGGCGATGCCGTGGGCGCGCAGGATCGGCTCGAGGATCGAGTAGTCGCTCGCGTAGGCGAGGGCGGCGCGGTGCAGGTCGAGGTCGTCGGGGAGTGGGCCGATGGTCTTCATCCACAGCGCCTGGTGCGGCGCGCGGTGGGGGTCTGCTTCGAAGTAGATGGGCCGCTCCACGTGGCGGATGTCGAACGCGCGGCTGGTGGCCCAGAACTGCGCCACCGGGTGGTCGATCGGGCCCAGCACCTCGGCGGCGCTCGGCAGGTCTTCGGGCGGCGTGACGCCGGCGGGCGGGTCGACTTGGTGCTCGAGGCCCGGGTCGGAGTCCTGGAACGAGGCGATCATCGACAGGATGGGCACGCCGTTCTGGTACGCCTGCGTGCGGCGCGTGGAGAAGGAGCGGCCGTCATGGATGCGGTCGACCGAGAAGGTGATCGGCAGGTTCGCGTCGCCGGGGCGCAGGAAGTACCCGTGCGTGGAGTGGATGGGGCGATCGGCGGGCACGGTGCGGATCGCGGCGATGATCGACTGGGCGTACACCTGGCCGCCGAACACGCGACCCCCCGGCATCCACTGGCTGGGGCCGGTGAAGATGTCTTCACTGGTGCGTGCGCCGGTGTCGGCGAGGTCGAGGGTGGCGAGAAGGCCGGACAGCGGGTCGAGTCCCGACAGAGGGTCGCTCATCCGCCCAGTCTAGAAGTCGGGCGGAGGCCGTCGCCCCGGTAGGCTGGGAGGGTTGTGAGCCGCTCTTTCACCCTCGCCGATCCGGCGTCCCTCGATGACCTGCAGGTCTTCCTTTCGCGTGCCCAGCGCGTCGAAGACGGTTCGGTGCGCCTCATCGGCGGCAGCGGCATCCTCGCGGTCTACGCCGCCGTGCTGTACCCGATCGGGTTGCTCGACGAGGTGCCGACGGTGCTCGGCCTCCGTACCCTGGCGCTCACCTCGCGCGACGAGTTCGACGTGGTGGTGCCAATCCAGTCGCTGCTGCTGCGCGTCGAGCGCGCCCAGCAGCTCGCCGTCGAGGCGATCGCGGCCGGCCGCGACGAGTCGGTCGCTGTGGGCCTCCCGATGGAGGTGCACACGGCCACCTGGGCCGCCATCTCGCCTCCGCGGGGCGGTTGGCGTGCGGTGCACCCGATGGATGCGGCGGTGCTCGACACCGCGGCGAAGAGTGGCATCGCCGAGATCGCCGAGGCGGTTCCGGATGCCCTGGGCGAGTCGATCGTGCGCCGCGTGCGCGCAGAGGTGTGGGGCCGCGAGGTGCCCGGATTCGACCACATCCCGGCGGGCGCAGCTTTCGCCGCCCTCAGCCTCGGGTTCCTCGGCGACGACGAGGTGAAGGTGTACGAGAGCGGCCCGTGGACGCGCCTCACGACGGCCCGCGGACACACGCTCGTGAAGCGGCGCTCCTGGACGCTGTCGCGCTAGAGCGCTTCCGCGATCGCGCGACCCGCCTGGCGTCCCGTGAACAGGCATCCGCCGAGGAAGGTGCCCTCGAGCGCGCGGTAGCCGTGCACGCCGCCGCCACCGAATCCGGCCGCCTCGCCGACGGCGTAGAGCCCGACGATCGGCTTGCCCGCGGCGTTCAGGGCACGCGCCGACAGGTCGGTCTGGATGCCGCCGAGGCTCTTGCGGGTGAGCACGTGCAGCTTCACTGCGATGAGCGGCCCGTGCCGCTTGTCGAGGATCTTGTGCGGCTTCGCCACCCGGATGAGCTTGTCGCCGCGGTAGTTGCGGGCGCCCCGGATGGCGGTGACCTGCGAGTCCTTCGTGAAGGTGTTGTCGAGTTCGCGGTCGCGCGCCTCGAGCTCGTGCTTGATCGACACCACGTCGAGCTCGACGTCGGGCGCGAGCTCGCGCATGCCGGCGAAGAGGTCGTCGAGGGTGTCGGCGACCACGAAGTCGGGACCCTTCTCCTTGAAGGCCTCGACCGCATCCGTGGCGCCCTTGCCGAGGCGCTGGCGCAGCAGCTCCTTCACGCTCCTGCCCGTCAGGTCGGGGTTCTGCTCGCTGCCCGAGAGCGCGAACTCCTTCTCGATGATCGACTGGTCGAGGATGAACCACGAGTAGTCGTGGCCGGTCTGGCGCAGGTACTCGAGCGTGCCGAGCGTGTCGAAGCCGGGGAACAGCGGCACCGGAAGGCGCTTGCCGGTGGCGTCGAACCACATGCTCGACGGGCCGGGGAGGATGCGGATGCCGTGCGAGGGCCACACGGGATCGAAGTTCTCGATGCCTTCGACGTAGTGCCACATGCGGTCGCCGTTCACGAGGCGGGCCTTCGCTTCGGCGGCGATGCCGAGCATGCGCCCGTCGACATGGGCGGGCACGCCGGAGAGCATGTGCTCGGGCGCGGTGCCCAGCCAGTCGGGCCAGTTCTCGCGCACCAGCTCGTGGTTGCCGCCGATGCCGCCCGAGGCGACGACGACCGCGGCCGCCTTCACCTCGAAGTCGCCGGTGACCTCGCGGTTGCTCGCCTGGCCGCGTTCTGCCGCATCCGGGGCGAGGATCGCGCCGGATGCACCGATGACCTTGTTGCCGCGGGTGAGCAGCTTGTCGACGCGGTGACGGAAGCGCAGCTCGACGAGCCCCGCCTCGACGCCTTCGCGGACGATCTTGATGAACGGCTCGAGCACGCCAGGCCCGGTGCCCCAGGTGATGTGGAAGCGGGGGACCGAGTTGCCGTGACCGGTGGCGGTGTAGCCGCCGCGCTCGGCCCATCCGACGACGGGGAAGAACGACACGCCCTTCGCCTTCAGCCATTCGCGCTTCTCGCCGGCGGCGAAGGCGAGGTAGGCCTCGGCCCACTCCCGGCCCCAGTCGTCTTCGGCGCGGTCGAACTCGGCGCTCGCGAACCAGTCCTGGCGGGCCAGCTCGTGCGAGTCCTTCACGCCCATGCGGCGCTGCTCGGGGGAGTCGATGAGGAACAGGCCGCCGAACGACCACCACGCCTGGCCGCCGAAGCTGGCCTCGGGTTCCTGCTCGAGGATGACGACGCGCTTGCCCGCCTCGACCAGCTCGGCAGCGGTCACCAGCCCCGCGAGTCCTGCTCCGATGATGATCGCGTCAACCTGCTCCGGCATCCGTTCCCGTTTCCCCTCTGAAGTCGGTCAGTTGTCCGACTTTAGCGTGTCGTGGCGGCTATCCCGCCGTATTGACCATCGCGTGCGCGGCGCGCTCGAGGTAATCCCAGAGCATGTTCTCGTGCAGCGGGCTCAGCTCGAGCTCGTCGACGGCCACGCGCATGTGCGCGAGCCAGCGGTCGCGCGCCTCGAAGGTCACCGGGAAGGGCGCGTGCCGCATGCGCAGCCGCGGGTGGCCGCGCTCCTGGCTGTAGGTGGTGGGGCCGCCCCAATACTGCTCGAGGAAGCCGGTGAGGCGTTGGATCGCCCCCTCCAGGTCGTCCTCCGGGTACATCGGCCACAGCAGCTCATCGGTGCGCACGCCCTCGTAGAAGCGGCGCACGAGCCGCTCGAAGGTGGGGCGCCCGCCGACCTCCTGCCAGAAGCTCGACCCGACGGCGTCGCCGCCCTCGCCCATCCGGACGGTCAGGTTCACGACTCGCCCTTCGGGGCGCGGGGGGCCTTGGGTGCCTTGGGCGCCTGCGGCGCGACCGGCAGCTGTGCGGTCTTCGGGGGGCGGGCCCCGCGGATCGAGCCTGCGCCTTCGAAACCGGAGAGCACGATCGAGTTGAGCGCGGGCAGACGGATGCCGGCGTCGTCGAGCGTGCGCTTGAGGCGTGCGCGCAGCTCGCGGGCCACCTCGTCTTTGGCGCTCGTGCGGGTCTTCACCACGAGGCGCACGACGATGGCCTCGGCCGAGATCGACTCGATGCCCCACACCTCCGGCTTCTCCATGATCACGCGCTTCCACTTCGGTTCGTGCTGCATGTCGACCGCGGTCTTGAGGATGAGCGCCTCGACCTCGTCGATGTCGACCTCGTAGGGCACCGCCAGGTCGATGATCGCGCGCGCCCATCCCTGCGAGAGGTTGCCGACCCGGATGATCTCGCCGTTGCGCACGTGCCAGAGGGTGCCGTTGACGTCGCGGATGTCGGTGATGCGGATGCCGACCGCCTCGACGACGCCGGTGGCGGGCCCGAGGTCGACCACGTCGCCCACGCCGAGCTGGTCCTCGATCACCATGAAGATGCCGTTGAGCACGTCTTTGACGATGTTCTGGGCGCCGAAGCCGAGGCCCGCGCCGAGCGCCGCGGTGATGAGCGAGAGCGCCCCCGCGGCATCCGGGGCCAGGTAGGTCATGAGGATCACCGCGGTGACGATGACGATGATCGTGGTGACGGCGCTCGAGAGCACCCCGCCGAGGGTGCGGGTGCGCTGCACGGTGCGCACGGCGGCGAGGGGCGAGGCCTGGATGGCCTGCGTGTCGTCGACGCCCGACTTCTTCTTCACGCCCGAGACGACGGTGCGCACGACCCGGCGGATCACGAACTGCAGGATCACCCAGGTGACGAAGGCGAACAGCAGGATCGACAGGACGCGCAGCGGCGGCTCCCACGCCCCGAGGTTCGACCACCACGTGTCGAGCGTGGCGAGCCAGTTCCCCGTGCCGTCTTCCATGCTTTCCAGCCTACCGACGGCGACGGCCCCGACCCTGGACAGGTGCCGGGGCCGGGGCCGTGATCGCGTGCTTAGAGCTCGATCTTCTCGTCGGCGTCCTTCGCCTTGATGCGCGCGAGCGCGAGGTTCGACTTCGAGCGGTCGAGCACGAGGTAGATGAATACCTCCGGGTGCGAACGCAGCGGGCGGATGATGTGGTACTGGGTCGTGAGGGTCACGAGGATGTCCTCGATCGCGTCGTCGAGGCCGAGCGCCTTCATGGTGCGCAGCTTCGCGCGCACCACCTCGGTGTTGCCGGCCGATGCGACGTCGAGGTCGAGGCCGCTGCCGGCCTCCGCGAGCAGCATGCCGGACGCACTGTCGACGACGGCGGCGCAGAGGGCGCCGTCGACCGTGAGCAGCTCGGCGAGGGTCTGGGTGATGTTGGACATTCGGGTTCCTTCGGGTGTTCGGGTTTCTGGCAGGGGTGTTCGGGGGTCTGGGCGGTCAGCCGAGGGCGACGGCGAGGTCGTCGAGCACGCGACGCGAGATCGAGATGGCGCGGCCGACGGTCTCGTCGTCGTCGAAGACGGCGGCCAGCACGATCGAACCGCCGGCGACGCGGCGCAGCAGCACCCGGCCGACGGTCGCCTCGACGAGGGCGTACTGGGTCGTGCCGAGCTCGAGCTCGCGGGCGATCGCCTCGCTCAGGGCCTGCAGCGAGCTGGCCATGCTCGAGAGACGCTGGTCGCCTGCGAGGTTCGCCGGGGTGCGCGCGATCTCGAAGCCGTCGTCGGTGAGCAGTACGGCGACGGTGAGCGACGGGCAGAGCTCCCGCAGCGAGCGGAGCGCCTCGGTCGACGCGTCGATGACGCGCGGATCGCGGTGGGCGGGGAGTTCGGTTTCATCGGTCATCGTGCGGCTCCCGTCAGGGCGGCGCGGGTCTCGACGTCGGCGATCAACGCCATCAGCATGGTCCTCATCTGCATCGGATCGCGGGCATCGACCGCGAACACGGGGGTGGATCGCTCGGGGAGCAGGGCGGCGGCGATGCCTCGGATGCGTTCCACCACATCCGGTGCGCCCACGTCGCTGCGGGTCACGCCGATCACGAGGCCGCCGCGGCGCGCGAGGTCGACGAACGCCCCCAGGTGCTCGCCGACGAGTACCTCCGGGGAGGGGGCGTCGGCGTTCACGAGCAGCATGAGGCCCATGGCGCGTTCCTGCAGGATCGTCCACATGAAGTCGAACCGGCTCTGCCCGGGAACGCCGTAGAGGCGGATCTTGTCGTCGGGGCCCGCGCTGATCTCGCCGTAGTCGAGGGCCACCGTGGTGGTCTCCTTGTCGGCGGTGGCGCGGTCGGTGTTGGCTGCCTCGGTCGAGACGACCGCGATCTGGCTGAGTGCCCGGATCGCGGTGGTCTTGCCGGCGCCCATCGGTCCCGCGAAGAGGACGACGTGCTCGGCCATCGGCTACAGCCCCAGTCGCTCTCGGAGTCGCGCGAACAGACCCGTCTCGGGGGCGGGTTCGGCGATCGCGGCCGGCGTCGGCACCTCCACCTGGGGAGGAGCGACGGTGAGCGCGCCCATCAGGCTGAGCGCGTTCACGAGCGTGCGGGTCGGCTCGATCGACCGGCCCGAGTAGGCGGCGAGCTGCTCGATGGTGAACTCGCCGTTGGCGAGCATCGCCGTCTGGCGCATCTGGTCCATGTCGGGCTGCAGGGTGGTGAGGTTCGGCCAGCGGTGAAGACGGTAGCGCTCGCCCGCGTGCAGCCAGGGGGCCGCACGGTCGGGGAACGCCGCGCATCCGATCTTCCACAGCAGGGTGTCGAGGCTCTGCCCGGGCAGCGCGAACGGGGGACGGGTGGCCGGGTCGACGAGCTCCACCGACACCCGCACACCGACGGGGGTGGTGGGGAAGTGCTCGAGCGGCAGCTGCCAGTCGAACGCTTGGTAGCGGATGTCGACGGTGATCGTGGGGTGGCCCGTCACCTCGAGCTCGATGAACATGGGCACGCGTGCGTTCTGCACGGAGTGCAGGGTGAGCGCGGCGCCGGCCCAGCCGAGTTCGGGGGCGTTGGCGGTGCCGGCGGGCAGGGCGGGGGTGGCCGGGGCCGTCACGGTCGGCGCCGGCGGGGTCGGCCGCGTCGCCTCGGGGGCCGGTTCGGGCATGACCGGTTCGGGCACCACGAGCACGGGCTCGGGTTCGGGAGCCGGCTCGGCGAACGCGGTGCTGCGCACCGCCTGAGGGATCAGCGGTCGGCGGGCGTCGGAAGTGTGTTCGGTCCAGGCATGGCTGTCCCACCACCGCAGCTGGGGGAGCCCCAGAGGGTCGGGATACCAGCCCGGCTGAACCTGTTGGTCGTCAGTCACGGGAGGTGGTTTCGTCGTCGAGAATCGGGCATTCGGGACGCGCGAGGGATGAGCGCCTCGTCACGTTGAAACGTGATAATCCCACGCTAACCGGTCGCGACGTCTCGGCCGCGCCCCAGAGCGGGGGTAGTCAGCTCTGTTGCGGGATCGAGGCCGCCAGGCGTGCCGCGATCTCGCGGGAGATCCGACCGTCGTCCTCACGCGCCGGCGCGAACACCGCGACGAGCGCGAACGGCAGCTCACCGATCCGGCGCACCAGCATCGACCCGTGGGCGCCGGCGACGGCCACATGGCTGGTGTCGCCGAGTCGCAGCTCACGTGCCACCGCCTCACCGAGCGCCAACATGGTGCTGCCCATGCTCGCCAGGCGCTGGTCGTCGGTCTCGCGGCCGAGGGCCGCCCGCGACACCTCGAAGCCGTCGTCGGTGAGCAGCACGGCGACGGTCAGGGTGGGGCAGCGGGCGCTCAGCTCGTCGAGCGCCTGCTCGGCGATCGCGATGACGCGAGGGTCGCGGTGCGCCGACACCGGCTCGGTGATCGTCATCATGCCCCCACCGCTGCGAGGGCCGCCCGCGTCTCGATGTCGGCCACGAGCGAGATGAGCAGCCGCCGCATCTGCTCGGGCTCGCGGGCATCCACTGCGAAGACGGGCGTCGGGCGGTCGGGCACCACCGAGCGTGCGGTGGCGACGATGCGGTCGCCGATGTCGCTGCGGTCGCGGTCGAATCGGGTCACGCCCACCACCACGCCTCCGCGCTGCGCCACATCCGAGAACGCCGTCAGGTGCTCGTAGACGTGGCGCTCCGGCTCCGGGTCCTCGCCGTTCACCAGCACGATGAGCCCCATCGCGCGCTGCTGCAGGATCGTCCACATGAAGTCGAAGCGGGCCTGCCCGGGAACCCCGTACAGCCGCACCTTGTCGTCGGGCCCGAGGGTGATCTCGCCGTAGTCGAGCGCGACCGTCGTCGTCGGCTTGTCGTTGGCGGCCACATCCGTGTTCATCGCCTCGGTCGAGACCACCTCGATCTCGCTCAGCGAGCGGATCGCGGTGGTCTTGCCGGCGCCCATCGGCCCGGCGAAGAGGATCACGTGCTCGGGCATCGCTACAACCCGAACCGCTGACGCAGGCGCTGGAAGAGGCTCCCCTCGGGAAGAGCCGCCGGAATGGGTGCGGGCGTCAGTTGCGCCGCCGGGATCACATACAGGATCCCCATGAGGCTGAGCGCGTTGATGAGGGTTCGCGTCGTGTCGGCTCCGCGCCCCGAGAGGCCCGCGAGCTGGTCGATGGTGAGCACCGTGTTGGCGAGCATCGCGGTCTGACGGATGTGGTCGGTGTCGGGCGCGAGAGTGGTCCAGTTGGGCCACCGCGTCAGCCGGTAGCCGTCACCGGCTTCGAGCCAGGGTGCCAGCCGATCCGGGAACGCGGCCCGCCCCACCTTCCAGAGCAGCTCGTCGAGGCTCTTGCCGGGAAGCTCCACCGGGCTCGGCGCCGTGGCGCCGACCAGCTCCACCGACACGACCACGCCGGTCGGGTGGTCGGGGAACCACTGCAGGTCGAGCTTCCAGTCGTAGGCCTGGTGGCGTGCATCGATCGTGATCGTCGGGTGGCCTGCCACGCCGAGCTCGATCAGCATCGGCACACGGGTGGACTGCACCGAGTGCAGGGTGAGCGCGGCTCCCGCCCAGCCGAGCTCCGGGATGTCGGCGGTTCCCGCGGGCAGCGCCGACTGCTGCTCGGCGAACGGGGTGCCCGTCGCTGCGGCTGCGCCGTCGGATGCCTGCTCCGTGCGATGACGGGGCGCCGAACGCTCCGCGCTCGCACCCGACGCATCCGGATCCGCGAAGTCCACCGGGCGCGCCTCCGTCCGCGCGGGGGTCGTCCGCGCGGTTGAGGTGTGCGAGGTCCAGGATC